>Ga0182738_1000132_pt1 | contig 122104 bp, 101 predicted proteins | sample eDN5th30CBELigMG_FD_128876 | JGI IMG/M metagenome (GOLD analysis project Ga0182738, IMG submission 128876) | Enriched Miracle-Growth compost microbial communities from Emeryville, California, USA - eDNA 5th pass 30_C BE-Lig MG (version 2)... ...
ACGTTGTGCTTCGCCGGCCCCGGCGCTAAATAGCCGGGGTGAGCAACACCATTCGCGCGCCCATCGAAACACCCTGCGTCAACATCTGCGACATCGACCGGCCGACCGGTCTGTGCCGCGGCTGCGGGCGCTCGGTTCCGGAAATCGCCCGCTGGTCCGCGCTGACGAGCGACGAGCGGCGGCGTATCATGGCGGAGCTGCCGGGACGCAAGGCAGCGCGTTTCGGAGGGACGGCATGAGGGCCTGGCTGATCCTGGCGCTGCTGGTCGGCGCCGGCGCCTTCCTCTTCCTGCGCGGCGACGGCGACCTGCTGTCGGGGCTAGGCACGGGTGAGATCGTAACGATCGTCGCCGGACTGCTGCTGGCCGGGCTCTATATCGTCAGCCTCATCAACGACGAGAGCACGCGGCCGATGCAGATGCTGCGCTACATGCTGGCGTGGCTGGCCATCGGCTTCTCGCTGGTCGCCGGCTATGCCTACCGCGACGACCTGTCGGCGGTCGTCAGCCGCGTCGGCGGAGAGCTGGCGCCGCCGGGACAGATTGTCTCGGTGGAGACGGGCGAGGAAGGCGAGACCGCCGTGCGCGTGCGCCGCCGGCTCGATGGGCACTTCGCGGTCCGCGCGTCGGTCAATGGCCAGTCGATGACGCTGATGGTGGATACGGGCGCCTCGTCCGTGGTGCTGAAGCCGGGCGACGCGGAGCGGGCCGGCATCGACCTCGACAAGCTTTCCTATACGGTGGCGGTCGATACCGCCAACGGCACCACGTATGCGGCGGCGGTGCGCCTGCGCTCCCTGTCCGTCGGGCCACTGACGGTGCGCAATGTCGACGCCCTCGTCGCCCAGCCCGGAACCGTTAAGGAAAACTTGCTCGGTATGAGTTTTTTAAGGCGTTTGCGGTCCTATGAATTCGCCAATGATTATCTAACGCTGAGGGGCTGACGCGGGCGTCGTGGCGCCGCCCGGTCCTGCCTCTAGCCGAGAGCGCACCAGAGCCGCATCCCGCACCATGACCATGACGTCGGGCACCAGACAGTTGCTGCGCGAGGCCGCCAGTTGGGGGGTGGTCGCCGTCATCGGCGTCGCCGCCTTCTCGCACTTCGAGACGTTGAAAACGGGCGCCGAGCGCATGTTCGGCCTGCCGACGCCGGCGGACGTGGCGGAGGCGCGCGCGCAGGTGCCGCGAGCGGCGGCCCCGAGAGCCGCGACTGAGGGCTCGGTGGTGGAGATCGCCGCCGAGCAGAGCGGGCACTTCAACACCAGCGCCGACGTCAACGGCCACGGCATCGAGGTGATGATCGACACCGGCGCGACGATGGTGGCGCTTTCCTACGAGGACGCGGAGCGCGCCGGCATCTACCTCAGCGACGGCGACTTCACGCGCGCCGTATCCACTGCCAACGGCGTCGCCCGCGTGGCGCCCGTCACGCTCGACCGCGTGTCGGTCGGTGACATCACGGTCCGCAACGTACCGGCGGCCGTCGCCGAGCCGGGACGCCTCAAGACCTCGCTGCTGGGCATGAGCTTTCTGTCGCGGCTGTCGCGCTTCGACATGCGCTCGGGGCGCCTGGTGCTGCAGGAGTAGCGCGGCTTTTCCGCCACATTCGCGTGCGCCCTTCCGCTGCCGGCCGGATCGACTCGCCGCGCCCGTGCGTTTACACCTCCCGCCCAATCCCTCCCCCGGCCGCCGAGGAGATTTCCATGCTGCCGCCGCCGCGCTCCGATCTCAAACCCAACACCGCCGATTTCGAGCGCCTGCCCCTCGTCAAGCCGACCGGATTTCGCGAGTACGACGCGCGCTGGCTCTTCCCGCAGGAGATCAACCTGCTCGGCCTGACGGCGGTCGGCCTCGGCATGGCGACGCTGTTCGCCGAGCGCGGCGTGCCCAAGCGCCTCGTCACCGGGCACGACTACCGCTCCTATTCCGCCTCCGTGAAGCAGGCTCTGATCAACGGGCTGCTGGCTGGCGGATGCGAGGTGCACGACATCGGCCTCGCGCTTTCGCCCATGGCCTACTTCGCCCAGTTCGACCTCGACGTGGAAGGCGTTGCCATGGTCACCGCCTCGCACAACGACAACGGCTGGACCGGCATCAAGATGGGCATGGCCCGTCCGCTGACCTTCGGTCCCGACGAGATGAGCCGGCTGAAGGAGATCGTTCTGACCGGCGCCTACAAGCCCGCCGACGGCGGCAAGCTGATCTTCGTGCCGGACATGGCCGAGCGCTACATCGCGGACCTCGCCAACCGCCCCAAGCTGAAGCGCAAGCTCAAGGTCGTCGCCGCGTGCGGCAACGGCACCGCCGGAGCCTTCGCGCCGCAGGTGCTGGAAGCGGCGGGCTGCGAGGTCGTGCCGCTCGACACCGAGCTCGACTACAACTTCCCGCGCTACAATCCGAACCCGGAAGACATGGAGATGCTGCATGCCATCGCCGAGGCGGTGGTCAAGCACAAGGCGGATGTCGGCCTCGGCTTCGACGGCGACGGCGACCGTTGCGGCGTCGTCGACAACGAAGGCCACGAGATCTTTGCCGACACGATTGGCGTCATGCTGGCGCGCGATATCTCCGCGCGGCACAAGCACGCCGTGTTCGTCGCCGACGTGAAATCGACCGGCCTCTTCCTCACCGATCCGGTGCTGCAGGCGAACGGCGCCAAGGCGCTCTATTGGAAGACCGGCCACTCGTACATGAAGCGCTACACCTTCGAGCAGAAGGCGCTCGTCGGCTTCGAGAAGAGCGGTCACTTCTTCTTCCAGCCGCCGCTCGGACGCGGCTACGACGACGGCCTCGTCGCCGCGCTCGCCGTCTGCGACATGCTCGACCGCGCCGAGGGCAAGACGCTGGCCGACCTCAAGCGCGAGCTGCCGAAGACCTACCAATCGCCCACCATGTCGCCGCACTGCGACGATGAGAAAAAGTACGGCGTCGTCGACCGCGTCGTCGAGCACTACAAGGCGCTGGCGGCGGAGGGCGGCAAGGTTGCCGGACAGAAGATTCGCGACCTCGTCACCGTCAACGGCATCCGCGTGACACTGGAGGACGGCACGTGGGGGCTGGTACGCGCCTCCTCCAACAAGCCCGAGCTCGTTGTCGTCGTCGAAAGCCCCACGTCGGAAGCCAACATGAAGGCGATCTTCGCCGACATCGACCGCGAGCTGTCGCGGCATCCCGAGGTCGGCGCGTACAATCAGAAAATCGTCGCCTAGCTTAGGCGTGCCACATCAGGTCGATGAAGAAGCGCAGCGCGACGGACGCGAGGAAGGCGGCGAACGCCAGCTCCAGGACGCGGCGCGGCAGGCGATGCGCCGCGCGTACGCCGTAGGGCGCCGCCCAGACGCTCAGGGGCGCCACGACGGCGGCAGCAATCAGGTTGACGAAGCCGATCGACAGCGGCGGCAGGCCGCCGGCATCCCACCCTGCCCAGGCAAAGCCGATCACGCCGGGTATGGCGATCAGCGGGCCGATGCCGGAAGCTGTCGATACCGCCTCCAGAATCGGCTTGCCGAACAGCGTCAGCAGGGGCACGACGAAGGTCGCCCCGCCGATGCTCATCAGCGTCGAGATGAAGCCGATGAAGAGGGCCGCGAGCTGCGGCCACGGAGACGCGGGCAAGTGGCTCGATAGGCGCCAGTCCTCGCGCCCCAGCGCCATCTTCAGAGCGATGGTCGTCGCCGCCACGACCCATATCCACTTCAGGACCTCGCCGCTGGCCGCCTTGGCGGTGAGCGTGCCGAGCACGACGCCGCCGACGATGAATGGCGCCACCCGCTTCAGCAGCGCCATATCGACCGAGCCGCGCGCGCGATGCCCAGCGAAGGATTTCAACGATGTCGGAACGATGATCGCCAGCGACGTACCCAGCACGAGGTGCATGCGCACGGCGGGATCGACGTCGAGGGCACGGAACGCCTCGTAGAGCACCGGCACGACAACGCCGCCGCCGCCGATGCCGAGCAGGCCGGCGAGGAAGCCGGCGGCGAGCCCAGCCGCCAGCACACCGGCGATCAGCAGCGCGAGCTCGCTCGCGGGGACGTCGACGTACATGGAACGGGGGCTCCTATTCGGCGGCGGCAGCCGGGCGCCAGGATGGCTCGACGAGCGCAACGGCCTCGAGAAGCGTCGCGAGCCCCGCCGTCTCGCGCGGCGCGTTCTCGCTCAGGTGCCGGCGGAAGAGACGCGCGCGCGGCTCGCCGTGGTATAGGCCGAGCATGTGGCGCACGATATTGTTGAGGCGGCCGCCGCGCTGCAGGTGCTGCTCGATGTAGGGAAGCATGCCTTCAATGGCATCGAGGCGCGAGATGACCGACGCGTTGCTATCGAAGAAACGCCCATCCACCTCGGCCAGGAGATACGGCGTCTGGTAGGCGGCGCGGCCCATCATGACGCCGTCCACATGCTGCAGATGCGCCGCCGCCTCGTCGAGACAGGCGATGCCGCCGTTGACGACGATCGTCAGCTCGGGCCGCGCCGCCTTCAGCCGGTACACTCGCGCATAGTCGAGGGGCGGAACCTCGCGATTTTCCTTGGGCGACAGGCCGCGCAACCATGCCTTGCGCGCATGCACGACGAATGTCGTGCAGCCCACGCCGGCAACGGTGTCGATGAAGCGGGCAAGGTCGCGCTCGCTGTCCTGCTCGTCGATGCCGATGCGGCACTTGACGGTGAGGGGCACCTTCACCTGCTGCTGCATCGCCGTCACGCAGGCTGCGACGAGCTCCGGCTCGGCCATCAGGCAGGCGCCGAACCGCCCCTCCTGCACGCGGTCCGACGGGCAGCCGACGTTGAGGTTGATCTCGTCGTATCCATAGTCCGCACCGACGGCGGCGGCCTCGGCCAGGGCCGCCGGGTCGGAGCCGCCCAGCTGCAGCGCGACGGGTTTGTCGGAAAGTGCCTTGGCGAGCAGCCGCTGCCGATCGCCGTGCAGGATGGCGGGCGCCGTGACCATCTCGGTGTAGAGCAGCGCGTGACGGGTGAGCTGACGGTGGAACATCCGGCAGTGCCGGTCGGTCCAATCCATCATCGGCGCGACGCAAAACCTATGAGCCTGATTCTGCACTACGTTTCCTGTCGGTCGAGGCGGTCCGGGCGGGACTCAAGCACCCTTAAATAGGCTACCGCCCCGTTAATGGCGAGCGCTGGTGCGCCGCAAGGGGCAATACGTCTCGCGCAGCTTCCGGCTGAAGTCGGATGCCAGAGAACTTGGGCGGTCGGCCCTGACACTACCTACACGCTGATACGCGGGAAGCTCGGGTCCGTTTATTTGTAAGCGGAGCGCAATCGTGCCGCGCCAGCGCTCAGCCGGCGGCATCCTTGGGGCGCTCACTTCCTTTCGATAGCGCCGAGATCGACCTCTGCATCGCGGCCAACGCCGTTTCGATCCGTGGCAGCGTCGGCGGAGACTTTGCCCTTCCCCAGTACGGGTGACCCCGCAGCGGGCGCGAACGCATTCGGATCGTGATTGAGGGATGTCGGGAAGCGGGCGAACCAGGCCGGATCGAAATCCTCGCGGGCCGTCTCCCCGTTGCCCGGCTCGCGTCCTTCGAGGTGCCCGGAGATATAGAGGTTGTCTCTGTAGATATTATCGCCGACCGTGTCGTCGACCTCCATGAGCAGCGCCTTGGGGTTCGCCGCGGCCTTGCCGCCATCGAGGGTCACACCGACAAGCACGTTGTTGGCGAACTCGTTGCGCGTCGATCCTGTCTCGAATTTCACTCCGTGCCGCTGCGTGGTGATGAAGAGGTTGTGCAGGATCTTATTGTCGGTCGAGGCGAGCTTTGGATTGTCGCTCTCCTGCCAGAAGGAGGCGTTGTGGCGCGTCTGGGGACCGAAGATGTTGTTGCGCACGATGCTTCGCCGCAGGCTCGTGAAGTTCGGCCCTACCTCGCTGTCGTGGAAGTAGTTGCCATCGACGAGGAAGTAGTCGGAAGCGCCCTGGCCACCTTCGCCCTCGCCGGCGTAGGCGTCGCAGCGTGGGTCGTTGAACGGAACATCGACTGCCGTACAGGTGTTGGCCGGGTCCGGATTGATCTGGAAGTCGCTCGACGCATTGCCGTAGGTCTCGTTGAAGCGCACGATATTCCAGTCGCCACCGTTGCTGAGGTACATGCCATGCCCATCGCCCTTCTTGGCGCCGTGGGCGACGTTGCCCTCCCAGACGGCCCAGTCGACCTGGCCTGAGAGGAACGGGTCGCGGTCCTGGTCGTGGCCGTCGTTGTTGAGAACGGCGACGCCGCGCGCGTGCTCGCTTGCCGGATAACCGGTTCCGACCGAGCGCACGCCGAACTTGCCGCCGGCGAGCTCGAACCCGTCCACCGCGACGTAGTCCGCGCCTTCGAGATTGATACAGGCCTGGCGGCCGCTCGGGCAGCAGTTGATCTTGACGCCAAGGGTGCCATCCCCGTTGCGCTCGCCGTAGAGCACGACCGGATCGTCGTAGGTGCCGCTCTTCTCCTTGTCGATTTCGAAGCAGGCCTCGTACTTGTCAGGCAAAAATTGGATCTTGGTGCCCGGTGCCGCCGACGCAATCGCCTGCCTCGGGGTCGTTGGCGTCTCACGCGTACTGCCGTCGCCGCCGCCCTTGGGGCTCACGAAGAAGACTTTGGACGGCAGCCAGAGCGGATCGGTGTAGTAGCGGTTGAACCGCTCCGGAAAGCCCATGTAGGAGGCGCCGCGCTCGACTGCCGGCTGGCCTGGCGCTGCCGGCGTGAGGCCGGGTGCTTGCGCGGCGCTTGCCGGCGCGGCCCCCGCGGCGGGCGCCTCGCTATCGGCTTTCGGCTTTGGCGCGGGCCCAGGCGACGGCTGCGCCGCCGGCGGCTCGGCGCCGCCAAGCTTCTTCAGAAAGCCACGGGCAATCTCCGCGTAGAAGCCCGCGGGGTAATTCTGCAGGTAGTACTGCCAGCCCTCCACCGTGTTCAGCTCTTTCGCCGCCTCGAACGCCTCCTTGGCGGAGATGCTGTCGGCCGTGGAGGCCGCAGGCGTGCTGACTGGAGCTGCAGCGGGCGGGCGATTTTCGACTGCGGGCGGCGCTGCGGGAGCGGCCGGCGGGGCAGATGGCGCAGCTTCCGCGGCAGGTGGCTGCGCTGCAGGCGGCGGCACGGCGGCGGGTGCGGGTTCTGCCGCGGGACTCGCGGCGAGCGCGGCGGCGTCGACCCCGCCATAGGCGCCGAGCCCGGCGGCCGGGCTGCCCGGCTGCAGCCGGAAGTCGCCCTTGTCGGGCGCAACGAACTTCGGATCGGCGGGGGGGACCATGCCCTCGCCGAACGCAATCTTTATGCTGCCGTCCTGATACTTGGGGTCGGCGAGAGAACGGCTGACGGCGACCTTGATCTTCTCGCACCCGGAGCCGCAAGCCGTCGCCAAGTCGCGGCCCGGCGCGTTCCCCCAGAAGATGGCGTTGGTGATCTTGTAGTCGTCGGGCGCCAGTGCCTCGAAGGTGTTGACGTAAAATCCGATGCCGGGCGACTTGCAGTCGACGTCAAGCGCGTCGACGCTCGTGATGTAGTCGAACGTCGCCGTCGTTGGCCCGGAGCCTCCCGCGCCGCCGTCGACCATGACGTTCCCGCCGCAGTTCTTCTCGTAGACCTCGTGCGAGGCGTGACACGTCGCGCCCTCGTCGCAGAAGAAGCCGCCACCCGAATTGCCGGCGCGGTTGCCGCGGTAGACGTTCCACGAAACCGTTGCGGTCGTGAACTCGTCGCCGGCCGTAAAGGCTCCGATGAAGAGGCCGGCACCCCATTGCGTCACCGCGTTGTCGATGAACGCGTTGGCGGTGACGGTGAGCTTGTAGGCGAAGAGGTAGAACGCACCTCCGTGCGAGGCGTCCGGCTCGGTGCCCGAGTTTCCTTCTACCCAGTTGTTCTCGAGCGAAACCTCGCTCTCGTTGTGGGACGCATTGACGAAGACGGCACCGCCACGCCCGCACGCGTTTTTCCTGAACACGTTGCCCTTGACTATGCCCGACACGTTGACCAGCGCCGCGCCGGCGCCGACCTTCGCGGTGTCGTCGCACGTGTTGTCGTGAATGAAGTTGTTGGTGACCTCGAAGCGCTGCGGCTCCCAGTAGTCGCGCACGATGGCCTGGGAATAGCCGGTGATCTCGAATCCGTCGATGGCGGTGAGGCCCTTGGGTCCGGCAGCTTGCTCGATGGCGAGGAACGAGCCCTTGCCGCTGCCCTGCGCCTTGCTGACGTGCGCCGCGCTGTCTCGCACCTTGAAGCCGCTGCCGCTCTGAAAGCCGCCCGCCAGCGTGAAGTGCTTCTCGCCCGGCTTTAACTGCTCGGCATAGACGCCCTCGGCGACGCAGACCACGGCCCCCGCGCTCGCGGCCTCGATGGCCGCTGCGATGGTTTTGTGGGGCGTGGCGGCCGATCCATCGCCGCCCGCTTGGGCTGCCGCATCGACATGGACCGTGCAGGCGGGGATCGCGGTCGCCCGTGCCACCGTAACGGGGCGCGGTATGCCGGATGCGGTTGCCGGCGTGACCTCAGCCGCGACAGCAACGTCGAAATTTATAGCCGCGAGTAACGAGAAGACGACCGGCCTGATCGTTGCGCGTATCATTAAGCACCCATCCGCAATACTTCTGCCTAAACATTCGCCGCCGTCGTCCCGCGTTCGGGCGATCCCTAGGCGCTAAGGCGCGCGCAGCAATAAACTGTGGCTCCCGTCCTCGAGGAGGTGGGCCATATCTCCGGCCGCCGCGTCTGTGCTCGGGCGGTTCCTCACGACACGGAACATGGCGACACGGATCGTGGCGACACGGAGCGTTGCGCTCCGGCAGCGATGCCGGTAGGTTCGCAAATAAGCTGGCCATCCCGCAGTTTTTGCGGCTTTTGATGGTGTCGGCCCAACGCCGTGACGAGCGCTTTTATAAAGATTTGATCGACTGAGCGTATTCATTTTGGAGCGTTAGCGCCCTTGAGCGAGATCGAAGACCTCTCGTCCACGATCGAAAGCCTCTACGATGCATCGGTCGATTCCGCACTCTGGTCGGACGCCTTGCAGAAGACTACTGAATTCGTTCGGGGCTCCAGCGCAAATCTCTTCTGGCAGGATGCGGCGACCAACCAGGCGAGCGTTTTCCACTCGTGGAATTCCGATCCCGAGTACGACCGGCTCTACTTCGAGAAGTACGCGAGCCTCAATCCCTACTTTCCCGCCCTCGCGTTCGTCGAGGTTGGCAAAGCGGTAGCCGGTGCCGACCTCATCCCGCACGAGGAGTTCCGCCAGACGCGCTTCTATAAGGAATGGGTGCAGCCTCAGGGCCTCATCGACGTCATCGGTGTCAACTTGGAGCGCACCGCGGCGACGACCGCCTTTTTCTCCATCCGTCGCAGCGAGGAGAACGGCGTCATCGATGACGACGCGCGTCGCCGTTGCGCGCTCATCGCACCGCACGTGCGCCGCGCGGTGTCGATCGGTAAGGTGGTGCAGAGGGCCGCGGCGACGCAGGGGATGTTGAAGACGGCGCTCGAGCAAGTGGCCGCCGCAGTGGTCTTTGTCGCCGCGGACGGGCGAATTGTGTTCGCGAACCAGGCCGCCGACGAGATGCTGGCGTCGAAAAAAGTCCTTGTCGCCCGACGCGGCATTGCCGGCGCGGTCGGTCCCATCGCCGACAGACGCCTGCGCGAGGCTCTCGCGGCTGCGGCGCGCGGCGATTCCGCACTCGGCCTCAAGGGCATAGATATTCCGCTCACCGATGCGGAGGGGCGCGACTACGTCGCCAATGTGCTTCCGATCGCTTCCGAGACGCGCCGCGCTCCCGATGCGGGAACGGCGGCGGCGGCGCTGTTCGTGCGCCGTATCATGGTCGCGTCGCAGTCGCCTCTCGAGGTTGCGGCCCGACGCTACGGGCTGACGCCGAGTGAGCTCAGGGTGCTCGCGGCGGTTCTCGATGCCGGACGGATCACGGAGATTGCGGAGCGGCTCGGCATTTCGAAAGCGACTGTAAAAACGCACCTCAACCACCTTTTGGCGAAGACCGGCACCCGCCGCCAGAACGATCTCATCCGGCTGATTGTCGGTGGCGGCGCGTAAGGTCAGCGACCCTGACGGCGTAACATGCTTCCGCGTGCCCGGTTTCAACCCAAAGGTTGATGCGGGCGCGATGTGTGACAGCTACCGATTATTGCTTGCAGTTTTTCGACCTACCCGAACCCGTCGGCATATTCAGTCTTTTATTTCAATCGATTTACGTCGCGGAGCAAAACAATTAACGCGGACAATTTCCCGTCATGCGGGGCACGCTTGCACCGTGTAAAATGTGACAGTCTCAGGTCGGCGCTTCCTCCGACATTCAAGCATCGGTATCCCCTCGTCTACCGCGTCCATATCGTATTGGCTCTGCTGATTTCGCTCAGCTTTATCTCTCATTCCCTCGCCCAGGTGACGACACCGCCGCTGGTGGGCGCCAACGGCGCGAACGAAAACGCCATCGAGCTCGGTGACATCGCCGTCAGCGGCTTCTCCGGCACCAAGCTGCAGTCGGAACGCCTGGCACCGACCGTCGATCCAATCACCAAGACCGTGCTCGATCCCGACGGTGCCACGCTCGAGGTGCTCAACAGCACGGTGCTCGGCGCCCTCACCGGCCAGAAGCTGCTCGCGCCCTCGCGCCTCTCGTTCAAGGCGCGCGACATAGGCCACGTCTTCGCGCTGGCATTCGACAACGGACCCGATTCCGCCGCGCCGGCACCAGCCCTCTTTGCCGCCGCCACATCCGCCTTCGGCATCCACATCGTCGGACCCGACAAGGACGGAGACGGGCAGCCGGACCGGCTCGAGAAGGGCGCGGCCGGGGCCACCTTCATGGAAGGCCAGTTCGGTGCGCTGCCCGGCGGCGGCCCAGGCACGATCTGGAAGATCGACCGCAAGACCGGGACGCCGTCGCTGTTTGCAGAGCTGCAGACGGGGGGCGTCAAGAACTCCGGCCCCGGCATCGGCGGCATCGCGTTCGACGCTGCAAGCCGCACGCTCTACGCGTCAGATCTCGACACCGGGCTGATCCACCGTCTGAGCATCGCCGACGGCAGCGACAAGGGCGCGTTCGACTACGGTGTCGCTGCGCGCCCGTCGCGAGGCAACAAGCCCGCCGTCAAGGACGACGGCAAGCGCCTCGACATCACGTCGCCCGCCTTCGTGGCCGCCGACCCCGCCACTTGGGGATTTACGCAAAAGGAGCGCCGCATCGATGCGCTCGCCGTGCATGACGGCCGCCTCTATTTCGCGGTCGCCGAGGGCCCCGAGATCTGGTCGGTCGGACTGGAGGCCGACGGCGCGTTCAAGACAGACGCGCGCTTCGAGGTCGCCGTCGAGGCCAATCCGCCGTTTCCCGTGACAGGACTGACGTTCGACGCCAGCGGGCGCATGATCGTGGCCCAGCGCGGAGACGTGCAGAACCCGGCGGACTTTTCCAGCTTCACGGCCTCAGGGCCGGCACGCGTGCTCCGCTACACAGCCGAGAGCGCCGGCACGCCCACGACCCCGACGCTTTGGCAGCCAGCGCCCGAGGAATACCCGATCGGCGCCGCCGATGAATCGCGCGCCAGCTCCGGCGGTGTAGCACTCGAATATAGCGTCAGCGCCGACGGAACGCTGGATACTGCGACGTGCAGCGGGGCGCTCGTCGCATCCGGCAACACGCTCGGAGCAGATGCGGCCACACAGGGTTTGCAACTCAGCGCCGCGGGCCTCGTGCGGCCAGCCAACGTGCCACCGACCGACAGCGCCATCATTGCCTGGAAGCCCAACCTCGTCGACGCACGAGCGCGCGGTTATGCCGGCGGCGTAGCCGTGCTCCATACGTGCGCCGGTGACGCCGGCGTCGGCTTCCCGGCTCTCGCGGGCGAGGACGCCGCCTTCCCGCCTGTCGCTGGTGACGGCGGTGGTGGCGCGGGCGACGGCGGCAGCTTCCCGCCTGTCGCCGGTGATGGTGGCGCCGGTGGACTTCCCCCGCTCGCTGACGGCGGTGGCGGCACCACCACCGAACCGGCCCCTCCCGACGTCACCGGCGAGGGAGGCAAGACAACCGGTCTCGTGGTGGTAAAGACGGCCAGCGTTACGACGTGCTCCCCGAAAGGCGGCTGCGCCTTCAACATCGAGGTGCAAAATCCGAGCCCCGCGGCGGTTGCGGGTCCCGTCGTAATCGATGAGCAGATCGATGCGCCGTCGGCGACGCTGACGGGCGAACCCAATGCGCCGTGGACGTGCAGCAGTAAGGCGCCCTTCTCCTGCACGCATCCCGGCCCCGTGCCCGCGAACGGCAAGCTCGACTTGCGGGTCGTGTTCGCGCCCAACACGCCGCCCGAGGTGACACAGCTCAAGAACTGCGCGCTGGTGCAGGGCGCCGCGGCAATCGACCCGGCCGCACCAGCGGCAAGCCAATGCGCGACCATCGCGCTCGATCCCAACGCACCGGCGCAGACCGGCCCCATCGTCATCTCGAAGAAGGGTGCCGGTACCTGTTCGGCCAAGGGGCCATGCGCGTTCACGATCTCGGTGCGCAATACCACCAACGCCGACGTCCCGGGCCCGTTCGTCGTGAATGAGCAGATCGACGCCCCGCAGGCGACGCTCGTCGGCGCGCCAAATGCCCCATGGTCGTGCACGAACGCGGCACCCTTCTCGTGCACTCATCCCGGCCCCCTGCCCGCCAACACGACGACGAGCCTGGAGTTATCGTTTGCGCCCAATACGCCCCCCGAAAAGACGCAGCTCAAGAACTGCGCCATTCCGGCCACCGGCGTAGGCGGCAAGCAAGGCGCCCCGGCACAACAGAAGCAAATCGCTCCCGGGAAGAAGTCAGAGCTCCAGCCTGGCCGCGCGTTTTTCTCGTTTGCGAAGCTCACGCCGCAATCCGTTCCCGCCCGCAACGGCCTGCTCCATCTGGTGGGCGCGGGCGGCAACATCGGCGGCGTCGGCGCACCGCGTCAGTCGCCGTGCCGGAAGTTCCTGAGGGACGGCTTCTCCGTTCAGCAGAACAACGGCGCTTCGGTCTCGTTCGCCCCTATCAATCAGATCAACTCGAAGCTGTTTGGAACCGCGACGTTCATCTCCCCCAACGGTCCGGTGCAGGGGCGCGTCTCCGGAACGGTCGGCGCTTCCGATTTCCGCATCGTCGTCGATTGGAGCAACGGCACCCAGGGGACCTACACGGGAACGATCGCGCCCGGCGGCAAAGCAACCGGCACCAGCGTCGCCAACAACGGCGCCAGGGTCAACTTCACGAGCGTTGCCCCGCTCCAATGCGTCGAGGATGAGGCGTGCTTCAACTACGCCAAGGACGCAACGGTCCGGGCCAAAGTGTTTGCATCGGAGAAGTGCGGGCCGGCGAAGGATCGCTGGTCGATGGACAACAAGCACCATCTCGACTGGTGCATGGCCCAGCCTTCCAACGCCCCGGTCATAAACGACGAGAATAACGCCCGTCTCAATGAGCTCCGCGAGTGCCAGACGCGCAACGCCACCAACAAGACGCGCTGCGAGGCTTTCACCAATGAGGGCGTAACGCTCGGCCAGCAGTTCCAGAGCCTCAAATGTCCCAACCAGCCGCCTGGCGTTCTTTCGACGGACCCTGCCGTGCAGATGGCGAGCTGCCTGGCCAGTCCCACCGACCAGTTCTTCGCTTCAGCGGCACAGGCGCGCCAAGAGCACCTGGACCTGTGCAAGAAGCTGCTGGCCGCAAATGGCGGCGGTGGCGCGGGTGGTGGTGCTGGTGGTGCTGGCGGCGGTGGCGTTGGCGACGCCGGCGGTCAACAGCCCGCACCCGAGCAGTGCGCGACCGTTCCCATCGAGCCCGATGTTCCCGCGACGGCGGCAAATGGACTGCAGATCAGCAAGGTCGTGACACCCGGCACGACATGCACGAAAACCAACTGCTCGTTCACGATCACGGTCACGAATACGAGCGGCGTGTCGGTCCCAGGACCGATCCCTGTCATCGACAACCCGAGCGTCGTCTTGCGCGATGGCCAGCCCGCAGCCCCGCTGACGTCAAAGCTCGTATCGGCACCGCCCCCGCCGTGGAAGTGCGAGAAGCTCAATACGATACAGTTCAAATGCGAGCATCTTGATCCTATCGCAGCGGGAGAAACCAAGACGCTCAACCTCGTCATCGATTTCGACACAGAGGCCGATGTGGCTGCGGTCAAGAACTGCGGTTTCCTAGACGAGAACACCGCCGTTTGCGTCAACGTGCCCGTAGCGCCGCAACCGCCGCCCGCGAAGCAGCTCGTTCTCACCAAGAACCCCGTCACGGAAAATTGCTCCGACGTCGGCGGCGGCTGCCAATTCGTGGTGTCGATCACCAATACTGGCGATACGGATTTCACCGACCCCATTGCCTTCACCGATCTCGTCTCGACCGGCGACGGGACGCCGCTGCCGAATGCCGATTTCGGCTCCGTCCAGGTTGCCGGCTTTCCCGATCCGTCCATCAGCGCCCCCTTCACCTGCAAGGCAGGTGGAGGCGGACTGACCTGCTCCACGGGCGCGCTCAAGGTCAAAATCCCGCCCAAACGCACCATCACGTTCCCCATGCGCATCAAGCCCAGCCCCGCCGCCGGCGCAACCGCGATCAAGAACTGCGCCCAGATGCAGTTGGACCAATTTGCCGAGCCGGTTTGCCGGACGATGCCGCTCGTCAACGGGGCGCAGATCCGCGCATCCAAAGTCACGGCGGCGCAGAGCTGCTTCCCGGAGTGCGCCTTCAGCGTCGCCATCCAGAACTACGGCAACATCGATGCCCCCGGACCGTTTGTCGTCGACGACATCTTCAAGCCGGAGGACACCATCGCATCGATCTCGGGGATCGATGGCGAATTCAATTGCAGCCGCGTGGGCCAGAAGCTCGTTTGCACCTCGACCAAGACTGTGCTCAAGCCGGGCGAGTTTGCACGCGGGCGCGTGACCGTGAAGACCAACAGATTCGTGCCCGAGAGCGAGAACTGCTTCGAAGTAAGGCCGAGCGCGAACTTCACGGTGGACACGGCGGCGCCGGACAAATGCAAGACCGTAAAGCAGACGATCCCCGATCAGGTCGGCCCCTCGCCGGGACCGTTGCCGGGCGGGCCAATCGTCGTCGAGGAGCGCGCCCTGAAGCCTACGTGCCCAGTGGACGGTCCCTGCTTCTTCGAGGCCATCTTCACCAATCGCGGCAACGTGCCTTACGAAGGGACGCTCGCGTTCTCCGGGCACATGACGCAGGGCATCAACAAGACCTTCCAACTCACCAAGACGGTGGACTCCCACAAGCTCGGCAAGTGCGTCGGCGCACCGCCGGCGGATTTCAATTTGAATTGCGACGTCCAGAACGTCCGTCTGCCGCCGCAGGGCCAGGTCTCGGTGCTGGTCGAAGTGACCCCCGGCAAGAGCTGGTCAAAGGGCAACCAGCTGCAGCATTGCACTCAGGTGGATTTCGTCAGATCCGTGCCCCCGCCCCCGCTCGGCAATTTCGCCGAGGATTTTTCCTGCGCCACGGTGGAGCTCGACCCCTTCAGCGTGAAGGTTGCAAAGACCGGCGACCAGGTGTGCCTGCCGGGCAGCAACTGCACCTTCCAGCTCACGCTGTTCAATCCCGGGCCGATCTTCCACAACGCGCCCGTCACTATCACTGACAAGCTGACGGGCCTCTCATCGGCGCAGATCGTCTCGATCACGCCGCCGCTGCCGTGCGCGACGCAGCCGACGCAGATCCCGTTCAGTTGCACTTCGCCGGAGCCGGTGCGCCTCGACCTTGACGCAGCGCCCGGCACGGAGTTCGGTCCGCGCGACTTCGTGATGGTCGTGAAGCTGCCGAACGATGCTTCCGCCGAACAATTCTCCAATTGCGCCACCGTCGGCGGTGACACGGGCGCGAGCGACGAGGCCTGCCATACCGTATCGACGAAGCCGACCGAAGCCGGCGCGTGCAGCGGCGGCATGGTGATGACGGCGCGCGGCTGCGCCTGCCCGATGCCGACCAAGTTCAACGGAACGGTCTGCGTCGGCGCGGGTGGAATCAATACGACCCCGAGCACGCAGACCGAGCCGCCGCCGCTCACGCCGCCACCGGTCGCGACCACTCCGCCGCCCCAGTGCCGCGGCGGGATGCTACTCGTCGAGAACACATGCGCCTGTCCGCCGCTCACGCAGTGGAACGGCCGCGAATGTGCGAAGTTCACCGGCGGCGGTGGAATCAATACATCGAGCCAGCCCGCCGAGGTGCCTAGCCCGCGGCCGCAGAAAGCGTCGACCCCGGATTGCCCGGCCGATCGCCCCGTCGGCTCGTTCCCCAATTGCTGTCCGCAGAACGCCAGGTTCGCCAACGGCCAGTGCCAGTGCCTGCCCGGCTTCGAGTCGAGACGAAACGTCTGCCGCCCGGTGCAGACGGCGCCGCCACCACCGCCAAAGGCAACGACCTGCCCGTCCGACCGGCCCGTCGGCACGTTCCCCAACTGCTGTCCGCAGAACGCCAGGTTCGCCAATGGCCAGTGCCAGTGCAATGCCGGCTTCGAGTTGAGGCGCAGCGTCTGCCGGCCGGTGCAGACAGCACCGCCGAAGCCATCCAAGGAAACGTCCTGCCCCGCCGACCGGCCCGCCGGCACGTTCCCCAACTGCTGCCCGCAGAACGCCAGGTTCACCAACGGCCAGTGCGAATGCCTGCCCGGCTTCGAGTTGAAGCGCCGCGTCTGCCGCCCGGTGCAGACGGCGCCGCCGAAGCCATCCAAGGAAACGTCCTGCCCGTCCGACCGCCCCGCCGGCACGTTCCCCAACTGCTGTCCGCAGAACGCCAGGTTCACCAACGGCCAGTGCCAGTGCAATCCCGGCTTCGAATTGAAGCGCCGCGTCTGCCGTCCGGTGGAGCAGAAGCGGCCCGACGAGAAGCTCTGCCCCGACGGCTCCAAGGTCTTCGGCAAGTTCACCCAGTGCCCGAACGACAAGCCGCAACTGCCGCCGAAACCGCAGGTCTGTCCGCCCAACCGGCCGAACGGCACGTTCCCGAATTGCTGTCCGAGACAAATGCAATTCAGAAATGGCCAGTGCGTCGACGACAAGTGCCGGCAGGGCATGGTCGGCACGCCGCCGAATTGCGCCTGCCCGCCGGGCACCAAGTTCCAGAACGATTTCTGCCGGGTGCCTTCCGTGCCGCAGCCGAAGCCGTCACCGGCACCGGCGCCGGCGCCAAAGTGCGGCCCTAACGAAGTGCGCGACGGTGGAAAGTGCGTCTGCAAAGCCAGATTTGAGCGGGCCAGCAACGGTCAATGCGTAGAGAAAGTCAGCTAAGCGCCGGTCGCGGCGACCAGTGGCCCGCGCCGGCGAGGAGTATTTGTTTGCGATCGTATGTTTGCCAAACAGGGAGTAGGCCGAAATGCCCACGCTGAATTCGATGAGAGCGATCCTGAGCTGTCTCGCACTTCTGCTGCTGACGGGTGGATTGGCACCGGTGCGGGCGGAAACCGCCGATTCCATGTTGGCGAACCAGAAGGCGCGCGAGGCCGCGGCGGCAAAAAACGCCGCCCAGAAGAGCGAAAAGAAGCTCGATCCAAATGCGCCGGTGTCCCGCCCGCATCTCTTTTGCCCGCTCACGAAATGCGTCAACCACCGCTTCATGCGTTGCAGCCGCCAGCGCGGCCAATGCAGGTGTACGCCGGCCGGTGGCAGGCACAGTTGTTGAGCCGGAGGATCGCCGAGGTGGGACGGTCGCACGACGCCAAGACGCGATCCCCGCACGGGTCAACGGCCATCGACAGATTCGCGGCGGGCCGCACGCTGGCCAGGAACCAGGTACCGTAGTGGAGTTCAAGACGATGCTGCGCACCGCCATCACCCTCGCCTCGTTGGCGAGCGCGCTCGCTCTGGCGGCACATGTCGTCCATGCTCAGACCGCACCCGCGGCGCCCGCGCGCAGCACGACGGCGCTAACACGCGTGCCGATCGTCGCCCGCGCGACGTCGGTTCCGGCTTGCACCGTTTTCGTCGATCAGGCGAGCGGGGCGGACGGCGACGGCACAGCCGCCCGCCCCTTCTCGACGATTGCAGCGGCGATCTCGGCGGCTAAGCCCGGCGGTGTCGTCTGCGTTGCAGAAGGGACTTATGCGGAAAGCCTGGCGCCGGGCACAAAGCATTTCACGCTCGCCGGCGGATTCGAGCGCGGCAAGGCCTTCGCGGTGCGCGACTCGGCAGCCTTCGTATCGCTGGCCAAGGGCACGGGCGGCTCGTTCGTGCGCATCGAGGGCGCAGGAGCCGGCGCCGACAAGCTCGTTGCCGTCGACGGGTTCGAGATCACGGGCTACGCGCAGGCGATCTACGGCGATTTTGCCAACCCTCAGCGCCTGGACCTTACGAACAACTTCATCCACGACAACCGCTGCAATGATCCTTCGTTGGCGGGCGCCGGCTTCGCGCTCAACAACGTCTCCGGCAACATCCGCGGCAACGTCATCAGGAGCAACGTGTGCGGCCGAGGCGGCGCCGGCTTCGTCAACGACGCTGCCAACAAGAACACGCTGGTGATCGAAGGCAACCTCATCGACGGCAATGCCGGTGTCGAGCCGACGAGCGCGCTCGGCGGGGCGCTGTATCTGTTCGTGAACCGGATTGCGATCCGCGACAATCTCTTCACCGGCAACACCGTCGCGCAGCGCGGCGCCGGGCTCTATCTCGGGGCTTTCACCACTGGCGGCCAGCAGACGTCGGCGACCCTTGCGAGGAACGTTTTTCGAGCGAACCGCGCCGCCGTTGCCGGCGGCGGCTTGTTCTGCGACGATGGAGCGACATGCTCGAGCGAGGATGAGCTTTACGAAAGCAACTGCGGCGGCAACATCCTGCTCGGAAGCGGCCAGCCCGAATCCGGCCCGACGATCGCCAGCTTCAACCGGCTGACGAATGCGGATGCGCTCGATCCCGGATGCGCCGGGCCGGGCACGGGCGTCAGCATCGAGAAGAGCAACGACGCGCCCGACGCCTACACGATCACGAGCTCGCTGTTCCGCGGCAACGCGAAGGGACGCGATTTCGTCACCGCCTGCACGAGCGGCTGCGACAAGGCGAAGGTGAAAGTGTCGGGTTCGACCGTGCAGCGGGATTTCGTCAACGGCGGCATTGGCATTGCCTTCGAGGGCGGTGCTGCACCGTCGCTTCCGGCGACGGGGGCACCGCTGACGGCTCCTGCATCGCCGCCTCCTCCAGCGGCTGCCGCACCGGCACCGCCTCCCCCGGTAGCTGAGCGCCCGCAGCCTGCCCGTTCTTCAACTACCGAAAGCCCGCCGGCGCAACAGTCTCCTACCCCCACGACCGAAGCCGCGCCGGCTCCAACGGCACAGACGCGTGCCGCGGCACCACGGCAAGGCCAGCGTGAACCGGCGGTCGTGCGCGGCGCGGCGTTCATGGGCTTCCCCGAACGCTTCAACCGCTATTACACCGATCCCGCCTGGAAGCCGTCGAAGATCCTCTACGTCAGCGCCGACGGCAACGGCAGCGGTGCGACGCGCGATCGCCCGATGCCGCCCGAAGCGGCGGTGAAGGCGGCGAGACCCGGCACGATGATCTATTTCCTGCGCGGGGCGTATGAAGGCTGCTTCCAACTCGGCAAGGAGAACAGCGGCACGTACGACGAGCCGGTGGTGCTCTTCGCGGAGCGCAACACGGACGGATCGACCGGCGTCTCCATGCGGTGCTGCACCAAGGAGCGTGCGACCTGCTTCAATCTGGAGGCCTCGGACTATGTCGCCGTCGACGGCTTCGAGCTCATCGGCGGCCGCAACGGGGTACGCACGGTCGGTACGGATTTTGAATCGAGCCAACACGCGCGCGGCATCGCGGTTCTCGGCTGCCACGGCCACGGCCAGACGGACGATCCTTTCATGTCCGGTCATTCCGACTGGGCCGTATGGGAACGCAACCTCGCGTACGGAGCCGCCAAGGGCAGACACGGATTCTACATTGCGAACGGGAGCGACTGGAACATCATCCGGCTCAACGAGGCGCACTCCAACCGGGGGGCTGATCTCGAGATCGCCGCCGACCCGAAATACGGCTGCGGAGAAGCGGGCATCAAGCTCACCGATCCTCGCTGCGACGCCTACGCGGGGGAAGGCGAAGGCGGACGCGGGGCATCCGACTACTTCCTCATCGATTCCAATTTCATTCACGGCGGCAGCGGCGCCGGATCGACCTTCGGCGGCCTGCGGCGCAGCATCGTACGCAACAACATCTTCGGCGCGCCGGAGCGCCACAACGTCACCTTCTCGCAGGACACGAATAATCCGCGGCTCGCGTCGAGCGACAACAAGATCATTCACAACCTGTTCGTGACCACTCTCGGCCACGCGGTGAAGTTCGAGAAGGGATCGACGCGCAACGAGTTCGCCAACAACGTTCTCGTCGGCGTGACCGCGGACGGCGGCAAGGTGCTTTCCAACCCGAAGGCGCTTCTGATGGAGGTCGACGCCTCGGCTGCAGGGAACATTTACCGCTCCAATCTCTACAGCGCCGGACAGATCAAGGGGCGAACGATCGGAGAGGCGGAGATCGTGCGTGACAGCTACCCGCCCGGCTGGTTCGAGGCTTTCACCGTAAGCTTGGATGCAACCGCTGACGGCTTCGCGCCGGCCGCGGACTCGCCCTCCTTGGGTGCGGGAGCGCTACTGCCGGATGCGCCGATCGACCGGAGAGGCGCGCCGCGTCGAGATCCAGCCGACTTGGGTCCGATCCAGCGCGCGCAATAGCCGTCTGCGTCCCCGGCAAAGCGGTTCCATTGGAAACAGACAGAGGCTCAGAAGAAGGCGAACGTCGAACCCATCGAAACACAAATCCATGGGATGACAATGAACCTTTTCAAACCAGTCGCCGGTGCGATCCTGCTAAATTCTGCGTTGCTCGTAGGCGCGCTGACGACCGTCAGCTTCACGACTTCTTTCGAAGCCGCAGCTTCTTACCATTGCCCGGTCGGCAAATCCCACTATCACGGCCTGTGCATCAGCTATCGGCATAAGTACGTGTTGCAACAGAAAGCCGCGCCGAAGGAAAAGAAGTGCACCACCCTTCCGGTGCCGCTTCCTGGCCATGACATCGTCGTCTGCGGATAATCGCCGGCGCTCGTCCCGCAATACGTTGCGACGCCGGCCGCCACCGTGGCGGCCGGCCTCTCGCTGATTAATGCCGTCAAGCTGCTGCGCTGCGACTCGTGTTTGCCGACAGCCACTCGATTGCGGATCGGGCCGCTGTCACTGCGCTCGCGGCTGCCGCATCCGCGATCATGCCTTCCTCGCCGACCCAATCACCTGCAATGAACACGCCCGCTGCGTCCGGGAGGACGACGGCGGGCCGGGGTCGATCCCAGCGCGGCAACCCGTTCGAGACGGTCATCCCGCGGAGTTGCTGTCGCGCAACCTCATGTTCGCGCCAACCTGGCATCACCAGGTCTGCGACGCTCTCGAGCTCCTCGCCTGCGTCGCGCGCGGGCCCTTCGCCCATCGGCAGGTATTTCGCGATGTGAACAACGGCGCCGCCCTCCGGCGCCAACTTTGCCGACCCCGAATGGATCGAGAAGTACAGCGGCGCATCAACGCCCAAGGCGAAATCATGTGCGCCACTCGGCATTTGCTTCAGCGCCAGGTCGAGAGTGTTGGCGCGCACGGGAAGCGCCTCACGCGCTTCCACCGCTAGGGATGCCATTTCCGGTGCCAGAGTCGAAGCGTCGCGGGGACTGAGCGCCAGGATCACAGCATCGGCGATGTGCTCGCTTCCATCGCGCAGCAGGATTTTCGAGCGCCCATTGTCTGCGGTCATGCGCTCAACGGCCGCTCCGCAATTCACCTGCGCACCGGCCTTGATGGCAGCATCTGCCAGAGCCGACACCAACGATGCCCATCCGCCGTCTACATAGAGTGTGCCGCCCAAACCCATTCTTATCTGCTCCAGCATCTTCGCCGCCGAAACAGCCGATGATCCGTTGGCGTAGCTCTGCAAGCGCCCCAATGCCTCGATGGAAGCTCGGACTGCGGGCGATATCGCCTGCGCGTCCAGCCAATCGGAGAACGAGCCGCCGCCTGTCGCGCCATCGGTCACGCTCTTGAGCAAGCGCACCCATGCAATCTTATCGCGGATGCCAAAGAGCCTCGTGCGCAAGAGCGAGCCCTTCGAAACAGGGAGCTCGTAAAGTTCCCCCCGCCAGATCGCTTTCCTGGTCCCACGAAGCTCACGTCCACCCGAATAGGTGACCCCTAGCCGATCCAGTTCCCGCTTGAACGCGCCATTTCGATAGAGCGCATGTGGACCTTGGTTGAGCAGGAAGCCCTCAACGTTTCTCGTACGCGCGCGCCCGCCGGGCGTGCTCGCCTTCTCGAACAGCGCGACCTGAATGCCCGCTCTGGCCAATTCTGTTGCAGCCAGCAGGCCCGCGATGCCGCCGCCCACGATGTTCACTCTGCCCGGCGTCATCTCCACACCTCCTATTTCGGACAACTTGTATCCGCCTTATACCGGATGCTAGATGTCCGCAATAGAATCTTGGAGAGCGGCATGAAGATGAGCGAAGGCGTGGAATGGACGGCACATGCTTGCGTTCTGCTTGCCGCGCTCCCGCCGGGCACGGGATTGCCCGCTAGCGCGTTGGCGGAATTTCACGCTTTGGCGCCGGCGTACATGGCCAAGCACATGCAAGCGCTTTCACGAGCCGGCGTCGTCGAATCGATGAGGGGGCCGGCCGGCGGATACCGCCTAAGTCGTCCGGCAAACGAGATATCGCTTTGGGACATCGTGGTAGCTATCGAGGGTGGCGAGCCGGCGTTTCAATGCACGGAAATCCGGCAGCAAGGGCCGTGTGGGGGCTCCTCCCAGGACTTCCGTAAGCCATGCGGAATCCATGCCGCCTTTAGCAAAGCCGAAGCGGCGTGGCGCGCTGAGCTCAAAGGGGTGTCGATCGGCGAGCTTGCCGACGCGGCAGCGGCGAAAGCGACGGCCCAGCGCCGCACTGCGTTGGCTCAGTGGGTGGGACAGAAGCTTGCGTAGGCTTGGGAACGCGCCCGGCCGTCGATCAGGCGCGCGGATCGCGGGGCGGGATCAGCTTACGGCGGCGACCGGCTCAATCGGGGACGGCGACATTCTCGTCGCTGCGCTCGTCATCGGAGTCGCCGTTCGCATCCGCGTCCGGCTCGTCGTTGGAGCTCGTATCGAGCGGCTCGCCGGGCAGGACCGTCAGGTCCTCGTCGTCGGGCGTCGGGGGAACGATATCGTCCGTCTTCGGCTTCGGCATGGGGTTGCTCCTCTTCCTACCTTAAAGACCCACGCCGGCGAGAGGGTTCCCGGCTGCCGCTAGGGCTCGAGTAGCCGCGCGAGGACGAAACCGAGGAGCCCGCAGCTCACCGTCATCAGGCCCACATGGTAGACCGGGCTGTCGATGAATCGCGCGCTGGTCCCGGCGGGCAGCGTCATCAGCCCGATCACAGCGCCGACCAGGGCAAAGCTCAAAGAGATGGCGAAAGGTTTCATCCACGCGTCTCACTGCTGGAGCTGCAATAGGCGCTGGTAGTGCGGAGAAACGAGTCCGGCCGTCGTCCAGGATACCAAAGCAGGCCTCCTCGGACCAGCGTGACGGAAGCTCGCCGCACAGCCCTCTGAGCCGGAACGTTTGGCGGCGGCTGGCGTTGCCCGCACGCGCGCGCCTGCGCCGGCGAGGAAAGGCAACGTTTTGCTTAAAGTCTTGGCTCTCAACTGCACACTCAAGCGCACCGGTGAACAGTCTTCGACGGACAGGCTCGTTGGCGAGGTCCTCGCCAAGTTGCTCGAGGCCGGTTGCGAGCCGGACGGGCCGATCGTGCGCGTGGCGGCACTCAACATCCTCCCCGGCGTGAAGTCGGACGAGGGTCCGGGTGACGACTGGCCGGCGTTGCGCAAGCGCATACTGGCTGCCGACATCCTGCTGTTCGGTACACCGATCTGGCTCGGACAGCCTTCGAGCGTCGCCAAGCGCGTGCTGGAGCGCATGGACGCGTTTCTCGGCGAGACCGATGAGCAAGGCCGTATGGTCAGCTTCGGCCGCGTCGCCCTCGTGGCCGTCGTCGGCAACGAGGACGGCGCCCACCACGTCAGCGCCGAGCTGTTTCAGGCGCTCGCCGACGTCGGCTTCACGATCCCGGCGGGCGCGTCCGTATACTGGGTCGGCGAGGCGATGCAGTCGGTGAACTATATCGATCTCAAGTCGACGCCGAAAAAGGTTGCTGAGGCTACTGCGACGGCGGCAACCAACGCGGCGCATCTCGCCAGGCTGCTGCAGAGCTCGCCCTATCCGCCCGCCGGATAGCTCGGCGCAACGCCATCACCGCAGGACTTTTCCACGGCCCGGGTTAAGCCTGCAGGCTCCTGCTGCTGGTTTTCCGGCGCGTCTGCGGCCACGATACGGGCCATGGAAGAGGACGCCTATTCCCCCGAAGAGATGGCGCTGATGTCGGCCGCCTTCGACATCGCCTGGAGCCGGCTCGAGCAGGAGCCGACGCAGGCGGCGCAGTTGCTTATGGCGACGCGGATTATCGCTGGCATCAGGGCCGGCGAGCAGGACGTGCAGCGCCTGAGCCGGCTGGCTCTGGGAGAGCCGGTCGAGCAGGCGCCCGGTGACGACGACGTTGCTCCGGGGCCCGACGACGCATCGCCGGGCGACGCCGACGAGCCGGCGGAGCAGCTGCAGCATGGCGAGCCGGCTGAGCAGGCCAACGGCTAGCGCGCCGCGGCCGGCGCGTCTGCCGGGCTTCCGGCGGTTTCGCCTTAATCCGCCATTGGGCCCCCGACCCGCCCGCGCGCCTTCATGCGACGTGAAAAATGACGTTGCGCGCCTTACTGGCTGATGCTCAGTATGGCGAGCACTGTTGATCTATTCATTTTAAACGCCAGGACATTTTCGATGCCCGCAACCGCTCCACCGCCGCGGCTCCGCCTCACCCGATCGAATGAGTACCCCGCTTACGCCGCCGCCAGCCGCCGGGCATAACGTCAGTGATCGACGAGACACGCGCCCTGTCTGCCCTCATCGCCGAGATCTACGATGCGGCGCTCGTCAAGGATGCCTGGGCGGGCGTCCTCGCCAAGGTATGCACGTTCGTCGGCGCCTCGGCCGGCAACTTCTTCTCCCAGCAGTCATCGAGCCGCGACGCGGTCCTGCACTTCAGTTGGGGCAACGATGCCCACTACGAGCGCCTCTACATGGAGGAGTACTACAAGCTCAACCCGCTCGTGCCGGCGCTGTCCTTCGTCGATGTCGGCATCGTCTTCAGCCAGTCGGACCTCATCCCCTACGACGAGTTCCACCAGACGCGCTTCTATAAGGAATGGGTGGCGCCGCAGGGCCTGCTCGACGTCCTGGGGGCCAATCTCGACAAGTCCGCGACCGGCTCGGCGATGCTGGCCATGCGGCGCAGCGTTCAGGACGGCTACGTCGATGCGGAATGCCGGCGCAAGCTGGAGCTGATCGTGCCGCACATGCGCCGCGCAGTGCTGATCGGCAACGTCATCGAAACACACAAATGCACGACGGCCGCGCTGACCGGCACGCTGATGGCGCTGTCGGACGCCGTATTTATCCTCGACGGGCGGGCGCGCATCGTGTTCTGCAATGCCGCGGGCGAGGGCCTGCTCCGCCGCAACACGATCGTACGCGTGGTGCAAGCGCAATTGTCGGCGGTCGATAACAAGGCCAACAGGCGGCTGCAGGAAGCCGTGGCAGCGGCCGAATGCGGCGACGTGGCCGGCAAGGGCGTCGCCGTCGCCCTCTCCCCGATCCCGGACCAATGGCTGGCGCACGTCATGCCGCTGAGCCGCTCTGCGCGCGAGCAGGCCGGCATACCGGACACGGCGACGGCTGCCGTATTCGTGCGCAAGGCGGGCGTCGAAAGCCCCAGCGCGCTGGAGACGGTCGCCAAGCTGTACAGGCTGACGGCGATGGAGGTGCGCGTGCTGCAGGCGGTCGTCGACCTCGGCGGCGCGCCGGTGGCGGCCGAGGCGCTCGGCATCGCCGAGGCGACGGTGAAGACGCATCTGCGCAACCTCTACCAGAAGACCGACTGCCGCCGGCAGGCCGACCTGGTGAAGCTGGTGGCGGGCTCGGCGAGCCCCTTCCTCGGCTAGAACCGCGCCGTTTCAAAAAAATGCCGTAGGCCGCTTCCCGTGTTCCAGCCGGAACTGCCGCCCATCCGTCCAGGCATCACATTGACGATGCAAACCAGACGCATGGAGCAAGCACATGACACCGGCAGCCCGCATCGGCACAGCGACCTTCCTTCTAGCCGCATCGATCTTCGCCGCCGGCGCCGCCGCGGCGACGGAAGCCAAGCCCACCCCCGATCCCCAGCTCTGCGAGGCCTTCCTGCGCGACCTCAAGACGTGGCGCACCCAGGCCATCTCCATCGGCTGCGCCCTGCCGCAGAACGAGCTCGAAGCGGCGGCTGCCACCGAGGACAACGAATTCCCGCCGGTCGTCGGCGATAACGCCGCGGCCGCTGCCCAGACGTTCCCGCCCGTGGTGAGCGACGCCGCCCCTGTTTCCACGGCCTCCGCCGCCCAGCCGGAGTTCCCCCCGGTGGTCGAGGCCAGCGCCGACCCGCAGCCCGCAAGCGCGCCCCCGGTCGTCACCGGATCGAGCGGCACTGGCGGGCGCAAGCACGCCTCGCACAGCTCCGACAGCTTCCCGCCCGTCATCACCGCCTCGGCCGACGAGACCGAGCCGGACGCCGACGAGACGGCCGAGCCCGACTCCCTGCGCGCCGCCATCGAGGAAAAGCTGACCACTTTCAAAGCGGAGGCCAAGGAGCGGGTGCGCGAGGCCATCATCGAGAAGGCCGAGGAGGTGAAGGAGCGCCTGAAGGAGAAGATCCAGGAGAAGCTGGACCACAAGCTCGGCAACGCCAACTTCCACAAGCGCGACCGCGACCACGGCGGATCGACGCTGCGCCACGCGGCCAAGACCGCGGTAAAGCGGATGATCTCCGAGCACCGGCATGGCGGCGGCGGTGGCGGCCTCCTGCACAAGCTGGCGCAGCTCCGCCGGCGCTAGGGGCTAGCACCGGCGCGCCCCGCAACCCTTGCAGCTCAGAGACAGCCGGCGCCGCGATGAATTTGCGGTGCCGCCTCATTTTTGGCGCCAGTTGAGGTTCCCGCGCGAATCGCAAAAGCACACGCCGCGATAGCCAATACCGTTCAATTACCGCGCGAGCGAATTGAGGCCGATGGACAGGCGTTTCCCTGCGGCCGAGCCAATTCCGGGAAACATTCCCGATAAAAGCGAATAGCTCTGAAAAAACAACATCCTGAACAGCATTTCGCTATACCACACAACCGTGGCAGAAATTCCACACAAACAGGTGATGGTTGTTTAGGGCTGCACTGCCACTTGTGTGGCGTGCATGGGCAAAGCTACCGTTTCGCCTAACGGTTGCGAGCGATCGCACCGCCGCTGTTATGCAGCGCGATTTTGTGACTTGTTTTGTACGCTTGCGCACATTTACCGGTTCGCACAACGATCAATTCCCGCGAACCCACACCTTTTTAGAGGGCGAGTATCAGTCATGCGTTTTGTACGCTTACGCGCAAATGCCGATTCGCACAATGGGTCCAGCGTCGAATCCGCACCTTTCTGCGCGCGACACGCTCCTGTGAAGCGTCTCGTAACTCGTACGGCAGCCGTTTTTGGGCTCCGCCCCCTTCACAACATTGATGATTTTCCAGTGGGGCAGCGTTCGACTTGCCACCCATTTGCACATCAGGAGATTGCCGCGATGAACGCTGTTATCGGCAGAATGCCGCTTGCCAAAACCAATCTATTTACAACGGTCAGCGTCATCGCACTTGCGTCGGTGTTGGCCATAGGAGCGCCGGGGAGCGCCCTAGCCACTAATTGCACAACCGGAAACAACAACGTATTGGCCGGCGGCGCCGGTCAGCAGAACGGTCAGGGCACTGGGGCCAATTTGGGCTCCGGTACCGTGGTCTGCACAGATAACACAATCAACGGTGGGAATGGCCTGCGGGCAAACGGCAACGGCACGCCGGTCGTCGGGACAGGAAACGCGCAGCTGCAATTTAACACGGTAACGTCCGGCACGAATTCCCTGAGCAGCAACGGCAGCACCCTCGTTGGCACCGGTAATTCTATCCTCCTCGGCAACTTTGTGACGGGCACTGACTCTGGCCAGGGCAACGGCACCGCAACCGTGTCAGGAACGCCAAATGCGCAACTTATTGACAACCAGATTTACGGAGATCGATCGCTGTCGTTCAACGGGCGGTCGGCCACCGGCAATGCGACGGGCATAATTGTCGACAACTATGTGCGCGGCAATGACGCCGGCAGCAGCAATGGCCGAACGTTGCTGGGCAATGGAAGTGCGACCATCACTGACAATACAATCCTAGGTGATGGCGCGGGCAGCAACAACGGCCGCATCGATATCGGCGGCGGCAGCGCGACAGCGACGCTGCGCAACAACTACGTCGATGGCGCCAACTCTTTGAACAGCAACGGTAGTATCTTTGGCGGTGCAGGGACCGCAACTGCCAACCTATCAAATAACATTGTCTATGGTCCCAACGCAGGCAGCAATAACGGCTTCGTCGGCGGCAGCCTCAACAACACCGCCAGTGCCGACATGCGCAACAACTTCATCAACGGCGACGGAGCGGGCTCCGGGAACGGCGGTGTCTTCCTCGGTACCGGCAATGCCAGCGCTGTGATCGTCAACAACGACTTCAGCGGCAACGGCGCAGGCGCGAACAACGGCTCCATCCTTGCGGGTGCCGGCACCGCCACGGCCGACCTGCAGAACAACAGCATCCACGGCAAGAATGCCGGCAACGGCAACGGCTCGGTTGCTCTCGGCTCGGGCGGCACGGCATTCGCCAAGATCTGGGACAACACGGTCAACGGCGACAGCTCGGCCTCGGGCAACGGCACGGCCGGCGTGGGCTCAGGCAGCGCCACCATCACCGGCAACACCATCAACGGCGCCAATTCCGGCTCACTCAATGGCGCGGGTGGTACGGGCGGTAAGGCTGTCGTCACCAACAACGTCATCAGCGGCAACATGTCCGGTACTGGCAACGGCACCGGCGTAGCGGGTGCCGGAGATGCTACCGTCGGCAACAACTTCATCACCGGCGACAATTCCGGCAGCCTCAACGGCACGGGCGGCACCGGTGGCAAGGCCGTCGTGACCGGCAACTGGATCAACGGCAACGGCTCGGGCGCGGGCAATGGAGTCAGCCTCGGCAGCGGCAATGCCACGGTCACCAACAACCTGCTGTTCGGCGATGGCTCAGGCAGCGGCAACGGCATACCCGGCGGCTCCGCGACCGTGAGCGACAACGCCGCGTTCGGCGACGCGTCGCTGACGGGCAACGGCCTCGGCGGCGGCGCTACGACCGTGTCGAAGAACTTCGTCGTCGGCGACGGCTCCGGCAGCCTCAATCAGGGCAACGTCACCGGCAACACCATCTTCGGCAACCTCTCGGGCTCGGGCAACGGCGTCAACTACGCCAACAACACGATCCTCGGCAGCGAGTCGGGCAGCCTCAACGGCGACAACTTCAACGACAACACCATCATCGGTAATTTCTCCGGCAACCTGGGCGGTGACAACGTCGCCAACAACACGGTGATCGGCGACCTCTCCGGCAACGGCTACGGCGACGGCTCGACCTACAACAGCGTGGTCGGCAACCTGTCCGGCAACCTGGTCAGCGGCTCGGGGAACAGCGCCTTCGGCTCGATCTCGGGCAACCTGGTGACCGGCAACGCCAACACCGCCGTCGGCTTCGGCTCCGGCAACGTCGTCGAGGGCGACTTCAACACCGCGGCGGGCACCTTCTCCGGCAACGGCGTCACCGGCACCGGCAACGGCGCCTCCGGCTTCGCAACGGGCAACTTTGTCAACGGCAGCTTCAATACAGCCGCAGGCGTGTTCTCCGGCAACGGCGTCACCGGCACGGGCAACGGCGCCTCCGGCTTCGGCTCCGGCAACATCGTCAATGGCGACTTCAACACCGCCAGCGGTGCCTTCTCGGGCAACGGCGTAACGGGCTTGGGGAACCAGGCTTCCGGCTTCATCTCCGGCAACATCGTCAACGGCGACTTCAACCAGGCCAGCGGCGCCTTCTCGGGTAACGGCGTCACCGGCGACAGCAACCAGGCCTCCGGTACCGGCTCGGGCAATATCGTCAACGGCAACAACAACCAGTCGGCCGGGCTCATCTCGGGCAACGGCGTCACCGGCGACAACAACCAGGCGAGCGGCGCCTTCTCGGGCAACCTCGTCGAGGGCGACAGCAACCAGGCCTCCGGCACCGGATCGGGCAATCTCGTCGGCGGCGACGACAACATCGCCATCGGCAACCTGACCGGCAACATCGTCAGCGGCAACGCCAACAAGGCGATCGGCGACGGCTCCGGCAACGTGGTCATCGGCGACAGCAACAAGGTGTTCGGCGACGGATCGGGCAACGTGGTGGTGGGCAACCGCAACAGCGCCAACTCGTTCCTCTCCGGCAACTTCGTCTTCGGCGACGACAACAACGCCACCGGCACGCTGTCCGGCAACGTGGTGGTCGGCGACCGCAACACCGCCAACGGCGACGGCTCGGGCAATATCGTGGTCGGCAACGACAACCAGGCCGCTGGAACAGGCTCCGGCAACCTCGTCTTCGGCGACAGCAACCAGTCCTCCGGCACCGGCTCGGGCAACCTCGTGGTCGGCGACAACAACCAGGCGGCTGGCCTGCTGACCGGCAACGCGGTGTTCGGCGACGGCAACCAGGCGAGCGGAACCGAGAGCGGCAACGTCGTGATCGGCGACAACAACCAGGGCAGCGGGCTGCGGGTCGGCAACTTCGTCATCGGCGACGGCAACCAGTCGAGCGGCACCGACAGCGGCAACTTCGTCCTCGGCGACAACAACCACGCCTTCGGTGACACGGTCGGCAACTTCGTGCTCGGCAGCGACAACCAGGCAGCCGGTACGGACAGCGGCAACTTCGTCCTCGGCTCGGGCAACCTCGCCAGCGGCGTGCAGGCCGGCAACTTCGTCCTCGGCGTCAACAACCAGGCGACCGGTGACAGCGTCGGCAACTTCGTGCTCGGCGAGAACAACCAGGCGAGCGGCTCCGAGAGCGGCAACTTCGTCGCCGGCACGAACAACCTCGCCTTCGGTACGAGCGTCGGCAACTTCGTCGCCGGCGAGAACAACCAGGCCTCGGGCAACGAGAGCGGCAACCTCGTGATCGGTGCCAACAACCAGGCGAGCGGCGACAACGTGGGCAACCTCGTCGCCGGTCTATCCAACCAGGCCTCGGGTGCCTTCTCGGGCAACGGCGTGGTGGGCGTCAACAACCAGGCCTCCGGCCTCGGCGTCGGCAACGGCGTGATCGGCGTGGGCAACGAGGCGAGCGGTACCGGCTCGGGTAATCTGGTCGCCGGCATCAACAACAGCGCCGACGGTCTCGGCGTGGGCAACGGTGTGGTCGGCTTCACGAACCGGGCCAGCGGCGCCTTCTCGGGCAACGATGTCTTCGGCGCCGGCAACCAGACGTCGGGCATCGGCTCGGGCAACAACGTCGCCGGGTTCGACAACCAGTCGAGCGGCGCCTTCGCAGGCAACAACGTGACCGGCGCGAGCAACATCGCCGTCGGCACCGGCGCCGGCAACAACATCACGGCGTCGAACACCACCTCGATCGGCACCGGCTCACGGGCTGCGGCGAACAACTCCACCGCCATCGGTCCAGGCGCGCAGGTTGCCAGCAACCACCAGAACTCGACGGCGATCGGCGCCGGTGCCCAGTCGGAGTTCAACAACGAGGTCAGCCTCGGCGCGAAGAACGGCTCGTCGACCTACACGACGCCGGGCATCACGTCCGACCTCAGCCGCTCGCGTCAGAACGGCCCGCTCGAGGTCGTGACCTCCGACGCCAACGGCCACCTGGCAACCGACGGCGGGCAGATCTACGGCGCTCTCGGCACTCTCGGCGGCGGTGTCGCCATCGCCATGGCCCTGGAGAACCCCGACCTCGTCGGCAACGAGACCTTCGGCATCGCCGGCAACGTCTCGTACTGGGATGAGAACGTGGCTCTCGGCTTCAGCGCCATCGGTGTCCTGGGCTACAACCTGCTCGGCGCCGGCGAGCGCCTCGCGATCTCCGGCGCGGTGGGTGTCTCGGTGAACGAGGCCAGCTACGGCGGGCGCGACGGCAGCACCACGGTCGGTGGCCGTGCCGGCGGCCAGCTTACCTGGTAAGCCGGGCGCCAATCTCGCAACGTCCATTCTCCGGGGAGGTCCTGCCTCCCCGGAGATTTCATTTGTGGGGCCGGTCTGCTGCTGGCGGCTGGAAACGCGCGTTCGCCATCGCGGAACGATGGCTGGCGCCAAGCATTGTCAGGGCAGCGAAGCTCACAGGCCGGATGGGCGCGATCTGAGGGCGGCTTTGCGGCCGCAGCCATCATGCAGCTCGTCAACCATATTCCCTACTGCGGAGCGCCGCCCGTGCCGGGTGGCGCAACGTGGAATCTCGATCCGGTTCTGCTTGCCGTCCTCATCCTAGGCGCTGCCTTGTACGCCGCCGGTGCGCGCCGTGCCGGCCTCGAGCGCCGGCAGATCTGGGCCTTTGCCGCCGGCTGGGGGTTGCTGAGCCTGGCGCTCGTCTCGCCCCTCTGCAATCTCAGCGTCGCGCTCTTCACCGCCCGCATCCTGCAGCACATGCTGATCGTGCTCGTCGCCGCGCCGCTGCTGGTGCTCGGCGGCGTCGACACGATGCTGTGGCGGCTGTGGAACGGCGCGAGAACCCCCGGCGGCATGGAGACCGCTATAGCGGCAGGCGCGTTCGCGGCGGCGATCTGGTTGTGGCACACGCCGGCGGCGTACGACGCAACCTTCCGCAGCGACGTCATCTATTGGACCATGCACGTGACGATGGCCGCTTCGGCGCTGGCCCTCTGGCACGTCGTTCTGCGGGCCGAGCTCGGGCACATGCTGGTCGCCAGCATTCTCACCGGCATCCAGATGAGCGGCATCGGCGCCATCCTGACGCTGGCGCCGGAGCCGCTCTACGCGGCGCATCTCACAACGACTTGGCCATGGGGGCTGTCGCCCCTCACCGACCAGAACCTCGGCGGCGTCATCATGTGGGTGCCCGGCGGGCTGCTGCTCTCGGTGATCGTGCTCGTCAGCGTAGCGCGTCACCTGCAGCGCCTCGATGCCGCCGGTGAAGCTCTCTAACGCAACGTGTCGAGATACGCCGCGATGGATCGCGCGTCGTCGGCGCTGACACCCATTTCCGGCATGGCATTTCCCGGCACATACGTCTGCGGATGCTGGATCCATGCGGAGAGATTTTCCGGGCTGTTGCGTAGCATGCCGGCGATGTAGACCCGGCTGGCGATGTGATCGAGCGGCGGGCCGATCTCGCCATCGGCGCCCGCGATGCCGGGAATCTGGTGGCACATGCCGCATCCGGTTGTCGCGATGAGCTTGGCGCCGCGGTCCGCCTCGGAGGTCTTCGGCACGGCGCTTTCCGCTTCGCACGCGGCAAGGCCAACGGTGACGGCGAGGGCCACAACATGCGCGAGAGGTTTCCAGTCCATTGACGTCACCTCACCAGGGGGCTGAGGTAGAAGGTCGTAAAAACCGCCAGCCACACGACGTCGACGAAATGCCAGTAAAGCGCCGCGATCGACACGTGCTCATGCTGCGCCATTCCCACGCGGCCGCGCATCGTCCAGATGGCGAGCACGCCGATGGCCACGAGGCCGACGACGACGTGCGCCATGTGAAAGCCGGTGATGACGAAATAGAATGATCCATAGAGGTGCGAGGCGACGCCGAACGGCTTTTGCGACCATTCGACGAGCTGGACGCCAACAAACGCTGCCCCGAGGACGATCGTCCCGAGAAGGCACCACAGCAGCATGCGCCGCCTGTCTCGCCGGATGGCGCGCGCTCCGACCTCCAGCACGAGGCTGCTCGTCAACAATACCAGCGTGTTCGGCAGCGCAAGGCTGAGCGACGGCGGCCCGTCGGGCGGCCACGGACCGGTCGCATACAGCATCGAATAGAAATAGCTGAAGATGAGATAGGCGAACAACGCGCCCTCGGTGGCGATCAGCCACCAGATGCCTTGCGAGCCGGACATCACCGGCTCCGGCGAGGCCGCCGGCGCGCGACGCGCAATTACGACCGGCACGCCGGCGCGGATGGGCTCATCCATGGGCGCCTCCCGGGCTCGGCGCGGCAATCGGGATGGCAGCGACGCGCGGCTGCAGCCACCACGCCAAGTTGGCGACGATGGCGAGAGCAGCCACGATTGCGAGCACCCACGCATGGAGAAGCAGCGCCGTGAAAAGAACCCCTAAGGTCACGGCGAGCAGGACCGGCAGGTAGCTGTCGGCGGGCATCTTCAGGATGGCGCGCGGCTCGGCCTCGACCATGCTGGTCGCCATGGTCTCGCGGCCCTGCGCCAGAGCCGGCCCGCGATGAAGCTGCGAGCGCCTGCGGCGGCCCATCGCCGCCTCCCACAGCGGATGGCCGCTGGCAAGCGTCGGAATGACGGCAAAGTTGTAAGGCGGCGGGGGCGAAGGCACCGACCATTCGAGAGTTGCTGCGCTCCACGGATCGTGGCTGGCGGTAGCTCCCGACCTGAGGCTGAGAACGACATTGATCAGCAGCAGCAGCACGCCGAGCGCGAAGACGTAGGCGCCGGCGGTGGTGACGAGGTTGATGTCCGTCCAGCCCAAGTTCGCCGGGTACGTATAGACACGCCGCGGCATGCCCATCAGGCCGGCGATGTGCATGGGGAAGAAGCCGACGTTGAAGCCGATGAACATCACCCAGAAGTTCCAGCGCCCGAGGCGCTCGCTCATCATTCGCCCGGTGATCTTCGGGAACCAGTAGTAGATGGCGCCGACGACGGCGAAGAGGTTGATGCCAATGAGGACGTAGTGGATGTGGGCAACGATGAAGTAGGTATCGGTCAACTGCCAGTCGACGGGCACCGACGCCGTCATGAACCCCGAAACGCCGCCGATCACGAACAGCACGATCACGGCGGCGAAGAATAGAAACGGCGTGCGGACGACGACCCGGCCGCTCCATATCGTGGCGATCCAGGCGAAGACGGCGATGGCACTCGGCACCGTGATCAGGAACGACGCGGCGCTGAAGAAGGCCATGACTGTCGTCGACAGGCCGGTCGCAAACATGTGATGCGCCCAGACGCCGAAGCCGATCGTCATCGTGGCGACCGTGGCCATGGCGACGAGCCAGTAGCCGACCAGCGGCCGCCGGCAGAACGTCGGCAAGGCATCGGAGACCATGCCCATGGCCGGAAGCACGATGGCGTAGACCCACGGGTGTCCGAACATCCAGAAGAGGTGCTGCCAAAGCAGCGGCTGGCCGCCGGCGGGAACGTCGAAAAAGTGCGTGCCGATGTTGCGGTCGGTCCAGAGCAGGAAGAACGCCAGGCTCACGCATGGGATGACGAGAATATTGGCGACCGAGACGGTCATCGTGCTCCACGCCATGATCGGTAGCCGGCCGAGAAACATTCCCGGAGCGCGCAGACGCAGGAAGGTGACGACGAAGTTCACCGCTCCCACCGTCGTCGAGATGCCGAGGAAGATCAGCCCCAGCGCATAAAAGTCGATGTTGGGACCGGGATTGTACGGCTTCGCCGCGTACGGCACATAGTTGAACCAGCCGTCGTTTGGCGCGGTTCCCAGCAGGAAGCTCGCGTAGATGAAGAGCCCGGCGAGCAGATAGATCCAGTACGAGAGCGCGTTGACGCGCGGCATCGCCATGTCCCGGGCGCCGAACAGCAGCGGCCAGAGGTAGTTGCTGAAACCTGACAGCACCGGACCGGCATAGAGGAAGATCATCGTGATGCCGTGCATGCTGAACAGCTGGTTGTACTGGTCAGGGGTGAGCAGGTGCTGGTCCGGGCCCGCAAGCTGCCAGCGCATCACCGCCGCCTCCAATCCGCCGAGCAGCAGGAACGCGAATGCCGTGACGATGTAGCGGATGCCTATTCGCTTGTGATCGACGGTGGAGAAGAACCCGGCGAGGCCCGGCTGGTCCTCCCATATCCGCTGCAGGCGGATGGCAAGTTGCGGCGTCTCCTCCACCGGCGCCGCGACGGCACTCGCGAACGGTTCGGCCATGCCTAGCTACCCTCCTCCAGAAACGTGCGGATGGCCTGCAGCTCAGGACCGGAAAGAGGCAGCGCCGGCATTTGTGTGCCGGGCTTTATGCGCTGCGGCTCGAGTATCCAGGCGGACAGGTAGGCGGGCTTGTTGGGCAGCGACCCGGCCGCAAGCGTGCCCCGCTCGGCAAGGTGCGTCAGGTCCGGGCCGAGAACGCCGCCGGCAAGCGTGCCGCGCACGCGATGGCAGCCGCCGCAACGGGTCACGAACGCCGTCTCGCCCCGCGCCGCCTCGCTGCCGGGCGGGGGCACGGCGTGCGGTTGCAGCTGCTCGGCCCGCCAGCGCGCATAGTCGTCCGGCTTGTCGGCAACAACGCGCAGGCCCATGTGGGCGTGCTGCTGGCCGCAGTATTCGGTGCATTGGCCGAGGTATATGCCCGGCTTCTCCGCCTCTATGACGGCCGTGTTCGTCTGCCCCGGAATGACGTCCGTCTTGCCGCCCAAGGCCGGAACCCAGAACGAGTGGATGACGTCCGAGCTATTGAGGACGATCCGCACGGGCACGCCGACCGGAATGTGCATCTCGTTGGCGGTCGAGAAGATCTTCGAGGGATCGCTGTCCAGGTAGCGCATGCCCCACCACCATTGGTGTGCGGCGACTTCCACCGTGGGTCCGTCGGGCGGCACCTCGTAAGCGAGTGCCGAGAGGACGTAGAGCGTCCAGGCCGCGGCAGCGACGAGAACGATGCAAGATACGCCGACGCCGGCGTAGATCCAGCGCACCGGATTTTCACCAGAGATCACGCCGGCGGTGGGCTCGGCCAGCGTCTGCCGGTTGCGGCGTATGCCTTCCGCGACGAGGATGGCGATGACGAGCATGACCGCGACCGAGATCGCGATCACGCCCCATGTCAGCCACAGAATGGGGAATGCGCGGCTGCCGGCGGCTGTAAGATAGTTAAGAGGTGCGCCATCCATCGCGAGAGCCTTTGAGCGGCGCCGCAGATAAGATTGGGAACGCCGTTACGAAGCACAGGTTCCAAATGGCGCTTACGCTGACGTGCATGCCGGAGGACGGCTGACACGGCTCCGCTACTGGCTGGCATTTCTGCCTCGCTCTGCCAGCGATCTTGCAACCTCCATCAATCCCGACGCAGCAACTTGTCGAGCGTAATCGGCAGGTGGCGGACACGGACGCCCGTGGCGTGATAGACGGCGTTGGCCACGGCCGCGGCAACGCCGACGATGCCGATCTCCCCGACGCCCTTCATACCCATCGGGTTGACGAGCGCGTCCGGCTCATCGACGAAGATCACCTCGATGTCGTGGATGTCGGCATTCACCGGCACGTGGTACTCGGCAATGTCGGCGTTCATGACTCGCCCGAAGGCGTGGTCGATCAGCGTCTCCTCGTGCAGTGCCATGCCGATGCCGCCGACGACCGCACCCATGATCTGGCTGTGCGCCGTTTTGGTATTCAATATGCGGCCGGCAGCGACCGCACTGACGACGCGGGTCACTCTGACAACGCCGAGTTGCTCATCCACTTTCACCTCGGCGAAGACCGCCGCATGCGTGTTGCGCGAATACTTTTCGTCGGCCGTGGGCTTTGCCGTCGTCTCCTGCACGATCCGCTGCTTGCCGCCATAGCGCATGATCTCGGCGACCGGCATACTGCGCGCCGGGTCGGTCTTCGATTGCAGCTTGCCGTCGCTGAAGATCAGCTCATCCGCCGTGGCATCGGCCAGCGGGGAATCGGGCATCATTCGCACGATATCCAAAAGCTCGCCGCGCAAAGCCTCGCAGGTCGTGCCGATGGCGGCCGAGACTGATGTCGCCATCCACGAGCCACCTTCGACCGGAGAGCGCGGCAGCGTCGAATCGCCGAGCTTGACCGTCACGCCCTCCAAGGGCAGCCCCAGCATATCGGCTGCCACTTGCGCCATGATGGTGTAGGTGCCCGTGCCGATGTCGGACGTGGCGCACGCGACCTCGGCGTGTCCGTTCCCCGAAAGGGTGATGCGCACCGACGTCGGCGCCTGCAGCGCCTCCCAGACCCCGGTCGCCATTCCCCAGCCGACGAGGTCGGTGCCCTCGCGCAGCGCGCGCGGCTTCGGGTTGCGCTTGCTCCAGCCGAACGCCTCCGCGCCTTGCCGGTAGCATGCGCGCAACGCCTTGCTGGTGTACGGCCGGTCCGTGTTCTGATCGAGCTCCGAATAGTTGCGCAGGCGCAGCTCGACGGGATCCATGCCGAGCGCCACGGCAAGCTCGTCCATGGCGCACTCGAGCGCGAAGACGCCGGTTGCAGCGCTCGGGGCGCGCATATCGCACGAGGTCGGCAGGTCGAGCGGCGCCAGCTTGTGCTCGTAGCGCACGTTCGCGCACTTGTAGAGCAGGCCCGACCAGCCGGTCTCCTGGCGATAGAAATTCTCGTAGGTCGAGGTTGCGGTGGTCGCGTCGTGCAGCATGGCGTCGAGCGCGCCGTCCGCTCCGGCGCCCAGCGCGATGCGCTGGATCATGGCCGGCCGGTAGCCGAGTCCGTACATCTGCTGGCGTGTCAATACGAGGCGAACGGAGCGCTCGAGCGCGCGTGCCGCGAGAACGGCGAGCGCCACCTGGAACTGCGGCCGGAGACCGGAGCCAAAACCGCCGCCCATGAACGGCGACATGACGCGAACATCGTCCGGCTCCATGCCGAACACAGAGCAGACGTAGCGCTGCACGTTCTGCACGCCCTGTGTCTTGTCCCATACCGTAAGCTTGCCGCCATCTTCCCAGACGACGGTCGACGCAAACAGCTCCATGGGGTTGTGATGCTCGATGGGCACGAAGTACTCGCCCTCGTGGCGCACCGCCGCGTCGGCATACGCTTTGTCCGCCGCTCCGCGCGGTTTCGGCGGCGCCCAGTTGCTCGAGCCGGGCGCGATGTCGATGAGGGATCTCGCCGGGTGGAACACATCCGTGCCGTGCGGCTCCTCGTGATAGTCTATGTGCACGAGCGAGGCTGCAAAGCGCGCCGTGTCCGCATCGCCCGCCACCACCAATGCCACGGGCTGCCCGTTGAACATCACTTTGTCGTCGTATAGCGGCCGGTAGGGAGAGCCGCCCGGCGGCGCCGTGTCGTCGCCATAGGCCTTGTCGCTGCTCGCCATCGAGGGGCGGTTCTCGTGCGTGATGACCGCGATGACGCCGTCGACGCGCATCGCCTCGCTCGTATCGATGTGGGCAATCCGTCCGCGCGCGATGGTCGAGGTGACGAGGCTGCAATAGGCGAGCCCCGGCGCGTTCGGCTCCGCCGCGTACTGCGCACTGCCGGTCACCTTGGCGAGGCCGTCGATGCGCGACGTCGGCGTGCCGATGTAGCTTGGCATGGCTCGTTACCGGATCTTTTTGTCGGATTGCGACTGGGGTGTAGCGCGTGCCGCCTGGGTGAGTGCACGGACGATGGCGCGGCGCGCGAGGTCGATCTTGAATGCGTTGTGGGCAAAGCCCCGAGCGTCGCGAAGCAGGAGGTCGGCGGCGCGGCCGAAGCTGTCGGCGTTGGGCGCCAATCCCCGCAGCTTCCATTCGGCGAGAGGGTCGCGCCACGGCTTGTGTGCTACGCCGCCCAGGGCAATCCTCGCCTCGCGAATGATATTGCCTTCGAGGTCGAGCGCTGCTGCGACCGACACCAGCGCGAACGCGTAGGACAGGCGGTCACGAATTTTGAGATACGTGTAGTTGGTGGCGAACCCCTGCTCGGGCAGCTCGACGGCGGTGATCAGCTCGCCGGGCGCCAGGTTGGTGTCTTGCTGCGGCGTATCGCCGGGCAGCCGGTGGAAATCGGCAAAGCGAATGCTGCGGCCGCCGCCGGGGCCCGTCACCGCCACGCTGGCACCCAGCGCCGCGAGCGCCACACACATATCGGAGGGGTGCGTCGCGATGCAGGCCTCGCTCGTTCCGAGGATGGCGTGCATGCGGTTCAGCCCGTGGACCGCGGAGCACCCGCTGCCCGGATCGCGCTTGTTGCAGGGTGTCGCCGTGTCATAGAAATACGAGCAACGCGTCCGCTGCATGAGATTGCCGCCGGTGGACGCCATGTTGCGCAGCTGCTGTGATGCGCCGGCGAGGATGGCGCTGGCGAGCATCGGATAGCGCCGCTCGATCAGCGGGTGATAGGCGAGGTCCGAATTCGGCACGAGGGCGCCGATGCGCACGCCGCCGGTCGGCACTTCCTCCACCCGCGTCAGCGGCAGGCGCGTGATGTCGATCACCCGCGACGGCCGCTCGACATCCTTTTTCATCAGGTCGACGAGGTTGGTGCCGCCGGCGATGACTTTAGCGGTCGGGTCCGCCGCCATGCGGCGCACGGCGTCAGCTATGTCGTTGGCACGCGCGAAATCGAAGTTGATCATGGCTGTGCCATCGCCTTCTCGATCGCCGCGACGATGTTGGGGTAGGCGCCGCAGCGGCAGATGTTGCCGCTCATCAGCTCGCGGATTTCATCGGCGGTCTTCGCCTTCCCCTCGCCGATCAGCCCGACGGCCGAGCATATCTGGCCGGGTGTGCAGTAGCCGCACTGGAAGGCATCGTGCTCGATGAAGGCCGCCTGCACCGGATGCAGCACGCCGTCCTTTGCCAGCCCCTCGACGGTCGTCACGTGTGCGCCGTCCTTCATGACCGCAAGCGTCAGGCACGCGTTGACGCGCCGGCCGTCGACGAGCACCGTGCAGGCGCCGCACTGGCCGTGGTCGCACCCTTTCTTGGTGCCCGTCAGGTGCAAGTGGTCGCGCAGCGCATCGAGGAGCGTGGTCCACGGCGCCAGCGCGATATTGATTTCCTTGTCGTTGACGAAGAGCGTGATGGGAATTTTCGCGGGTGAGCTAATCGGCGGCTTGGCCGCAACGCGCATCTGCTCCATGAACACCTCCAGCGCCTTCGACGCACCAACCCGGGGCGGCGGGAACGGTTCCCTTGCTCTCCTTAGCGTCGGCAGGTTTTGCAGATGGCTACGCGCCTTACGCAATTTGTATGCATAAGCGCGCGCCGGGGCGGTTTAACCATCGATGGCGCAGGCGCTCGCTGTGTAAGAACAGCGTTCCGCTAAGCGCCGGGCTCGATCAATTCGGTTCGCGCGGCGATCCCACGGTGCCGAACGCGCCGCTAGAGAAGCGACCACTGCTGCGCCGCCACCGCCCAGAATATCAGGGTCGCGTTTGACGCCGCGTGCGCCGCAATCGGATCGGCGATGTTCTTGGAGCGGTACATCAACAGGGCGTAGATTGCGCCGGCGAGAAATGCCGCCATCCAGCGCTGGTGCACCATGCCGAAGGCGACGGACGAGCCGATGAACGCGAGCCAGCGGAAATCGCCAAAGCCCACATTCTCGAAGCGCCGTGACACCAGGGCGCGCGCCAGGTAGCCGCGAAAGGCCAGCTCCTCGGCGATCGGCACCATCACCACGGAGCCGACGGCGCGCAGCACGAGCCACAGCACGGCCACCCACAGCGGAAGCGAGGCGAGCCACGTGCCGAGGGGCGCCTCCGTGCTCTTCCCGGGATCGGTCATGATCCAGACGGCGCCGACCGCGACGCCCACCAGAATGGCAGCGGGAGAAACCGACGACAGGTAGCGCAGGTAGTCGCGCCGGTACCACCACAGCACGCCACCGATGGCAGCTACCCTGGCGCCGTACAGCCACTGGTCGTGCGGCGCGAACGCCGATTCCAGAATGCTCGCCGCCATCAGCGCCACGAACGGCGCGAGAAAGAGGACGGCCGGCCGTGGCGGTGCGGCTGCAGGGGCGGCGATGGGCACTCCCCGCGAGCCGCTAGGAACTTCCTGCGAACCGGCAGGTGCAAAGAAGAACGGCACGCGCCGCGAAATTGCGATGCAGCCGAAGGTCACGAGCAGAAAGCAGATCCAGCCCGCGGCCGAATGGAAGCCCTGGATGGCGACAGCCGGCGAGATGTGCGCGCCGATGCTGACCAGCACCGCGATCCGCAGGGCGTTGAGGCACCAGACGACGGCAACGCCGATCGGCAGCAGCAGCAGCACGTTGGGAAAGCGCAGCTCGCGGCGAAATACCCACATGTAGACGGAAAGAAACACGACGATGAGCGCCACGCCCTCGTATCCGGAGCAGGCGCCGAACACCTGCACCTTGAAGTCGCCGGCCGCCAGGATGCGGTGCTCCGGCAGCGCCCAGGCGTTCGGCTCGTAGAGGCTGAGAAACCAGTGGGAGAGGGTCAATGTCGCGCCCGAAAGCGTATCCCAGCCCTCCTGCGTCAGCGCCGCAGCGATAATGACGGCAACGGCGCACGCGACGCTGACCAGCAGCTCCGTCGGCGCCAAGGCGACGAGGCGGCGCCAGAAGCGCGGTGGGGCAACCGCCAGCACCATCGTCGCGGCGATGGCGACGATCAGCCCGCTGTAGAGCAACGACAGGGGCAAGAACGGAAGCTGCCCCGCCGAGAGGAGATAGCGGCACGCGACGATGCCCGCGAGCAGCGGCAGACTGGCGAGCAGGCTCGGCTTCAGGCCATCGCTGCCGATGCGCGCATATTCAGCCGCTAGCTCGTCCCTCCGCGGCCAGGCAACCAGGACGAACAGCAGTCCGGCGACGAGCACCAGCTTGGCAAGCGTGTTGATGTAGAGCGCCGGGTTGAGCCACAGCGAGAAGCCTGTCGGCGGGTAGAAATCGAACACCGCCGTGATAACGAAGATCTCGACGAGCCCGATGGCGGCCACCAGCGCCGGGCGCCAGAAATCGGATAGGCGCGAACTCTCGCGAGTCGCGCCTACGAATTTTGCAATGACGGCGCGCATGTTCCGTGCCGCCTTTTATGGCCGCTTAGCGCTCTTTCGAGCCGCTGAAGAGGATGGCGCCGATGCTGGCCACGAGAGCCATCGCAGCCGTGGCCCCGCTTCCATCGAACTCCGGAACGGGCGGGCACCACCACCAGGAGGCCGCGGCGGCCTGATCGATCAGTGCGCAGCCGAACAGAACACTCAGTGCAGCGAACTTAAACGTCCCACGCATGGTCCCTCCCAAGGGAAATCCCTAAAAAACAACGGTCACCCATGGTTCATAATAGATGTATAGGCTTGAAACAAGTTGACATTCCGGCCAGCGTTAATCGCCGAAAACGCGTGCATTTCCTTTCGCGATGCCCAATGGGAGTACGACTTCCGAGAAATGCCCGGCCAATAAAAATTGAGGGCGGAAGGTCACCCTCCCGCCCGCTTTCATTTCGTTTGTATTTCGTCCGCCTCTACTTCAGCGGCACCACAGGCTCGCGCTCGCCGAACTTGTAGCTGAGGCCGATGCGCGCCACCCAGAAGTCGTCGTCGTAATTCACCTGCGCTTGGCAAATGCCGCTCGGGCATCCGCCCCCCGGGATGGAGTAATTGACCGTCTTGTCGCCAAGGTCCACCCACAATGCCTCGGCCCGCAGCGTCCAGTTGCTGTCGTGCAGGAACTCGGCGCCGCCACCGATGGTCCAGCCCGACTGAGTCTTGCTGTTCGACTGCGAGAACGGCCCTGAGGGGCCCGCCGTGTCGCTGAAAGTGTGATCGACATTCGCGTAGGCGAGGCCGCCCGTTGCGTAGAGCAGCACGCTGTCGTGGATGGCGATACCGGCGCGGGCGCGCACAGTGCCGAACCAGTCGATGTTGCTCTGGACCGTGACGGTGTCATCGTAGGCCGTCGGCTCGGTGTTGAGATAGTTGAAGTCCGCCTCGACGCCGAGCACGGCGCGCCCGCACTGCCAGTTGTAGCCGCCATAGCCGCCGAACGTGGCCGAGCCGTCGTCGTTGCTCAGGCTGTTGCCGCCCACCACAGGCGCCTGGTTGGTGAACTTGCCGTGCTGGCGGCCGTAGCCCAAGGCGGCGCCGATATAGGCGCCGGCGAACGAGCCGTAACCGCATCCCGAGTAGGTTGCGACACGCCCCGCGGTCGGGACGCCGTCGGCCAATGCCGCCGTCGCCGCAAGTCCCAGCGCCAGCGATGACACACCCAATGCCAGCCGACATCCCATAGGAATCCCTCCATGTTTCGGCGAGGCAATTTCGCGCGGCGGGGAGCCGCAGCGGTGCCAATGCCGCCAAATCGGATCAATGGATTCACCCAGCGATGATTCGCCGGAGACTGTCGATAAGCTGTGGAAGGTACGTTAGCGAACGAACGGCGCCTGATGCTCTGAGCACACACCATTCGCGACCTGGGACAGCCGGAGTGCCGTCGAATCGGCGGTCGCGCCGGGAGCAAGCACGAACATGCCCGGCGGCGCGACCGATGCTTCAGGTTACTCCGCCGCGGGCAGATGCCGCGCGGCGCCCGCGCCCCTTGCAGCCGCGCGCGCCTTGGCGAGATCGTCCTCCTGCACGGGGGCCACGGCCATGCCGCGTGCACGCGCCTCCGACAGCACGCGCGAGAAGTAGCCGATGGTCGTCTTCAGTCCCTCGGTGAGACTGATCGACGGCTCCCAGTCGAGGTTCGCCTTCGCGAGCTCGATATTGGGACGGCGCTGCTTGGGATCGTCGGTGGGCAGCGGCTCGGCGACGATCGTCGACTTCGATCCCGTCATGTCGATGACGATCTCGGCGAGCTGGCGGATCGTGAACTCGCCGGGGTTCCCAAGGTTGACCGGCCCGACGAAGCTCGCGGGGCTCGCCATCAGGCGGATAAGGCCTTCGACGAGATCGTCGACGTAGCAGAACGACCGGGTTTGATTGCCCTCGCCGAAGACGGTGATGGGCCGCCCCTGCAGTGCCTGCACGATGAAGTTCGAGACGACGCGCCCGTCGTTGGCATGCATGCGTGGACCGTACGTATTGAAGATGCGCGCCACTTTGATCTCGACGCCGTGCTGGCGCCAATAGTCGAAGAACAGCGTCTCGGCGCAGCGCTTGCCCTCGTCGTAGCAGGAGCGGGGGCCGATGGGATTGACGTTGCCCCAGTACTCTTCGACTTGCGGATGCACGATGGGATCGCCGTACACCTCGCTTGTCGAGGCTTGCAAAATGCGGCAGCCGAGGCGCTTCGCCAGCCCGAGCATGTTGATGGCGCCGTGCACGCTCGTCTTCGTCGTCTGCACCGGGTCGTGCTGATAGTGCACCGGCGACGCTGGGCAGGCGAGATTGTAGATCTCGTCGACCTCGATATAGAGCGGCAGCGTCACGTCGTGGCGGAGCAGCTCGAAGCGCGGATGGCCGATGAGGTGCTCGATGTTCTGCTTGCTGCCGGTGAAGAAGTTGTCGACGCAGATGACGTCGTGCCCAGCTGCGATCAGACGATCGCAAAGATGCGAGCCGATAAACCCGGCACCTCCGGTGACGAGCACCGTCTTGCGATCGATCTCGATGCTATTCGGTCCACGCAGCAACATTGAGTTCCATTCCGGTTTTGTTGGGTGAAAAGCGCTAAAACACTGCTTCGCTAAGCAAATGTCTGGCCAATTCCGAATTGGCGCCGTTAACGGCGCGAAATCCGCATCCAATATTTCCGCTTGAGCGTGCGCCGCAATAATTGGCGCTAGACGCCCGAATTACTTACGATAATTGGGAAGGTATCACGCGCGCGCAGCCGGCCGCGGCGCCATAAAGTGGCAATCCCCTATCGTCCTGAATTGAAAATGCCGCGCGCGGATTACCCATTTTGGGGTAGCTCTCACGGGCGCCGCGCGATGCGTTTCTACCGCCGGCCGGCGCGGCTACAGGCGCAGGCCGCGGGAATCGCGGCCTCGAGGGCAGACGGCGTCAGGTCGGCGCGAAAGTTGTTGGTCCGGACACCGGCGACGGGGCCGCAATTGCCGCCGTTCCAATAGGGGTTCGCCTGTCCCGTTTTGGAAAGCCAGCGCACCTGATTTTTCTCCACGGCGATGTCGCTGCAGGCCTGCGGGGACTGGTTCCAGACGGCGATCCCGACGTTGGTGAAGCTCTGTGCGCGCGCGTAGATCCGGTTGTTGCGTATCGCCATGTGCTCGCCGCTCGAAACCGAGACACCATACTGGCCCGGATCGACGAGATCGTTGCCTTCGGCGACCTGATGGGCGCCGCCGCCGTCACCGAGCATGATGCCGCCGCCGGACGGGCTCGGACCGCCGCCAACGATCAGATTGCTGCCGACCGCGATGGGCGAGCGGGCCGTGCCGGACGATTGATAGAGACTGATGCCATCCTCGGGCATCCCCTTGCCGGGCGCGTTGCGGCCGACGTTGCAGCTGATTGCATTACCCTCGCCCGTCACCTTGTCGAACTGGACGAACTGCCCGCGCGGCACGGGGCCCTGCGGGTTGTCGATCGTGTTGCAGCTCACGCGCACGCCGGTCGAGTCGACGGCATAGACGCCGCTCGAGCCGCCTTCGATGCGGCTTTCCTCGATGGTGACGTGCGAAGATCCGGCGACGTAGATGGCGATGCCCGCCGCACCTGACACGGCGACATTGCGCACCGTGACGTTGCTGCTGTCGTATATCTCGATGCCGTTGCCGCGGCACGGGCCGACGATAAGGTTTTCAATCGTCTCATCGTGCAGGCCCGTGAATGTGAGACACGGGCCATCCGCATTGGTGACCTGCCGCTCCTGCCCGGTTTCCGCCGACGGCCGAGCGGCACCGACACCCGCCTGCTGCGCCGTGGCGATCGAAGGTGCAAGAGCCGCAACAAGTGCCAGCAGCAGGGACAACACCGGCGCGCGCGTACGCGCTGCGCCTCGTCGGTTTGCGACAGCGTTGCAGAACGACATCAAAGGTGCCGCTCGACGCGCTGGCAGGCGGGCGGGGATGCGCAGCCCCAGGCGTTCACCTCGCGGGAGGACGCGGTGGCAGCGGCGGCCAACGCACCGCGCGAATGCGACGCGGTCTCGCTTGGCACCTCGGGCGCGCCTTCGGTCACGCGCTCCAGCCAGATCTCGCGGCACCAGAGATAGATGCTGCGCGGACAGAACATGCGCTGCCCGGAAAACATGGCGCGGCACACGACGTTGTCGAGAATGACGGCAGGCGTCTTCAGCGTGCGCATCAGGCCCGTCTTCTCGTCGACAAAGCGCTCGATCTGATGGCTGACGCGGAATATCCGGCCGCAATACGGAACGAACTCGGCGTCGAAACTCAAGCCCCGGTTCGACGAGTTCCTGTCGAGCGTAGCAAGGATCGCCTCGTACGACTTCATGCGCACGAGCTCCCCAGGCCGAAGGCCGAGATCGGCACGCGGCGTCATCGACGCCAGCGGGATCGTCCCCGTCCTGCGCGGGAACGGAAAGCCGCCCCAGAAGCTCTGGAAGCGGTCGTAAAGCCAGCGCGACGGGCGCCCGAAGGTCTCGTTCCTGGCGAAGGTTCCGTAGAAATATGCGAGATAGGCGAGCCCGCGCAGCAAGGCGGGCAACGTCACGTTGCCGGAACGGTAGGCCAGTATGTACTGGCGCGGATCCCACCACTTGAGCGGCTGCGTGTATTCGAGCAGGCGCGTCGCCTGGCAGGAATAGCGTGCGGGGCCCGGGCCCGGGACGCGCGTCGCGGCAATCACGTCGGCTTCGGTGGTGGTGGACACAGGAACGCCGGCGGCGGCGATGGCAGGCGCCGCCGCGTGCGCGCTTGCTGCGTCGACCGGCTTCAGCCACGCCTCTTTCCAGAAGATGAGACAGCGCGCCTGGCAACCGCCGTAAGCGCGGCCGTCGCAGCGATGCTCGAGATGCACCGTGTTTTCGAGGCGCCTTCCGACGTAATGGCCGCTGACGGTATCGCAGGTCTTGTCGGCCCGCTTCGCCACTCTGAACCGCTGGCCGCAGCAGGCGAACTGCTGCGGCATGAACGGCATCTGCTCGCATCTGCCGTTCTTGTCGAGCGTAGCAAGGATCTCTTCCTTGCTGCGCACCTCAACCCAGTCGCCTGCCCTTAGCATGACGCGTTCCTAGACAAACTTTTACCGGGCGTGACCTGTTGCTGTAATCCGGACGTTCGACCTCGTGTGCTGAAGCACCTGAGAGGATTGGCGGTCAGTTCACAGTTGCGGTTTGCGATGCCCCGACACTGCTGCGATGCTTCGGATGCTGCTCGGCAAGCAGGTCCTCGAGCCAACGCTCGTTGCGGAACTTGCGATATTGCTCCGCGCGCAGCCGATCTGCCAGCCTGTCGTTTGGTAGGATGACGTCATCGTAAGTGAGCACTGAATCCTTGGCGATGTCGTGCGTCAGGCGGCAGCCTTCGACGAGACCTTCGGGCAGATAGCGGCCCGCGCTCATCTCCTCGACGTTAACCGCCTCGCCGTAGGTCATGTACATGCCGTAGCTGTCGAGCGTCTCGCCGGCTTTCAAATCGCGCTTGGCGATGGCGCACACCTCGACCACCGGACCACCCAACGGTTTGGATACGTGATCTCCCAGCAGGCACGCGCGGGCGATGGCGTTGGGCACCTCGAAGTGCACCAGGTGATAGGGCACGAAGAACGAGTAGAGCGGGCCCGGACCCATCTTGTACAGCTCCAGGTAATGGCGCTGCTTGGGGTCGGGATGCTCGGCGAGGCAATAGACTTTCGTCAGCGGCGTGCCGACAACGTAGTCGATGGCGCCGCCAAGCGCGCGCAGCTCCTCGACATCGTAGATGTCACCGATCTTGAGGACGTCGTCCTTGTACTCGAGCCCGCGCGACATGCCGCGGTTGCGCACCTTGAAGCCGGTGGCATTGGCGACGATGGTCTGCTCGAAGCTGATCTTCGATCCGTCGGCAAAGCTCGTCACCATCGCCGCGTTCTGGCCCCAGCGCTCGGCAAACCCGGCCTGCGTCGTGGGATTGCGGTAAGGGTCCTGCAGGCCCTTGACGTTGCCGAGCAGGCGCGGCGTCAGACCAAGCCCCTTCACCCAGCGGTAGAGGTTCATCTGCACGCCAGGCTCATCGCCCTCGCAGGCGGTGAGGATGACGCCGTGCCGTTCGGCGTAGGTTTGCAGGATCGGTCCGATGGTGGCGTCGAGCTCGGCGTTCATGAGCACGACGTGCTTGCCGTGCGCAAACGCCTCCAGCACGACGCGCGCGCCGTAGTCGACGGCTCCGGTTACGTCCACGATGACGTCCACGTGCGGGCTGCGCGCGATGAGCAACGCGTCGTCGGTGACGACGGGGCGGCCGCCTTCCACTGCCGCGTCGAGGTGCGATTGCGTCTCCGCGAAGGCCACGTCATCGAGACCCGCGTAGCGGAACACATTTGCCGCCCGCTCGGCTTTACGGTTGGATATGGCGACGACGCGCATCCCGGGCGTGCTGTGAACGATCTGGTTCGTCAGCCCCTGCCCCATGAAGCCGGCGCCCACGATCCCGACACGAACGGGCGTGTTGCTCTCCTCGCGCTGCTTGAGCGCCGTATCGACAATCCACATCGTGCTTCTCCGCCAGCCGGTCCTACGCCGCCACGCTCTTCGCCGGGAGCGCCATCCTCTTCTTGACCTCGGGCTCGATCTCCGCGAGGTAGCCGAAAGCCTTATCCTTGGGCGACATCACGCTGACCGGCAGCGGCCATTTAAGGCCGAGCCTGGGATCGTCGTGACGCAGGCCGCCCTCGGCGTTGGGCGTGTAGAACTCACCGACCTGGTAGGTCGTGTCGGTGTTGTCGTGCAGCGCCTGATAGCCGTGCGCGAACCGCTCCGGAACATAGAGCGCGCGCATGTTGTCCTCGTTCAGCTCGACCGAGATGTGCTCGAGGTAGGTTGGGCTCTCGGGGCGCAGATCGACGATGATGTCGACAATGCCGCCGCGCGTGCAGCGGACGAGCTTCGTCTCGGCCGCCGGCGGGTACTGGAAATGCATCCCGCGCAGCGTGCCCTTCGCGATGTTGTGGGCGATGTTCGCCTGCGCGATGACCGGCTTCAGCCCGTGCGCCTCGAACTCCTTCTGGCAGAAGGCGCGGGCGAAGTAGCCGCGCTCGTCCTCGCGCCGCTCGATCTCGATGATGAACGCGCCCTTGAGCTTGGTTTCGATGAAGATCATGTGCCCTACTCTCCTGCCGGGGCCGCGACTGCCGCCGCCGCAGGGCGCGGCTGCGCCTGCCGGCGGCGCAGAACCGTGTCGATGACGCCGTCGTTGATCAGCATCTGGATGTGGCTGATGCGCTGATAGCGGGGTCCTTCGAACTCCTCGAGCGTGAGGTTGGCGCCGCGATAGGCCTCGTACAGCTGCTCGGCCCCGCGCCGCGCATCCCACGCCGGCTTGAAGTTCGGCAGCACGCGCTTGATCTTGCCGAAGTCGACACGATAGGAGCGCGTATCGGGGCCGGCGTCCGGCGCCATCTCGAGACGGCAGCCCGGCACCACGTCGGCGACGATCGAGGCGATGTCGCGGATGCGATAGTTGTGCTCCGTCTGGCCGACGTTGAACGCCTGATTGAACACCGCCTCCTCGGGCGCCTCGAGCGCCGCGATGAAGGCGCGCGAGATGTCCTCGATATGGACGATGGGACGCCACGGCGAGCCGTCGGACTTCAGATAGATCAGCTTGCGCGTCACCGCCCAGGCGACGAGGTTGTTGAGGACGATGTCGAAGCGCACGCGCGGTGAAAGCCCGTAGGCCGTCGCCGGACGCATGAACGTCGGGCAGAAGCTGCCGCTGCGTGCAAGCTTGGCGATGTCGCGCTCGGAGCGAACCTTGGACTCTCCGTAGGCGGTGACCGGGTTGAGGTCTCCGGTCTCGTCCAGCATGCCTTCGCCGGCGGCGCCGTAGTTGCTGCACGAGGAGGCGAAGAGGAAGCGCTTGACGCCGGCCTCGCGCGCGCGCTCGGCGATGCGCACGCTGGCGAGATGGTTGATGTCGTACGTGAGCTGGCGATTGAGGTTGCCGAGCGGATCGTTCGACAGCGCCGCCAGATGAATGACGGCGTCGATGCCTTCCAGATCGCTCGCCTCGACGTCCCGGACATCCTTGCGAATGTGCGGCACGTCGATAATGCTGCCGCCGAGCGGGAACGTGCAGCGCTCGTAAAGATCGCTGTCGAGGCCCACCACCTCGTGGCCCGCGCGCAAGATCATCGGCACCATGACGGTTCCGATATAACCGAGGTGACCTGTTACCAGCACACGCATGGTCGTTATCCTCTCTCTAATGCCTTGTGTCAGAGCACTTGCAAATTCGGTTGGCGCACCGATGCGCCGCCGTTGTTCTTTCCTCGATCAGGCCAGCGCGAGCTTGCGGGCGTGGAATGCCTCCGCAAGACCGTCGGGTGCCCTGCATTCGCTGCCGCGCAGCCGCGCCAGCCCGTGGAACACCTCCGTATCGAACCAGTCCTTCGAGCGCTGCGTGCCGAAATGCTCGAGCAGCAGCTCGACTTTCTGTTGCATGGCCGCGCGCGTCGCAGGCACGTAGACGTTCGGGCGGCCCAGATCGCCGTCCCACTTCGGGATCTCGTATTCGAGGACCACGTGATTGCGGAACGTGTTCCACGTGAGCTGAGAGACCTGGCGGTGGTCCTGATGCGCGTCTCCGCTCCAGTGGCTGAAGATCACGTCCGGCTCGACATTCTTCCTCAGCGCCTCGAACCATCCTTTGATCTCGGCGCCCTGGTAGGGAAAGAACCCGTCCTTGAACGCTGCAAGGTCGATCGTGCTGCGCTCGGCCCCGGCGAGGAACTGGCGCGCCGACGCCTGCGCCTCGTCGGCACGCGGTCCCGCGGCGCTCAGCACCGCCCAGTGCACGTCGAGCTTCACGCCGCGCTCGATCCAGCCGCGGATGGTCGCGCCGACGCCGATCTCGATGTCGTCGGAATGCGCGCCGAGGCAGAGCACCGACAGGCGCTCACCGGCTTTCGCCAGCTCGAGCTGTCTCATACCGCGCGGCTCCTGACGCCCGCCGGCTCGGCTTTGTGGCTGTTCAGCCAGGGCATGGTGCCGTGCTCGACGAGATCTTCCAGAACTTGCTTGTCCTTGAGCGTATCCATCGGGCGCCAGAAGCCCTCATGCCGGAAGGCCAGCAACTGGTCGGCTTCGATCAGCCGCTGAAACGGCGCCTCGACCAGCTCCTCGCCCTCGCGCATGTAGTCGAAAATCTCCCGGCGGAAGATGAAGAAGCCGCCGTTGATCCATAGGTTGGCGTTGTGGGAGGATTCGATCGAGTTGACCTTCCCCTCGCCGTTCATGTCGACGAGGTGCATGCTGAAGGACGGGCGCACGGCGAGGAAGCAGGCCACCTTGCCGCTCGCCCGGAACGTCTCGATCATGGCCGTCAGATCGACGTCGCACAGGCCGTCGCTGTAGTTGGCGAGAAACATCTCCTCGCCCTCGACGTGCTCGCGCACCGCCCACAGGCGCTCGCCGATGTTGCGCCAGATGCCGGTGTCGATCATGGCAACGCGCCAGTCCTGCTGCGGGTCGCCGAGGATCTCCACGTTGCGGCCGAAGCCCGAGACGACGCAGTCCGCGAACGTCTGCGGCCGGTAGTCGAGGAAGAAGTTCTTGATGACGTTCGCCTTGTACCCGAGGCAGAGGACGAAATCCTTCATGCCGTACTGGCTGTAGTAATGCATCAGGTGCCAGAGAATCGGCTTGTCGCCGACGGGGATCATCGGCTTGGGAATGCTTTCCGAAACATCGCGGATGCGGGTACCCATTCCACCGCAGAAAAGGACGGTCTTCATGTCACGCCTCTAAAAAGGGGCTTCGCCCGCGTGCATCGCTCGATTGCCTGCGCGCTCTAGTCCTGGGCCGCTCTATTCAAGTTTCTGACCAACTGCCGCCTTTTTCATCGGCTCGGCGCCGTCATCACCCAACAGCGTTAAGTCTCCACGGCCCGCTTGTTGCGCCATACGGCACCCTGCGCGGCCGTCCGCGCGTCTTTCTGCATGGCGGCATGTGCCGCTATCCTGGCGCTGTGGGCCGCGACCATGGCGGTGCATACGGCTTTCGTCGCGATACCGACCGGCTTCCCCCTCGCCGCTGTGAAGTAGGCGTGGAGCTGGCGCGCGCGTCGCGAGTAGGCCTTGCCGTCGGTGCTGATGAAGCTCTTCAGCTCAGCCTGGCTCAGCGCCCAGGAGACCTGCTCATGGAAGCGCTTTTTGAAGAGGATCTCCGGGCTCGCCTTATAGCGGCCAAGAAGCGCCAGCTCGGCGAGCATCGCCCGGTCGCTGGCGGAGAAGTTCAGCAGCAGTTGAGTGCGGGCCAGCGCCTCGCGCCGCACGAGGCCGAACATGTGGCTGCCCCAGCGCGCCCCGGTCAGGACTTGCCAGAAGCGCACCGCGGCGTTCGGGCTGTCGGCCACGGACGGATGGTCGGGCCGTTGATGCACCCCCGTATAGGGATCGACGTAGCACCCGCTCTCGGCGTCGATCGGGAAGGTCTTACCCGTCTGATCGATGAATGCGGTGGCGCTGTGCGCGAGGACAACGTCCGGATTGGCGTTCAGAATCGAGACGCATGTCTCGATATAGGTCTTCTCGTAGAGGTCGTCGTGCGCGGCCCATTTGAACAGCGGTGCGCGCGAAAGATGAAACGCCTTGTTGAAATTCGGCAAGGCGCCCAGGTTGGTTTCGTTGCGGACGTAGCGGATACGGCTGTCGCTGCGCGCCAGCTCCCGGCAAATATCCTCGGTGCCGTCGGTCGAAGCGTTGTCGCAGATGACCAGCTCGAAATCGCCGAACGTCTGGACGAGGAAGCTCTCTACCGCCTCGCGCAGGAAGCTTTGGCCATTGTAAACGGGGAGGCCGATCGAGACCCGCGGCGTTTCAGATGTCGATGTCATGCTGCACGCGTCGCCGAGCGCCGGGCCGCAATTGCCCGGGGCAGACCAGTGGCTGCAATGAAATGTGCACCACGGAACATTGCCGCGGTGCAGGGCAACGTCAACGTCACAGCAGCGGTACTCCGATTTGAGTATGTTTCCATACCCGCCGCAGTGCAGGATGCGTGCCCAATCCGCGCCCTCAGCGCGCGCCGTTCCCCGTCAGTACCGCCGGCACCGTCTGCAGCAGGATGTAGAGGTCGAGCCAGATGGACCGGTTCCGGATGTAGAACAGGTCATGGACCTTCTGCATGTCGAGCTCGCTGCGGCGGGCGAAAACCTGGGTCACGCCCGTCACGCCCGGCGTGACGCTGGCCCGCAGGCGCTGGAACTCCTCGTCGAAGCTCTCCGCATGGTAGGCCGGCAGCGGCCGCGGCCCGACGAGGGTCATATCGCCGAGAACGACATTCCAAAGCTGCGGCAGCTCGTCGAGGCTCGAGCGGCGGATGAAGTGGCCGATGTGCGGCAGGATGCGTGGATCGTCCTTCAGCTTGTAGTAGCGCAGCCATTCGGCCTGGGCGTCCGCGTCCGTCCGCAGGTGCTCCTGCAGGCGCTTGTCGGCATCGACGTACATGCTGCGGATCTTGAAGAGACGGATCTGGCGTCCGTCGCGGCCAACGCGCGTCTGGACATAGACGGCAGGGCCCGGGTCGATCAGCTTGATCGCCAGGATCATCAGGCCGATGACAGGTGCCATGAGTATCGACGCCGGCACCGCTACGGCGAGGTCGAGGACACGCTTCAGAACGTCGACGGAAGCCCCGTTGGCCTGTTGGGCACCCGCCCGCGCTTGTGCCGGCGCCCCCGCTTCGTCTCGATGAATCTCGTCCTCGAAGCTCTGGTCCTGGGCCGTCAAGCGTGACACCGCCAGCTCGACGTAAAAGCCGAGCACGAGCAACAGCGCGCCTTGCACCGCGCCGAATGCGGGAGCGTGCAGAATGCCGGCCTCGTAGGACACCGAGAGGAACGCGACGCCTGTGTAAAGCAGGATGCCGAGCGCGCGCTGGCGCAGGCGCTCGTGCGGACTGGCGCGCCTGTCGGCATAGAGGCCGAAGACGAAATAGCTGGCGACGAGCAGCAGCAGATTGAACCCGTCGATGACAGGCGAGCTGGCCCGTCCCGGCAGCAGGTAGTCGGTCGCGAGAAGCGCCAGCGCACCTGCTGCGAGATCGCCTAGCACGAGCGCGAAAGCGGGAGCGCGCCGCACGAGCCGGTTCGAAATATCGGTCAGAATCTGCCGCCGCGACCGCCGCATCCCGATCGAGGGATCCAAATTGAAATCTACCATGTGGTCACGCCGGCAGCGGAATGGGCGTGAAATGACAACGGCGACAGCGCCGAACGCATCCGTTCGCCGTCGTCCACGCCGCTAATCCCCGCTTCCGCGCCTCCTGTCCGCTCGCACCGCAAATAGCGATGCCCTTTCCGCACCTTAGGAATCTGCCGCTCGGCCACCAGTGCAATAAAGGCGTAGACAAACCGATAGAGCCCGCTCACGCGCCATCTCCCCGTTTCGCGCCACGCATTTTTGTAGCGAGCAGTTGCATTCCTGCCTGCACGATGAATGCCGGCACGATATGGAAATAGCGGCGCCATAGCCGGCGCGGCTCGGTCGCCAGGCGGTACAGCCATTCGAGGCCGCTCCGCTGGACGATCCGCGGCGCCTGCGGCTTCTGTCCCGAAAGGAAGTCGAACGCCGCGCCGATGCCGATCATGACCGGCGCGTCGATGCGGCCGACGTGGTCGGCCATCCAAAATTCCTGCTTGGGAGAGCTGAGACCCACCCAGACGATGTCCGGCTTAGCGGCGTTGATCTTGTCGACGACGGCCGCGTCCTCCTCCGGCGTCAGCGGGCGGAACGGCGGGGTATGGGTGCCGGCGACCTCGAGCCCCGGATAGCGCTGCTCCAGCGTGGCCTTCAGCAGCTCGGCGACACCATCATTGCCGCCGTAGTAGAACTGCCGGTAGCCGCGGCGAGCCGACAGCGCGCTCAGCGCCTGCATCAGATCGGGACCATAGACCCGGCTCGTGCGGCCGTGTCCCAGAGCGCGACACATCCAGACGATCGGCATGCCGTCGGGGGTGACGAGGCCGGCCCGGTTGTGGATCTCCATCAGCCGCTCGTCCGACTGGCTCTTGATGACGCCGTGGACGTCACGGATGCACACGTAGTTCGGCGTTCCCTCGGCGATCCATTCCTCGATGGTCGCCAGCGCGTCGTCCATGTTGATGGCGCAAATGTTGACGCCGAGGACGTTGGCGCGCGGGCCTTTCCAGCCCGGAACCGGTGGCGGCCCGGCGATTGCACCGGAACCGGCGTGATCGCTCGATGTCTGCATGAGCCCAAACTCCCCTGCGGCGAACGAGATAGTGCGCACGCATGGTCATGGGGCACGCAAGCTTTGGGCCGAAGCCAGTTTTCAAAGCCGTATTTGCATTGCCGGCGAGGCCGAAAACGAAAGGGTGGTTAAGGCCGTAAACAGGGCGAAATAGGAGTACGCCTTTTGGCGATCCCTCAGGCCACGGAATAGCCGCCGCAATGCAAAAGATGAAGATTAATTCGCCGCTCTCGCGTCTTAGCATCGTTTTTGCAGAGCGGTGTTCCGAGCCCCGAAACGGGGCAATCGGCAAGCCGAGCTTTACCGGCTCCCGCCAGCACTCATGGAGGATCGTACGGTGCGGTTCCTGCTAATTCTGATGCTGCTTGCGACGACCATCGTCTCAGGCGCAGCAGTCGAGAACAGCCCCAAGCCATCCGAGCCCGGCTACAAGCTGGCGCCGGGCGATCGCATCGCCGTTACGGTATACGGCCAGGCCGACCTGTCGGGCGACTACCTGATCGATGGTGCCGGCGAGGTTCACCTGCCGCTGATGGATTCCATACGCGTCGGCAGCGGCACGCTCGACGATGCGCGCCGTGCCATTACCGATCGCCTCGCCGAGGGGCTGCTCAAGAATCCGACGGTCAGCGTCCGCGTCAGCGAGTACCGGCCGGTCTACATCCTCGGCGACGTACGCACGCCGGGCAGCTTTCCGTTCCGCTTCGGCATGACCGGCATGAGCGCCATCGCGCTCGCGGGCGGCATCGGTCGCGCCGACCTTGGAAGCGGCAGCCTGACCGACATCGTCAACGCCGAGGAGCGCGTCAAGATACTCGCCAGGACGCGGCTTGCGCTGCTCGTGCGGCTGGCGCGGCTGGCGGCGGAGCGCAGCGGCGCCTCGACATTCGACTTCGCCAACCCCGAGGAGACCGTCGGGGACGACGAGGTGGCGAAGATGGTCGACGAGGAGCTCGAGCAGATGCGCGTGCTCCGCCAGGCGCACGAGAAGTCGATTGCCCTTTTCGATCGCCAGCGGCCGCAGATCCAGGCCGAGATCGACACCACCCGCGAGCAGATCAAGGTCGAGCAAAGCCAGCTCGCGCTCATTCGCAAGAACCTGGACGAATACAATACGCTGGTGAAGCGCGGCCTTGGCCGCACCACGACGACGCTCGACTTCCAGCGGCAAGCAGCCGATCGCGAAGGCATCATCTCCCGCTTGAAGGGCGATCTCGCGCGCCTGGAAACGAAGCTCGGCGACCTCGATATTCGCGGCCAGGACGCGGAGAACACGCGCCAGATCCGCATCGCAACCGACATGCGCGAGCTGAAGACCAAGCTCTCCGAGCTCGAGGTGCAGCTACCCTCGGCACAGGAGTTGCTTGAGCTGCGGCGTCAGCAGGCGGGTTCGACCGTGGAAAACGACGGCGTATCGCGCACCCATCGCGTCACGCTCACCAGAGCGGGCAAGCGCCGCGTCATCCTTGCATCCGGGGACGACGTGACATTGGAGCCGGGGGACATCGTGGAAGTGAACCGGTTGAAGTCAGACCTGCGCCGCACGGGCCGCCTCGACGCGACATCGGCGCTGCCACCGCCAACGGGAACATCGGCGCGCGCCGCCTTCGATACGCCGGCGAGCCCGCAATGAAAAAAGCCAACATCGACAATTCGAGCCGGGCACGCGCCCATTCGCTCGCGGGAAAATTCACAGCGAGGCCAGCCATGGGTCCGCACTTCGATTTCAGCCGCCTGGCCACCTACGACTTCCGCCAGCACTACGAGAAGGTCGCCATCCAGTCGCTGCAGTCGGTGCTCCGCCACCGGATGCTGATCGGCACGATCATTCTCGCGGCGCTCGTCCTGGCGGCGCTGCTGGTCACCGTTCTGCCGCGCCGCTACACGGCCGAGGCTCTGGTGCAGCCGCAGCTCTTCTCGCGGGCCGAGCAGGGTGGCGCGACGACGACGGTGCTGGCGAGCATCGACGGCGCGTCCCTGGTCGCGAGCGAGGCGTCGCTCATTCAGTCACCGGCGGTAGCCAAAGCCGTCGTGCTGCGTCTCGGCCTGGACAAGAGCCCCGAGTTCGGCCCGCCTTCCTCGCTTATCGGCCGCGCATTGCGGGCGCTGCGGTCGGCGGTGCTCCCCGAGACCGTGCTGAAATCGCCGAGCGAAAGGGCCACGCGCAGCGTCAGCAGCAAGCTCGCCGTCGAGCGGGACACGCGCTCGTACATCATCTCGATCGGCTTCACGGCACAAACACCCGAGGAGGCGGCGCGGATCGCCAATGCCTTCGCCCTCGAGTACGCCAACACGAAAGCCCTGCAGCGGTTCTCCGAGCAGGTTGCCGCCGCGAACCGCGAGGTGGCGCGCACGGCGGCGATTTACGGCGAAAAGCACCCCAGCTACATGCGCGCTCTGGCGGACCTCGCGCTCGCCAAGCAGCGGCTGGAGGCGGCCGTCAATCGGCCCGTGGGCTCCGACCTTGCGCCGAGCGAGGGCATCACCTTTGCCGAGCCCAGCAGCGCGCCAAGCAGTCCCAACGGCGTGGCGATCCTCGGGCTGGCGTTCTTCCTGGCGCTGATCACCGGTGTGTGCAGCGCGCTGTGGATCGACTTCCGGCGCCAGACGGGCAGCGCCAGATCGGGTGGCCGTCCGTGATCACAAAGCTTCCGCCAGTGGCAGCCGCCATGGGGCGGCTGAGCGGTGCCGGCCGCCTGATCGTCGATCGCGCGTCGTGGACGCTCATCGACCAGGGCGTCGTCAGTCTCGGCGGCTTCATCCTCAACCTGCAGCTCGCGCGGTCGCTGAGCAGCGCCGACTACGGCATCTTCGCCCTGTTCATGGGCACCGTATTCATGCTGCGCTCGCTGGACTTCTCGCTGATCTCCTACCCGCTGTCCGTCCGGTTGTGCTCTCTGTCGACCGACGCACACCCGGTGACGCTCGCCAACACCGCCGTTTTGGCGACGGTCCTCAGCGGGCTCTTGGCGGTGGCGCTGGCCGTGGGCACGATCATGCTGGGGCGAGCGGATATCGCACTGGCCGCCACGGCCTGCTATCTCGCCTGGCAGGCGCAGGAGATGTCGCGCCGGTTTCTGACGGCGCACTTTCGCTATCGCTCCGCGGTGTGGGGCGACGCGACGAGCTTCCTCGGGCAGATCTTCGTCATCGCGGCGCTGTCGTCGGCGGACGCCTTGACGCTGCAGTCGGCGCTTTACGCGCTCGCCGTGATGTTCCTCGCCGGCGCGCTCGTGCATATGGCGCAACTCCATTTCGGCCGGCCATGCCTGGAAGAGCTGAAGGCGCTTTGCCGCGAGCATTACCGCATCGGCAAGTGGTCGCTGCTGACGTACGAGGTCGTCCTGCTGCGCACGCAGCTCTTCCCGTGGGTGCTGGCGCTCTTTGCCGGCACTGCCGCCACCGCCTCGTTCCAGGCGGCCCTCAACGTCGCCAACGTGATGAACCCGGTGATCCTCGGCATCGGGGCCGTCATCCCACAGGCGACGGCGCAGCAACGCCTCATCGGCGGCCTGCACGGCGCGTGGCGCGTCGCGCGCGGCTACATCCTCTTCGGACTACCGCCCGTCATGCTCCTGGCCGCCATCGGCATCCTGGCGCCGGATCTCGTGCTGCGCCTGATGTACGGCGCCGATTCCCCGTATCTCGATCTTTCGCTGGCGGTGCGGCTGCTGGTGTTCGCCTGGGCGTGCGAGTACGTCGGTGAGATGATCGCCAAGACGATGCTCGGCGCCGACCTCGGCGGCAGCGCGTTTCTCGTCAACTCCACGGGGGCCATCGCGGCAATCATCGCCGTGCCGCTCGTCATCCCCTACGGCGTGCTTGGGGCGTGCCTGGCACTCGTCGTCGCCAACATCACGCGCCTCCTCTTCGCCTGGCTGCTCATGAGCTGGCACCTCACGCGGTTGGATCAGCCGGCGGCCGATGCCGTCAGTGAGGGCTGAGCATGGCGGCCCCGTCGGCTACGGCCAAACCCGATGTCGCCCTGGCCGATCATTACCTGCTGCTGCTCGCCTTCCTGCTCAGCGGCTACGCGATGTTCGGCAAGCTGGTCGCCTATATCGGGATGCCACCGCTCTTCATCGGCGAGGTCACACTTTTCATCGGCTGTCTGATCGCGTTGCGCACGGGGTGCCTGGCGGCCGCCTTGGCGACACCGCCGAGCTTCCTGCTGGGGGTGGCGATGGCGTGGGTGATGGCGCGCACGCTGCCAAACTTTTCCGAATACGGCTTCAATGCCCTGCGCGACAGCGTGCTCATCATCTACGGCGCCTACGCATTCATCGTCATCGCCGTGCTCCTGCAGGACGGCCGGCGCATCGCGACCCTGCTGAAGTACTACACGAAGTTCGTGCGCATCTTCATCCCGGCCAGCCCGTTCCTCATTGCGCTGTCCTACTACCCATCCGGCGCCATCTATTTCATTCGTGCCGGCGAGCTGGCCGTACATCTGGCCGGCGCGACCGTATTCGCCCTCGCCGGCTTCGTGCGGCTGCGCGCCTACATGGTGCTGGCACTGGTTGCCGCGCTGATGATGTGCGTCTCGATCAGCCGCGGCGCCATGGTCGCCTACTGCGTGCCCGTGATCCTCGGCATGGTGCTGCTCGGCCGTACGATGCAGCTCGCGCGCATCGTCGGTATCGGCGTGCTCATCATCGGGGTGGCCTACGGCGCCGAGACGGTCTTCTTCAATACGCACGTCGCCCAGCGCAACTCCGTCGATCGGACGGTGAGCGTGCGGCAGATCGTCGAGAACGCCGCCAGCATCTTCACCCAGTCCGGCAACCAGACGGAGGGCACGAAGCAATGGCGGCTGGAGTGGTGGAACATCATCATCCAGAAGACGATCCACGGCCCCTACTTCTGGACGGGTCGCGGCTTCGGCGTCAATCTGGCGGACGCTGACGGGTTCTGGGACGGCGACCATCCGGACGCTCCACCGCTGCGCAGTCCGCACAACGCGCACATGACGATCCTCGCCCGCGCCGGCGTTCCCGGCGCCGTGCTCTGGGGAAGCATTCTCGTTTCCTGGTTCGTTTTTGTCGGCGGCGCGATGCTATCGGCGCGCTACAACGGCGAGATGCTGTGGTCGCATCTGTTCGTGGCGGTGACGTGCTACGTGGTGGCAGCTCTGGTCAACGCCTCGTTCGACGTGGCGCTGGAAGGCCCGATGCAGGGCATATGGTTCTGGTCGCTTATCGGCTTCGGCATCGGATCGGCAATGATCTACCGAGTGAGCGGCTCAGCGCGCGGGCTGCAGACCGCCGTTGCCCGCGCGGGAGACTAGCTCGCGCTCCTCGGTCGTTGCGGCGTCGGACCGGTTCGTCACTGCCCAGATCGCCGCCTGCGTGCGGTTCTTCGCGTGAATTTTCCGCAGGATCGACTTTACGTGGACCTTCACCGTCGCCTCGGTGATCGAGAGGTCGTTGGCGATGACCTTGTTGGATGATCCCGACGCGAGCTTCTTGAGAATTGACAGCTCGCGATCCGACAGACTCGGATGCGCACCCTCGCGGAAGTCCGTCTCACCTGCATCGGCAGCGGCGGAATCCTGAATCGGCGCCAGGTGCGTCGGCAGGCGCCTGACGAACTCGGTCGGCAGCACCGTCTCGTCCATCATTACGAGCTCGAGCGATTTGACGAGCGCCTCGGAGCTCATGCTGTCACGCAGGTAGCCGTGCGCACCGCCCTCGAGGGCAAGGATGACGCCGGCACCGTCGATGCGCTCGCCGATGACGACGATGCGTGCGTGCTTGAACCGCCCGGCAACCGCGACGACGCTCTTCGCCACCTCGGCCGGATCGCGTCCGCCGATGATGAACAATAGCGCCTGCTCGCTCGACAGATCATGCGGCAGCGTTTCGGAAGCCCGGAAAGCACGGGCGATCTGGAATGGGGTACCCACCAAAATGCGCCCTAGCCCTTCCGAGTATAAGGAACTGGGGTGGATAAGAACCGTGGTGACGCTAATCACCGAACGCCCTCCTAAAGAGTACTCCCGGCTGCCGCAAGGGCGCACCAACGGCCCGATACGCGTGCCGATTTTCAAACTTTAGGCGTATGCGAGATACTTATATAGTTTGTCTGATGTTCTTTGTTAACGCCATTCATCAAATAGCTAACGAGGCGTTCATATTCGCGCGGCACCACCTCTGAGCGTGCGGCCCTTTCGGGGTGGCCGGCGCCTAGTCGGCCGGCGACGCCGGTTAAAGCCGGTGCCTCCCAGCGCGCCTTAAGCCCGGGTTCGGCTCGCGCGCCAGAACTGCGCCCGATTGGCAACAGGCTCTGAACGGACGACGGCGCAGTGGGCGCAAATTATTGACTCGCCGGGTCATCTTTGATGCCTTGCCCCAAGTATCGCGTAGGGGGAATGATGTCTGGAGTACTGCGTACGGCGCTCGTTGGCGCCACCGCCGTTGTTGCGTTCAATGCCGTGGCGCAGGACGCGCCGAAGCCAGCCGAGGCCGTGCCGCTGCCGCCGGTGACGGTCGAGACCACCAAAGCCCCCACGTCCGCCAAGAAGAAAAAGACAACGGCCAGCAAGACCTCGGCGCCGAAGTCCGCGGCGGTGTCGCCCGCGCCGGTTCCCCCCTCCGGCAGCGAGGGCTCCGGCACCGAGACGGGCATCGGCCCGGTCAACGGCTACGTCGCCACCAAGACCACGAGCGGCACCAAGACCGACACGCCGCTCGTCGAAATTCCGCGCTCCGTCGACGTCGTCACCGCCGATCAGATGGAGGCGCAGCAGCCCAAATCGATCCGTCACGCCGTCGGCTACGTGCCCGGCGTCCAGGTGCAGTCCGGTGCGGGCTCGATCCTCGACAATATCGCCGTGCGCGGCTTCTCCGCGCCGATATATCTCAACGGATTGCTGCTTCCGACCGACACCGCCATCGGTTTCTCGCGCATCCGTCTCGAGCCTTACGGGCTCGAGCGGCTGGAAATCCTCAAGGGGCCGCCGTCGGCCCTGTTCGGCCAGGCCTCGCCCGGCGGCATCATCAACGCCGTCAGCAAGCGCCCGCAATTTCAGGAGCACAACGAGGTCTACGTTCAGTACGGGACGAATGACCACAAGGAAGCCGGCTTCGATTTCACCGGGCCCGTCTCGCCGGACGCCGCCTATCGGCTCGTCGGCGTCTTCCGTGACACCGATCTCGACTTCGATTTTGCCGATCGCCAGCGCTACTACATCGCGCCGAGCGTGACGTTCCGCCCGACCGACGACACCACGATCACCTTCCTCGGCAGCGTGCAGCGCGACAGCGGCTTCGGTCCGTTCCAGTTCGTCGACCTGGCGTTGACAAAAAACAGTGCGCCGCACGGCCGCGTCTCGCGCAAGACCTACTTCGGCGAGCCGAGCATCGACGACTATCAGGAAGACCAGTGGACGGTCGGCTACGCGCTGGAGCACCGCTTCGGCGAAGGGCTGCAGTTCCGCCAGAACGTACGCTACTCGGACAGCACGCAGGATGTCATTGCCATGCGTGCCATCCAGTACGACGCAGTGAACAACAAGGTCATCCGCGGCATCAACGCGCTGGATCTGCAGTCGCACGGCGTCGCCGTCGACAACCAACTGCAGGCCGACGTCGAATGGGGCGCGACCAAGCACAGAATTCTCGCCGGTCTCGACTACCAGCGTCAATCGAGTGCATCCGGTTTCTGGGTCAACAACCCGCCGGCCTTTGCCGTACCGCCCATCGATCCTTACGACCCTGTATACGGGCAGCCAGTGCCGGATCCCTTCGCGAGCAATCCCTTCGTTCTCGCCGATGCGAGCCTCGAGCAGACCGGCCTCTATCTGCAGGATCAGATCAAGCTCGGCGGCTGGAACGCGACGCTCGGCATCCGTCACGACTGGGCCACGACCAAACTGGACAATCTTCTCGGCACCGCACCCACGCAGGTGACCGACGACCAGGCGTGGACCGGATTCGCCGGGCTGAGCTACCTGTTCGACAACGGGCTCGCGCCTTACATCAGCTACTCGACATCGTTCCTTCCGGCGTTCGGCACCAGCCTCCTCAACAGCAGCACCGGTCAGGCTCTCAAGCCGACGACCGGCGAGGGCTACGAGGCGGGCATCAAGTATCAACCGCCCGGGACGAAGACGTTGCTTACGGCAGCAGCGTTCCAGATCACGCAGCAGAACGTAACCTCGGCCGAGCAGTCGCCGACCGGGATCGTGGTGACGCAGACGGGCGAGGTCCGCGTGCGTGGCGTGGAGGCCGAGGCCAAGACGAGCATCACCGACAATTTCGACCTGGTCGCCGGCTACAGCTACATCGAGCCGATCATCACCGGCAACATCACCTCGCCGTTCGGCTTCAGCAACGTGCAGGGCAACGACTACCAGCAGCTCTCGCGCCACACGGGCTCCGTCTGGGGCATGTACACGTTCCACGAGGGTCCGCTGGCGGGTCTCGGCTTCGGTGCCGGCCTGCGCTACGTCGGCACGCAGTGGGCCGAGGCGGCCAACACCAACAAGCTGCCCGCGTACACGCTGCTCGATGCGGCCGTCAGCCTCGACCTCAAGTATCTGGCGCCGGGCCTCGACGGCACGACGCTGCAGATCAACGGCTACAACCTCACCGACGAGTACTACGTCTCGACCTGCCAGGGCGCGACCTTCTGCCAGTTCGGCGAATCGCGCACCATCCTCGCCACCATCAAGCACTCTTGGTGAGGTGACGCCTCAGCGCGGCGGCGCCCTCAGCGCCGCCGCGTCTTCAGCCAGAACCAGACGCCGGTGATGAACATCAGCGGCAGCGCCAGGCCGGCAAGGAAAACCAGAGCCTGGCCGAAGACGCCGAGCATCAGGTCCGCATGCAGCGGCCACATCGAGCCCTTGAACCGCTCGCCGCCGGTCATCGTCTCCACGGCCGCCACCTCGATCACGCGCGGGCAGTTGCGATCGACGTAGACCGTCGTACCCTCGGCGCGGGTGTTTGCATCGGGCTTGCGCAGTTCGACCTTGTAGACACCGGTCGGCGTATGCGGACCCCACAGCAGGCGGACGACCTGATCCTCGCGCCCTTGCTTCGCGAGCCGTACCGCATCGTCAATGCCCGTCTCCGCCGGACAGGCGCCCACCGGCGACGACACGATCTTGGTGAAGTCCGGCTCGCGCACTGGCGAGAACACGCCGACGATCGGATCGACCCACTCGTCCTTCTGCAGATAGACGCCGGAGAACAGCGCCAACGACAGCGGTATGAGCACCCAGATGCCCGGCACGCTGTGCAGGTCGTAGAGGAAGGCCGCACCCTTTGCGCCGCGCCGGAAGCGAAAACCGGAGCTCCAGTTGCCGCGGCGCGGCCACCACAGGTAGATGCCGGACAAGACCGATACGAGACCGATCACGCCGGCGATGGCAACGATCAGAATGCCGACCTCGTGCGCCAGCAGCTCCTTGTGGAAGATCACCAGAAGGCCCGCGACCGTATCCTCGGCGTCGACGCGGTCGAGCACCTTGCCGGCCACCGGGTCTACCGGGATAAGCGTGTGACGCTCGTGCCCGTTCTTTTTCGTCATCGCGAAGAAGATCGGGGTGCCGGTCGGCATGGGGATCGTCCCGGTGCCGTACATGAACGCCAACGGCTTCAGGTCGGGGTACTTCTCCTCGGCGCTCTTCTGCCATTCCGAGATCGGGCGCCACTCGCCCGGACCGGCGTCGTGGAAGAGCTGCGGCGCCTGCCATTTGACCAGCGGCTCGGCGAATACCAGCAGGGCGCCCGTCAGGCCGATCAAGGCCAGCAGGAGCCCGACGCTCGTCCCGAGCCAGAGATGCAATTGACGGACGGCGCGGCGGAGAAGCGCGGCGCGCCCCTTGCGGACGGAATTGCGCGCGGCGACGGAACCTTCCATGGGACCCCCTTAAAACTGACTGTCCCAGTCTATATTTGCGCGCGCGGCATGCAGCAATAGTTGCGGCGGCATTCATCGCTCCGCCCGCGCGCGCACTTTTTCCCCGCGGCCGCCGAGCTGCGCGCCTACTGGCTGGTGCGGACGCCGTTGTAGCCCGCCAGGAACGAGCGATACGCGGGGTTATCTGTCTCGTCGCAATAGGGGTAGGACAGCTCGTCGAGGCTGCGCTTCAAATCGGCGCGCTCGTTTTGCGGCACCTCGATGCCCGCGAGCACGCGGCCATAGTCGGCCCCGTGGTTGCGATAGTGGAACAGCGAGATGTTCCACCGGTCGGAGAGGCTGTCGAGGAACTGCAGCAGCGCACCGGGACGCTCGGGGAACTGAAAGCGGAACACCATCTCGTCATCGAGGCCGGGCGCGCGACCGCCCACCATGTAGCGAGCGTGCAGCTTGGCCATCTCATTGCTGCTCATGTCAACCACGGGATACCCGTTGTCCTTGAGCGTGGCGATGATCTCCTGTTTGTCGCGCTCGCCCCCGGTCAGTCGCACGCCGACGAAAATCTGCGCCTCGCGCGGGTCGGAGTAGCGATAGTTGAACTCGGTGATGGATCGGCGGCCAAGCAGCTGGATGAAGCGCCGGTAGCTGCCGGGATGCTCCGGGATCGAGACGGCCAGCAGCGCCTCCCGGTGCTCGCCGATCTCGGCACGCTCCGATATGTGGCGCAGGCGATCGAAGTCCATGTTGGCGCCGCTGTTGATCGCCACCAGGCCCCGTCCCTTGCAGCCGCTGTCCTCGACGTACTTCTTGAGCCCGGCGAGGGAAAGGGCGCCGGCGGGCTCGGGTATGGCCCGCGTGTCCTCGAAGATGTCCTTGATCGCCGAGCAGACCTCGTCGGTCGTCACCGTGATGACGCCGTCGAGATGCTCACGGCAGAGCCGGAACGTCTCCTCTCCCGCCTGGCGCACGGCTGCGCCGTCGGCGAAAAAGCCGACGCTGTCGAGAACCACGCGGCGGCCGGCGCGCAACGCCGCCTGCATGCAAGCCGCGTCCTCAGGCTCTACGCCGATGACCTTCACCTCCGGGCGGAGAAATTTGGTGTAGACGGCGATGCCGGCAGCGAGCCCGCCGCCGCCGACCGGAACGAATATCGCCTCTATGGGGTCGGGGTGCTCGCGCAGAATCTCCATGCCGACCGTCCCCTGCCCGGCGATCACGTCCGGATCGTCGTAGGGATGGATGAAGACGAGCTGCTGCTCCTTTTCGAGCTTGCGCGCGTGGGCATGCGCCTCATCGAAATTGTCGCCGAAAAGCACGACGGATCCGCCGCGGCTGCGCACCGCCTCGATCTTGATATCCGGGGTTGCGCGCGGCATGACGATGGTGGCCTTCGTCTGCAGCAGGCTGGCGGACAGCGCTACGCCCTGCGCATGATTGCCGGCCGATGCGCAGATCACGCCGCGCTCCAGCGCCGCGCGCGGCAGGCCGGCCATCTTGTTATAGGCGCCGCGCAGCTTGAAGGAGAATACCGGCTGCAGGTCCTCGCGCTTGATGACGATGCTGTTCTCGAGCCTCTTCGACAGGCGCGGCATCTCGTCCAGCGGGCTGTCGATCGCCACATCGTAAACGCGGGCGCCAAGGATTTTTCTCACATAGTCTTGCACGGTCGATCCTGCGGAAGAGGCTCATTGGGCGAGGTCCGGCCACACGAGGGGCGAAGCCGTCGCGCCTCACTTCTCAGGCGGCAGCCCGGCCGTCAACAGTGCACGGATGCCGGATACGCCCCGCCCCGCCTGGCGCATGGCCGGTTGGCCGGCGCAATCCGTCGCATTTGAGCATTTTGGCCAATGAAGCCGATGGCTGAGCAACCGGGTTGCAGTTCCCACTCCCCGTCCCGACCTTTTCTCAGATGCGCGCACTCTTCGCGCATACAGCATGGAGAATGGCAATGATCGAAAATCGGATCATTCTCGGCGGCGTTGCAGCTCTGGCGCTCGGACTTTCGACCGTGGGCGTATCGGCGCGCGGCTTCGGCGGTGGTTTCGGCGGCGGCGGCGTCGGAGGTTTCCATGGCGGCGGCGGCTTCCATGGTGGTGGCTTCCATGGCGGCGGATTCCGCGGCAGCGGTTTCCGCGGCGGTGCGCTGCATGCCTACCGCCCCGGCGGCTACGGACACGTCCACGGGCGCCGCTTCGCCTACGTGCCGTTCGGCTACTATGGCGGCGACTACTACTACGGCGACGACGATTGCTATTGGCGCGGCCGCCGCTGGGTGTGCCCGTACGACTGACGCCTAGATTAGGGAGCATCGCGCCATTGCGGTGCTCCCCAATGGGGCGGCGATGACAGCGGGCGCGCCGCTCAGGCGCCCGGAACGTCCTCGAAGCGCGGCTCGGCGAGCATCGTCCGTAGATACTTGCCGTACTCGTTCTTCGGATACGTGCGCTCGATCAAAGCGCGCACGTGATCGGCGGAAATGAAACCCTGGCGGTAGGCGACCTCCTCCGGGCAAGCGATCTTCAGGCCCTGCCGCTTCTCGAGCGTCGCTACGTAGCTCGCCGCATCGAGGAGGCTTTCGGGCACGCCGGTATCGAACCAGGCAAAGCCGCGCCCGAGCGGCACGACCTTGAGCCGCCCGGCACGCAGGTAGGCGAGGTTCAGGTCGGTGATCTCCAGCTCGCCGCGGCTCGACGGCGTTAGCGCCTTGGCCAGGCGAGCTGCTTCGTTGTCGTAGATGTAAAGCCCAACCACAGCCCAATTGGATTGCGGCTGCTGCGGCTTCTCCTCGATGGTGCGCGCCTGACCCTGCTTGTCGAAGCTGACGACGCCGTAGCGCTGCGGGTCATTGACCTGATAGGCGAAGATGGTGCCGCCCCGGTTCTGCTTCGCGGCATCGGTGAACAGCTCGCCGAAGCCGTGACCGTAGAACAGGTTGTCGCCGAGGATCAGCGCCGCCGAGTCATCCCCGACGAAGTCCTCGGCAATGATCATCGCCTGCGCCAGCCCTTCCGGGCGCGGCTGCTCGGCATAGCTGAGACGAATGCCCCACTGGCTGCCATCGCCCAGGAGATCGCGCATCAGGGGCAGATCGCGCGGCGTCGAGATGACGAGTATGTCGCGTATCCCCCCCAGCATTAGCGTCGAGAGAGGGTAGTAGATCATCGGCTTGTCGTAGACGGGCAGGATCTGCTTCGAGAGCGACAGGGTCATCGGGTAGAGGCGCGTGCCGCTGCCGCCGGCGAGAATGATTCCCTTCACGCGAAGCTCTCCGTTGCCGCCGTCACTACTGTCGAGCGCTAGGCGTCCTGCAGCGCCGGCACGCTCTCGCGCGGCGCGTCGGCCTGCCGCTCCGGCAGCAGCCCCAGCCGGGCGCCGTCGTAGCGGCGCTCGCGCAGCGGCTGCCACCACCATGCGTTGCCGAGATACCAGCGCACGGTGCGCTCCAACGCGGCGTCGAAGCTCTCGCGCGGGCGCCAGCCCGTCTCGCGCTCGATCTTGCTCGGATCTATGGCGTAGCGGAAATCGTGCCCGGGCCGATCGGCGACGGTGCGGATGGTGGAGCTGTGCTTGCTGCCGTCCGCGCGCGGCGCCAGCCGGTCCAGCAGGGCGCAGATCGCCTTCACCACGTCGATGTTGCTGCGCTCGGAGCGCGCGCCGATGTTGTAGCTCTCGCCCGGCACGCCGTCGCGCACGAGCGTCGCCAGGGCCCGCGCGTGATCCTCGACATAGAGCCAGTCGCGCACGTTGGCGCCGCTGCCGTAGACCGGCAGGTCGCGGCCGAGAACGGCATTGGTGATGATGAGCGGGATGAGCTTCTCGGGAAAATGATACGGCCCGAAATTGTTGGAGCAATTCGACGTGATGACCGGGAGGGCGAAAGTCCGGTGCCATGCCGTCGCTAAGTGATCCGCAGACGCCTTGCTGGCCGAATAGGGGGAGCTGGGGTCGTAGCGGCTCGTCTCAGTGAACGCGCCCTCCGCGCCGAGGCTGCCGAATACCTCGTCCGTCGATACGTGCAGCACGCGAAAGCGCTCGCGCGCGCCAGGGGGCAGGCTTTCCCAGTAGTTGCGCGCGCTCTCGAGCACCACGTAAGTCCCGACGATGTTCGTCGTGATGAAGGGCGCCGGGCCCGAGATCGAGCGGTCGACGTGCGACTCCGCCGCCAGGTGCACGATGGCGTCGGGACGCTCGCGCTCCATGATCTCCGCCATGCGCGCGGCGTTGCAGATGTCGACCTGGTGGAACCGGTAGCGCGCGTCGTCGGCGATATCGCGCAGCGACGCGAGGTTCGAGGCGTACGTCAGCTTATCGACATTGATGACGCTGTCGTCGGTATCCTGGATGAGATGCCGGCATAGGGCCGAGCCGATGAAACCGGCGCCTCCGGTAACGAGAACCTTCATTTGCGCATGCAGCCCATTGTTGACTTGCCCCACCCCTGCTCAGGCACCCCAGCCTGACCAATGGCCTATCGCTTCAAAGGAAGCCGCAGCATTCACTCTCCGCTGCATACCTGTGCGCACCGCCGCAGCGACGCCGAACGGTTGCGGTCACGCCGCCTGAGAGCGAGATTTGTGCGCTTGGGACATTGGCGTCCACTCAAATTTGTATGCGCACCCCATTCATCCACGACATCTCTCGCGGCTGTGGACAGATCAGAGGCGCTTCAGGACGACCATCGCCAAAAGCCCGATGTTATCCACCACCGACTGACGGCGTATGTCGGAGTTGCGGTAAGCCCGCAGGCGCTGATGTAGCGTACCTGAACGCATGGTCTCGAACGTCGCCAGCTCCTCGCGCGCGCTCGCGCTGAGGTAGTCGCGGCATTGGCGCAGAGCCGCGACGTTCACGTCGTTCCAGCGCCGGAAGCCCCCGTCGAGCGCCATGCGGAATCTGTTCCACTTGGCGCGCAGTCCCTGGTTGCCGCCGATGGCGTTGGCGTCATGCTGGCGGTAATCGAGGGCCGGCTCGACGTCGTAGAGCAGCACGCCGCCGTGCCCGCAGACGAGCAGGTACGCCCACCAGTCGTGCGATACGACATTAAGCGGGCCGGCACGCTCGAAGAGCGTCTTCGCGGCGCGATTGAGCAGCATCGTGTTGCCGCCGGCGATGCTTTGCGCCAGCGCGTTGGCGAACGTCGGCGGTTGTCCGAACCGCGGGGAGTGACCGTATGGCACCCCGCCAACATCGACGAGGCGCGTGCGCCCGCCATAGACGGCAGGCCGACGGCCGTCGATCGCCTCGAGGCGGGCCACGGCCCTGCTCAATTTGTCCGGGTACCAGATATCGTCCTGATCGCAGAAGGCGAAATAATCGCCCGTCACGGCGGCATCGGCGGCGAGCTGCATGAAGTTTGCCGCCGGCCCGCGTGAGGGACCACGCAGCATCTCGACAGCCTGCGGAATGCGTCCGGCGAACGCCTGCACCAGGTCGAGCGTGGCATCCGTGGACCCATCGTCCGAAATGACGAGCCGCCAGTTCTGGTACGTCTGCCGCTCGATGGAGGCGAGCTGCTCCCCGATGAAATGCGCCCCGTTGAACGTGCACATGAGGATGGTGACCAGCGGCGCCTCGGCATCGGGTGCGGCTCTACCGGTGGCGCGCGCATGAGCAGCGCCGGCATCGCCGATGACGCGAGCCGCCGGAACATATCGCCCCTGCCGTGCAGCTGCTTGACGCTCGCGTGCGCTCATGCCCCTCCCCGGCGGACGTCGCCTCATGGAACCGCGACCGCGCCATGACGCGGCGAGCTAAGGGCAACGCCGCGCCCCTCGCAAGCGGCCGCCGGCAGCAGCCTGAGGAAAACCCGTTACGGGGCGGCCGATGTTGCTCGCACGTCGCCGCACGTGGAGCTATGTACGTCTATCGGCATCGAAGCCAGGATGGCGGGGCCAATTCGCGCGCAATGGAAATCCAGTCGACTGCATTGCCGGAGGTGAAGCTGCTCGTGCCGCGCGTCATGCGCGATGAGCGCGGCTTCTTCGCTGAAACCTACAACCAGCGCACGCTGCAGCGTGTCGCCGGCATCGACATGCCTTTCGTGCAGGATAATCAGTCGCGCTCCGAGCATCGGGGAACGATCCGCGGCCTCCACTTTCAAAGCGCGCCGCACGCGCAGGATAAGCTCATCCGCGTTCTAAGCGGCGCGATTTTCGATGTGGCAGTGGATATCCGCGTCGGCTCGCCGACCTACGGCCAGCACGCCGCCATGACGCTCAGCGCCGACAACCAGATGCAAGCGTGGATCCCGCGCGGCTTTGCGCACGGCTTCTGCACGCTCGAGCCGGGCACCGAGGTGCTCTACAAGGTCACCGACTACTACGACCCGACCTGCGACAAGGGGCTGGCGTGGGATGATCCGCAGCTCGCCATTGCTTGGCCCGTCGCTGCCGCTGAAGCGATTCTGTCGGCGAAGGACCGCACGCATCCGCGCCTCGCATCCTTGCCGACGTATTTCACCGCCGGCTCGGTGCGTCTTGCGATGACGGGGCCATGAGGATCGCGGTCGTCGGCGTCAGCGGGCAACTTGCGACATCCCTCCTTGAGCTTGGCGCCGCGCGCGGCCTCCCCATGACCGCGCTCGGACGCCCGCAGGTCGATATTACCGACGCGCCCGCCGTAGCCCGCGCGATCGACGACACGGACGCGAATATCGTCGTCAACACGGCCGCCTACACCGCCGTCGACCGGGCCGAAACGGATACCGCCGCAGCCTTTGCGGTCAATGCCGCAGGAGCCGGGAATGTCGCAGAGGCGTGCGCGCGCAGACGCCTGCCGCTTATCCATATCTCCACGGACTACGTCTACGGCGGCGACAAGGCTTCGCCCTACATCGAGGATGACGCGACCGGCCCGCTCGGCGTCTACGGACGCTCCAAGCTCGAAGGCGAGTCGTCGGTTGCACGCGCATGCCCGCAGCACATCATCCTGCGCACCTCCTGGGTGCACAGCCCGTTCGGCGGCAACTTCGTGAAGACGATGCTGCGGCTCGCCCGAGAGCGCGACGAGGTCGCCGTCGTTTCAGACCAGCGCGGCTGCCCCACGTACGCACCGCATATGGCCGCGGCCATACTCGCCATCGCCGAGCAAGTCGGCGCACTCCCGGACGCTCCTTGGGGCGTCTATCACGCGGCGGGCAGCGGCGAGGCGACATGGTACGACCTTGCGTCCGCCGTTTTCCAAGCATCGCGCGCGCTTGGCGGCTCCGCCGCGCGCGTCAGGCCGATCCCGACCAGCGCCTACCCGACAGCGGCCGTGCGGCCAATGAACTCGCGTCTCGACACCGACAAGCTGGCGCGCGCTTTCGACGTGCGGTTGCCCGATTGGCACGAGGGGGTGCGCGCGTGCGTTGCCCGTCTCCTGCGCGATGTCGTGACGGCATAAGCGTCGCACGCCCGAAGAGTCACACGCCGGCGGCACGCGCGCTCCTTACATCCTCGCATTTGATGCGAATGCCGGCCACGCGGCGCCCCTGAACGCGCGCCGTGCCGAGCGATGGTGCCGGCAGCCGGGCGTTTCACTCCTCCGGGAACAATTTGCGGGAACAAAGTCCTCGGCACCGCTGTTTGGCGTTCGGCGGAGGAGGATCTGTCATGCGTAATCTCTTCTTGGTTCTGTCGATCTTCGCGACGGCCGGAATATGCACTCCGTTGGCGCCTGCAGGAGCACAACCCGGCCCCGCTCCATCGCCGCCGACCGCAGGCGGAGCCACAAAAGTGCGCCTCGCCGATCCGCAGGCTGCCCCTCCGACCGCACCAAGCTTTGCCGCAGGCCAGAACGGCGATGCCGAGTGGACGACACCCGGCCACGACAGCGCGCTTACGCGCTACAGCGAACTCGCCGACATCAACGCCGACAACGTGAAGAACCTGCACGCAGCGTTCACGTTTTCCATGGGCGTCAACCGCGGACAGGAAGCAGCTCCCCTCGTCGTCGGCAACACGCTGTACGTCGTCTCGCCTTTTCCAAATACGCTCTATGCCCTCGATCTGTCACAGCCCGGAGCGCCGCTGAAATGGCGCTACGACCCCAATCCCGAGGAAGCGGCGCAAGGCGTCGCGTGCTGCGATGTCGTCAATCGCGGCGCGACCTTCTCGGAGGGCAAGCTGTACTTCAACACGCTCGACGGCTCGACCATCGCCGTCGATGCCGCGACGGGCAAGGAAGTATGGCGCACGAAAATGGGCACCATCCAGATGGGCGAGACCATGACGATGGCGCCGCTCGTCGCGAAGGATAAGGTCATCGTCGGCAACTCCGGCGGCGAGCTCGGCGTGCGCGGCTGGGCCGCCGCCCTCGACAAGAACACGGGCAAGGTCGTCTGGAAGGCGTACAGCACCGGCCCGGACAACGAGGTGATGATCGGCGCCGACTTCAAGCCGCACTACGGGCAATACCAGGGCAAGGATCTCGGCGTCTCGTCGTGGCCGACCGACATGTGGAAGCAGGGTGGCGGCACGGTGTGGGGCTGGGTGTCGTACGATCCCGACCTCAACCTCGTCTACTACGGCACGTCGAACCCCGGTCCGTGGAATTCATCGATGCGCCCGGGTGACAACCTGTGGACGGCGGGCGTCTTCGCGCGTGATGCCGACACTGGCCAGGCGCGCTGGTACTACCAGTTCAGCCCCCACGACCTGTCGGACTACGACGGCGTCAACGAGAACATCCTTATCGACATGCCGTCGTCGGACGGCTCGGCGCGCAAGGTGCTCGTTCATCCCGATCGCAACGGGCACATCTACGTCATCGACCGTACGACCGGCGAGCTGATCTCAGCCGATCCGTTCCACCACATCACGTCGAGCAAGGGCGTCGACCTCAAGACCGGACGCCTCATCTACAATGACGAGAAGCGGCCGCAGATCGACAAGTTCGTCAAGGACATCTGCCCGGCTCCGCCCGGCGCCAAGGACTGGCAGCCCGCCGCGTTCTCCCACAAGAACGGCCATCTCTATATCCCGCACAACAATCTATGCATGGACCTCAAGGAGACGGAGGTCGGATATATCGCCGGCACGCCCTATGTCGGGGCCGAGGTGCTGATGAAGCCCGGCCCGGGCGGCCATCGCGGCGCCTTCACGGCCTGGGACATCGCCGCCGGCAAGGAGCTGTGGTCCATCAAGGAGAACTTCCCCGTGTGGAGCGGCGCGCTGGTCACGGCCGGGGACGTGGCTTTCTACGGAACGATGGATGGCTGGTTCAAGGCGGTGAATGCCAACACCGGCACGCCGCTCTGGCAGTTCAAGACCTCATCCGGCATCATCGGCCAGCCGACGACGTGGCGTGGCCCCGACGGCAAGCAGTACGTCGCCATACTCTCGGGCGTGGGCGGCTGGTCCGGCGCCATCGTCGCCGGCGACCTCGACCCCAAGGACGGCACGGCGGCCCTCGGCTTCGTCAACGCCATGCGCGATCTGCCTGCGGCCACGACCAAGGGAGGGACGCTCTATGTCTTTGCGCTCCCCTAGGCTCGCCGCGATGGCCGTGATGCTCGTGGCGCTGGCGCTTCCGGCCGGCGCGCGCGAGCTGCGCGTCTGCGCCGACCCGAACAACCTTCCTTACTCCAAGCAGGACGGCTCGGGTTTCGAGAACAAGATCGCGCGCATTCTCGCCGACGAAATCGGCGCCGATGTCTCCTACAAGTGGTTCGCCCAGCGCCGCGGCTTTCTGCGCAACACGCTGAACGCGCATGCGTGCGACGTGGTGATCGGCTACCCGCGCGTTTTCGGATTGCTGCGCTCGACGCGTCCCTATTACCGCTCGAGCTACGTGTTCGTGCAGCGCCAGGGTGAGGCGCCGCTCAAAGGCTTCGACGATCCGGCGCTGCGCAAATTGCAGATCGGCGTGCAGCTCATCGGCGACGACGGCGCGAACACGCCGCCGGTCGCTGCGCTCGCCAAGCGCGGCATCACCTCGAACGTCCATGGCTTCCCCGTCTACGGCGATTATCGGACGCCAGCGCCGCTGTCGCCGATCATGAAGGCGGTCGCCGAGGGCACTATCGACACCGCCATCGTCTGGGGCCCGACGGCCGGCTACTTCGCAACGCGCGAGAGCGCACCCCTCGTCCTCACGCCCATACTGCTCGACAGCGCGCTGCTGTCGCAGCCTATGACCTTCGACATCGCCGCCGGTGTGCGCAAGGACGACGAGGCACTGGCGCATGAGCTGGACCAGGCGCTCGCCAAACGCCGGCCGGAGATCGACGCCGTGCTGGCGTCGTACGGCGTTCCGCGCACCGACACCCAGGCGCACGATACGCCAAGCATCGCGGGAAACGTGCCATGAAACCGCTGTACGCTATTGCCATCGTTCTGCTCGTCGCAGCGCTTGGCGGCTGCAACGAGGAAAAGACGAGCGCCGCCTCCACGCCTGCGGCTGCGGATACGGCAAACGCCGGGTCCAGCGCGGGCTGCAACGAGGTGGCACTGGTCACCATTGCCCCAGGTGGCGCGCCGCCCGAGCGCGGCAAGTGCCCGGAAGCTGCGAAGTTCGACGGCAACCCGGAGCAGATCGCCGCCGGCCGCCAGCTCTTCGTTGCCTACAACTGCGTCGGTTGCCACTTCAACGGCGGCGGCGGCATGGGCCCGGCGCTGATGGACGACCAATGGCTGTTCGGTTCGTCGATGGAAAACATCGGCGCTTCGATCCGCGAAGGCCGCCCGAAGGGAATGCCCTCGTTCCGCGCCATGGTCGGCGACGACCAGGTGTGGCAGCTCGCCGCCTACGTCCGTTCCCTGAGCAACCTCGCCGAGCGATCGAAAAAGCGTGCGGAGAACTAAGCCAAGCCAGGCAGCCCTCACACGGCTTTGATGCCGGTGTGATGCGCCATTTGACGTAGATCAAGCCGGCAGGCTGCGCGCCTTCGCATGGTGCCTCGGAGAAGCATTCGGACCGAGGCGCGCCAAATGAACGAATTCGTCAAGACATTCACGACCGCCGAGCCTGCTTGGACGCCCGAGGAGCTCGAGGCCAACATTCGCGCCATCGGCGCCGAGCGCTACCACGACAAGCATCCCTTCCATAAGCTGCTGCACGGCGGGAAGCTCGACAAGGGTCAAGTCGCGGCCTGGGCGCTCAACCGCTACTGCTACCAGGAGGCCGTGCCGCGCAAGGATGCGGCGCTCATGAGCCGCGTGCTCAATCGCGAGTTTCGGCGCGAGTGGGTGCATCGCATCCACGACCATGACGGCGCGCTTCCCGACGAGCAGGGCGGCATAGAGCGATGGTTGAAGCTCACCGACTGCCTCGGTCTCGAGCGCGCCTATGTCACCAGCATGCGGGGCGCCCTACCGGCCACGCGCTTTGCCGTCGAAGCCTACGTTCGCTTCGTCGTCGAGCAGCCGCTGGTCGTCGCCGTGGCATCCTCGCTCACCGAGCTCTTCGCGCCCGCCATTCATCGCGAGCGCATCGCGGGCATGCTCGCGAGCTACGATTTCGTCAACGACGAGGTGATGGCGTATTTCAAACGGCGGCTGTCGCAGGCCCCGCGCGACGCCACGTTCGCCCTTGCGTTCGTCAAGGCCAACGCGAGGACGCGCGAAATCCAGGAAGCATGCGTCGATGCGGTGCGCTTCAAGTGCAACGTGCTCTGGGCGCAGCTCGACGCGTTGTATCTCGCCTACGTCGACGGCATGATCCCGCCCGGCGCCTACCGGCCCTAGGCGGCGTTGAGCCAAGCCGGCCCGCTGACGAACGGGTTCCCGCGCACGAAAAATCGCCAGGGCTTGTCGGCGTTACGCGTGATGCCGATACGCACCGAACGCGCGATGCGCGGCGGTCTGGCGCCGTCGTCCGCGAGCCATAGCCCATTGCCGGCGCCGTAAGCGCTGCCGTCGAGGGCGAAGCCGATGTCGAAGGCCTGCGCCAGGCAGCCGGGGCCACGCGCCAGCCGGCGCACATCCTCCACGCGGCGGCGCTCGCGCATGAGCCCGATACCTTGCAGCGGCTCGGCGGCGCGGATCAGCACGCCACCGCCTATGTCGGCCTCCTCGCTCGATATGTTGAGCATCATCGCCGTGCCATAGGCGCGGTAGACATACACATGCCCGTGCGCCAGGAAAAGCGAGGCGTTGCGCGCCGTACGCCCGCTGCGGTGATGGGCAGCCTCGTCGCCGGGCGGATAGGCCTCGGTCTCCACAATGCGGCCCGTGCGCAAGCCGCTCGCCTCCTCGCGTACCAGCACCTTGCCGATGAGATAGCGGGCGAGCGCGATCGTGCCGGACGGCAGCTCGCCGCGGTCGAGCGGTCGCAGCACCGGAGAAGCCGTCAGGGGCGTGGTGGTTCGTGCGCGCATGGGCGGCGGACCATAGCGCACGCCAGTGCCGCGCGCAGCCGTCCTTCGGCGCAAAACGTCACTGCGCCGTGCGCAGCGATGCCGCGGCTTTGCGGCGCGACGTCGGCGCAATCTGCTCCAACGTGCATTGCCGCGGCGCCTTGTCCGGCCGCCAGCGAACGAACTTCGTTCCGTGGCGGAAGCGGTCGTCTGTCACATGGTCGAAGCGCACCTCGGCGACGAGCTTGGGCTTCAGCGGCTGCCATTCAGCCGACCGCTCGGTCGACCAGCGGCTCGGCCCGCCCGGCGCATCGCCGGTAAAGCCGGGCGGCGCAACGAGCTTCTCCAGCCGCCTGGTCAGCGCCGGCTTGTCGGCAGCGGCAATGGCCGAGGTGAAGCCGACGTGGTGCAACAGGCCCTTGTCATCATAAAGCCCGAGCAGAAGCGATCCCACGAGCCGGCTGCCGCTCTCATAGCGAAATCCGCCGACCACGCAGTCGGCCGTGCGCAGCCGCTTCACCTTCAGCATCGCCCGCTCGCCCGGCTCGTAGGGCAGGTCTAGCCGCTTGGCGACGACGCCGTCGGTTTCCGTGTGGGTGCCTCTGAGCCAGCCGTCGGCCTTTTTTCGCTCGCGCGTGTAGGGCGTCAACGCGAGCGCGTCGCTTTCGCCGGTGACCGCAAAGAACGCCTCCAGCGCCGTGCGGCGTTTTTCGAGCGGCGCGTCGATGAGCGAGCGCCCCGTCTTGGTCAGCAGAAAGTCGAAGGCGACGTAGGTCGCCGGCTGCTCGGCCGCGAGCTTACTGACACGCGACGCCGCCGGATGCAGGCGCATCTGCAGCGCATCGAAGCTGAAGCCGGCGCCCGTGGCAATCAGCAGCTCGCCATCGAGAACGAACCGGCGCACTGGCAGCCGGCCAAGCATCGCGACGGCGTCGGGAAAGAAGCGATTGAGAGACTTGCCGGACTTCGCTTTCAGCTCGACTTCGCTCCCGTCACGGAACGCGAGGCAGCGAAACCCGTCCCACTTCGGCTCGAACTGCCAGCCGGGGTCGCGCGGCAGCTCTTCCACCAGGCGCGCTTCCATGGGGGAAAGATCGGTCGGGATGGGAAGCTGCACTTGCGGCGCTCACGCGGCCCGTCGGCGCGCACCGACGAGACGCTCGATCGCCTGCTGGAGCGGGCGCTCGGCCTTGCAGTAATCCTCCCACGCCTTGCTCTTGGCGATGAGGCCCGGTGCGGAGCGGATATCGAAGCGCTGCGGATCGAGTCCGGCGCGCACCTGACCCCACGTGAGCGGCATAGACACGGGCGCTCCCGGCCGGGCGCGCGGCGACAACGGCGCCACTGCAGTCGAGAAGCGATCGTTGCGCAGGTAGTCGAGGAAGATGCGTCCGTGGCGCAGCTTCTTCGTCATCTTGATCAGGTAGCGCTCGGGGCTGTCGTCGGCCATCTGCGCGCAGACCGTTTGCGCGAACGTCTTGGCCTCGTCCCATCCGAGGCGACCCTTCTTGCCGACCTTCAGCGGCGTGACGACGTGCAGCCCCTTGCCACCGGTCGTCTTGCAGAACGCAACGAGGCCGAGATCCTCCAAGCGCACGCGCATCTCCTTGGCCGCGTCTATCACCGTATCGAAGGCGACATCGGGTGCCGGATCGAGATCGAAAACGAGGCGTCCCGGCACCTCCGGCTCGAAAGGCTCGCAATTCCAGGGGTGATATTCGAGCGCTGCCACCTGCGCCATCGCGATCAGGCCTTCCGGCCGGTCGATCTCGATGTAGGCCTCGCGATCGCCGGAGACCTTCACGAGATCGATGGTATCGGAGATGCCACGCATGGCGTGCCGCTGGAAAAACCGCTCGCCGTCGATCCCGTCGGGCGCGCGGATGACGGAGCACGGGCGGCCTTCAATGTGCGGCATCATCCAGTCGCTGACCTCGGCGAGATAGCGCGCGAGGTCCATCTTGGTCACCGCCGGCTTGCCGCCTGCGGCCGGCCACAGCGCCTTGTCGGGCTTCGATATCTTGATGCCGAGCACCGTGTCGGGGCCGTCGTCGGCGGCGGCGCTTTTGCGAGCCGGGGCCTTGCGCGCCGTGCGCCGTTTGCGCGGCGGCGGGGAATCGGCCGGCGCCTCGTCCTTGGAGGAATGCCATACGGCGTCGGGCGCAAACGCTTTGCGCTTCGGGCCGCGCATGAACGGTGTCGGCGCCTTGCCCTTGCCGGTCGCGATCTGTTGCATCGTGCGGCCCGAGGCGACGGACTTGTCCTTGCGCAGCGCGGCCTCGCCATCGCTGGAAGACCACTCGTCGTTGTGCTTGATCAGCAGCCAGTTGTTGCGCTTGCCGCCGTACTTGTCGCCCTTCATGCGGACGAGGACATAGCTGCCCTTGAGCTTGTCGCCGGCGAGCACGAACTTCAGCTCGCCCTTGCGCAGGGCGGCGTCGACGTCGGCGTCGCCTTCCGGCAGCCAGTAGCCGCGATCCCACAGCATGACCGTGCCGCCGCCATACTCGCCTTTGGGGATGGTGCCTTCGAAGTCGCCATAGTCGAGCGGATGATCCTCAACCTCGACCGCGAGGCGTTTGTCCTTCGGACTGACGGACGGACCTTTGGTCACCGCCCACGACTTGAACACGCCGTCGTGCTCCAGACGCAGATCGTAGTGCAGACGCGTCGCGTCATGCTTCTGGATAACGAAACGGGGATACTCGGCCGTGCGTACCGCCTTGGCGCCGCTCGGCTCTTGCGTCTTCTCGAAGTCGCGCTTGGCGCGATACTTGGCCAGCTTACTGGGCATGCGCAGGCTCGCAACAACAGGGACGGATGCCACGAGCCTACTCTAGGCGTCGGTGCTTAATCATTTCCGCCGCCGCTAGTCCGGCGGCGTCTCAGGCACCTTCTCCTCGATCTTCCGCTTCAGATCGCCGGCTGCCGTATGGCGCGGATCGTCGGTCGGCGCGGGGCCCACGTGCGGTTTCTTCTTTTCGCTGTGGCGCTCCGGGTTGAAGCCGCCGACCTCTTCCTTCTCGTCGAAGTCCACGGTTTTCTTACCCATAGGTTCCTCCTCTTTAGAAACACAACGGGCGGTCCGACACGGGGTTCCAAGCGAAAGGACTGCGGAAAGGCGCTTTGGCGCGTTTGTGAACAAAACGAGAATCAGCCATCTCTGGCCGGATGGTCCAAGCGCATCTCGAAAAGCTGAACGCGGAGCAGCGCCGCGCCGTCGAGCACGGCATCGCGGTCGGCACGGCCGGGCCAGCGGCTCCCCTGCTCGTCATCGCCGGCGCCGGCTCCGGAAAGACCAACACCCTCGCCCACCGGGTGGCACATCTCATTCTGAACGGCGCCGATCCGCGCCGCATCCTGCTGATGACCTTTTCACGCCGCGCTTCCGTCGAGATGACGCGCCGCGTCGAGCGCATCACGCGCAACGTGCTGGGGGGCAAGGGCGGCGGCACCAGCGACGCTCTCGCCTGGGCCGGAACGTTCCACGGCATCGGCGCGCGCATCCTGCGCGAATACTGCGAGCAGATCGGCCTCGACCCCGCCTTCACGATCCACGATCGCGAGGACAGCGCCGATCTGATGAACCTCGTGCGGCACAACCTCGGCCTCTCCAAGACCGAGAGCCGGTTTCCGACCAAGGGAACGTGCCTCTCAATTTACTCGCGCTGCATCAACGCCGAGATACCGATCGACGATGTGCTCCATGCCTCGTTCAAGTGGTGCGCGGCGTGGGCGAAGGAGCTGAAGGAGCTGTTCGCCGCTTACGTCGAGGCGAAGCAGCGCCAGAACGTGCTCGATTACGACGACCTGCTCCTCTATTGGGCGCAGATGATGGGAGAGGATGCCATCGCCGCCGACGTCGGCGCGCGCTTCGATCACGTACTCGTCGACGAGTACCAGGACACCAACCGGCTGCAGGCGTCGATCCTGCTCGGCCTCAAGCGCGACGGCCGCGGGCTGACGGTCGTCGGCGACGACGCGCAGGCCATCTATTCCTTCCGCGCGGCCAACGTTCGCAACATTCTCGATTTCCCCAAGCTGTTTGATCCGCCGGCGGAGATCGTCACACTGGACCGCAACTACCGGTCGACGCAGCCGGTACTAGCCGCGGCCAACGCCGTGATCGATCTCGCCGCCGAGCGCTTCACGAAGAACCTGTGGAGCGACCGCGAGGCGGCCGGACGCCCGCGTCTCGTCGCCGTGCGCGACGAGGCCGATCAGGCGCGCTACATCGTCGAGCGCGTGCTGGAGAACCGGGAGGCGGGCGCGCTCCTGAAGCATCAGGCGGTGCTGTTCCGCACCTCGCACCATTCCGGTCCGCTCGAGGTCGAGCTCGCCCAGCGCAACATCCCGTTCGTGAAGTTCGGCGGCTTGAAGTTCCTCGACGCCGCGCACGTCAAGGATGTGCTGGCACTGCTGCGCTTCGCCGAGAACCCGCGCGATCGCGTTGCCGGTTTCAGGCTGTTGCAGCTTCTGGCCGGCGTCGGGCCGACGACGGCGCAACGCGTGCTCGACGCCATGCTGGAGGTCGCGCATCCGGTCGATGTGCTCGCCGGCATGCCGGTGCCGACGCGCGCCGTCGAGGCCGAATGGCTAAGCTTCGTCGCGACGATGGTGGCCCTGCGGACAGGCGAAGGCTGGCCGGCCGACATCGCCAGTGCCCGCAACTGGTACGATCCGCACCTGGAGCGTATGCACGAGGACGCTTCGACACGGCGTGCCGACCTCTTGCAGCTCGAGCAGATCGCCGCGGGCTACCCCTCGCGCGAGCGCTTCCTCACCGACCTTACGCTCGACCCGCCCGACGCCACCAGCGACGAGTCCGGTCCGCCGCTGCGGGACGAGGACTATCTCATCCTCTCCACCATTCACTCCGCCAAGGGCCAGGAATGGAAGTCGGTGTTCGTGCTCAACGTCGTCGACGGCTGCATGCCGTCCGACCTCGGCACCGGCACGACGGCGGAGATCGAGGAGGAGCGCCGCCTGCTGTACGTCGCCATGACGCGCGCCAAGGACGATCTGCACCTCATGGTGCCGCAGCGGTTCTTCACTCACGGGCAGGCGAGCAACGGCGACAGGCACGTCTATGCCTCGCGCACGCGTTTCATCCCGCATGGGCTCGTCAGACATTTCGAGACGACCGCCTGGCCGCTCGCACAGCCGGCGGCGGCGCGCGGGCCGGCATCCGGCGTGCGCATCAACGTTGGCGCCAAGATGCGCGAGATGTGGCGCTAGCTCCGGCGCTCTAGGCTCAGCTCAGCCCCCAGCCCGTCACGTCGATGACCTGCCCCGTGATGCCGAGCGAAGCGGGCGACGCCAGGAACAGCACGAGATCGGCGATCTCCTCGCGCTTTGCCCATTTGCTCGTGTCCTTCGGCTTCATCATGCTGACGTTGGAGGCCGTATCGACGAGGCCCGGCGCCACCGCGTTGACGCGGATCTGCGCGTCCTTACCCTCCAGCGCGAAGGTGCGCGTCAGCGCCGCGACGCCTGCCTTGGCGACGTTGTAGGGGAGCATGTTCGCCTGCGCGTTGCCGGCGCGGGCGAAGTTGATCACCGAGCCGCCACCCGCCTGCGTCAGCAGCGGGAACGCCGCGCGGGTGACGAGAAAGGCGCTGAGGACGTTGTTGTTCACCTCGCGCGTCCACTCGTCCAGCGTCACCTCGGCCGAGGGCTTGTAGACGGTCAGCCCGCCAGCGAGGTTGACGACGATGTCGACGCGACCGAAGGCGGATGCCGTCTCCGCGACCAGCCGCTTCACGTCGGCCTCGTCGGTCAGCGAGGCTGCCACGGGAATAACGTTGGCGCCTTCCGCCTTCAGCTCGGCGGCGCGGGCGACGACGTTGTCCTTCGTGCGCGCGCATATGGCGAGCGAGGCTCCGCTTGCGGCCAGCGCCTTGGCGACCGCCTGTCCCACCTGCCCGTCGTGACTTACGCCCGTGACAATGGCAACCTTGCCGTGAAGACTGGTCGTCATATCGCGCTCCTCGTCGTCGCTCGCTGGCCGCACGACCTATACAGCAACATCAGAAGGGTTCGCAAAGCATGAGCTGGACACCGACCGAGGATCCGCGCCCCGGAGACACCCACGCCTGCGATGCCATCGAGCAGGTGATCGTTCCCCGTGCGCGCGACCTCGGGGGCTTCTCGGTTCGCCGCGCACTCCCCGCCGCCGGGCGGCAAATGGTTGGACCTTTCATCTTTTTTGATCAGATGGGGCCGGCCGAGTTCCTCATCGGCACCGGCATCGACGTACGTCCGCATCCGCATATCGGCCTAGCCACGGTGACATACCTGTTCGACGGCGAGATCATGCATCGCGACAGCCTCGGCAGCGAGGTCGCCATTCGGCCGGGGGAATTGAACCTCATGTCGGCAGGCGCGGGTATCGTCCATTCGGAGCGGACCTCTGTCGAGCAGCGAGCGCGCGGCCCGCACCTTTTCGGTATCCAGGCGTGGGCGGCGCTGCCGAAGTCGCACGAGGAAGGCGCCGCGTCGTTCGCCCACTACGACGCCGCGCGCCTGCCGCGCATCAGCGGCGAGGGCAAGACCGTGCGGCTGGTCATGGGGCAGATGTACGGGGCGACATCGCCCGCCGAATTCCCGCATCCGAGCTTCTACGCCGAAGCCGTCATGGCGCCAGGCGCCGTGCTGCCGCTCGACGCCGACTACGACGAGCGGGCGATCTACGTGGTGTCGGGAGAGATCGATATCGCCGGCGAGACTTTCGGGGCTGGAAGGCTACTCGTCTTCCGCCCGGGCGACCGCATCTCCGTGCTGGCGCTATCGCAATCGCGCCTGATGCTGCTCGGCGGCGAGCCGATGGACGGGGCGCGGCATATCTGGTGGAATTTCGTGTCGTCGTCCAAAGATCGGATCGACGCCGCCAAGGCCGACTGGAAAGCCAAGCGCTTCCCATTCGTGCCCGGCGACAACGAAGAGTTCATCCCGCTGCCGGAAGAACGGGAATAGGCAAGCCGCGCCGGAGGAAAGCGCAGCTCGCCAGGCCCCATCATCCAATCTTTTCTTTCGCCTTGTCCTGCGCCTTGCTGAACCAGCCGCCGAGCTTGTCCGCAAAGGAGCTGAGCGCCGAGGTGTCGGTACGCGACAGCGCGTCGACCATGCGCTCGAAGGCGGGCGTCACCGGCGCGGCCGCAGCGCTGGCTGCGCGCGTAACGGAGCGCTGGATGTTGTCGGCAAAATCGTAGAGATCCTGGCGCGTGACGTTCGGCGTCCAGCTATCCCAGCGCGAGGCGGGCTGACTGCGAAAGCGCGGCACCACCGCGAGGGCGACGATTGCACCGGCAGCAGCCGCGACTGCGATGGCGACGACGGGCTGGCGGCGTATCTGTTTGCGAAGCTGGGCGGCTCCGGCCTCGGCGGCGTCCGTGGCGCCCTCCCGCGCAGCGCGCGTCCGGCGCTCGGCAATGTCCGCGACCTCCTTGGCGATGGCAGCCACGTGGTCCCGCAGCTCCGTCAGCGTCGATTCAGCGGCGTCTTGAGTTGCCCTGGTCGCTGAGCCGACCTCCTTCAGGGGGCTGACCATTTCATTCTCTCCTCTGCAACTGGGTTACCCGGCGCTGACCAAGAGCAGAAATATCAGCCGCCCGACCGTGTGCATTTGAACGTTTTGATTGAATGATCAGTTCCTCATTCAAAGCGTATACTTCGCACCTACAAATGTTCGGAACTCGCATGCCCACGTCGCCGTTGTGCGCATGTCATTGATTTTCGATTTCTGCACGGTTCGCCAGCAACTATCGGGAGGACGATCCCCATGCAATTCTCATCCACAAACCGCACCTCGGACAACCCATCGACCACCACGCGCTCGGCAGCCGCCGACGTGGGCGACAGCGTTCAGTCGCTGCGCGAGGACATCGCCGGCCTTGCTGAATCCGTGAAGCGGCTCGCCAGCGAGCAGCTCGGCTCCAGCGTCGAGGACATCCAGGACAAGGCCAAGGAGAAGGTGAGCGACATCGAGGCTGCCATCCGCCGCAGTCCGAGCCAGGCCGCCCTCATCGCTGCCGGCGTCGGCTTCGTCGTCGGTCTCATTCTCTCACGCTAACCCGCACGCATCGATCAAACGTCGATCAACATAAAGGAGGGCATCATGAGCTCACAGTACAGCCCCGGCCGCAGCACCAGCACATCCGGCACCGGCTCCGTCGAGCGGCAGGCGCGCGATCTCGCCAACGCCGCGCAGGACAAGATCAGCGACACCGTGGAGCAGGCGCAGGCCATTGCGCAGGATCAATACGACAAGCTGGCAGCAAGCATTCGCCGTAATCCGCTGCAGGCGGCCGGCATCGCAGCCGGCGTCGGCTTCGTGCTCGCCCTCCTTGCCCGCCGCTAAGGCCAGGAGCGCGACATGATCGGGGATGCCGTTCTTTATGCCGCCAGCCGCGCCACGCACTCCGCCATCGAGAACGTCTCGCGGCGGCTGACGTGGCTGGCGATTGCCGCGGTGTTCCTTCTCGCCGGGCTCGTCCTCGGCCTCATCGTGCTCTACCTCGTGCTCGAGCCCCGCCTCGGCGCATTGCATGCCGTTGGGGCCATCGCTGCCGGATGCGCGGCGCTTGGCCTCATCTGCATGTCCATGCCGTGGATGATCGAGCGCATCGGCGAGAGCCGCCGAGATCGCGGCTCGGCCGTCGCCAATGTGGCTTCGGCCGTGGACGATGAAGCCAAGGGCGCCGTCGACTATTTCGGCGCGCTGCAGGTGGTTTCCACGGCGTTTCTGTTCGGCCTGGGCGCCGCAAGACGCCTGCGCCGCTGAACAGACACCGCCGCCGGCAACTCATTCGCAACGGGCGCTAACCGGAGCAGAGCCATGGCCGCTCGGCCGCTACCCCCTGTCGGACCGCTGGCACCGGCGCCGGGCACGGAGTTGCCCGCCTCCGCCTTCGAAATGACGGTCATCGGCTTTCTGATCGTCGTCGTGCTCTATATCGGGCAGGCGGTGCTGGTCCCGCTCGCGCTGGCCGTCATTCTGGCGTTCGTGCTGGCGCCCGCGGTGCGTCTTCTGCGCCGCGCCGGGCTGGGCAATACGCCGTCGGTGCTCATCGTCGTCGCCGTCGCGTTCTCGATCATCTTCGGGGTCGGCGCGCTGATAACGCAGCAGGTCGGCGCGCTCGTCGAGGAGCTGCCGCGCTACCAGTTGACGCTGCGCGACAAGGTGAAAGCCCTGAAGGACGTCGCCGAGGGTAGCGGCGGGGCAATCAAGCAGGCCAGCGAGACGCTGAAAAACCTGCAGCAGGAGCTCAACCAGTCCGACGCCGCGGCGACGACGCCGCCGTCGGTCAACGTGACGATACCGTCCCTGCAGGGGACGCACGGTGCCGACCGGCGGCCGATCCCCGTTGAAGTGCGCACACCCGCCGCGACGCCCCTCGACCAGCTGCAAGGCATCATAGGCGTCGTCATCGCGCCCCTTGCGACCGCCGGTCTCGTCATTCTGTTCGTGCTCTTCCTGCTTCTCCAGCGCGAGGATGTGCGCGACCGCGCCATCCGGCTGCTCGGATCGCACGATCTGGAGAAATCAACGACGGCGATGGACGACGCCGGCGAGCGGCTGGGCAGCTACTTCCTCACGCTCACGGCAATCAACACCGGCTACGGCATTTTCATCGCCTTCGGTCTGTGGATGATCGGCGTGCCAAGCCCCGTGCTGTGGGGCGTGCTGGCGGCGCTCATGCGCTTCGTGCCATTCCTCGGCTCGATCATTGCCGCCGTTTGCCCACTCATTCTCGCGGCGGCCGTCGATCCGGGATGGACGATGTTCCTGTCGACGCTGGCGCTGTACGCCGTCAGCGAGCCGATCATGGGCAACGTCATCGAGCCGGTGCTGCAGGGCCAGCGGACGGGCCTGTCGCCGCTCGCCATCGTGCTCTCGGCTGCGTTCTGGACGCTGCTGTGGGGCCCTATCGGCCTGTTGCTTTCGATTCCACTGACTGTCGTCCTCGTCGTGCTCGGCCACCACGTCGAGCGGCTGGAATTCCTGAATGTGCTGCTGGGCGACACGCCGCCGTTGTCGCCCGCCGAGCGCTTTTATCAGCGCATGCTCGCCGGCGATCCCGCCGAGGCGGTGGAGCAGGCGGAAAGCTTCATGAAGGACAAGCCGCTCGCCGAATATTACGACGACGTGGTCATCGAAGGCTTGCGGCTGGCGCAGAGCGATGCCGATCGCGGCATGCTGGAGCCCGAGCGCCTTGTCGATATCCGCGACACGGCGGAAATCGTCATCGACACCCTCGCCGACCACGACCTTCTGGGCGCGCCGAAAAAGAAAAAGGAAACGGAAAAGGAAGAAGACCTCATCGAGCAGGATGCGGAGGCCGTGTCCAAGGACAGGCGCAAGCCTGCCGACGGGGAAGCCGAAGAGGAAGCCGCCGAGGCCGAGTTCGCCGAGCTTTGCGCCGCGGGCGGCGCGCTGGATCCGGCATGGCGCAACGAGAGCGCAATCCTTTGCGTCGCGAGCCGCACGGCCCTCGACGAGACGGCGGCGATGGCGTTCGAGCAACTCGTCGGCAAGTGCGGCCTCGGCGTCAGGGTGCTCGACGCCGAGCACCTGCGCCACGGCGCTCTCACGCCGGAGGACACCGAGGGCGTGCGCCTCATCTGCATCTCGGCTCTCGACGTGCGCGAGCGCAGCGCCCATGCACGCTTTCTCGTCCGCCGTCTGAAGCGCTCGGCGCCAAGCGCCCTGCTGCTGGGATGTTTCTGGAAGCTCGATCCGGACGAGCCGGGCGACAGGTCTATTCTCGCCAGCGTGCCCGTCGATGGTACTGCGCACTCCCTGCGCGAAGCCGTGACCTTCGCGCTGAAGGCGGCCAGCACGCCGCCCGACGAGGAGCAGACCGGACACTCGCGCGATGCTGCGGCCAGCGAGGTTCCCGAGCGGGCGGCGTCCTGATCAGCCCTTGGAGCGGCCGGGCGTCACGGAACGCGCGGCCGAACGGGCGGCATTGCCGGCTTGGCCCAGGACACGCCGCACGCTCCAGTGGGGCGCGGCGTCCTCCATCAGCCGCAGCAGTTGCGCCTGGCGCGCATCGGGCACACGGGCTGCGATGCGCAGCGAAAGCTGCTGCAGGTTGAACGGTGGCTGCCCCGGCGGCAGACTGACCGGCACCACGTCGTTCTTCGGCACGCCCAGTCCGTCGGCAACGTCCCGCACCGTCGCGACGATCGCCGGCTCTTGCAGGTCGATGGGCTGGTTGGCCGTTGTCACGCGCGATGCAAGCTTGTCGATGTGCGTCAGCACCACGATGATCGGCGGCTCGCGGCGGTGCGGACGCTTGGCGAAATGCGCGCGGATGCCACTGAGCGCCGCCAGATCCACGCGCGCATCGTCCTTGCGCGCATCGAGCGCCCAGATGACGAGGTCGCTATCCGCGGCTTTGCCGGCGAACGTCCGCTGCTCCTTCGCCGTGGCGCCGACGCGCGGGCTGTCGATGACCATGGCGCCCGTCAGGCCTTCCAGCTCGACCTCGTACGATTGAAAATCTCGCGTCCCGCCCGGCGCGTCGACCACCGCGCGCACCTCGTTCGAGAGCGCGTTGACGAGGCTCGATTTGCCGGCGCCGGCTTGACCGGCGACGAGGATGCGCAACGGCTCGGCACGCGCCGTCGGCTGGCCGCGATCGCGCAGCGTGGAGGCACTGACGTGTGTTGCGAGTGCCGCTTCCGAAACGCGCAGGCGCCCGCCGTAGAGGTCGATCGCCGCACGGCCGACCTCGCGCACGTAGGCGCGCGCAAGCTGGCGTGCGAGCTGATCGCGCACATTGGCATAGAGATGCTTGGTGATCTGCTCGCGCGCTTCCTGCGCCGCGGCGGTCACCGGATTGACCAGGCGGATGAGGCGCCAGATGTCGTACGCCTTTTCCGCCATGCCGATGGCCGAGCGCCAGCCGTAGATCTTGAGCACCTGGCCTACGGTGAGCTGATCCCCGAGCGGGATGTTGTCGATCACGAACGGCCGGAGGTCGGCGCTGACCCGTTCCACCAGCGCCAGCGCCTCGGGGATGGTGAACTTCCACAGCGGGTTGCGATCCTGCGGATGGATCTGCCGCGCGACCGCCTCGATGGTCTTCAGGCCGAGATTGAGAAACCGGTCGCGATCGGTGAGCTCGGTCGGGCTGACGTTGGCGGCGATGGCCTCGACGGCGGTCCACGCCGCCTGCTCGCGCATCGTCCACGATGGATCAGGGGGGAGCTGCTCGTGCGGCACCTCGGGCGCCGGCGTTTCCCGCAGCGAGCGCCTCAGAGCGATGGCCTGGGCGGCATACCCGACGACGCTCAGCGACAGGGCGGCGGCAACCCAATAGAGCGCCAGCCCGCGTTCCCACAGCCACAGCCAGCCAAGCGGCAGCAGCGAGATCATAGGCAGCAGCAGCGCCACGAAGATCATGGCGCCGCGCAGATAGAAGAAGGCTCGTCCCTTGGCAGCCAAGTTGCACTCTGTAGGGTTATTGCGCCGGCCCGCCGATGCCGGAACGTTAGGCGAAAAGAAGCCGTGTTCAAATCGCTCCGACTATATGGGAAGCGTGGAGCGAATTGGCAGCGACTTCTCCTAAACGCGCATCCCTGCCAATCCGCCCGGTCTGGAACGATCCCGTGCGGATTTCGTTGGTCGCTGTGGAAAAGTGGACAGGAGGGCTTGATATGCCTTCGGATTCGACACCGCGCGAGTTGGACGGCTGGAAGGTTCTCGTCGTCGAGGATCAGCCGCTAGAGGCTCTCGACTATTGCGACCGGCTGATCGAGGCCGGCGCCGAGATCGTCGGCCCGGTCAGCTCGGTCGCTGAGGCCCTGGATATCGTCGGCCGCGAGCGCGTGGACGTTGCCTTGCTCGACTACGCGCTCGCCGATCAGAACAGCCAAAAGTTGCAGGTCGCGCTCGACGCCCACCGCATCCCCTTCGTGGTGCTGACGGGGTATCCGCTGGTGCTGGTGCGCCGGGACGAGCAGCAGAAGGTGCTGTCGAAACCTGTCTCCGCGCATCTGCTGCGCCTGTCGGTTCGCGCTGCGGCAATGAGCGCCGACCGCTGAACCGATATTCTAATAGCCTGATATACCAGCCATAATTCGGGTTCGCACGGGAATGACCGGGTTCCGGTCATGACGTGCTAAGCCGCGGCCCATATAGTCGTGGGCGAACTTTTGTCGTGGCCGTAAAAACGGCCGGCGCGGATGGCAGGGTATGGGAATGAAGCTGGAGACTGCGCGCCCGGTCCATCTCAAGGACTATCGCCCCTCGCCGTACCTGATCGACCGGGTGCAACTCGACGTAGCCCTCGACCCGACGCGAACGCGCGTCCGCTCCAGGTTGTCGCTCCGACCCAACCCGAAGGCCGTGCGGCGGGAGCCGCTGCGCCTCGACGGCGAGCATCTGGAGCTCGACGCCATCCTGCTCGACGGCCGTCCGCTGGGCAAAAAGGACTACAAGCTCACCGATACGACGCTGACGCTGACGAAGACACCGGCGGGCGCCTTTACGCTCGACATCACGACCTTCGTCAATCCGGAGGCGAACAAGGCGCTGCAGGGCATCTATCGCTCGAACAACGTCTACTGCAGCCAGTGCGAGGCGCAGGGCTTTCGCCGCATCACCTATTTTCTCGACCGGCCGGACGTTCTCGCCACCTACACGGTGCGCATCGACGCCGATCCGAAGGCGGCGCCCATCCTGCTTTCGAACGGCAACCTCAAGGAGCGCGGCACCCTCGATGGCGGCAAGCGCCACTACGCGGTATGGCATGACCCGCACCCGAAGCCGTCGTACCTCTTCGCGCTGGTGGGCGGCGACCTGGCACCGATCAGCTCGACGTTTCGAACCATGTCGGGCCGCAAGGTCGACCTGGCGATCTACGTCGAGCACGGCAAGGAGCAGCGCGCGGCGTGGGCGATGGATTCGCTGAAGCGCTCGATGCGGTGGGACGAGCAGCGCTTCGGGCGCGAGTACGATCTCGACGTGTTCAACATCGTCGCCGTGTCCGACTTCAACATGGGGGCGATGGAGAACAAGGGCCTCAACATCTTCAACGACCGGCTCATCCTCGCCTCGCCGGAGACGGCAACCGACACCATTTTCGAGGCCATCGAGAGCGTAGTCGCGCACGAGTACTTCCACAACTGGACCGGCAACCGCATCACTTGCCGCGACTGGTTCCAGCTCTGCCTGAAGGAAGGCCTGACGGTCTATCGCGATCAGGAATTCTCGGCCGACGAGCGTTCCGCGACGGTGCAGCGCATCATCGACGTGCGCCAACTGAAGACGCATCAGTTCGCCGAGGACGCCGGACCGCTCGCGCACCCGGTGCGCCCCGAGAGCTACATCGAGATCAATAACTTCTACACGGCGACCGTCTACGAGAAGGGCGCCGAGCTGGTGCGCATGATCGCCACCATCCTGGGGCGCGAGCGCTTCCGCCAGGGCATGGATCTCTACTTCGAGCGCCACGACGGCGAGGCGGCGACGGTCGACGAGTTCGTCGCCTGCTTCGAGGATGCCGGCGGCATCGATCTCGGCCAGTTCAAGCTGTGGTACGCCCAGGCGGGAACGCCGCAGATCATCGCCAACCTGCGCTACGACAGGGATAAGCGCACCGCCGATCTGGAGCTGGAGCAGATCGTGCCGCCGACCCCCGGCCAGCCGAGCAAGAAGCCGATGCATATCCCGATCCGCCTCGGGTTGCTCGGCGCCAACGGCCACGATCTCGATCTGAAGCTGGCGAGCGGCGAAGACCTCGCGGACGGCGTCGTCTCGCTCACCAAGCGCCGCCAGAGCTTCCGCTTCGTGGATGTGCCCTCGCGGCCGGTGCCGTCGCTGCTGCGCGGCTTTTCCGCGCCCGTCAATATGACCCTCGACCTTCCGGATGCGGACGTCGAGTTGCTGATGGCCAGCGACAGCGATCTCTTCAACCGCTGGCAAGCGGCCAACAACTACGCCGCGCGCACGCTGGTCGAGAGCGTCAATGGCGCCGCAGCGGGCAAACGCTCCGGCCGCACCGTGCGATATGCGCGCGCCCTCGGCGCCGCCGTGTCGGGCGAGGATCTGGAGCCCGCCTACCGCGCGGAGCTGTTGAAGCTGCCCACGCAGGCCGATGTCGCGCGTATCGTCGGCAGAAACGTCGATCCAGCGCTCGTGCACCGTGCCCATCGTGCGCTGCTGAAGCAGATCGGCAAGACGCTCGGGCCGCAGCTCGAGGCGATCTATCGCGAGATGGACGATAAAAAGCCGTTCTCGCCCGACGCGGCGAGCGCGGGACGGCGGGCGTTGCGCAATGCTGCGTTGACCCTTCTCACCGCGCGAGGAACGCAGCCCGACATCGCGCGCCTCGCACGGCACTACGCCAAGGCGAGCAACATGACGGACCGTGCGCACGCCCTGTTCCTGCTCGCGGCCCGCGGCGGCGCCGAGGCGAAGGCGGCCCTCGCCGACTTCTACGACGCCTGGCACAAGGACCACGTGGTGATCGACACCTGGTTCGCGGCACAGGCCCAGTCGCCGCTGGCCGGCACCCTGACGCGCGTCAAAGCGCTGACGAAGCACCCGCTGTTCTCTCTGACGGCGCCGAACAAGGTTCGGGCGCTCGTCGGCACCTTTGCCTCCAGCAACCCGCTGCAGTTCAATCGCCCCGATGGCGCCGGCTACGCATTCCTGGCCGATCAGGTCCTCGCGCTCGACCGATTGAACCCCCAGATCGCCGCCCGCATGCTCGGTGCCATGCGCTCCTGGCGTGCGCTGGAGAGCGGCCGGAGGGCCAAGGCGCGCAAGGCCTTGCAGCGCATTGTTCGCGCCCGTTCTCTGTCTCCGGACGTGCAGGAAATCGCCTCTCGCGTGCTCGAGGCATGACAAGAGAAAAATAACGACTCCGAAGGGCTTAAGACCCTCGACAGCCGATTCGCGATGGTGTGAACTGAACCTAGTGATTCGGGTTCGCGGATTCGCTCGGGTCCGCAAGTCATTCAGGCACAATTCAGGGGATAAGAATGGCGTGGACAACGTCCGCCTGCCTGCGCGCGCTGCCGTGTGTGGCGAACTCCGCTTTCGGAGCAGCGAGCCCGTCCACGCCGTCGCTGGACGGCATCGACACCCCGCTACGCGACCGCACCGCGCTCTATATCTCCGTATCGGCGATCAGCCTGGCCTTTGGCGCCCTCGTGCTGCCGCCGAGCCTCGTCGCCTGCATCGTCCTGCTGGCTGGAATGGCGCTGGCCATGGTGATGATGGACGAGACCGCTCTCCCGCACCTCGCCGCGGCTCGCGATTCCGCCGCTGAAGCCGTCCACGCCCATCCGGAGGCGTACACGGTCCGGGGTGAATCCGCTCGGCAGCCGCGCGGCCCTGTCGCTCCCAAACGGCCGGAACGCCCGCAGACGTCCCCGACGCGCCGCGACTGGGCCGACCTCATGGCACGCATCCACCACGAGTTGCGTACCCCGCTCAACGCCGTCGTCGGCTTTTCGGAAGTCATGTCGCTGGAGATGTTCGGGCCGCTGGGCAACGAGCGCTATCGCGACTACGCTCGCCACATTCACGAGAGCGCCGGCGAGCTGCTGAAATCGACCGAGGACACCCTGGCCCTCACCGCCCTGCTGACCGGCCCGCATGCTGCCGACGGCCCCCTCACCAGCACGCTCGACCACGTCATCGCCGATGCCTGGGCGTCGCTCGACCGCAAGGCCGCGGCCCGCAACGTCGTGCTCGACCCGACTGTCCCCGCCGAGGCGGAAGTCGTGTGCGATCCGCGCGTCCTCCGCCAGGTGCTCGTCAACCTGCTTTCGGAGGCGATCACGCGTACCGCCCCCGGTGGCCGTATCTCGCTGCTGGCTGTCGCTGATGCGGAGTTGATCGAGATCGTCGTGACGGCCGGACGCCGCGACGCCGGCGCATCGGAAAGCAAGGGATCGCTGGCGGTATGTCTCGCGCGCACGCTGCTCGAGATGCAGGGCACCTCGCTGCTCGAGATCGAGCCGCCGTCCGGAGCCTGGAGCGTCGTTACCGTGCTCGACCGGGCCGTGCAGCCGGACTTCTTCTCCGGACGCTCGGCGCTTGCACGGCATGGCGCCACGCACGCACTTTAATTGTAGGGACTGCTGCCGCTCGGATCAGTGCAGCGGACGCCGCTGATCCAGCCACTCGTGCAGTTGCACTTTCTCTTCCGGCGTCAACACGCGCACCGTATCGCTGAAGAGGGTTGTCCGCGTGCGCGCCTCGTTGGTCGCCGCCTCGACGATAGCGGCGATCGACGCGTCGAACTTCGCCTGATCGAACGGCTGCGCGCTGAGCGCCGCCCGCACGGCCGCACGGGCATCCCGCGAACCGCGCCGTGCCGCCTCCATGCCGGGCTGCGCGTCGGCAATCTTCTGGCGGACGACATCCGCACGCTCGCGCGGCAGGGAGCGGGCGAACCCGGACAGGGCCGTGCCCCTGAAGCCCTGCCGCGGATGACCGCCGAAGTGCGCCATGCACAGCGTGCTGGCCACCAGCCCGATGATGAGCACGTTCAGCGCCAGCGAGCCGACGAGCACCCAGCGCAGCGTGCGCGGGGAAAAGCGCGAAGCCGGAGCAGCGTCGCTCATAGCAGATCCTCGTCGCCCGAGCCGAAGACGTCCTCGCCCAGTGCGAGGCTCGCACTGTCGGATACAGACGCGGTCGTGAAGCCGGCCGCGTCGGCCACCTGCTGCATGGTGTTGTCGAACGTTCCCGCCGAGCCGAGCATCACACCCAGCACCAGCGAGGCAGCGAGCACCGCCGCGGCCGGCCACTCGGCGACACGTTGCACGAACGTCGGCGGCCGTGCCGGCGTGCCGGCCGGCGCCTTGCCGCCGGCGAGAGCCGTAAGCTGGGGAGGCTGCGAACGCAGGGCCGCCGCCACGATGCGCTCCTTCAGCGCTTCCAGGTTGGCCTCGCTGACGCGGGGCGCGCGGTCGAGCAACCGGTCCAGCGCCTCGGCTTCCGCCACCAGCCGTGCGGCCGCCTTGTCCTCGCTGATGACGCTGGCAAACCTCAACCGCTCGCGGGCCGGCCACCGCGTACGGTCCGCGCCACGGATATCGAGCAGGCGCTCCAGCGCCTCCCGATCCTCTAGCCGTCTGTCCTTGCTCGTCATCGTCTTCGTCTCGTTTTCTCTAATCGGTTTTGCCATATCAATCGCGCGGACTGTCCGCCAGCAGCTCCTGCAGCTCATCGCGCAGGGCCGCCTTGAGACTTCTTCGGGCACGGGCGAGAAGCGACTCCACCGCCTCGTCCGATATGCCCATGATCTGTCCGACCTCGATCTGGCTCAGACCCTCGTAATGAAACAGTGTAAGCGCCATCCGCTGCCGCTCGGGGAGTGCCTTCAAGGCGGCGTCGACGCGCTGGCTCGCATCTTGCGCCTCGAGCTCTGAGTGTTGCGTTGCTGCCTTGGCCTGCTCGGGCAACTCGTCCACCACGACCAGCCGCTTGCCGGAGCGCATCCGGTCGACGCACAAATTTGACACCACGCGGCGCAGCCACGGCCTGAGGCCGGGTACGCCGACCTCCAGGCCTTCCGCCGAGCGCCACAGGCGCAGCATCGCCTCCTGCGCCACGTCCTCCGCCTCGGCGTCGTCGCGGAGCATGCGGCGGGCGACGGCCAGCACCCCTGACAGGTGCCGGTCCACCAGGGAGCGGAAAGCAGCCGCATCGCCACCGGCGGCCGCGGCTACCAGCGCGGCGTCCTCGCTCGCCTCAAGCCCCATGGCACGGTTCCCAGGAGCTTCGGGCCCGATCCTCTTTGCCACCGCTAGCCTCGACATGGCCACTGAACAGTCCTGCTCCCAGTTTAGCGCCGGTTGGGCCGGTTCTATGACCCTGTCGGAGCGCCCGACAGTCGGCCAGAGACACGCGTTCATGGGCTAGAAACGGCAGGCCGGAGGCAAATCCGTCGCCGGCTCGCAGGGGCCGCTCCGGAGCGGCTATTTCAAGCGATGATGGCATCGAAAAGCCCGGAAACGTTGGCCAAGTTGCACCGCAACCGCGCCTCCAGCTCGGCGAAGTCGGGGGCGTCGCCGGCGCGCGCCAGCAGCTCTTTCAGGCCGCGGGGAGCTGTCGCCGGGTCGAACGGGCCCTCGAGGCACAGCCGCAAGATCTGCGTCAGGTCGTGCAGGAGGCGCGTCGCCGGCATGAGCACGTCCGCGTGCACGGGCGCCAGAACCCCGGCATCTCGCAGCTTGCGGAAGGCCGCCATGGTGTTCTGGTCGAGCACCTCCGGATGCTCGGCGGCGCTGACGAGTTGCAAGTACTGGGCGATGAACTCGACGTCGACCAGGCCGCCGCGCACCTGCTTCAGGTCCCAGATGTCGGCCGTCCCTTTCTCCTTGAAGATGCGCTCGCGCATGTCGCGCACGTCGGCGGCGATCTTCGCGCGGTCGTGGGGCCAGACTAGGGAATCGCGCACGGCGGCTTGCACACGGCCCCGCAGACCGGGCGGCCCGGCGATCGGCCGGGCGCGCGTCAGCGCCATGTGCTCCCAGGTCCAGGCTTCGCTGCGCTGATAGTTGACGAACGTCTTGAGCTGCGTGGCGACCGGGCCTTGCTGGCCCGACGGCCGCAGGCGCATGTCGACCTCATAGAGTGTTCCCTCGGCCGTGGCCGCCGAGAGGGCATTGATCAGCCGCTGCGTTAGGCGCGCGTAATACTGCATCGGCGATAGCGGGCGGGGGCCGTCGGACTGCGCGGCGGCATCGTCGAAATCGTAGATCAGGATGAGGTCGATGTCCGATGTCGCCGTCATCTCGCGACCGCCGAGCTTGCCCATGGCCAGGATGGCAGCGCCGCCGCCCGGCACCGTTCCGTGCACGCGGGTCAGCTCGCGCTCGACGGCGCGCACCAGCGCATCGATCAGCCGCTCGGCGAGAAGCGCGTAGGCGTTGCCGGCCTCGCTCGCCTTGATGGCACCGGACAGCAGCCGCACGCCGATGAGGAACTGCTGCTCGCTGCCGACGACGCGCGCGCGGTCGAGCACGTACTGCATGTCATGTTCGCCGTTGCCGATCTCGGCCGCGATGAGACGGTCCAGCTCCTCCGGCGTCGGCAGCGTTCCGAGCGTACCCGGGTCGAGCACCGCATCGAGCAGGCGCCGGCGCCGCGAGAGCACATGCGCGAGGCGCGGCGCGGTGCCCATCATGTCGGCCAGGAGGCGCAAGAGGCCAGGATTGGCGCGCAACAGAGAGAAGAGCTGCACGCCCGCCGGCAGCGCACCCATGAAGCGGTCGAAGCTGGTGAGCGCGCGGTCGGGATCGGCGGTGTCGGCCAGGGCCTCGACGAGCAGCGGCTGCACCTCGGTCAGACGCTCGCGCGCCTGCGCGCTGCGCACCGACGGATACCGCCCGTGATGCCAGCCGCGGATGATCGCGAGCACCTCCGACGGTTGTGTGAATCCCATCTCCTTCAGGGCCGCCACGGTCCCCGGATCGTCCTTCTCGCCGGCGAAGACCATGTTGACGCCGCCGGACGTCAGCACCGGGGCGTCCTCGAACAGCGCCGCGTAGTGTTTCTGCACGGTCTCCAGCCGCGCGATCAGCTCGCGGGCGAACGCCTCGGTACCGGCATAGCCGCAGAACTGCGCGAACGCCGCGAGCTGCGCCGGATCTGACGGCACCTCGTGCGTCTGCTCGTCGGCGACCATCTGCAGCCGATGCTCGACGCGGCGTAGAAATAGATACGCCTCGCTCAGCTCCTTGGCGACGCGCGGCTTGATCCAGCCGCGCTCGGTGAGACGCGCCATCGCGTCGAGCGTGCGCCGTGCGCGCAGCTCCGGCTGCCGCCCGCCGGCGATGAGCTGTTGCGTCTGCACGAAGAACTCGATCTCGCGGATGCCGCCGCGGCCGAGCTTGATGTTGTGTCCGGCGACGGCGATCTTCCCGAACCCGCGGTGGGCGAATATCTGCCGCTTCATCGCGTGCACATCGGCGATGGCGGCATAGTCGAGATACTTGCGCCATATGAACGGCGCCAGCTCGTCGAGCAGCATCTCGCCCGCCTCGATGTCGCCCGCGCACGGACGGGCTTTGATGAGCGCCGCGCGCTCCCAGTTCTGCCCGAAGCTCTCGTAGTAGATCAGCGCCGCCTCGGTCGACAGCGCGAGCTGCGTGGCGCCGGCGTCGGGGCGCAGACGCAGATCGGTGCGGAAGACATAGCCGTCGCCGGTGCGCTCCTCCATGAGCTGCACCAGATCGCGCGTCAGCCGTACGAAGAAAGCTTGCGGCTCGACGTTGGCGGCCGTGCGGATGCGATCGCGGTCGTAGAAGACGATGAGGTCGATATCGCTCGAGTAGTTCAGCTCGCCGGCACCGAGCTTGCCCATCGCCAGCACGATGTAGCCGGCCGGAGTGATACTGCCGTCATCCTCGGGCAGCCATTGTCCGCGGGCCACCGCCTCACGCAAAAGGAAGTCGACGGCACCCTTGAGCGCCGCATCGGCGCAGGCGCTCAGGGCGCCGGTGACGGTCAGCACGGGCCATACCCCGCCGAGGTCGGCAAGCCCCGTCAGCAGCGCGGCCTCGGCCTTGAGGGTACGCAGCGCACGCATCACGTCGGCGCGCGAGGCAGCCGCGGCAAGCGCGGCCGCGAGATCGGACTGCACCTGCGCGAGGCGTGTCTCGGGTGCCGTCAGCAGGATGCGCTGCAGCCGCTGCGGATCGCGCTCGATCAGCCCCGTCAGAAACAACGAGCCGCTGAAGACGCCGCCCAGCAGCTCGGAGACGCGCGGCTGGGCCAGCAGCGTATCGAGCGGCGCCAGATCCGGATCGGTGGCGGCACGCTCGCGCAACGCCTGCATGGCTGCGAGGGAGCGCGCATCGTCCCGCGCGATCGGCGCCTCGCCGATCCGCTCCGCAAACGGCCTCAGATTATGTTCGTCCTTCGCCATTCCCGGCTACCGTTCGAGGATCGCAACCCGCCGCTTCCTCTTAACGGTCATCGCCGCGCTTCGGAAGCGTCAGTACGACCCGCAGCCCCGGCGCGTTGTCCTCCAGGCGCACCGTGCCGCCATGCAGGCGCGCTACCGCCTGCACCAGGCTGAGCCCCAGGCCCGTGCCCGGCTCGGTCCGGCTCTTCTCCAGGCGCACGAAGCGCTTCAGGACTCGCTCGCGATCCTCCGCCGCGATTCCGGGGCCGTTGTCCGCAACGACGATCGCAATGCCGTCGGCCCGATTCTGCAGATCGATGGCGATCGAGGAAGCGTCTACTGCGCCCGACTTGACCGAATATTTGATCGCGTTCTCGATGAGATTGACCACCGCCTGCACGATGAGCTGGCGGTTGCCCGTGAGCTGCGGACCGGCATCGACGTTCACCGAGAGCTGCATGCCGCGCTCCTCGGCGACCGGCTCGTAGAGCTCTGCCACGTCGCGCACCGCGCGCCCGACGTCGAAGCGCTCCGCGTTGCCCTCCAGCGCGCCGGCTTCGAGACGGGCCACGAGCAACAGGCTGTTGAACGTCTTGATCAGCTCGTCGGCCTTCTCGATGGTGTGCTCGAGGCCGTCGCGATAGGCCTCCTCGCCCGTCTCGCGCAGCGCCGCCTCGGCCGCGTTGCGCAGGCGCGTCAGCGGCGTCTTGAGGTCGTGGGCGATGTTGTCCGACACCTCGCGCAAGCCGCTCATCAGCGCGTCGATGCGTTCCAGCATGGCGTTGAGGTTGGTGGCCAGCGCGTCGTACTCATCGCCCGAGCCGGTCACGGCGATGCGCCGCGACATATTCCCGTCCATGATCGAGCGGGCGGCGACGTTGATCGATTCGATCCGCCGCAGCGCCACGCGGCTGATGGCGAAACCGGCGACGAGACCGCCGATGGTCAGGAAGCCGAGCGCCAGGAAATAGAGCGTGCCCATCTCGCTCGCGAAGCGGCGCTGCTCATTGACATCGCGGCCGACGATGAGCTGCAGCTCCGGTCCGACATTCACCGGGATGGCCACCGCCAGATGCTCGCGCGCACTGCTGCCGAAGTCGGGTGCGTAGCGGAACACGCCGCCCGTGGGCCTGCCGACGATTTCCGGCGGCAGGCGGCTGAGATTGCCGGCGAGCTTGGTGCCCGACGCCTCGCCCAGGTAGTAAAGACCGGGACCGCCGGAGCGGCTGCGCGTATCCACGGCACGCACCAGCGCCGGCGCGCCGCCCGACTGAGCCTCCGCCTTCAACTGCTGCGCCTCGCCGTCGAGCGTCGCCAGCACCTGGCTCGTCAGCACGCGGTTGGTCTGCCACAGCAGGACGCCGACGATCAGGCCGGCGAACGCCAGGTACAGCGCAACCGTGATCGCGGCGACCCGGAAGGAGGTCGTCGAGACGGCGCGGACAAGGCGTTCAGGCAGAACCATCGCGGATCGTGTATCCCGCCCCGCGCACCGTATGCAGAAGAGGCTTGTCGAAGTTCTTGTCGATCTTGGCCCGCAGGCGCGAGACGTGCACGTCGATGACGTTGGTCTGCGGATCGAAGTGGTAGTCCCAGACGTGCTCCAGCAGCATGGTGCGCGTGACCACCTGCCCGGCGTGCTTCATGAGATATTCGAGCAGCCGGTATTCGCGCGGCTGAAGCTGGATCGCCTCGCCGTCGCGGGTCACGCGGTGGGACAGCCGGTCGAGCACCAGGCCGTCGACGACGTAGCGCGTCTCCTGCTCCTCGGGAACCGCGCGGCGGGCCAGCGCCTCGACGCGCGCCAGCAGCTCGGAATAGGCGTAGGGCTTGGTGAGATAGTCGTCGCCGCCGGCGCGCAGACCCTTCACGCGATCGTCCACCTCGCCGAGCGCGGAGAGGATGAGAACGGGCGTGCGCACGCCCCTGTTGCGCAATTCGCGGATCATGCTGAGACCGTCGAGGCGCGGCAGCATGCGGTCGACGATGAGAACGTCGTAGACGCCCTGCTCGGCCAGCTCCTGGCCGGTCTCTCCGTCCTCAGCGAGGTCGGCGGCGTGGCCGCTCTCCTTCAGCGCCTTTTGCAGGAATTGGGCGGTCTCTCGGTCGTCCTCGACCACCAGCACGTGCATCTTTTCACCGCTCAGCCATGTCGGATTCCCCGGCCGACTCGCATTGTGCCCCGCAAGTACGTGAACGTCGAGGCGGCCCGCACGCTCCTTCGAGAGTACGGGCCGCCATCGTTTCAGTGGCCGCTCGGCTTAGCTTTTGCCGAGGGGAATGGCGACGAGAACCGTCTGGTCGCCACTCTTCTTGATGTGGAACATCACGGCCGGCAGACCATCGTCCTGGGCCTTCTTCACCGCCTTCAGCACATCCTGCGGCGAACTCACGGCCTCGTTGCCCGCCTTGAGGACCACGTCGCCCTCCTTGATGCCCTTCATGGCAGCGTCCGAGTTCGGATCGACGTCGGAGATGACGACATCCTTGCCGGGGCCGGCCTTCACGCTGAGGCCGAGCTGCTTCAGGTCGACGTTGCCGCCGAGGTCCTTCTGCTCCTCGGGCTGCTCGTCGTTATCGGTCGCCTCGGGGTTGGCCGGGTAGGTGCCGAGCTTGACCTTGACGGTCTGCTCGCCCTTGTTGCGCCACACCTTCACGTTGACCGTCGACTTGGCCGGCAGATCGGCGATGGTACGGGCGAGATCGCGGCTGTCGTCGATGTGCTTGTCATCGACCTGCAGGATCGCGTCCTCGACCTTGAGACCCGCGTCGGCGGCAGGACCGTCGGACATCACCTCGCTGATGATGGCGCCCTTGGGCTCCTTCAGGCCGAGGCTACCGGCGAGATCCTTGTCGATGTTCTGGATCTTCACGCCCAGCCAGCCGCGGCTCACCTTGCCGCCCTTCTCGAGCTGATCGACGACGCGCTTCACGGTGTCGGCCGGCACGGCGAAGGCGATGCCGACGTTGCCGCCCGTGGGGCTGTAGATCGCCGTGTTGACGCCTACGACGTCGCCTTCGAGGTTGAAGGTCGGGCCGCCCGAGTTGCCGTGGTTCACGGCCGCGTCGATCTGCATGTAGTCGTACGGTCCGCCGATGTTACGGGCGAGCGCGGAAACGATGCCCGCCGTAACCGTACCGCCGAGACCGAACGGATTGCCGACCGCAAGCACCCAGTCACCGACGCGAGGGGTCTTGCCCGCGAGCTTGACGACGGTGAGCGGCTTCTTCGGCTCGATCTTCAGCAGCGCGATGTCGGTGCGCGGATCGGTGCCGATGATCTTGGCGTCGATCTCTTCCTGGTCGTCGAAGCTCACCTTCACCTTGGTGGCGCCGTCGACGACGTGATTGTTGGTCACGATGAAGCCGTCGGGGGAAACGACGAAGCCGGAGCCGGCCGCCTGGCGCGGACGCTGCTGCATCGGGTTGCCCGGGCCGTTCGGCATGTTCTTGAAGAACTCGTTCAGCGGGTGATCCTCCGGCAGGCCGGGGATGCCCTCGAACGGCTTGCCGCCGCCGCGATTGCCTTTATCGGCGACCTTCACCTCGTTGGTGGTCGAGATGGAGACGACCGCCGGCTTCACGCGCTCGACGATCTCGGCAAACGAAAGCGTCTCGGCGGGCGTGCCGGGCTTGAACTGCGCGACCGCGGGTGCCGAGTACTCGGAAACGCCGATGGCCACCAGACCCGCGCCGACTACCGCAGCGGCAGCCAGTCGACGCAAATCGCGACCTATCGTTCTTGTTGGCCCGCTCTTTGCTACGACCTCGGGCGAGCTGGGTTGGGTTGCCATGCGCACGAACCTCCATTCTGCGAAGCAGGGGAACTCTTCGCCTAGAGCCCTAGCGAAACGGGGATTACGGCAGCCTTTCGATTGCCTTAACACTTAGTAATAAAGGGGCTGTTCACCATGGTCCGTCGGCCGAGGCACAGTGTATGACGCGCGTTAAACGGCCCCGCGTTCAGGGGTACTGGCTGCTGCAAGCGATATGGGGGTTGGCGGCAGCCGGCGTCCTCGCCACCATCCCCGGATCCACCACCGAAGCCTCGGTTTTCGGCACCGACCAGCGGATCCCGCTCCCCGATGCGATGCGCCAAACCGGGACGAAGCTCGGCGTCTTCTTCGATTCGCGCTCGCAATCGGTATGCACGGCGTTCTGCGTGGCCCCGGACGTTGTGGTCACGGCCGCCCATTGTCTCTATCGCACCAGCGGCGAGCAGCCGCTGCGCCTCACCGACCTCGCCTTCAAGCTGCACGGAACGACGACCGGCGTGAAGATCGCCGGCAGCGACGAAGGCGTCCCGGAGGCGAACGTGACCTCGGGCTCGTCGCGGCTCAGCGTGCGCCCGCCCATCGACGCCACGCGCGACTGGGCGCTGGTGCGGCTTGCCGGACCGGCATGCAAATCCGGCTCGCTGAGAGTGAGCGCCAGGCCCGTGCACGAGGTGATGGAGCTCGCGGAAAAGGGGCGCGTGTTCAACATCGCCTACCACCGCGATCTGCCGAAGTGGCAGCCGACGCTGGGCACCGGATGCGGCGTGCGGCGCAACTTCACCGACGCCGACTGGCCGACGATCAAGCGCGACTTCTACGATCCCGAGCAACTCCTATTGCACACGTGCGATACCGGCGCCGCCTCATCCGGCTCGCCGCTGCTGATCGACGACGACAACGGCCCGGAGGTGATCGGCATCAACGTCGGCACCTATGTGCAGTCGAAGGTGATCATGCTCAACGGCGAGGTGCTGCACCGCTTCAAGTCCGACGATGTCGCCAACACCGGCGTCAACGCGCAGGCGTTCGCGCCGCGGCTTGCCGCATTCCTCGCCTCCGAGACGATGACCAGCCGTCGCCAGATCCGCCGGCTGCAGGATCTGCTCGCCGACCACGCCATCTATTCGGGTTCGCGCGACGGCCGCTATACGCCGGATCTGAAGCTGGCCATCGAGCGCTACCAGCGCGCCGCCAACATGCAGGTGACGGGATTTGCCACCGTCGATCTGCTGCAGTCGCTCTCCGGCGAAAGCCAGCTCGTCACGGGCAAGATCAGCGGCGCCCGCACGACGGCCGCGACCGGCCCTCACTGAGGCCGGCTATCCGGCGGCGTTGGCGTCTCGCGCTCGGCGAGGATGGCCGCGAGCCGCTTTTCCTCCTCCGCCGACAGCGGCGCGGCACCGCCCGCGCGCACCGCCTGCGCCTGCCGGCGGCGCCAGGCGCGCACACTCGTCCAGACGGCGATCAGCAGCGCGATGAGCGGCGCAATCCACAGCAGCAGCGTGCGCCAGCTCAAGGGCGGGCTCAGCAGCACGAACTCGCCGTAGCGATCCTCGATGAAGCGCGTCACCTGCGCATCGCTGTCGCCGGCCTTGAGGCGCTCGCGCACCAGCAGGCGCAGGTCGCGCGCCAGGGGTGCGTTGCTGTCGTCGATGGACTGGTTCTGGCAGACGAGGCAGCGCAGGCCGGAGGAGATATGGCGGGCGCGCGCCTCCAGCGCAGGATCGGGCAGGATCTCGTCCGGCTCCACCGCCATCGCCGCGCCAGCGCCGGCAAGAAGAAGCAGCACGAGCACCAGAGCGGAAAGCGCGCGTCTCATTCGGCGGGCGCCGCTGCAATGCGCCGCGCGCGGCCCGGAGCGCCCACCCGCAGCCGGCGGTCCGACAGCGAGATCGCGCCGGCGATGAACATCGCCACGGCGCCCAGCCAGATGAGACGTACCAGCGGATTGAAATAGACGCGCACCGCGTAGCCGCCGTTCGCCTGCGGATCGCCGAGGACGACGTAGAGATCGCCGCGCCATCCGGGGTGAATGCCTGCCTCGGTCGTGGGCTCGGGCGGCATGTCGTAGATGCGCCGCGCGGGCTCGAGGCGCGTCACCGCCGCGCCGCCGCGCGAGACGTCGAACACGCCGGCATCCTCGCGATAGTTGGGGCCGGTCGCCGGCGCGACGCCGCGGAAGGCGATATCGTAGCCGGCGACGGACACCTGCTCGCCCGGCTTCATGATGAGGATGCGCTCCTCGCGATAGGCACTCGTCGCCACGACGCCCACGACCAGCATGCCGACGCCGAAGTGCGCCAGCGCCGTGCCGATGGCCGAGCGCGGCAGGCCGGTGAACCGGCGCCAGACTTCATCGAGCGGCACGCTGCCGAGCCGTACGCGCCAGGCGAGATCGGACACCGACCCCGCCATGACGTAGACGCCCAGCGCCAGGCCGAACGGCGCCAGGATCGGCCCCCGATGCAGCGCCACCGAAGCGAGTGCTACGACCACCAGCGCCAGGAGCGCCGCGAACGCGAGGCGCTGCGCAGCCGCATAGGCATCGCCGCGCTTCCAGGCGAGGAACGGCCCGAACGGAAGCGCCAGCAGCAGCGGCACCATCAGTGGCCCGAACGTCCAATCGAAATAGGGCGGGCCGACCGAGATCTTGTCGCCGGTGAGCGATTCCAGCATCAGCGGATAGAGCGTGCCGACGAACACGGTTGCGCACGCCGTCGTCAGCAGGATGTTGTTGAGGACGAGGCTGCCCTCGCGGCTGATGGGCGCGAAGATGCCCCCCTGGCGCAGATCGCGCGCCCGCAGCGCGAACAGCGCCAGGCCGCCGCCGGTGAACAGCGCCATGATGGCGAGCACGAACACCCCGCGCCTCGGATCGACGGCGAACGCGTGCACCGAGGTCAGGATGCCGGAGCGGACCAGGAACGTTCCCATCAGTGACAGCGAGAAGGTGAGAATGGCGAGCAGCACCGTCCACACCTTCAGCGCATCGCGCTTTTCCATGACCAGCGCCGAATGCAGCAGCGCCGTGCCGGCGAGCCAGGGCATGAAGGAGGCGTTCTCCACCGGGTCCCAGAACCACCAGCCGCCCCAGCCGAGCTCGTAATAGGCCCACCACGATCCCATGGCGATGCCGAGCGTCAGGAACATCCAGGCGCCGAGCGTCCACGGACGCACCCAGCGCGCCCAGGCGGCGTCGATGCGCCCGTCGATGAGCGCGGCAATCGCGAACGAGTAGGCGATCGAGAAGCCGACGTAGCCCGTGTAGAGAAACGGCGGATGGAAGGCGAGCGCCGGGTCCTGGAGGATGGGGTTGAGGCCGTTGCCGTCCGCCGGCGGCGGATCGATCCGCACGAACGGGTTCGAGGTCAGCAGAATGAACAGCACGAAGGCGACGGCAATCGAAGCCTGCACGCTGAGCACGTTGGCCTTGAGCGTCGCCGGCAGATTGCGCCCGAAGGCAGCCACGGCGGCGCCGAACAGCGCCAGGATCAGCACCCACAGCACCATCGAGCCTTCGTGGTTCCCCCACACGCCCGAGATGCGATAGAGCAGCGGCTTGGTCGAATGGGAGTTGGCGGCGACGTTGGCGACCGAGAAGTCGGACGTGACGTAAGCCTGCATGAGCGCCAGGAACGCCAGAAGCAGCAGGGCGAACTGGCACAGCGCGGCGGGCTCCGCCACGGACATCAGGCGGCTGTCGCGCACGTGCGCACCGTAGGCCGGCACGACCATCTGGAAGAGCGCGACGAGGAACGCCAGAACCAGCGCGAAATGTCCGAGCTCGATGATCACGCCAGCGTTTCCTTCCCGCGTTCACGGAGCTGCGCGCTCGCGCGGCCCGCTACCGTCGTCCTCCGCCGCGGAGTGACAGTCCCGTGTGCGGCCAGCATCATTGCGTCGCCTCCGCCGGATGCGGCGCGCCCTTGCCGAGCTTGACGCCTTTCGCCTCGAGCGCCTTCGCGACCTCGGGCGGCATGTAGTTCTCGTCGTGCTTGGCGAGAACGCTGTCGGCGACGAACGTGCCCTCCGGTGTCAGCTTGCCCTCGGCGACGACGCCCTGCCCTTCCTTGAACAGGTCCGGCAGCACGCCCTCGTAGACGACCGGCACGTTCTTCAACGTGTCGGTGACGATGAAGTTGACCTTCGTCCCCTGCCCGCGCTGCAGCGAACCGGCAGCGACCAGGCCGCCGAGGCGGAAGCGCTGGCCGATCTCGATCGGCTTCTCGGCGAGATCGCTCGGCGTATGGAAGAACACGATCGCATCGCGCAGCGCAAACAGCACGAGGCCGACGGCCAGCATGAGCACCGCAAGGCCCACGCCGATCAGCACGCCGCGCCGCTGCTTCCGCGTCATGTCGCTTCCTTCGCTCCACTCATGAGCCAAGACCCAGGGTCTGCGCCAGATCGTTCAGCTGCGCCAGCGATTTCGCATCGCCCGCGAACTGGCCGCGCGCATCGGCGAGCGCCGCCGCCGCGTCCGACTTGCGGCCCAGCACTACATATGAGCGCACCAGTCGGATCCAGCCATCGAGGTCGTTGCCGTTCTCCTTCAGGCGCGCGGCGAGCCCATCGACCATCTTGCCGATGAATTTCTCACGCTCGGCAGGATCCATCGAGGATATCGCCGCAGCCGGGTTGTCGGCGGGCGCGGCCTCGGCCGGCGGCGGCTTCTCGCCGAGCTGCTCGGCGACCGAGCGCAGCCGCGCCGTCAACAGCCCCTTCCAAGGCTCCTCGGCGCCCGGCAGCAGGCGGCGATACTCCGCCTCGGCGCCCTTGAGGTCGCCGTCCTGCTCGCGGGCGATGGCGAGCCAGGTCTGCGCCTCGACGGATTGCGGCTCCAGCGCCAGCAGCTTCTGGTAGGCCTTGCGCGCCGGCTCCGTCACCACGCCGTTCTGCATCATCACGTTGGAGCGCGCGTAGCCCATCAGGCGCTTGGGCGATTCGCCCTGGAGGCGCATGGCGCGCTCGAAGGCATCGTTCGCCTGCGGGAAGTTGCCCATGCGCATGTAGACGGGCGCGAGCACGTCCCAGCCGCGTCCGTCCTCGGGATGCTCGCGCAGATGCGCCTCGACGCGCGCGACGAGATCGTCGGGCGTCGCCTTGTCGAGCGGCGTGTCGAGGCGCGCGGCATACGGGCGGCTCGGCAGGTGCGGCGAGCCGACGGCGAGATAAAGGAAGATGCCGAGCACGGGGAGCAGCGCCGCTCCATAGACGACCCACTGCCTGGCGGCGGTAGCGGCGGGACCCGGTGCGGCGCTGGAAAGCTCGCGCTCCTCCGCATGGCGCAGCAGGCGGCGGACCAGCTCCACGCGTGCGCCTTCTGCCTCGGCGCCGCCGAGCAACCCCTGCGCGCGCTCGGCGTCGATCTCGGCGAGCTGGTCGCGGTAAACGGCGATCTCGCTATCGTCGGCAGGCGCGGGGCCGGCCGCGGACGGCTGGGCAAGCAGCGGCCGCGTCACCGCCCAAACGACGGCGGACGCCAGAACCGCAAAAAGAATCCACAGCACCATGCCGCCATCCAACTTCCGCTGCGGGGCTGGAATAGGGCTCGGGGGCGGTGCTGACAAGCCTGACCGGCCGCGGCAATGTTTCTGCCGCAGCGCAAGATAAGCTGGCGGATTAAGGAACTGTGGCTTTCAGAAAAGCGCAGACGCCGCGAGAAGGTGACCGGGACAAGCCCGAGGATGACGTGGAAAGTCAGCTGAGCCCCATCTGTCATCCCGGGCGAAGCGCGCGTGGCGCGCGAGACCCGGGATGACAGACATGCCGGATCGGCGCGATAGCCCCCACTGTCATCCTCCAGCTTCAGGCCGAGGATCCACCTCTCCGCTTGGAGCGACGCTAGCGGCAGACCTTCGGCGGCTGAGATCGATGCTGTCCGGGTCCTCGGGACAAGCCCGAGGATGACATCGATTGCCGGGGGACGGCGGGCCTCTTGCCTAGGAGCGGCGGGCTGCAACTCTGTCATCCTCGGCTTCAGGCCGAGGATCCACCTCTCCGCTTGGAGCGACGTTCGCGGCGGGCAGGGTTCGGGTATCAGCCGACGTTCCGCCACGTGCCGTCGGGATTGCGGCAAGCGGTGCCGCGCATGGTGCGCGGGCGCCCCTCTATATAGATGGTGTGGGTATAGTCGCGGCAGTCGATGCCCGAGCGCTTGTAGGGCTTGCCCGGCATGACGTCACCGTAGCGGCCGTTGTCAGGATTGCGCCAGCGCCGCGGACGATCGGATTGCCCTTCCTCGAGCGCCGCATACTCGGCCTGCTCGGCGAGGCGCCGGTCCTGCTCGTCCATGGAGCGTCCGATCTCGCTGCCGACGATGCCGCCGACCATGGCGCCCGCCACCGTCGCCAGCACGTTGCCGCTGCCCTTCCCGACCTGATTGCCGATGATGCCGCCGGCGACGGCGCCGGTGAGAAGCCCGGCATCCTGGTGGGGCGTATCGCTGCCGCACCCGGCGAAAAGCGCCGGGATGAGGATCAGAGCAACACTACGTGCCAGGTGCATAGCGATTATCTCCCCGCAGACGGTTCGCGACCGGCCGCGCGCCTCCATGTGTATTTGCACCACAGTGTAGCCGACTAGCCAACGAATGTGCAGCGCGCATGACGAAAACCGGGCCCGAATTGGGCGTCCGTCCCCAGCGAATCAGCCGGCGGGCAGGTTGAGGTGCACCGCGAGACCGCCCTCCTTGGCCCGCGCCAGATCGCACGTGCCGCCGTAGGAGTGCGCCAGCTCCATGACGATGGAGAGCCCGAGGCCGGAGCCGGGCTTCGTCTCATCGAGACGCAAACCGCGCTTGCCGATGCGCGCGCGCTGCTCGTCGGTGAGGCCCGGCCCGTCGTCGGCCACCGTGATGGCGATCCGCCGATTGCGCGCCCGGCTGGTGGAGGGGGGCACCTCGACCTTCAGATAGACCTCGCGCCGCGCCCACTTGCAGGCATTGTCGAGGAGATTGCCGAGCATCTCCTCCAGATCCTGCTTCTCGCCGGAAAAGCGCGCTTCGGTGGGACAATCGACGTTGATGACGACGCCCTTCTCCTGATGAATGCGCTGCAGCGTGCGCACCAGCGGCTCGATCACCGGTGCTACCGGCGTCACCCGCCCGATGACGCCCACACGGGCCGCCATGCGCGCCCGGTCGAGGTAGCGCGTCACCGACTGCTTCATGCTCTCGGTCTGCTCGATGATCTTCTCGCCGAGCCCCGATTTGTCGGCCCGCACCTCGTTGGCGATGACCGCCAGCGGCGTTTTTAGGGCATGCGCCAGGTTGCCGACCTGCGTGCGCGCGCGGTCGACGATGGCCTGATTGGACCTGATGAGGGCGTTGAGCTCGGACTGCAGCGGCGCGATCTCGGCCGGCAGCTCGCCTTCGAGGGTGCTCGCCGTGCCGTTGCGGATGTTGGCGAGGCCACCCTCGATCTGGCGCAGCGGCAGCAGGCCGAAGCGGACCTGGAACAGCGTCACGGCGACGAGGCCGAGGCCTGCCAGCGCCAGCGCCGTCGTCAGCCGGTAGCGGAAGTTGACGACGAGATGGTCGAGCCAGTCCTGCGGACCGGCGACGATGATGGAGTATGTCGGCTTGCCGGGCTCGTGGCCGAGGGAGTCGATCACCTCGACCATGCGCAAAGGCTCGCCCTTGGGGCCCTTGACGTTCAGCCAGCGCGCGCCCGTCTCATCGGGAGAGATCGACTTGGCGGCCGGCGAGGGCAGCGACCAGGTGGCGAGCGACGGCGAGACGAGCTTGCGGCCGTTGGCCGGCGACAGCGGCGTGATCTGCCAGTACCAGCCCGAGTGCGTCACCTCGAACAGCGGCTCATAGAGATTGCTCGGCGGCAGCGGCTGCGCATCGCCGGAGGAGCCCATCGAATCGACGGTAATGGCGTTGACCAGCTTGAGAAGCTGGCCGTCGAAGCTCGTCTGCACGTCGTCGCGGTAGAGGCGATAGATGATGAAGCCGGCAATCGGCAGCACCAGCAGCGTCCATGCCGCGGCCGTGGCGAACAGACGGAAGGCGAGCGAGTTGAAGCGCATGCGCTCTGTTTAACCCGGGCTGGGTGTTTCGCTCAGGCGGTATCCGAGTCCACGCACGGTCTCAATGACATCTACGGGAATTTTCTTGCGCAAACGGCCGATGAACACCTCGATGGTGTTCGAATCACGGTCGAAGTCCTGCTCGTAGAGGTGCTCCACGAGCTCGGTACGCGACACGACGCGGCCGTTGTGGTGCATCAGATAGGCGAGCAGGCGGTACTCGTGCGATGTCAGCCTGATCTGCTGGCCGTCGCAGGTGACGCGCGCCGTCTTGGTGTCGAGCCGCAGCGGCCCGCACTCGATCTCGCTCTTGGCGTGGCCGGAGGCGCGGCGCACCTGGGCGCGCACCCGCGCCAGCAGCTCCTCCATGTGGAAGGGCTTGGCCACGTAGTCGTCGGCACCGGCATCCATGCCGGCGACCTTGTCGCTCCACCGGTCGCGCGCGGTGAGGATGATCACCGGCATCTTGCGGTCCGAGCGGCGCCATTGCTCGAGGATGGAGATGCCGTCCATCTTCGGCAGGCCGATGTCGAGAATGACGATGTCGTACGGCTCCGTGTCGCCGAGGAAGTACCCCTCCTCGCCGTCGAAGGCCGTGTCGACGGCGTAGCCGGCATCGCCCAGCGCGGCGACGAGCTGCCGGTTCAGGTCCTTGTCATCCTCGACGACCAATACGCGCACGGATCCCCCGCTCGTCTGCCACGGTCCGGGCCGACTATAGCGATGCGCTCCGATTCATCCTAGCCCGCGCTGGCCCGCGCCTATTTGCCCGGCAGGCGCCTATTTGAGGTCGACCAGCGTCTCAAAGCCGCCGTAGATCATGCGCTTGCCGTCGAAGGGCATGTCCTTGCCGCTCATCATGTCGTTCAGACGCGGGTCCTCCATGACCTTCTTGTTGATTTTATCGCGCGCGCTGCGGTTGCGGTAGACGATGTAGGAGAAGACCACCAACTCGCCGGGCTTCAACTTGACGCTCTGCGGAAACGACGTGAGCTTGCCGGGCTTGACGTCGTCGGCGACGCACTCCCTGAACTCGAGCGCGCCGTGCTCCAGCCATATCTTCCCCGCCTTGCGTGCCATCTTGCGATAGTCGTCGAGCTTCGTCTTCGGCACCGGCACTACGAATCCATCGATGTAGGGCATGGGTTTTCCTCGCCTTCTCGTCGCTGCATTTTCGCTTTGCGCCCACCTTAGGCGATAGGACGGCGCTTGCGAACCCTCACCTCAGCGGCCGAACGGGTTGCGCGCATCGACGGTGCGCGACGTGAGGCGTCCGCGCTCGTCGCGCATGACGATGCGATAGAAAAAGGACCCGTTCTCCTCGCACAGCGCCGTGCGCACGATCACGCTGCCCGAGACTTCCTCGGCGGCGATGCGCGATAGCGCCTCGACCGTGGCGAGACGCTCACGGTGCACGATGGGCGCCGCGATCGACCAGTCGCCGATGCACACCGCCGTTGCGCGCGAGGATGAGTTGACGAGAATGAGGAAGAGAAAAAGAAAAGCTGCAATACGAAGCATCGACATCATGAAAATGAGTGGCATCCATGGCGCGTTGCTAGCCGCGCGGGGCTGAACCCGCCATGAATGCGTTTCACGCACCGCTCACAGCTTCATCTTCATTTGCATGCTGCGCTGCTGCAGCGGCGCACGCGCACGCATGCGGCCGTAGATCGTCATCAAGGTGCCGATGAGACCGCCGACCGCCTGCACGGTCTGCACGATGCCGTCGCCCGCCTCGCGCACGAGATCGCCGGTGATGTCGATGCCGAGCGCCGGGCCGAGCGCCGGCAGCACCGTCGACAGTCCGGTGATGACGGCGCCCCAGATGGTGATCGACTGTCCCCACCACTTGCCGCTCGTCGGCGTGTCGCTCGTATCCTCGGCCATGTCGGCAACTCCTTTCTCGGTTTTGATCGTGCCTGGTGTTGTGCCTGCATCGGCCGGCGCGGCGCCGATGGCGAGCGCGCGTGTCAATGTCTTGTCGACACGCGCCAGCCAGCCGCGCCCGAAGCGCCAGAAGTGCGGAAGCGCGCGGTAGCGGTCGCGGCGCACCTGCGCATAACGCTGCAACGCCTCGCCGACGGGAAGTGCGGCGATGGCGGCGCGCGTGTTGGGCCCGATCTCGCCGTCAGCTTCGGTGCCGACCGCACGCTGCAGCAATCGCATCGCGCCGGTGACGCCATGATTGACGGCCGCATCGAAATGAAAGAACGCCAGTGCGGGCGGCATCTCAGCACAGCACGCGGGCGCCCAGTAGCGTTGCCGGTAGATGTCGCGCACCACGTCGTCGGGAATGCGCTGCAGCTCGCCCTTGAGAGCGGCGCGCTTGGGAACGCCCTTCCATTCGGCATAGGCCTGTAGCGTGATGCCTTTGTTGGTCGGCCCGCCGGGATCGTATGGGTCGTCGCTGTAGCCGCCTTCCATTTCCAGGACGTGCTGCAGCGCTTTGGCGAACAGGGTGTCGTTCTCCTTCCTCGGTGCGGGCGCAGTCTCCGGCTCGCTGTCTGCCTGCGGCCAGCGCAGACCCAAAAGGCGCGCGCGCGGATAGGCGGCGACGCTCACCGCATCGGCCTGATTGCCGCCCAGCAGCACCAGGTGGCTCGCCGTCTCGCCGATAAGAAAGCCGACGTGGCCCGCGGAAGGATCGCTGCCGCGCGACAGCACGGCGACGGCGCCGAAGCGCGGTGCGGAGACCGCATCGCCCCACCGCAAATAGGAGCGCGCCATCAGCGAGCGCGTCGATGCGAGACCGGCCCGCTCCAGGCACGCGCCGACGAACGCCGCGCACCAGGCAACCTCGTCGTGCAGGCTGGCGGGCTGGCCAACGTCGCGAAAGAAGGCGCGGATGCGCGCGTTGTCCGCGTTGCCGGCGATCTCGCGCTGGCCGAGCTCGGCCCACGCGGCCGCGAGCCATTCGGGCTGCTGCATGTCCATGTCTTCGCTCGACGTGTCGGGGCGTATCGACCTGGGATAAGGCCGGGGTGGCGGGCTAGACCGCCGCGCTGCGGGGGGTGCCGCGGCCGTAGATCGCCGAAAGCTGATAGACGCGCACGTCGTAGCTTGCGCGCGCGGCGCCGAAATCGGCCGCCTGCTGCGCGGCGGTATAGATCGCCGCCGGTGTCGGCGCCGTCAGCGTTCGCTTGACGCTTCCACCATCGAGAATGTCCACCTCGTAGCTCTCGGCATCCTCGCCGAGCGGCACCTCGGGCGCATCCCAGGCGTCGCCGTCGATGCGCGTGCGCCGCGTCCATGCGATCGTCAGGTCGCCGCCGCTGCGCACCCCGCGCACATGCACCGGCGATAGCGGCCGCAGCCCGGCACCTACAAAAGCGTGCGTCTCGGTGGCGTAGGCGGCATCGCCGATGTCGCGCGCGGCCGGACCGTAGCGCCAGGAGTATGGCAGGCGGATCTCGGCGCTGGACAGGTCGACGCGCGCCAGCGCCGTGTTGACGAGCACGAAACGCGCTCCCGCGGCGAGCGGCGTGCGCATGGCGCCATCCGTGCCAGCCTGGCCGCGCAGCAGCGTCGACAGCTCGTAGGTTCCCGGCGCCACGAGCGTTGCGTCAGCGAACTGGATCACCTCCCATTCGCCGTCGTCGTTGCGGATCGCCGCGACGTTGCGCCCGGCGTAGAGCTGCAGCAGCGTGCACGAGGCCAGCGCCTCGCCTTCGACCGCCACGCGCAGGCGCGTGCCGCGGTCGAGCCTGCTCTCCGGTCCCGGCGGCAGCGGATCGAGCGTCACGCCCACCGTGGCCGGCGCCGCCGCCACCGCCTTCAGGGCGTATCCCGTCGTCTCGGGCGATCCATAGACGGCGACGCTGCCCGGCCACGGTGTCTGGCTCGCCGCCACGTAGCCGGCGGCGGGCGGCTCGTCGCCGCGCAGCAGCGGCAGGTCGAGGAAGGTGACGAGCGGCGGCCCGCTGGCGACCGGCATATTTTCGCGCGGGCGGCGGTCGCGGCCGGTGCCGGAGGCGTAGACATCCGGATCGATGCCGCGCGCCTCTATCTCGCGCGCGCCGCGATCGCCGACCTCGGTGATGCGGAACAGACGGCCATTGGCACCGCCGAGGCGAAGTATGTCGCCGGGCTCGGCCGCAAGACAGCTCGGCGGCAGCGTGAAGCTCGCCCGCTCGCGTGCCGCCCAGGCTTCGAAGAGCCATGTCTCGACCGTCGCCTCCGCCTGCGCGCTTTCGAGCACGATGGGCAGGTCGGCCTGGCTGACACGCCCGCTTGCACCGGCGAGCCGCCGCGCCTCGGCCACCGCCTGGCCGTAGTCGCTCGCCGAGATGAAGCGCAGCTTGGCCGCTGCCGGCAGCTCTGTCTCCTGCCCGCGCGTCAGCGTCAGCAGCGGCGCATCGGCGCGCGTCTCGACCACGGCGTCCGCCGCCACGTCGATCACGTCCGAGCCCGCGCCGCGGTGGCGAAAGACGATGCTGCCGCCGCTCTCCAGCGCGTCGAAGAAATAGGCGAGCTCCAGCGGCTCCAATGCATCGCGCGCCGCCATGACCCGGTCGACGACGAAGCCGGGCACCATGCCGACGAGGGCGTCGGCGTCGTGGTCGTCGAAACCGAAGTCGCGCAGCAGCGTGTCCACCGTCTCAGCCAGCGGCGCGCTGGAGAAGCGGCCGGTGAGCCAGTGCCCGAGGCGCCAGTTGTCACCGTCGCCCCATACGTCGCCGAGCGTCGGAAAGGCCGGGTACGGACGCGCGTCCCAGGCGTAGACGTGCACGTGGTCGAGATCGATCATCGTGCCGCCGTAGACATCCGACACCGGATTGGCGCCGGCGAGATAGCCGGGCGAGGCCGGATCGAGACCTTCCACGTAGGCGCGCAGGAACCGCCGCTGCATGAAGTCGTCGCGCGCGCCGCTGGAGAAATACGGCAGCGCCGTTTCGGCGCTCTTGGGATCGACGAACACGTTCGGCTGGTTGGCGCCCTTGTCCACGGCCGGGCAGCCGATCTCCATCAGCCAGAACGGTTTCGACTGCGGCACCCACGCCGTCGCGGTCTCCGATTCGACGCCACCCGGCCGGTCGTAGTGCGCGTTCAGCCACCAGCTCCGGATGTCCTTGTAGCGGAACATCCACGGCTTGCCGACCCCGTCGCTGATCGGCGTGCGCACCTGCGAAGCGCGGTCCTCCGCCGACGCGTAGTACCAGTCGAACCCCTCGCCGGCGCGCAGGTTGCCGGTGAGATAGTCGAGGTCGTAGATCGACGGCACGCCCGCCAGATAATCGAGGTGGTCGCGGCCGTCGCGCCAATCGGCGAGCGGCCAGTAGACATCGATGCCGATGGCGTCGATCGCGTCGGCGGCCCAGAGCGGATCGAGGTGAAAATGCACATCGCCCGACCCATCGTCCGGCTGGTGCCCGAAGTACTCGGACCAATCGGCGGCATAGACGATCTTCGTCTCCGGCAAAACCGCCTTGACCTCGGCGGCGAGCGCGATGAGAGCGTCGACGAACGGATAGGCGCCGCCGGCATCGCGCACCCACGAAACGCCGCGTAGCTCGCTGCACAGCAGAAACGCATCGACGCCGCCGGCCGCTTTGCAGAGAAACGCGTTGTGCAGGATCATGCGGCGGAACGACCATTCGTTCGGCCCGGAATAGACGACCTCGTCGCCGCTGATGTGAAAGTCCTCGCGCGTCGCCGTGCCGACGAACGCCGCGATCTGCGTCGCCGCCGCATCTGTCCCATCGGCGCTGTCCGGCTGTCCCGCCGCCGGATGCACGGTAATGCGCCCGCGCCACGGGTACGTCGGCTGGCTGTCGCCGCCGTAGGGGTTGGCGAGCGTGTTGCCGGCCGGCACGTCCATGAGGATGAAAGGGTTGAGCGTCACGCCGATGCCGCGCGCGTTCAAATCGCGGATCGCCTCGATCACGCTCCGGTCGCTGGGCGTGCCGCCGTAGGCCGCACGGCCCTCGTTCTCGCTGACCACGTACGCCGCGCCGCGCGACACGCCGGCAACCTTCCACGTCACCGGGCTCGTCAGCTTGTCGCGGTTCTCAACGCCGGGCTTCAGCGCACATTCGCCGGCGCGCAGGTCGGTGCCGAACCAGCTCACGACCAGCGACACGTTGCGTGCGTTCGGCAGGCTTTCCTCGAGCTGGTCGACGGAGACGGCGAAGTCGGTGCCGCCCTGGCGCGTGTGCACATTCTCCGGCACCGATCCGGCCAGCCCGACGCGCTGCGTGACGGCCGTCGTTCCGTAGGCGAACTCGCCCGAGCCGGGAATGAGCACGACGGCGCGGATCTTCGCGGCGAAGTCCTCGACCGAGCGGTACACCTCGAACGAGAGCTGCGGCATGCGGTTGCCGAACGGCGCCAGCGCCAGCCGCTCGAACACGACGTAGGCGATGCCCCGGTAGGCCGGCGCCGCCCCGAGCCCCTCGCGCGCCGCGATGAGGCTGTCGGCCTCTTGCGTCTCTGAGCCGAGATACACGCGATGGGTGAACTGCGAGCGATCGACCTCGACCCCGTCCGCCCATATGCGGCCGATGCCGGTGATCTCGCCCGCGCACAGCGCCACGGCGAAGTTGGCGTAGTAGCGATATTCGCTGGTCTTCGACGACGGTGCCGAGCCGATGCCCTTGCCGCCGCCGCCACTCGACGAGGTGACCACCTCCTCCTCGAACGGTGTCGCCCAGATGACCTGCGCGCCGAGACGCACGCGGCCGTAGATACGCGGCACCGGCGCGCCCTCGGTCGAAGCTGTGATGTGCAGCTCCGACAGCCGCGGGCCATCGACGTTGCGCGTCTTGCCGGCGCCGCCGAGCAGCGCCTGGTCGATGACCGACCCGGCAATGGCACCGACCTGCGAGCCGATGGTGGCGCCGGTGATCGTCGCCCCGAGCAGCGTGAAACCGGTGGGCAGCACGGCGCCGCCCACGGCAGCACCTGCGGCAGCGAGAGCAAGCGTCGCCATCAGCTGAGCGTCCCTGGAAAAGCGAAAACACCGGCGATGCGACGGCGCCACCAGCGCGACAGCGGCACCTCGCACACGCGTGCGCCTTCGAGCGCGTGGATCATCATCGCCTCGCCGCTCATGATGGCGGCGTGCTTGGCGACGCACCCGGCGCGCAGGCGGAAGACGAGCACGTCCCCGGGGCGGGCCACCGAATGCGCGATCGGCATCAGGTGGCGTCCGGCGGCAGCGAGCATGGTCTCCGTGCCGTTCGCCTCCGCCCAGTCGCGGCTGTAGGGCGGCGGCATCTCGGCCTCGCGGCCGTACAGCTCGCGCCATACGCCGCGCACGAGACCGAGGCAGTCCGCACCGGCGCCGCGCGTGCTCGCCTGGTGATGGTACGGCGTGCCGATCCAGCCGCGCGCCGCCCGCACGATTTCCTCTCGCAAGCGGTTCATCGCAATTGCCTCATGGTGCGGCCTTTGATCTGACATGCGACACGAGCTGAGATCGGGGCTGTGAAGGGCCAACGGCTCACTCTGTCATCCCGGAAGCCGTGAGCGCAGCGAGCGGCTATCCGGGATCCAGCGCAAGGTGCAGCGAAGCTTCATTAAACGGAGATGCTTTTTCCGCTGGGTCCCGGGTCGGCGCTCGGCGTCACCTCGCTTGCCCGGGATGACAGAACAACAGCCTGACGCGCCTTCCGCCCTCGCCCGAACCCTGCCCCTATCGAAGTGCAGCCGTTGAGGAGAGGAGATGACGCTATTCCCTCTCCCCGTTCTTCACGGGGAGAGGGTTAGGGTGAGGGGCAACCGCTTGTTCAAGCGCACGCCAGTGTAGCGCTGCCTCTAGCTTCCGCCTTGCAGCTCATGCAGCAGCCATTCGAGCACGCCATCGATGTTGCGCTCGACGTCACTGCTCGACACCCGCACCACGCGGTAGCCCATCCCATTGAGCGCCGTCGTACGCGCGGCGTCGGCAGCAATCTCCGCATCTGTGCCGTGCGTCGCGCCATCGACTTCGACGATCAGCTTGGCGTCGCGGCAGGCGAAGTCGGCGAAGTAGTCGCCGATGGGCAGCTGGCGTACAAATTTGAAACCGCCGAGTTGCCGGTTGCGCAGCTCGCCCCACAGCTTCTCCTCGGCCGCTGGCTGACGCGACCGTAATGCGCGCGCGCGGTGGGTGCGCCACGGCTGTGTACCACGCATACGAGTCGGCTTTCGCCCGGCTTCTGCCCCTCACCCTAACCCTCTCCCCATCGAAGTGCAGCCGATGGGGAGAGGGGACTGCGCTATTCCCTCTCCCCGTTGTTTACGAGGATTGGGCCAGGGTGAGTGGCGGGGCGTCAGCCGGCCTTGCCGGCGAAGGCGGTGACGAAGTCGTTGCCCGGCATGTGCGGAAAGCCGCGGAAGTTGTCCGCGTTGGCGAACTTGGCGCGGCACGTGTCGAGGTGCTTGTCGCACCCCGCCGTGACGACGAATGTCTGCGCGGCCTCGAGCGGCGCGCGCGCCGGGGCCCACAGCTCGATGGTCGCCGTGCTGCCGGCAACGGCGTGCGTGCGCACCTCGATCGCCTGTCCGGCGGCGGCGCCGGAGGTGAACGTCAGCAGCCCGCGCGAGAACCAGCCGTCGGCGAATGCATCGAGCCCGGCCGCCGTGAAGCGGCGCTCGCTCAGCGCCTTCGCGATGGCGCCCTCGCCGCGGTAGAGCGGGTTCGACAGCAGCACCTGGCAGCGGCTGTCGCCGAGGTCGGCGTCGCAGGTGAATTGATAGAGGCGCCCCGCCGGCTGTTGCAGGTAGTGCGCCAGCCCGCGCACCTCGGCGGTGAACGTCACGCCCTGGCGGCGCACCTCGCCCAGGCTGCCCGCGCGCATGAGCACGCGCTGCTCGGGCGCCATCCAGTTGACGCGGAATATCTCGACGCGCGCATCGTCGTACAGCCCCGCCGCGAGATCGGCCTCGCTCAGCCGCTCCGAAGAGAGCGCGGTCGTCACCTCCAGGTTGTCGACGCTGAGGCCGACGCTGTCGCGCATCTCGCTGGCGGTGAAGCCGGCAGCCGCCTCGAAGGTGGTGCCGTCGAAAGCTACGTCGCGGTCGTGGTCGGTGAAGCCCATGCGCGTGGCATCGCGGCGAACCAGTCGCCAGCACCAGCACAGCGTCGTGGTGCCGCTGTCGAGATGCGCCTGCAGGTCGGGTGAAAGCGCTTTCATCGGGGCCTCAAAGCCGTATCTCGATGATCGGGATGTGCGGAATGGCGCCGTGCCGGAAGCCCTGCACGTTGATCTCCAGCCGATCGGTATCGAAGCGCACCGGGACATCGAACTCGAAGCCGGCGGTTATCTCCGCCTCGGCAGCAGGGATGTGCCCATCGGCGAAGGTCACGGTACCGCTCGCGGCATCGACGCCGAACGCAACGCCTGCCTCCGCCTCGACGCCGTCGACGGCGATGCGCACGCTGCCGTCGACCGGCTTCAGGATATCGCGCGTCCACGGCGCATGGACGCCGCCGTAGATCTTCTGCAGCAGGAACGCGGCGCGCTCGCCGTCGCCGGTGCCGAGCACCTGATCGAGCGGCGACGGCACGGCACCGGGCGCACACGATTTGCAGTCGGCGTGATCGCGCCAGCGAAAGCCGTAGAGCCGGCCGCGGCGCTCCTCGAAGAAGGCGATCACCGCGTGCAGGTCGTCGAGCGACTTGACGCCGTAACCCGCGTTGTAGCTGCGGCGCGATGCGGCCCAGCGTGCGTTGCGCTCCTCGTAGCCGGAGCCGAGCACGATGACGTCGGTGCGCCGCTCCGGCCCGCCCTGCGCGCCGCGCGAGATGTCGGTCGGAAAGCGGATGTCGTGAAAGCTCATCGCTTGCCTCGCTGCTGCCCGATGCTCACAGGTTGCGCTGCCCCAGCGCCACGGCGCGCGCCACCATGGCGGCGACCTGCGCCTCCGAGCGGCGGAAGCTCTCCGCATCCGGCGTCGTGACGTTGAATGTCACGGCAACGCCTGCGCCGGCGCCCTGCGCGGCGACACCGAGGCGGCCATCGGCACCGCGCGCCAGCGGCATGATCGCCTCCGCGCCGCGCTCGCCCGCGAGGCCGGTGCGGCCGCCGGCGAGGGGAAACGTCACCGGGCTCGCCACCACGCCGCCCGACGCG
>Ga0182738_1000133_pt1 | contig 120252 bp, 111 predicted proteins | sample eDN5th30CBELigMG_FD_128876 | JGI IMG/M metagenome (GOLD analysis project Ga0182738, IMG submission 128876) | Enriched Miracle-Growth compost microbial communities from Emeryville, California, USA - eDNA 5th pass 30_C BE-Lig MG (version 2)... ...
GCTATCCTGGCATGCAGTCTTGCAACCTTCAGCTTCGCTTTTATCCGTCTGTTCGAGCCTTTCTGTTTTTTCGCCAGCCTGCGTTGCAGCTTCGCCAGTCTGGTTTCATTCCTGCGGAATGTGTTGGGCGAAGCAACCTTTTCGCCGGTCGAGAGGATGGCAAAGTGAGTCAGGCCGAGATCAATGCCAATCTTTCCGGCTGCTTTGTTCCTGGCGGTGACTTGATCCGTGCAGAGCATGGACACAAAGAAACGGTTCGCGGTGTCCTTGCTTACTGTGACAGTGGAAACGACAACCGCTTTCGGGATGGTGCGCGAGAAGCGAATATGCAGAGGTGCGTCCATCTTCGCCAGCTTCAGCGCTTTGCCGTCCCATTTGAACGCGCTAGTCGTGTATTCAGTCGCCTGGACGCCGTCCTTGCGTTTGAATGCCGGGTATCCGGCGCGCCTGGCAAAGAAGTTGGCGAATGCGGTTTGCAGATGGCGCAAAGATTGTTGAACCGGCACGCTCGAAACCTCATTGAGCCATGCGTACTCGGGCTGTTTCTTCAGCGCCGTGAGCATAGAGGAACTCGCGTTATAGCTGATTTTTTCCTTGCGTTGAAACCATGCATCGGTTCTTTGGCGAAGCATATGGTTGTAGGCGAAGCGCGCACATCCGAACGTCCGGGCAAGAATCACTTCCTGCTCTGGCGTCGGGTAAAACCGGAATTTGTAGGCGCGCCTGACTTCCATTCACGCATTATACCAACATTCTGTAAGGATAGCTTTTCAAGAAAGGAGGATGCGGGAACAGATCACGCCTTGCGTGACGCGCTATCCCTCGTCGGCATGAATGCCGGTGTCTCCCGCGCATTCCGATGAATGTGCGCCAACGAAAGCTTGAAGGGAAGCTGCGTTTTCTCCGATTTTGCCAAACGGCATGACCAGATAGACCCGCTATTTGCCGAAATTTCTTACACTCTTATGTCTGAAAAGCAGGGGTGGGCAGATAACTCTTTGTTTTAAAAAAATTACGATAGTTGGCACAGCATTTGCTTATTATATTACTGACTCCCTTTTAATAACAGGCGTACGAACATGTCCCATGGCTTCCCCAGTGCCTGATCAACTTCAGGCGATGAGAGACAAGAAGCGCAAGAAGCAAAATGGGTAGTATATGCCTCGTCCGCGACAGGTTTCCCGAAGCTGGGCGATGGATAAAAACAGAGGAGGGGAGCAGTAATAACAATAACTACGACAATAATAATAAATAGAAAATCAGGATCGGAGCAGTATCTTCTGACAATGAAATACGGCTCTGATTCTGATTATTTTTTCCTTACTTCCCCGATTGGATAGATTCCTACGCGGCCATTTTCCTGCCGCCGGACGGCGGGTTTACCCTATTCATGAAGGATGGGATGGAGCAAAGCACGGATCATCATTCGATATTTCTTCATTTCCATGTACCAAGTGATATCGCCAAGTAATTGGTTCCTTAGCTAATGGTGGCCGTGGAAACGTTCTGCCGCTGGACCCCCTGATGGGACATCTGGCTGCTCTGTGACGCGAATCTGGTAAGTGACATGGCAAGTGGAACACTTCATCATCGATTCGCTTAATTGCCGCAACGTATGCCGCGGATCTTTCCGGGCCTCGGCATCAGCGGCGATTTCGTCGAACGCCTTGTGCACGGACATGCCGAGCTGCATGAATTCCTTTGGCAGCACTGACTGGAGATGATTTTCCCCCTTATGCGCCATGCCCATACCCAGCGCGCGAGCATGCTCTGCTACCGCCACCATGTCTTCCTTGGAGAGGGCCTCGAGAATACGTTGAGTTCCTGATAGCAGGGTGCGCATCTCCGTCAATATGTGATCGCGCTGAGGCTCATTCAGCATGAGGACTTGACGTTTATCGATTTCACTGGCGGTTGCAGTAGCAGCTGCAAAAGTCAGCGCGGTCACAATGAGTTTTTTCAACTTGGTCTCCCGTGTAAAATTTGAAGTGAACTGGGATTTGCTCTGGCTGACCAATAGTTATTATTGAGCAAGGACTATCAAGTCTTATCTGACTTGTTACGCACCCGATCAAGCCACTCCTTCACTATCGCGGCATCCGGACTGTGACAGTCGTTCAACGCAACAACTGCTTCCTCTAAGTAACTTTCAGCTTCTTCTAAATGATTCATTCGCTCGAAAAGAGCTCCTATATTCCATAAGGTTATGCCCTCGCCGGAACGGTCGCCTACTTCGCGCTGGATGGCGAGCGCCTGCTGGTAGAAATCGAGCGCCTGGTCCTTCTGGCCGAGAGTGTCGTACACGAAGCCGAGATTGTTAAGGGTGGTACCTTCCATGGCGCGATTGCCTACCTCGCGGTGAATGTCGAGCGCCTGCCGGTAGAAATCGAGCGCCTTGTCCTTCTGGCCGAGGGCGTTGTACACCCGGCCGAGGTTGTTGAGGGTGGTTCCTTCGACAGCACGGTTACCCACTTCACGCAAGATGTCGAGCGCCTGCCGGTAGAAATCGAGCGCCTGGTCCTTCTGGCCAAGATCGTCGTATACACCGCCGAGGTTGTTCAAAGCGGTACCCTCGCCGGAACGGTCGCCCACTTCGCGCGCGATGTCAAGCGCCTGCCGGTAGAAATCGAGCGCCTTGTCCTTCTGGCCGAGGGCGTTGTACACCCCGCCGAGGTTGTTGAGAGTGGTTCCTTCGACAGCACGGTTACCCACTTCACGCAAGATGTCGAGCGCCTGCCGGTAGAAATCGAGCGCCTTTTCTTTCTGGCCAAGATCGTCGTATACACCGCCGAGGTTGTTGAGGGTGGTTCCTTCGACAGCACGGTTACCCACTTCATGCAAGATGTCGAGCGCCTGCTGGTAGAAATCGAGCGCCTGGTCCTTCTGGCCAAGATCGTCATACACCAAGCCGAGATTGTTCAAAGTGGTACCCTCGCCGGAACGGTCGCCCACTTCGCGCAAGATGTCGAGCGCCTGCCGGTAGAAATCGAGCGCCTGGTCCTTCTGGCCGAGGGCGTTGTACACCCGGCCGAGGTTGTTGAGGATAGTTCCTTCGACAGCACGGTTACCCACTTCACGCAAGATGTCGAGCGCCTGCTGGTAGAAATCGAGCGCCTTTTCTTTCTGGCCAAGATCGTCATACACCAAGCCGAGATTGTTCAAAGTGGTACCCTCGCCGGAACGGTCGCCCACTTCACGCAAGATGTCGAGCGCCTGCCGGTAGAAATCGAGCGCCTGGTCCTTCTGGCCGAGGGTGTCGTATATGATGCCGAAGTGGTTAAGAATTATTCCCTCATTTTTACGGTCTTTAACGGAGGAAGCTTGCGCCAATGCAATATGTAGCCAATCCAACAGCTCTATATTTCGGCCACGTATTCCAAGAAATCCTATGATTACACGGACATAATCCATGATCTGTTCCGCTTTGTGCGCTTGTACCCAGCGCCAGCCCCCTTCAATCTGATCAAAGACGTGTTCAATGGCATGCCAATTTTGTTCTCTGGCAAAGCACAGGTAGTAAGTGGCGTGGCGGGAGGCAAAGTCCTCATACATTACCTCCCCATTCGATGCCGTGTTAACAGAAGAGGAAATTGGAGCGTTCAATAGCTTTATCGCGTAATCGCGTAACAGCGCGTGTTGTTTATATTCCACAACTACAGTGCTCATATTGTCTGAATTTCTCATCCCCACATTTTCTTGCATAGCATCCGTCTGTGGCAGAATGATGCGGGTTAAGAGACTACGACGTTCCAGAAGTTGAATCGCTTTATCTACGGTGTTGCTCTCCTTATCACCCCAAACAGCAGCAATGGCGTTTCGATCAAATGGCGCAAGCGCGAAAACCCCCAAAGCACAAAAGCAGCGCTGCAAATTCTCGTCTAGACGCTCATAGCTCATCGTAAAGCATACTTCCATGCTTTGCTCGCGTGTCGTGCCGCGGTTCAACACGTCGAGTATGGGCTTGGTGCGTAGTTCGCTAATGATGGAGGGAAGGTCGGAGGGCGAGTCGGCAATACCGGCGATTAGTTCAAGCGCAAGTGGCAGTCCTTCCGTAAGCCGGACAATCTCATGCCCGGCATTCACATAGCCATTCAGTGGGGCAAGTAATTTCTCCAGGACCTCGATCGCTTCCCGCTCCTTCAATGCCTCGACTTGGTCTACTCGACAGCGCAGCGATTTGGCGAGGTCGCTATCCCGGGTCGTGATCAAAACCGGGGAGCCGGGTGGCAGCGCGCTTTTCAGGATGCTGAAGGATTCGATATCCCACACATCATCAATGAAGACACACAGCCGGTCCAATTTTGACAGCATTGGACGGACAACTTCAGCGCGAGAAGCAGCGGTAGTAAAAGCGCTGAGATCTACACGTGGATCGGCATGCCGCGCCCAGACGTCGAGCGCAGTGATGACATCCGGATTTGGGCCCAAACTCCACCACAATACTCCACCGGGAAAATGCGGATGCAATTGCTCGGCCAGCTTCAATGCTAAGGACGTTTTGCCAATCCCACCCATGCCGTGCAGCGCGATAATGGCGTTAGCCTGACCGGAGATCAACAGTTGCTGTAGCCTTGCAAGATCGCTCTCATGGCCGGTAAAGTGGGCCGGGGGCGCTGGCGGTATGGCGCGCAGTAGGGATGTTATCGGTGCGTCGTGATAATGAATGCCGCCCTCAACATTTCCGCCAATCGCAATGCCTTTTTCTCCTGCTGCTACACCTTCCCTTGCGGCAGCTCCGCCAGAGCCAGTATTGCTGACCGAAGAATTAAATGCCATTCAGGAACCCATGGTCATGCGGCGGCAAATCAACACAGGACGTGCCGCACACGTTTCACTTCATCTTATTTTTGCTCGCTGGCATCCTTGGTACTGTTGAGCTTTTCGCTGGCAGCGGCCATGTTCACGCCAGCGCCCGGTTTGGTCACTTGATTGTTTTATCCACACCGATACCACCGCTCACATTCCCACGCACGGCAACGCCGTTCTGTCCAGCAGCAACAGAACCTTGACCTTGAGCAATTGCGCCGGAGCCGGTATTGGTAGCCGTGTAAGATATGTCGGATTGCGCACCGCTCTTTTGAAGCAGCGCAAGAAACGCCTCGGCTTGTTTTAATAATTCCCCGTCCCTGTCCGCGCCCGCCGCCTCGAGTTCTTCCCTCAATACGTCCTTGCGGCTGTTCGAGTCTGGTTTTTTTTCAACACTTGCAATGGCGGTATTTACCTCCGCTTTCGCGCCAAACTTCCTCACAATCAGAGCCTTCAAGCCGTCATAAGCATCCTTCACGGCTTTGCCCCCCACGTCTTTGATGGCAGCCGCTGCGCCGGTCGCCAATGCGGTAACAATCAGCGTAATGGGATCCATGATGGAGTCTCCTTTTCAGGAATTATTTGCCATGACAAAAGCACTAGTTACGACATTCATTGTAGTGCATCAGTGAGGCAAGGCAAGAAGCTCAGCTTTCTTTCCCCTGGCTCAAGCGCCCAGGCGATTTGTATGTGTTCAATGTTGGGTGCCGGATTTATGCGCGCACTACCCGCGCGCGTAAATCATGTGCGTCCGACCCGGTAATTTCGACTTCAATAAACTCGCCGGGTTTTACGTTTTTTGCTTTGTTGATATAAACCAAGCCATCGATTTCAGGCGCATCGGCAGTACTGCGAGCGATAGCCTTGTTTTTGCTTACGTCATCTATCAGCACGGTCATGCGCTTGCCGATTTTGCGAGTGAGGCGTTCAGCGCTGATTTTTTCCTGTGTTGCCATGAAGCGCGCACGGCGCTCTTCTTTCACCTCTTCCGCCACAGGGTCGGAGAGCGTATTCGCCGCCGCCCCCTCGACAGGTGAATAGGCAAAGCAGCCAACACGATCGAGCTGCGCTTCCTCAAGAAACTCCAGGAGTTGTTCGAATTCCGCCTCCGTCTCTCCGGGAAAGCCGACAATGAAGGTACTGCGCAGCGTGATATCCGGGCAGACTTCCCGCCATCGCCGAATGCGGGAAAGATTGTCTTCGGAGTTGGCCGGTCGTTTCATCGCCTTCAAAATACGCGGGCTGGCATGCTGAAACGGCACATCGAGATACGGGAGAATTTTCCCCTCGGCCATGAGCGGAATCACTTCATCGACATGCGGGTAAGGGTAGACGTAATGGAGGCGAACCCATACCTCTAATTCACCCAGAGCGCCCGCCAGTTCGGTCATCCGCGTTTTCAGCGGCCTGCCTTGCCAGAAGCCGGTGCGATATTTCACGTCTACTCCATAAGCGCTGGTATCCTGCGAAATGACGAGCAATTCCCTGACCCCTGCATTTACCAGGTTTTCCGCCTCCTCCATGACCTGATGGATGGGACGGCTGACGAGGTCGCCGCGCATCGACGGGATGATGCAGAAGGTACAACGGTGATTGCAGCCTTCGGAAATCTTCAGGTAGGCGTAGTGCCTCGGCGTCAGCTTTATGCCCTGTGGAGGAATGAGACTGGTATAGGGATCGTGCGGCTGGGGCAGATGCATGTGAACTGCTGCCATGACTTCGGGCAGGGCATGAGGTCCTGTCACCGCCAGCACTTGCGGATGGGCTTGCTTGACCACATCGCCGCCTTCTTTTGCTCCAAGGCAACCAGTGACGATCACCTTGCCGTTTTCCGCCAGCGCCTCGCCGATAGCGTCGAGTGACTCTTCCACTGCGCTATCGATAAAACCGCAGGTATTGACGACTACAAGGTCTGCATCCTCATAGGTAGGGGAAGTTTCATAGCCTTCGGCACGCAGTTGGGTAAGGATCTGCTCGGAGTCCACCAAGGCTTTCGGGCAACCGAGGGAGACAAAGCCGATACGGGGGGGCTGTTTCAGAGATGCCATTTGATTTGTAATATCGCTTTCCTCCTTTCCTCAAGGGAAAGTCAGAGTGAGAAGAAGGATGTATTTTTGCAGAGACAAAATATCTGGCTCAGGATTCCCCGAAAGGTTGGGAATGCTTTTCAGGATTCTTGAGGAAGAGAAAGATTTGAGCAAACGAAGCTCACGCATGATGGGCAAACAGATTTCCGGCTAACCAAATCGAGCTGATGCCGAGCGTGATGAGGGCGACCTGCTTGATGGTCGCGTCGATTTCCGGGCGCTTGTGCAGACCGGGTATGAGATCCGACATTGCCACGTAAATCATGGCCGCCGCTGCAAGACCCAGCAGCGACGGAATCAGGTGCCTCATGTCCTGCAGCATGAAGTAGGCCGCCATGCTCCCAAGCAGGGTGGCCGCGCTGGACAACAGATTGAAAAGCAGGGCCTGTTTCCGGGTATAGCCGGAGTTGAGCAGTATCAGAAAATCGCTGGCTTCCTGGGGAATTTCATGGGCGATGATGGCAATGGCGGTGACAATGCCCAGCTGGATGTCAGCCATGAAGGCGGCGGCAATCAGTATGCCATCGACAAAATTGTGAAACGTGTCGCCCAGCATGATCATCATGCCGCTGCGGCCGTGATCGTGCTGATGTGTTCCGGCAGTGATTACGCTGCGGGTGGGATCATGAACTTCACATTCTTCCGAATGGCAGTGACGCCACAATACCAGTTTTTCCAGAATGAAGAATAGCAGGATGCCGAACAGCACCGTGGCTGTCATTTGTCCCGGGTTTTTCGAAAGTTCCAGCGCCTCCGGCAGGGCGTTGAGAAAAGCGGCCCCCAATAGCGCCCCGATGGCATACGAGATCAACATCTGAACCCAGGAGGCGCGCGTGTTGAGCGTCAGCACGGCAGCGAACAATACGCTGAGGATGCCCCCGAACAGGCTGGTGACGATGATCCAGGCAAAGGTCGACATCGATGCTATTGAGACACTCCCGGGAAAAGGCGCGATTATACGCTGTTGCAAGCCACAAATTGCGGTGATGACATCGTGGAGTCGGAGGGGAGAGCCATTCCATTCGGCATATTGTCGCCGTTATGGCTGCTGTTGCCGTGCTGGCCGATTTATACCAGCCAGATCAGGGCGGCCATGCGCCCGGTGCTGCCATCGCGCCGATAAGAGAAATACTTTGCGGGATCGCTGAAAGTACATTCCCCTCCGCCGTATACCTCGGTAATGCCGGCATTCTTCAACTGCTGCCGCGCCAGCAGGAAAAGATCGGCATACCATTTTCCCTTATGGGGACCCGGGCGGAAGGCGAGGGCAGCTTCTTCATCGCGCCGGGTAAAAGCCAGGCGCACTTCCTCCCCGACCTCGAAATGTCCTGGACCGATTGCCGGACCGAGCCAGGCCATAAGAGAAGCTGGGTCTGTTCCCATTGCAGAGATGGCCTGTTCCACGATTCCTCCGGCCAATCCGCGCCACCCGCCATGAAGCGCACCCACCATGGTTCCTTCCTGGTTGCATAACAGTATGGGCAGGCAGTCGGCTACAAGAATCGCGCAGACGTGACCGGAGCACTGGCTGAATGCGGCGTCACCGCAGGAGGGGGACGTACAATCATTGCGGTCGATACTGATTGTGTTCGTGCCGTGCACCTGGTTCAGCCACCGAGGTTCGGCGGGTAAAAATCGCCGCAGCAGGGCGCGGTTTTGTTCGACCGCTCCCGTGTCGTCGCCTACATGGTCGCCCAGGTTAAGGCTGGCATAAGGGGCATGACTCACTCCACCGTTGCGTGTGGTGAATAACGCCTTGACATAAGGCGGCGCAGGCCAGTCGGGAATGATCCAGTCGTTCATTTATTCATTTGATCATGGCTGGAATTGCATGAGATTCTTCATCACGCGCTTTCTGGAGTACCGGCTATCAGCAGCAGATTGCTCATGTCTTCCGGCAATGGCGCCTCCCACCCCATTCTCTGGCCGTGCTGCGGATGCGTCAGTTCCAGCCTGTGAGCGTGCAACGCCTGTCGGGGAAAAGTGGCCAACTGCATCGTCGCACCACTGCCTTTTTTTGCTTTGCCGCCATAGACCGGATCTCCCACCAGGGGATGGCCGAGAGACTGCATATGGACACGTATCTGATGGGTGCGCCCCGTCTCCAGACTGCACCGCAGCAATGTGCAATCGGCAAATTGCTCCAATACCTCGTAACGCGTGCGTGCTTCCTTGCCGCTCGCGACTACTGCCATTCTGGTCCGCTGTACCGGATGGCGGCCAACCGGCGCGTCAACCCATCCATGGGAGGAAATGCCGCCCCAGACCAGCGCCAGATAATCCCGCTTGACCGTGCGCTTTTGCAACTGCCGCACCAGGCTGGTGTGGGCTTCCAGGGTTTTTGCCACTACCAGGAGGCCGCTGGTTTCCTTGTCCAGCCGGTGAACGATGCCGGAGCGCGGTATGCCGCTCAATTGCGGGGAATGGTGCAGCAATGCATTGAGCAGAGTGCCCTGCCAGTTTCCGCTGCCGGGATGGACCACGAGCCCTGCGGGCTTATTGATAATAATGATGACATCATCTTCGTGGACAATATCCAGTGCAATGGCTTCCGGCGTGTGCGCCGTTTCAGCGGAATCACGTGCGGGATAGAGTACGATCTTTTCCCCACCCCATATTTTCTGCCGGGGAATGCTGCTTGCGCCATCTATGCTTACCCGCTTTTCCAGAATCCATGATTGCAGCCGACTGCGAGACCATTCGGGCAACAGTTGCGCCAGGGCCTGATCCAGGCGGAGGCCGGCGCAATGGCCGGGAATGATCAGTTCGACAACCCCCGCGGGCGGTTCAGGCGTCGGATGCGCTGGTTCGGGCACTATAGGCTTTGGGCTATAATGGTTATTCCTTTTTCCTGGCGCCGAACTCATCATGTTACGTAGTGTAGCTTTATTTCTCGTATTGCTGCTATCGGGATGCGGTCTGTTCCCCAAGGAGGTGCAGGACGACAAGTCCTGGTCTGCGAGTAAATACTATACCGAGGCAAAGTCGGAATTGAACGACGGCAATTACGCCGCCGCCATCAAACTGTTCGAAGCGCTGGAAGCGCGTTATCCATACGGGCGCTATGCGCAGCAGGCACAACTGGAAATCGGCTATGCACACTACAAGGATGGCGAGCAGGCGCTGGCGATTGCGGCCGCCGATCGTTTCATCAAGCTTCATCCAAACCATCCTAATGTGGATTATGCGTATTACCTGAAGGGTCTGGCGAATTTCAACGATGACCTGGGGTTGATGGGCATTGTCACGGAAAAAATTCTCAATCAGGACATGAGCGAGCGCGATCCGAAGGCTTCGCACGAATCATTTGAAAATTTCAAGGAGCTGGTGAACCGTTTTCCCAAGAGCAAGTACGCGCCGGATGCGGTGCAACGCATGAAGCATCTGGTCAACGTCGTAGCGCTGAATGAAATACAGGTGGCCCGCTACTATATGAAACGGGGAGGATATGTTGCCGCAGCCAACCGCGCCCAATATGCAGTGAAGGAATATCCGCAGACACCGGCCACGGAAGAGGCCTTGTTCATCATGGTGAAAGCCTACGACGCTCTGGGCATGACTGATTTGCGCGATGATGCGGATCGTGTCATGAGAAAAAACTTTCCAAACAGCCGTTTCCTGTCCGATTCGACGGGGGCCAACGGCGAGCCCTGGTGGAAATTCTGGTGATGCCGGCAATGCCGCAATACTGGCGAAGCTGTGGAGTGACTGGATTGCAAAACGGGGGCCAGGCTAGGGCGCCAGCGGATCGAGTGCTGATCTCTCCGGTATCGATTCCTCGCTCGTTATTTCCTCCTGCAGGCGAATGGCGATAACATCGCATTTCGCATGATGGAGAACGCTGTTTGCTGTCGATCCCAGCAGCAGTGCAAGGCCGTGGCGCCCGTGCGAACCGACAATAATGAGGTCGACCTGTTCCTGCTCTGCTATGCGAACTATTTCCTGTGCGGGCACGCCCCATACCAGCCAGCGCTGGCGGATGTCCACTCCCAAACGGTCAGCCACCTGTTCCAGCTTCTTTTTTTCCGCTTCCAGCAACTCGTAAGCTGAATATTCATCGAGGGGGACAATGGTTCCATAAGCTATATCAGGCATGGGAATGTTATCCAGCACATGAATAATGCTGAGCTTTGCCTGGAATGTTTCCGACAGGTACCTTGCTTTGCGGATAACATGATTCCCGTGCTCCGAAAAGTCCACTGCCAGGAGAATATGTCTGTAGCTACCGGTCATTTTCTTTATTCATGTTCGCAGAGGGAACTTACTGTCGAGTCGGCGCGCAAACAGTACAAACGTCATACCGGCGGAAGCCGGTATCAGTGATGTTCAAAGCACGCCATTATTGGTTTGGCCTGGATTCCGGAGCCAGGCCCGGAATGACGGGATTCACGGTATTTCTGGCCGGATCAATAAATATTGATCTTCGAAACATCTATCTCCGATGATGCTATTCCTGATGGGGCCCGGGGTTACATTACCTCAATTTCTGAACAGTGACAAACCCCGCGGGCAAACTGGTCCCAGCCTGGGCCTCATCGTGCCCTAGGAGAGTCGTAAGCAAGCGGTGGGGAAGACTCCTGAGAAGCCTCGAGCATCGTTTTCAACACTTTCCAGACATTTTCCACGATTTTTTCCTGGGCACGAGCGGTGGGATGTATTCCATCTGCCTGGAAGAATTCGCGTTTGTTGCCAAAGCCATCCAGGAGGAACGGCACGAGTTTGATGTCGTGGCGTTTGGCGAGCTGAGGGTAAATATCCTGAAACTTTCGGGTATATGTTATGCCATAATTTGGCGGCAATTGCATTCCGGCCAACAGTACAGTGGCATTGTTCCGCTTGCAGGCTTCAATGATGGCTTCGAGATTGTCCCGAATGGATTCGATGGACGCTCCTCTCAGCCCGTCATTACCTCCCAACTCGACAATGACGATGTCAGGACGATGGGTCTTGAGCGCTTTCTCGATCCGGTTGCGTCCTCCCCATGCGGTTTCGCCACTGATGCTGTTATTGATCAGATATGTCTGTGATTGCGCTTGCAGCTGGTTCTTGAGCAGGTTGACCCAGCCTGCATGCGGGGGCAAGCCATAACCGGCGGACAAGCTGTCGCCGAATACCATGATGGTCGTGGTCCCGGAGGCGGATGCAGGCCCGGGTGTTACGGTTGCGCCCGAAGCTGGGGTAAAGAAAGCTGATACCAGACAGAGAATAACCAGGAAATTTTTCATGACAGATAATGTTGTAGTACGACCCATCGTGCAGGCAACCGGATTGACCAAGCAAGTGAGTACCGGCGACGAACAACTCACTATTCTGGAGAATATCAATTTAAGCGTAAATGCTGGCGATTCCGTCGCCGTAGTAGGAGCGTCGGGTTCAGGAAAGTCGACATTGCTGGGGTTATTAGCAGGATTAGATACGCCTTCGAGCGGTAAGGTTCACCTTGATGGCGAGGATATTTTTCTGTTGGACGAGGATGCGCGCGCAGCCCTGCGCGGACGCATGCTGGGATTTGTCTTCCAGTCATTTCAGCTGTTGCCGGCGCTCACTGCCATCGAAAACGTGATGCTGCCCCTGGAGCTTGCAAATATACCGGAGGCAGGCAGCGCGTCGCGCAAATTGCTTGAACGAGTGGGGCTTGGACAGCGTCTAAGGCATTATCCGCGCCAGCTCTCAGGAGGAGAGCAGCAACGCGTCGCCATTGCGCGCGCCTTTGTTACCCAGCCTCAACTGGTATTGGCGGATGAACCGACAGGCAATCTTGATTCCGCGACAGGCGCCCAAATCATAGAGCTCATGTTTGAACTGAACCGCGAGCGGGGGACAACGCTCATTCTGGTAACCCACGATGAAGCCATTTCCAGCCGCTGTGCAGGGAGAATACGCCTTGCCGGAGGAAAAATCGTGGATTGAAGAAGCTGAGAAGTATCTCACCGTGTACGCAATTGATAAGACGGTGCTTCCCGCTGTACTTCTTGATATGCTCCTCTCCCTTTCTGGATCATAATTCGATCGCATTCGATTAAGTCTCCCTGATGGAAGCTATTTCTGAAATAAAAACGGCTGCGCCTGTCCGGCGTCTGAGAGTCACAATTCTTGGTCTTATACTCGCACTCCTGATAGCAGGTGCCTGGGTGTGGCGTAACCCGAGTGGAGCAACCGATGCGAAGAAGAAGACTTCGGAACCCACGCCGGTAATAACAGCGGTCATCAGCCAGCGGAATGTGCCGGTGCAACTCGATGCCAATGGTACTGTGTCTGCGCAGCAGACGGTGGCCGTGCGGCCCCAGCTGAGCGCAATGATCAGCGCAGTGCATATCAGGGAAGGCCAATTCGTTCGAAGGGGTGAGCCGCTTTTCACGCTCGACGCGCGCACCGAGGATGCCAATGTGCGCAGAACCGAGGGGCAACTGGCGAAGTCACGCGCCGACCTGAGAAATGCGGAACGTAATCTTGAACGCCAGCGGGAACTGTTCCGCCAGAATTTTATTTCGCAGGCGGCCCTGGATGTTGCGGAGAATCAGGTAGATGCGCTGCGTGCCCAGCTTACGGTCGATGAGGCTACAGCTCAGGCGAATCGGATCGCGCGTGGTTTCAGTGAAATCACTGCCCCGATTTCTGGCCGTTCGGGCGCTATTTCGGTATACCAGGGCAGCCTGGTGCAGCCCAATGATGCTTTGGTGAACATCACCCAGATCGATCCGATCAACGTCAGCTTCACTTTGCCGGAACGCGAGTTCATCCCCTTGCAGCAGGCTTTTGCGAAAGGTGAGGTACCGGTAAGGGTGGAGTTGAATGGGCCACAAAAACAGACGAGAACCGGTCATCTGATATTTATTGATAATGCCGTCGATACGGCAAGCGGTACAATTCGTCTCAAGGCAGAGTTTCCCAATGCAGACAGGCACCTGTGGCCTGGCATGTTTGTCATGGTGTCGCTCGCGCCGCAGACTTTGGCCCATGTCCTGACGGTGCCAGTGCAGGCCGTGCAGAACGGACCGGAAGGAAAATTCCTGTATGTACTGGACGAAACTGGAAAGGTAAAGCCTTTTTCGGTCGACGTGCGCCTGGTACAGGAGGGGTTTGCGGTAGTAGAGGGAAAGGCCATTACTTCCGGGATGCATGTGGTCGCGGAGGGGGCGCAGAATCTCCGCCCGGGCAGCGTCGTAACGGAGGCGAGTTCCATCAAGACCGGTGCCGGGCCAGCGGGTAGAAACCCCGGATGAGCAGATTCTTTTGGCAGGGCAGGCCTGTAACCCGCATCAAGTCAGCGCGATGAATCTTTCGGAACTGTGCATTCGCCGTCCGATCATGACAGTGCTGCTGTCAGCCTCGGCTATTCTCGCAGGCATTATGGCTTACGGTAATCTGCCTATTGCTGCTCTTCCCAGTTATGACTCGCCCACTATTTCGGTGACAGCGGTATTGCCGGGCGCCAGTCCCGAGACAATGGCTTCCTCTGTAGCCACGCAACTGGAGCGGCAATTCTCGACGATCTCCGGTCTTTCGGTAATCAGTTCCACAAGCACGCTTGGCAATACCGCGATTACCCTGGAATTCGACCAGAGACGGGATATCGACAGCGCGGCAATTGACGTACAGGCGGCCTTGCTGCGAGCCGAGCGCGCCCTCCCGATCGAGATGACGTCGCCACCCTCGTATCGTAAGATCAATCCTGCGGAGTCATCCATCATCTTTCTTGCACTGACATCGCCTTCGATGTCGCTGCCGGAACTGAACAGTCTTGCCGAAGACCTGATTGCTCCCACTTTGTCGACGCTGTTGGGTGTTGCTCAGGTCCAGATCAACGGTCAGAAAAAATATGCCGTACGTATCCATGTCAATGCGGAAGCACTTGCTGTCCGCAATCTGACTCTGGACGATATCGCCACTGCGCTGGGCACCGCCAACGCCAACACGCCGATAGGTACTCTCGAGGGCCCGCGCCAGACGCTTACCATTCAGGCCAACCGCCAGCTCGGAAATGCGGCTGCCTTCGCGGACCTGATCGTGGCGACCTCTGACGCAGGCAATCCCGTACGCCTTTCGGAAGTGGCGCAGGTTGAAGACAGCGTGCAGTCGGTCAAGACCGCAAGCTGGGTCAATGGCGAGCGGGCAATAACCTTGTCGGTGCAGCGTCAGCCGGGTGCCAATACGGTGGCGACCGTGGATGCCATAAAAGCCGTCCTGCCGGCGCTGGTCGCACAAATGCCTTCATCGGTGCAGCTCAGGCTGATCAGCGATCGCTCGGTTTCGATTCGCGACTCGATTCATGATGTACAGGTGACGCTGGCGGTAACGATCGTACTCGTTCTGCTTGTGATTTTCCTGTTCCTGCGCAAGGCTTCCGCCACGCTGATTCCAGCGCTGTCGCTGCCGATCTCGCTGCTCGGAACCGTAGCGATGATGTATCTGCTCGATTACAGCCTGGACAATATCTCGTTGCTGGCCATCACGCTCGCGGTCGGTCTGGTGGTGGATGATGCCATCGTAATGCTGGAGAATATCGTTCGCCATATCGAGAGGGGTATGTCGCCCTTGCAGGCGGCTCTGGTGGGGTCGAAGGAGGTCAGTTTTACCATCATGTCGATTTCCCTCTCACTGGTTGCCGTCTTCATTCCGATTTTCTTCATGCCGGGGGTAATCGGCCTGCTTTTTCACGAGTTTGCAGGGGTAGTGGGAATTGCCGTCATGATGTCGGCGCTTGTCTCGCTTACGCTGGTGCCGGTGATGACAAGCCGGTATATCGTCCAGCACGAGTCCGAGAGCAGAAGCCTGAGGTGGACCGCCTGGTTCGAGCGCGGGTTCATTCGGACCCTGGGGGTCTATGAACGCGTCCTTGATCTCGCGTTGCTTCATCGCCGTACCGTGCTCGGCGTTGCCATGGGCACCTTCATTGCCACGGCAGGCTTGTTCATGGTCTTGCCTAAAGGTTTTTTCCCCACGGAGGATATCGGCCAGGCGCTGATCACGGTGGATGCGGTTGAAGATATTTCCTTCCCGGCCATGACGGAATTGTTGCAGCAAACGGGGGAGGTCATAGGCGCCAATCCGGCGGTCGATACGCTCCTCGTCAATGCGACCGAAAGCAATAGCGCCCGCTTGTTCATGACCTTGAAGCCGCGGAGTGAACGTCCTCCTCTCAACAAGGTAACGGAAGATTTGCGGCGCGAGGTGAGTACCATTCCCGGTGTCAACGTTTTCATCAATCCCATTCAGAATCTCAGGCTGGGGGGGCGCACCAGCAAGAGCCGTTATCAGTATGTCATGCGCAGTGTGCGGGCGGAGGAGTTGCGCGGCGCGGCGGAGAGTCTGATGGCGCGCATGCGTGCAGATCCGATATTTCGCGATGTCACCAGCGATTCTCAGTTGAAGGGCCTGCAGGCGCAACTCAATATCAATCGCGACAAAGTCAATCTCCTGGGCGTGCAGATGTCCGATATCCGTTCCCTGCTGTACAGCGCGTTTGGTGAGCGCCAGGTATCAACGATTTATACTTCCAGCGACAGTTATGCGGTTATCCTGCAGGTAGCCTCGGAGGACCGTGCTGACGAGAGCGCGTTCGATAAAATCTACCTGCGCGGCAAGAACGGTATGCTGGTGCCACTCTCCAGTGTCGCATCGGTTGAACGCCAGGTGGGACCCCTTGCGATCAATCACTCCGGCCAGCTCGAGTCGTTGACTATCTCATTCAATCTCGCGCCCGGGTCCGCGTTGGGGGAAGCCTCTGCCCGAATAGATAAGTTCAAGCGCGAACTGAATGTGCCCGCCAGCATACTCACGAGCTATGCGGGCGATGCGGCCGCATTCCAGTCTTCACAGGCAAGCCAGGTGATACTCATCATCGGGGCGTTGCTGGTCATCTATGTTTTACTGGGCGTGTTGTATGAAAGCTATATCCATCCCCTTACGATACTTTCAGGGTTGCCATCGGCTGCGGTTGGAGCCTTGGGAATGCTATGGGTGTTCAATATGGAACTCTCGATCATCGCCATGATCGGCATCCTTATGCTGATCGGCATAGTCAAAAAGAACGCGATCATGATGATCGATTTCGCGCTCGATGCTCAGCGCAATGAAGGGATGATGCCGCAGGAGGCGATCAGGACTGCATGCCTGCTGCGTTTCCGTCCGATCATGATGACGACCCTGGCAGCCCTGATGGGCGCGCTTCCCATCGCCCTGGGGCTGGGAGCGGGCGCGGAATTGCGCCAGCCACTGGGCTTGGCCGTGGTAGGAGGACTTCTGTTTTCTCAGGTGATCACCCTGTTCATTACACCGGTAATTTATCTCTATCTGGACAGGTATTCCGGCAAAGGACCATTGAAGCTCGAGACGGAGAACCTGGCGGGACAACGGGCGTAGATCGTATTCATCTTTTCCCAGATCGCATTCCCAGATCGCGCCTTGAATAGATGGAATCGGGTGAGAGCGAGAGGGTATGGCCGTGCACATTATTCTTAATTTAACGTGCACGATGCCCGTCCCCCTGCTATTCAGGTTCAGCCGTTTTTCTGTGCTCGAAATCAGCATTACGCGGCATGAGATAGCCGAGCACAATTGCGACAATAAACAGTCCCGGTATATCGCCCAAAAAATGTCCACGCTCCGCGGGATCGATATAGGCTTGCACCGCCATGACAATGCCGTGCAGCACGCTGGACCACACGGTGTACCAGATAATCGCACTATATGCCTGCGGTTTTCTGGCGGCCAGGAGAAGAAACCCTCCCAGGACTGCATACATGGCGATGATCATGAGGGTGTAGTGCGAGTGCCCTTGATCCACCCCCCAGGTCCAGCCCGATGGCCACAGCCCCAGCATCAAGGGGCCGAGAGCAACCAGAAAGAAAAAACCGAAGAGGTTGAGTGCAATGCGCAAATACTTAAGGCGAGTGTCGAAGGACATGATGAGCTCCTCATGAAGGATGAAACGCGAGCGACGAACCCGGTAAGCTCCGAAACCTTGTCCTCCGAAGTTGAAGGAAACAAACCGGTTTGAATTCCCTAGGACTCGAGAGCAAGAACAGAATTCTCTTCGTATCATCGGACAAGGGATTATCAGGAGTGTTCGCTATCGACCCATGCGCGAGGCTGTCAGCTTTACGTCAGCATGCTCCCATGCCTTTTTGAAGCGTGCCTCGATAACGCCCGCCTCGGCTTCCTTTTTCTGCGCGCGCAGGGCCTGGTTGTCTTGTTTCGCCAACTGTTCGTGGCTATGCTCATGCGACAAACTCCCTGTAAAGGTTCCCGCATGCAGTTGCCCGCAAGCTTCTGATCTTCACCAAATAAAATTTTCCTTTTCCTGACGCCTCTTCTCAGCTTTTCCTTCCATTTGCGGTCTTTCTCCTCTCCGGCATCAGTCAAATCTTATCTTTAGAAAATCATATCCATTCCTCTTGTGATGTCTTTATCGAGGGCGTAGAATAAAATAGACTGATCGGTCTGTTTTTGATGTCACCCTGAATGTACGGAAATCAAAAGTGGCATCAATATTTTCTGTGATGACATGGAGGTGAATGATGACGATGAAATACGTGAATGGAATTGATGTCGACAGGTTGCGGGCAACGCGGGATCGTATCGAGGCGGACGCAGACGGATCTTTCGCCCACCCCCGGTATGAATCGACTGTTGTCTGGAAAAACGGATATCGCACCGTATCCTGTGCCATGGATGGCCAGGAAGTCATCGGTGACGAGCCTGAGCAATACGGCGGCAAAGGAAGCGGCATGACCCCGGAGGACATGCTGCTCAGTGCAATCGGCGGTTGCCTGGTTGCCACCTATATTGGCGGATTGTCTGCCGCCGGCATTACGGTGAAATCACTGCGCCTCGACGTTTCCGGCCAGGTGAATTTCCGTGCTGCCTTTGGCCTTGAAGCCGCTAATCCCGGCTTTGAAAGCATCCGGGTAGCGATGGATATCCAGGCTGATTCCTCCCCCGACAGGGTGAAGGAAATCATGGACAGGCTGCTGAAGACCGCGCCCATTCCGGATACGATCATCCGGCCGGTGCCGCTCGATGTCGAGATCAACTGCAAGCAGGCCGAACTGGCTGAGCTTTCATAACCACTGGGGGGATGGAGATGAGCAGTGTGCATGATGTTGCGGTGATCGGTGCCGGCCCGGCGGGACTGTCGACGGCGTATGAACTGAAAAGAATCGGTCTCGATCCGCTGGTGCTGGAAAAAACAGCCGCGGTGGGAGACGTCTGGCGCAATCATTATGACGGCGTGCGCCTGAATACAGGACGCGTCTTATCCCAACTCCCGGGAAATCCGTTTCCCCGCTCGGCCGGTGGCTGGCCTTCGCGTGATGAAGTCGTGCGTGTCCTCGAAACATTTCCCGAACGGGGAGGATTCAAGGTTCGAACCGGAATCAATATCGAAAAAGTCGAGTATGAACGTCAGCGCAACACCTGGACCCTCTCCAGCCAGGACGGGGAAATGTTCGAATCGCGCGCCGTGGTGGTCGCGACTGGGTGCGCGTGCACTCCCATCATCCCGCAATGGGAAGGCATGGAAACCTTTCCCGGGGAAATCCTCCATTCCTCGAAATTCAAAAATGCCAAACCTTATGCAGGAAAGGATGTGCTGGTGGTCGGCAGCGGCAATTCCGCGGCTGAAATTGCCAGCAGGCTTGCTGAATGCGCAAAAACGGTGACCCTCTCCGTCCGGACGCTGCCCCATATTCTCCCCAAAAGCGTATTCGGCATTTCGCTGGCGGGAATCGGCGTTGCGCTCCGCCCCCTGCCGCCGGCGTGGACGGATGTCATCCTGAATGCCCTGCGCAGGCTGTTCATAGGCGATCTGACCCCCTATGGCCTTCCTTTTCCTGAATCCCCGGTATCGCAGCAGTTTGCCAGGACCCAGGTCGTGCCGATCGTCTATGACCGTTTCGCGGAGGATATCCGCGCGGGGCGCATCCGGGTGGTGGGGCAGATCAGAAAGATCGAAGGGCAGACCGTGCATGTCTTCAATTCCATTGGAGCAAAGCCTCATGAGCCCCAGGAAGAAGCCACGTTGAACGTGGATGCGATTGTTGCCGGAACAGGTTTTCGCAGTGGTCTCACCAGACTGATCCAGGTTCCCGGCATTACTACCGAGGAGGATAGGCCAGTGGTCCAGGGAGACCATGAATTCCCGGGTGCGCCCCGCCTTTACATTATCGGGCACTTCGTTCCCTTGAGCGGCTACCTGCGGGAAATTCGCCTGGATGCGGGCAGAATCGCGAGAAGAATCGGAAAACAATTAGCGGAGCAGAGCGTCCCCGACCAGGCAAACCCGCATCAATCCATGCAGATCGTGGAGGAATAGGTTGACGAAGAAAGAACGCAAATCGACTGAGGAAAAATTGCTTCTTGCCGCGCGCCGCCTGTTCTGCCGCGCCGGAATCCATGCAACAGGCATTACACGGATTCTCGAGGAAGCAGGTGTGGCTCGCGCGAGCCTCTATGCGCACTACGGCTCAAAGGAAAACCTGCTCAAGGCGGTGTTCGATACGGAAGCGAACATGTGGTTTCACTGGTTCGACATGGACCTGCCGCATCTCAAGTGTTCCCCCAGAGAGCGCATCCTGGCCCTGTTCGATCTGCTGGAGAAATGGTTCGCAAAAGAAGACTTCTTCGGTTGCGTATTCATCAATGCCGTAGCGGAGCACGAAAAGGATAGCCGCTGGGTAAAGGATATAGCCAGTGCCTATCGGGACCAGATAATTGACCGGCTCAGGGCGCTGGTCGTGGAAAGCGGGGCCAGGGATCCGGATATGCTCACACAGAAACTGGGCCTGATCATCGAGGGTGCGATCGTGACTGCCATGGTCACCCAAAACAGCCAGGCCGCCTGTATCGCACAGCTTGCCGCCGAGGACGTTCTGCGCTGCATGGAGTATGCCCCCTCTCCAGCGGAGGACTCTGCATCATCCGCTGTGGCTGCCGCCATGGAATCGACTTAGCTTGAAATGGCCACTGACCATGGCGCTCGCAAAAATGGAAGGCGGCACGCCATCGAACACACTGCTGACGATTCCTCCGAGAATGTACGAGTCCGGCACCATTACCCAGGTATTGCGTATCGCCGAATTGGGGGAATACACGCTTTATCTATCCGGGAAGGATGGGAATCAGGCTGATTTCACGCTGGAAATCCCCATCACCGTGGGAACGCCATGGTACGAGGGCTTTGCTCAATTCTGATCCATGTTCGTTCTGGTCATGGCGGCGTGGCGGCAATTCTCTATCAACTTTTTAGAAAACTCTGACTACCTAAGTAAAGGAGCTATTTACCATGAAATTCACGCAACTGCGAAATGCAACCATCATTATCGGCTATGCGGGAAAAAAATTTCTGGTTGACCCCATGCTGGCGGAAAAGGGGGCATTTCCCGGATTCGAGGGCACGATCAATAGCCACTTGGCCAATCCCCTGGTCGATCTGCCTGTTCCCATGGATGAGATCCTGGATGTGGATGCAGTCATTGTTACCCATATTCATCCGGACCACTGGGATGAGGCGGCCATCAATCTGGTACCCAAGGATATGCTGGTTTTTGCGCAAAACGAGAAAGACGCAGCGGAAATACGAGCGCAAGGATTCCGCAATGTCCGGGCTCTGGGGGAAAGTACTGTTTTTGACGGCATCACGTTCATCAAAACCCCTGGTCGGCATGGTGGAGAAAAAACCGTTAAAGAAATGGCGGAGGTGTTGGGACATGTATCGGGTGTCGTATTCAAACATCCCAATGAAAAAACGCTCTATATCGCCGGGGATACAGTCTGGTACGAGGAGGTCGAAGAAAACCTGAAGAAATACGAGCCCGATGTGGTTGTCCTGAACAGCGGAGACCCCCAGGTGCTGGGTTATGACTCCATTATTATGGATAAAAAGGACGTTTACGAGGTTTATAAGGCCGCTCCCAGGGCAACCATTATTGCGAGCCACATGGAAGCTGTGAACCACGCCATGCTCTCCCGAAAAGAGTTGCGGGAGTTCCTCACCGAAAAGGGTATGACACAACGCGTATTGGTGCCTGAGGACGGTGAATCCTGCGTTTTTTAACAAAGTGACAATTTGATATCTGGGTAGACCCCGCAGCACCTACTGTGAGGCTGAACAGCTCAAGTATCTTCTGTAATCAGTCTACAACCGGAGGATTCTTAGAATGGCAGGTTATGTTGGCGATGTTGCCATCGCGTACGATCGTGATCTCGGGCCCGTGCTTTTCGAGCACTATGCTATCGACATTGCGAGACGCGCAACGGAAAGATCAGTCCGCCACGTGCTCGAAATCGCGGCAGGAACGGGAATAGTCACCCGGCAACTGCGTGACGCGCTCCCCAACGATGCGCTACTGAGTGCGATCGATATCAGTGATTCCATGATGGACGTCGCGCGCGCAAAGTTTCTTCCCCACGAGCAGGTCACGTTCCAGATCGCCGACGCTACGGTACTGCCTTTCGACGACGAGGCGTTCGATGCGGTGGTCTGCCAGTTCGGGGTAATGTTCTTCGATAAAGACGCGGCGTTTCGCGAGGTGCACCGGGCGCTTAAGCGCGGAGGGCGATACCTCTTCAGCGTCTGGGACTCGCGGCACTACAATCCCTTCGCCAGCCTGACTTTCGAGGTAATGAAGCAATTCTTTCCGTCGAACCCGCCTGCGTTCCTCGAACACCCCGTTTCCTCCTTCGAAATCGATCCCATCAAGGAAATGCTCATTCGCTCAGGCTTTGAACGGATTGTCATCTCGGTTCAGCCATGGGAATACGATATTCTGGATGTGCCAGCCTTCGCCCGGGGGTTGGTGTTCAGTCCGCTCATCGAGGAAATCAGGGAGCGCGGCGGGGTCGAGCCGGAGAAGGTAATCGAGGCGCTGGCGGAAGTGTTGACAAGAGAATATGGCTCCAACCCCACGCGCTACCCAATGCAGGCCATCCTGTTCGAGGCGGAAAAGCCTTGACATGCAATTTTAGGGTGTGAGCTGGAATCTCAAAAAGAGAACGAATGGTTTACTTTTATCGGGTGAGGAGATACAGAATGAAAGACAGCTCTGTTATGAAGTTTTGTTACACGCTACCGTTTTTAATGCTGGCAGGCAATCTGTCTTATGCCATGCCGGGTATGCACGGAGCCGAAGGCAGTGGAGTGACTGAGCCGCCTGCTGCATCAAAAGATATGGGGGCACCCATCAACTCACCAGGTTCGGAAATAGAAATTACCTACAGTGCAGACGGCAAAACAGCTATTTTTGTTTCAACCCGTAAGGGCAGTGTCGAGTCACCCGGCACCCTTTACAGTTTCGACATATGGATGGCTCGCAATGTGGATGGTGTGTGGCAGGAGCCCGTTCATCTCGGTCCTGACATTGACCCGACCGTAGGGCCAAATATCAATACCGCGGCCTGGGAGCTGGAACCGACTTTCTCGGATGATGGAAATGTCATTTATTTTACGAGATATGAACCGGGCAACCTGCTGTCAGGTGATCTTTATGTCGTTCAGAAAGTGAATGGTGTATGGCAGCCGGCCAGAAGCTGGAACGATGTTCCGGAACTTCCCAGTATCAATACCCCAACCGGGGAGGAGCATTGTCCGATTATTGTTTCCGACAGCCTGATTTATTTCAATTACAGCCAGCCGGGAGTCACGCAAGAGAGTGATATCTGGAAAGTCGAGAAAAAAGATGGGGTGTGGCAGAAGCCGGTGAGCCTGGGCGCGAAAATCAATTCCCCACAGCGTGACCATATGCACTGGACCGGGGTGTCAAAAGATGGCAAAAGCATGGTCGTCACCAGTACACGAATCGATCCGGATTCCCGGGGTGGGCACGATATGTGGATTTCACATCAGGATGCCAATGGAGAATGGCAGAAACCGATCAATCTCGGTGATGTCATCAATACGGCGGGTGAAGAAATGTGCTGGACTTTCACGCCTGACGGTAAGAAATTTACCGGCAGTTGGGGACCCCACAACACATTTGATACGGATATCCGCTGGATAAGCAAAGAGGATATTCCCTTGTTGAAAAAGTTCGAGCCGATTGGGCCACCACCTAATTTACTTGCCAATGTCAGAAAATGACACCAAGGAGGCTGGAATGAATCTCATGAGGAAAAGCGCTAGGGTATTAGTATCGATGCTCTTGGCATTGGCATTGACTCAAATCGCAAGGGCGGATGACGAGGGTTCACATAAACCTATGATTGGCGATGTACACTTCAAAGTGGAGTGCAACGCTGCGGCACAAGCCAGGTTTAATGTGGCAGTGGCCTACTACCACTCTTTTCAGTGGCAGCGTGCCATTGCAACGGCTGACGACGTACTCAAGGCGGACCCCACTTGTGGTATGGCTCATTGGGTAAAAGCACTGGCGATTCTCGATAACCCGTTTGCCTGGCCAGTCACCTTGTCAGAAAAAGCAATGACTGAGGGACCGATATTGCTCGATGCCGCGCGTAAGGCCGGGCTCAAGACTCAGCGAGAGCGTGACTATGTCGATGCACTCGAAGTATTCTTTAAAGGCCTGAACAACGCGAACTATCGAGAAAGAGCTGATGCCTTCGAAAAAGCGATGGCACAGCTGGCGCAACGAAATGCCGACGACAGTGAGGCAACCGTGTTGTATGCGCTCATTCTTTCGAGGAACTTCGATCCCACTGACAAGACCTATAGCAATCAATTGCACGCTGCCAAGCTGCTTGAGCCGATCTTTGCCCGACAGCCAAACCATCCTGGAGTGGCACACTATCTCATTCACAGTTATGACTATCCACCGTTGGCCAAGCGTGGGATCGGCGCTGCAAGGAAGTACGCGAAAATCGCTCCGGACGCGCCTCACGCTTTGCACATGCCATCGCACATCTTCACCCTCACAGGCTTCTGGCAAGAGTCGATTGATACAAACCGTCGTGCGGCCGCGACGGCTGATGACGCGATTACCCACGACGGGCATCATGCATCCGACTACATGGCATATGCCCATCTACAGTTAGCTCAGGATCTCGCGGCACGAAAAGTCATGGAGCAAGAGCAAGCGCGACATGGGATTGACATGCTTGGAGTCGCGTATCCGTACGCTGCTATCCCCGCAAGGATCGCACTTGAACGCGGAGCCTGGCAGGAGGCAGCGAATTTGCCATTGTATTCCCGGAATACCTACCCATGGAAGAAGTATCCACAGGCGGAAGCAGTCAACGCTTTCGCCCGCGGTATTGGTTCAGCGATGAGTGGAGAGCTGGGTAAGGCGAACTTCGAGGCGAAGCGGTTGGCCAAACTTCGCGATGTGGCTGCGGCTATGAAATTGAACTACTGGGCCGACCAGATCGAAATCCAGGCCGATGTAGTACGCGGACTGACAGCCTTTGCGGAAGGCAAACACGATGAGGGTATCGCAATACTGCGCCGAGCGGCAGAACGTGAAGACGCGAGCGCAAAGAATGTCGTGACACCTGGGCCAGTCGTTCCGGCGCGAGAGATGCTGGCGACGACACTTGAACGTGGAGGTAAACCGGCTGATGCTCTCGCTGAGTTCGAAAAAGTTCTTGAGCAACAGCCCAATCGATATCGGGCGATCGCGGGAGCAGCTCAAAATGCAAAGCGAGGGGGCAATGAGCAGAAGGCTGTCCACTACTCGGAGCAGCTGCTTGAGTTGGCCAGGCACGCTGACAGCCCGCGCCCCGAGACAGTCGAGGCTAAGCGTATACTTGGAAGGTAACTGTACAGACGTTCTCCCAAGGTCGGATTGCCTGGTTTCCTGACGGGTAGTGCGGAGTGAGGCTAGTCTGGATAAGGGGCTATATATGGTACTTATTACTGGAGAGGCGGTGCCTCCCGTACATTATGAGTATTGCTAATCGAGGCCTTAAAGCGAGCAGGGGTTGTCGTCTACGTTTGTGGCCAAGCAGTGGCTCATAATGGTTTTGCCCAATCGTGGATCAACCAGGATGTAACGGTAGCCTTGTCGGCCATGATGGTACTGGCACACTATCAGTCCGAGGGTTATGCGCTCGTCGAGTGACCTTTGTTATCGTTATCCCAAGCTCGGGCGCGCTGGCCCAGGTGGGCGTTTCGCTGGGCAGGCGGAAATCAATGACGGTTTTGATACCGTGGCGCTTGGCCTGTTGCAGGTCCTGTTCGGTTGACTGCGGCCCAAGCAGCATGCTGTCTTCCAGCTGCTTGAAACGATCCATATATTACCTCCCTATCAGCCTTGTGTGCTTTCTGTCATCTGTTGACAGTATTTCCCCAGGTTCTCGGGTAGATTTGGTGGGCAGACGCCGCATTGTTTATTGCCGGGCACGGCATAATCAATGAACTTAGGGTATGGCAGGTTCAAGTTAGCCATGATTTCCCGGAACTCTTCGAGAGTGCGATCACCCCCCAGGCGCGGATTGCGCTTCTTTTCCTGGATGATAGTGGACACGTGCCGGTCCTTGTAGTCATGGGCTGGATATACCAGCGTGTCTTCCGGTAATGAGAACAATTTCTCTTTAACGCTTCGATAGAGCGCATCGGCGTCACCTTGCTGAAAATCGGTGCGTCCACACCCTTCAATCAGCAGCGCATCGCCGGTAAACACCCTGTCATTGAAGAGGTATGCAAAATGGCCTGAAGTGTGGCCGGGTGTATGCAAAGGATTGAGTGCAATCGAACCGATTTGAAACGGCTTGCTTTCCTCAAGGTTGGTATCTGCACAAGGAACTTGTTCAGCCGCCGGTACAGCAATTTTGCTGCCGACTTTCTTTTTCAGTTCCAGAGCAGCGGTGATGTGGTCTGCATGCACATGCGTATCCACGCTGTACGCAAGCGTCAGCCCCAACCGCTGCAGTTCTTTCAGGTCGCGATCCATGGATGCGATTACGGGGTCAATCAGAAGCGCCTGCCCAGTTTCCTGACATCCGAGCAAGTAAGTATAGGTGCTGGATAAAGACTCGAATAATTGGCGGAAAATCATCGCAAACCTCCTTCATCAGTCGCAGAAACAAGTCTTTCAAGTTGCCCCTCGGATTACACTTTAGCAATGCTGCATCCAGCCGCTTAAAGGTAGGTGGGACACATGGAAAGCCGACGCCAGCTCCAAAAGAGCTGCTGTGTACGGTGGAAGTAAAAGCCACGTTAAAGTGGATCATCCAGGTTTTGTGGCTGCCGCTATATATAATAATATATTATAAGGATATAATATATTATTATATGTCTCAGGATAGTCCTGATCCGTTAGAAGCAGCAATGAACTTGAGAGGACGAAAGTAAAACCAGCTCAGGTTTTGCTGATATTTCCGCACTGCGGGAATCTGCATCCAAGGCACAAGCTCTAATTACTTTCAGGATGACCTCATCCATAGGAGTACCAATGTCCAGCCAGCCTTTTTCACAGCTTAATCCAATTAATTTTCTGCAAACGTTTGTAACGCAGAGCCTCGAATTAAACGAGCTGTGTGAATCTGATAAAAAAGACAAACCGATAAACAGAATTGAGCAACTGGGATTGAATGCGGGCAGCTGTTTCGAGGCGGCTTACCGCGAGGAACGTGGCCTTGTGGGTCCGCTGGACAATGCCCAATACCGCGATTTGATTGTTGAAATAAAGAACAAAATAGGAGGCGCCTTTTCTCCTGCATCCAGCGAGCCGGGGACAGTGCGCGTTGTCAATACCCGCTGCCCATTCGGTGAGGCAGTCAGACATGCACCTGAGCTATGCAAGATGACTTCGAGCGTATTCGGCGGAATCGCAGCGCACAATTTCGGTTACGCCAAAGTCATTCTTGAGAAGCGCATCGCCGTCGGGGACGGCATGTGTGAAGTCTGCATCCATACTGATCCGAATCAGGCAAATCAACATCAGGGCGGCGACGAATATCGGAAGGAGGGAGAACTCGTCGTCGGCAAGTCTGCCTCTGCAGAAGTCGGTACTCGCGTGGAAAAACAGATGAACAAGGTCTGGTTCGGCACCAGATCCAGTAAGCCTGACACGAGCGAGAGGCCGCGCCTTGTGGCCCAGTCACGGGGGATACGTGAGGCACTGGAAACCGTGGAAATCGTTGCCCCCACGACAGCCAGTGTATTAATTAGCGGCGAAACAGGCGTGGGTAAGGAGGTCATCGCCCGTGCTATCCACGCCATGAGCGAACGCTGGAACAGCAAATTCCTTGCAGTAAATTGCGGCGCTATCCCGGAAAACCTGGTTGAAAGCGTTTTGTTCGGGCACGAGCGCGGTGCCTTCACCGGAGCCTATGAAGTGCATCAGGGTTTTTTCGAGCGTGCGGACAAGGGCACGCTGTTCCTGGATGAAATTGACTCACTCCCGCTTCCAGCTCAGGCGCGGTTGCTGCGAGTGCTTCAGGAAAATGAATTTGAGCGTGTAGGAGGCAAGCAGAGCCTATCTACCGACGTCAGAATCATTGCCGCTGCCGGCAGCCAGCTTGACAAGTTGATCGCTCAAGGGGTTTTCCGCCGCGATCTTTATTATCGCTTAAATGTCGTGCCGATCCATATTCCCCCGCTGCGTGAGCGGCCTGAAGACATCCCGCCTTTGGCCGCCTCGATCTTAACGAGGCTCTCTGAAAAATACCGCAAGAATCCTCATAAACTGAGCAGGCGCGCCTTGGCACAGCTTACGAGCTACGATTGGCCAGGTAATGTCAGAGAGCTGGAAAACGTTCTGGAACGCTCGTTTTTATTTACTTCCGGACAGCTGTTGGAACAGGTGGCATTGCCCAAAAAACCTTCGCAACCCCAGCACGTCCCTCAGCAGTCTTTGGTCCAGCAGACATCCTGTACGTTAAAAGAGGCGAGGAAGAGGGCGTCAGACGAGGTGGAAGAGGCGATGTTAAGAGAGCTGCTTGCGAATTTTCGAGGGAATATAAAAAAAGTTGCCCAATCACTCCACATCACGCCGCGCGCGGTCCATCAGAAATTAACCCAACATCGGATTGATCCGAACGCGTTTCGGCTTTCCCCTTAGATACCCCCTCATCCACTATTTAGAGCATGACCAAGATTCTTGCGAAGATGCAAAGAATGCTGATTTCCTTCGTATGAAGTATTGCTTCCTATGCGAAAAATTTCTTCTCTTCATGCATCCCTTTGATCCTGGAAGCATCTTTAAAGAAATAAGCAATCTGCTGAGAAGTATCAGTACGCATGAATGCTGGAATATCATTCCCAACTTGCTGTTTTATAGTCAATTTATTTCTGGCACAGGATTTGCTTTATTTTCAAATGCGGAGCGTTACTTTGACAAGTCACGCGGTTCGTAAAATCCACCAAGGAGAAATTGATGACGCTTAAAGAGAAACTCGATACGCATGTTGCGGCATATGAACACTGGGCAACACGGCGACGCTATGGACCTCGCGGGGCGAACAACCTCAATTTGTGGGTCCTTGCTTGTATGGACGAACGTTTGCCCGTGGATGAAGCACTGGGCATTCACGTGGATACACCGGCAGGACATGGCGATGCGCATTGTTTCCGAAATGCGGGCGGGATTGTGACCGACGATGCGATACGCTCAGCCATGCTGACGTGTAATTTCTTTGGCACGAAAGAAATCGTCATTGTTCAACATACACAGTGCGGCATGCTGTCGGCAAATGCGCAGGATTTGGAGAAGCATTTCCGCGACAAGGGGGTTGATCCTGACAATGTTACTTTGGATCCCACTTTGCCCGAATTGAAGCTGGAAAAAGGCGCATTCGCCAAGTGGATCGGCATGATGGATGATGTGGACGTAACCTGCATGAAGACGATTGAAGCTTTCAGGAATCATCCGCTCATACCTAAAGATACGGTAATCAGCGGCTGGATCTGGGAAGTCGAGACGCGTCGGTTGAGGGCTCCAACACTTGATGCTGAAAAACGCGCAAGAACTGATGTTACCTCAACCCCGTTCGGTGTTAAAGGTAAACAACCGGCACGGTGGGAATAATTCTCTAGGGTCAAATTAATGCCAGTTTGTGTTAGCGGGGCTACTGCCCCTGCTAACCAGGAAATCGAGTACGAGACGAAAGGATACAAGATGCCGACTTATGATTACGAATGCATGCCATGCAACTTGCGGTTAGAGGCCCGGCATTCTGTTAACACGCGGGCTCCAAACTGCCCCCAGTGCGAAGGCACGCTCACAAGGCTGATTCTGTCCGCGCCTGCAGCGCATGGCCATATGGCACAAGGGCGCGAACAGGCAATGCGTTCACTCCAGTCGACACCGGGGCGGGGCAAGCATCAGCACGGACCGGGATGCGGATGCGGTCATTAGGTCAAATTTGGAAGCGTTGCCTTGGCGACACAGCCGATAAAAGCGGATTATGGAGGGTGCAACGATGAGCGAGAGCTCACAACAAGCAGGCATGAGGCGCGACACCTCTGTACGCGGTCTGGACAACTTCTTCGACGTCCTTGTAATTGGAGGGGGTTCTGCTGGCATCGGTGTTACCGCAAGCCTTTTGCACAGACGACCTGCGCTCAGGATCGGGATTGCCGAGCCCAGCGATAAGCACTACTACCAGCCGGCATGGACGCTGGTCGGAGGAGGTGCTTACGACGTCACAAAAACGGTTCGAGCCATGTCAGAAGTCATTCCAAAAGGTGCATATTGGCTTCAGGCTGCGGCCATCGGTTTTGATCCCGCCTCCAATCTCGTCCAGTTCGCCGATGGGCGTGCTATCGGCTATGAGCAGCTCATCGTGTGTCCGGGACTTCGCCTGGCCTGGGAGCAAATCGAGGGATTGGAAGAAACCCTGGGAAAGAATGGAGTTACATCAAACTATCGATTCGACCTGGCTCCCTATACCTGGTCCCTAGTCCAGAACCTCAAGCGCGGTAAGGCGCTTTTCACCCAGCCTCCCATGCCGATCAAATGTGCGGGGGCGCCGCAAAAAGCAATGTACCTGTCCTGCGACCATTGGCTGCGCAACGGGAACCTGAATGATATTGAAGTCGAATTCAACGTTGCGGGAGCCGTGCTGTTCGGCGTGGCCGCTTTCGTGCCGCCACTGATGCAATATGTAAAACACTACAACATAAACCTCGTGTTTAACTCGAACCTGGTAAAGGTCGATGGCATCAACAGGACAGCATATTTTGATATCAAGGATGAGAAAGGCAACGTAGAGCGTGTGGTAAAGCCTTTTGACATGCTTCATGTCACGCCACCTCAAATGGCGCCCGATTTTATTCGCCGCAGTCCACTGGCAGATTCCGCGGGCTGGTGCGAAGTCAACCAGGAAACGCTTCAGCATCCCCGCTATCCGAATATATTCTCCCTGGGAGACGTGTGCTCTTCACCCAATGCAAAAACGGCCGCAGCGGTAAGGAAGCAGATAGTTGTGGTAGCGGAGAATCTGCTCGCTGCAAAAGAAGGAAGGGAATTGCCTACCCGCTACGACGGATATGGTTCCTGTCCGCTTATTGTGGAAAAGGGCAAGGTCATCCTTGCAGAGTTTGGGTTTGGCGGCAAGCTGCTTCCGACTTTCCGGCTCGATCCGACGGTTCCACGTTACCTGGCCTGGCTGCTCAAGGCGAAATTTCTGCCTTGGTTTTACTGGAATGGTTTTCTGAAAGGGCGTGAGTGGCTCGCGCGATCCAGGCCTCAGCCCGATTAATCATGCAAACGCTACTGCCGGAAAGTGCGCTGCTCGGCTCTGTCGTGGGCATTATTCTCGGACTCACCGGAGCAGGAGGCGCCATTATTGCCGTTCCTCTGCTGATCTTCGGCTTGCATCTGGGAATTGCAGACGCTGCACCGATTGCATTGTTTGCTGTCAGCATTTCGGCTGCCATCGGCGCGCTGCTTGCATTGAAACAGGGAAGGGTAAGGTACCGGGCAGCAGGTTTCATCGCATTCACCGGGGCACTGGTTTCGCCGGTAGGGATATATGTCGGCCAAAAACTACCCGATGCAGCCTTGAGACTCCTGTTTGCAGTAGTGCTTGGCTATGTCGCTATCAGAATGTTCAGATCGTCAGGAAATCATCCTGCGGAAGCCACAATTGCATCCTCGCCTGTCACGCCTTGCCAGCTCGACGATTTCAGCGGACGACTTATCTGGGATGCTTCCTGCGCTAGAGCACTCACGCTATCCGGGATTGCAGCTGGCTTTCTCTCTGGCCTGCTCGGAGTGGGCGGCGGCTTCATCATTGTGCCCGCACTCCAAAAAGCCACGCGTCTTCACATGCGGAGCATCGTGCCCACTTCCCTCGCGGTGATTGCGCTGGTATCTGCGGCTGGCGCATTTTCAGCGGCACTTGCCGGGAGCATGAACTGGCCGATTGCGATACCCTTTGCAGGGGGCGCGGTAGCGGCAATGCTGGTTGCGGGCACATTCACGGCCCGCTTCACACGTCAGGGGTTGCAAAAAGGCTTTGCCATTCTTGCCGCGGCCGTGGCGACGGGCATGGGGATCAAAGCCATAGCGGCCGTAACAGGCGTTTGTGGCTGAAACGAGACACCAGACAAGGAAGGGCGTTATTCCTTCAATTGCGCTTGCTAACAAAAAGGGTAACTGCCTTAACCTTTTTTATTTCCAAGGTATAAACGGGACATTTTACTGGAGGAGAGTTTTGCCAAATCTGTCAGGTCCAGGAATCCATCCTCGTTATTTCACCTTCATCCCTGGACGGGCGCCTTCATCGGGAGAAAGCAGATAAGGGCCGTCACCGTCTCCCGCGGCCAGCACCATACCCTCGGATACACCGAACTTCATCTTGCGCGGCGCGAGATTGGCAACCATGACCGTCAGGCGTCCCTTGAGTTGCGCGGGATCATAGGCTGATTTTATGCCTGCAAATACTGTTCGCTGTTCCGAAGCGATATCCAGGGTAAGCTTGAGCAGTTTGTCAGCGCCTGGCACATGCTCCGCATCGAGGATTCTAGCGATCCTGAGATCGATTTTGCCGAAATCCTCGATGGAGATGGCCGGTGCATCGGCTTGGTTTGCTTCTCCTGCTTTTGCAGACGCAGGGGCGGTGGAAGAATTTTTTTCCATGGTTTCTATGGCTCGTGCAGTCTGCTTTGGCTTTGCAGGTGTCAGGCTTTCCTTGTTTGCATTGGTAAGCATTTCGATCTGTTTCGGGTCGATCCGGGTCATCAGGTGCTCGTAATCGTTGATCCGATGTCCCTCCGGCAATAATCTGTGCTGCGAATTTGCATCCTTCCATGTAAGAGGATTCAATCCCAGGAACTGCTCCGCTTCCATCGCAAGCTTCGGCAGCACGGGTTTCAGATACACTGTCAGCATCCGGAACATATTCAACGCGACGCTGCATACTTCATGCAGTTCCCTGTCATTCCTGCCATCTTTCGCCAATACCCAGGGTTTCATCCGATCCACATACTGGTTGGCCACATCCGCCGCCGACATGATTTCCTTGATTGCTTTGCTGAACTCCCTGCGTTCATAGAAATTTGCAATGGACATATGACGCCCGAGGAAAGTATCTCCCTCGCCCAGCTCACAAAAAAGAAACTGGTTGAACCATTTCCGGCTGGTTTCCGAAATGTTGTGCGTAAGCTTGCCGTCGAATTTTTTGATGATGAACCCTGCGCATCTGCTGGCGATGTTGACATATTTCCCCACCAGATCGCTGTTCACGCGTGCGACAAAATCCTCGAAGTTGAGATCGATATCCTCCATGCTGTCGTTGAGCTTGGCAGCGTAGTAATAACGCAACCATTCCGGATTCAGACCTTGCTTCAGATAGCTCTCAGCGGTGATGAAAGTCCCACGGGATTTGGACATTTTCTGGCCGTTGACGGTGAGAAACCCGTGAGCATAAATCTGGGTAGGGGTGCGATATCCCGAGAATTCCAGCATCGCCGGCCAGAACAGGGCGTGAAAGTAGAGAATATCCTTCCCTATGAAATGCACCATTTCCGTATTGCCGCCAGGATGCAGGAATTCGTCGATCTCGGCCTGGGTTCGCTGGTTCTGCTTGAAGTAACTCTTGAAACTGCCGAAATAGCCGACCGGTGCATCCAGCCATACATAGAAGAATTTCTTTCCGCCCGTATGTGGAATAGGGAAGCCGAAATAAGGCGCATCACGCGAAATATCCCAATCCACGAGGCCGGCTGAAAGCCACTCGTTCATTTTATTGGCTGCTTCAGGTTGAAGTCGCGGTCTCGTTTCCAAAGCAATGCCAGACTGGGCCGGAATCGATTCAAATATCCAGTTTTTGAGGAAAGTTTCGCAGCGTATATCCGAAAGCTTGAAAAAGTAGTGGTTCGAAGCGCGGCGCTCCGGCTTGGCGCCGGAGACGGCAGAGTAGGGATCGATGAGGTCAGTGGGTGAATAGGTGGCGCCGCAAGCCTCACAGGAATCTCCATACTGGTCGCCGGCATGACACCTGGGGCATTCGCCCTTGATATATCGATCCGGCAGAAACATCTGCTTGACCGGGTCATAAAACTGTTCCACCGAACGTTTGGCAATCAGATCCCTTGCCCTGAGCTGGCGGTAGATATCTTCGCAAAACGCCTGATTCTCAGGCGAATCGGTCGTGTAATAGTGGTCGAAACCAACATGGAAACCATCGAAATCCGCCTTATGCTCGTGCCATACGCGGTCTATCAGTTGCCGTGGAGTGATGCCTTCCTGTTCTGCGCGAAGCATGATCGGCGTGCCATGCGCGTCGTCCGCGCAAACATAATGCACCTCGTGCTCTTGCATTTTCTGGAAACGAACCCAGATGTCAGTCTGTATATACTCCACCAGATGGCCGAGATGGATGCTGCCGTTGGCATAGGGCAGGGCCGAAGTGACGAGGATTTTCCGTTTGTTCATCAAGCGATTAAGAAAGGGATTCGAAAAGATGCAAGATGACAATTGTAACAAACTGTGAGGCTTGCGGTCTTTGGGGCTGCTGAAAAGGGTTTCTCAGTGTCCTGATTCACTTCTTTTTACCTTGCACAGCGGCCCTTGACAGATTGTTCCGAGCGAACCGGAAGGATGAATTGAGTGAACGAGGCAAATGGCGTTGGAGAGTGAAGTGGCAATTTCCTCCCTGGAGAGGGCGAATACTTCATCCTCATCGGCAAGAGTTCGCGGACTCTGGATATTTGTTAATATTCGAGTCATCAGTGGCCCCAGATCAAAGGAGTTCAAAAAATGGCTATCACAGAACAGCAGATATTGGCCGCACTCGGGGAAATTACCGATCTCACCACGGGCAAGGATTATGTAAGCACCAACGAGGCGCGCAATGTCGTCATCGAGGGCAATAATGTATCGCTGGATATTGTGCTCGGTTATCCGGCAAAAAGCGTGATGGCGAATATTCGCGCCCAGGTGATCGAGAAGCTCAAAACCATTCCTGGAATCGGCAACGTAAATGCCAATGTCTCAAGCAGGATCGTTTCCCACGCGGTGCAGCGCGGTGTAAAACTCATCCCTGGAGTCAAGAATATCATTGCTGTGGCCTCCGGCAAGGGGGGAGTAGGCAAGTCTGCCACGGCAGTCAACCTTGCGCTGGCACTGGCTGCCGAAGGCGCTTCTGTCGGGATACTGGATGCGGATATCTATGGTCCTTCCCAACCGCAAATGCTGGGCCTTACCGGCAGGCCCGATTCTCCTGATGGCAAGACCATCGAACCGATGAGAGCACATGGCATTCAGGCCATGTCCATCGGGCTTCTGATCGATGCGGAAACGCCGATGGTGTGGCGCGGGCCCATGGTTACCCAGGCCCTGCAGCAGTTGCTGACCGATACCCGATGGGAAGAGGTGGATTATCTCATTGTGGACATGCCGCCGGGAACGGGCGATATCCAGTTGACACTTGCGCAAAAAGTGCCGGTGACGGGAGCCGTCATTGTCACGACGCCTCAGGACATTGCGCTGCTCGATGCGCGCAAGGGTTTGAAGATGTTCCAGAAGGTAGGCATTCCCATAATTGGCATCATCGAAAATATGAGCACGCACATTTGCTCCAACTGCGGGCATGAAGAGCATATTTTTGGCGCAGGCGGTGCGGAAAAAATGTGCCGGGATTACGATGTGGAATTGTTGGGCGCGCTGCCCCTCGATATAAAAATTCGCGAACATACCGATTCCGGCAGTCCGACAGTCGTTGCAGAGCCTGACGGGCGAATAGCGGAAATTTATCGCAGTATCGCGCGGCGCCTCGCCGTAAAGATCGACGAGTTGTCACTGGACCATTCCGCACTGTTCGCCAGGATCGTGGTTGAGGATACCTGATCCCCGAAACGGAAGGATTGGCATCTGGAAGGGGAGTTGGACTGTTTTGCCTGCCCGCTCTCCGATTTCCCCGCCTGTACATTCTATTCACGTCGCATTCCTTCTTTCAAGATGACAATCAAGTCGGATAAATGGATTCGCCGGATGGCGATGGAGCACGGCATGATCGAACCGTTCGAGCCGAACCAGGTCAAGCATGCTCCTGACGGGCACAAGATCGTTTCATATGGCACTTCGAGTTACGGGTACGACATTCGCTGCTCGGATGAATTCAAGCTGTTCACCAATATCAACTCCGCCATCGTGGATCCCAAAAATTTCGATTCCAATTCCTTTATCGACGTAAAAAGCAACGTCTGTCTTATTCCGCCTAATTCCTTTGCGCTTGCGCGCACAGTTGAATATTTTCGCATCCCGAGAAATGTGCTGACCATTTGCCTCGGAAAATCCACTTATGCCCGCTGCGGCATCATTGTCAACGTCACCCCCTTCGAGCCGGAATGGGAAGGCTTCGTTACACTGGAGTTTTCCAATACCACGCCTCTTCCCGCAAAGATTTATGCGAATGAAGGTGTCGCCCAGGTAATCTTTTTCGAATCCGATGAGGTCTGCGAAACCTCTTACAAGGACAGGGGAGGGAAATACCAGGGCCAGCATGGAGTGACACTGCCAAAAATCTGAACGTCATACGTTCTTCTCTTTGCGAAAACTGCCCGCCTCACTTGCTTACGCAAGCCTTACGCAAGCTTTGGCCAGCGGGACTGAGCACCTGAATATTGATGAGCATTACCACGTTCCGGAGGTGGAACTTTGGGCTGGACAATGGGTCTTTTCCTCATTCAAAAAAACACTTGATTCCAGCGGAATCAAGTCTATAATCCGCATTTTTTTACGTTATCCAACTGAAGGACAGGAGGTCATCATGACAAGCAAAGCAAACCATTTCATCACGGCTGATCTGGTAAACATCCATACTCCCGTAACGTAGCGCCTCCAAAAGGAAGGACGATCATGCAAATGCGCAATACCGCTCTACGGCAAACCGTAGAAGCAGAAGAAATATTCGATACCCACCCCGAAGTCAGCCTGGATTTTGAACATGTTCAGGCAGCCCTCAAAAAGGGCTACAGCAAGCCGTTTCTGCTGGTTGACAGTAATATTATCCGCAACAAAGCCCGAAGATTCAAAGCCGCCATGCCGCGTGTGCAGCCGCACTACGCAGTCAAGGCCAATCCTGATCCGCGCGTGTTGAAAACGCTGATCGAGGAAGGCGTTGGATTTGAAATTGCCTCCATTTCAGAGCTTGACCTCCTGCTCAGCCTGGATGTGCCTCCTGCGGATATTTATTACAGTAATCCGATGAAGTCGCGCGCGTACCTGGAATATGCCGCGGCCAAAGGTGTGGAGTGGTATGTGCTGGATAGTGTCGAGGAGTTGCGCAAGATCGTCGGCGTGAAGCCGGACGCGAAACTGTATTTGCGGATAGATACGCCCAACATCGGGAGTGACTGGCCGCTCGCCGGCAAGTTCGGCACCCATATAGCCGAGATCAAGGAAATCATTGATGAAGCTGCCAACCTCAAGGCTGATCTGGCCGGAGTGACCTTTCACGTCGGTTCGCAATGCCGCAATCCACAGAATTGGCGGGTCGGCATCGAACGGGCAATCAAGGTATTCGCCGACATGCGCCAGGCGGGATTGTCACCGCGTTTGCTCAACATCGGCGGCGGCTACCCGGTGCGGCATGTCAAGCCCATTCCATCGATAGAAGTTATCGGTGAAGTCGTGAACGAAGCGATTGCTAACCTGCCAGACAACATTCGCATCATGGCTGAGCCCGGACGCTACCTTGTCTCGGATGCGGCCTATTTTGTCTGCCGTGTAGTAGGGACGGCGACCCGCAACGGCAAACGCTGGATGTATTGGGATGCCGGGGTCTTCGGGGGCGTGATCGAGGTCACGGAGGGTTTGCGGTACGAAATTCTTTCCGATCGCACGGGATCGAGCATCCCCTGGTCTGTAGCGGGTCCGACCTGCGATTCGGTCGATATCCTGATGCGGGATGAAATGCTGCCGGAGGATATTGAGGAAGGTGATTTCATCTATATCCCCAATGCCGGCGCTTATACGACAGCCTACGCCAGCAATTTCAACGGCTTTCCTTTGCCGGAGGTTGTCGTCCTGTGACTCAATAAAATAAGGATTCCAGCCTGCCAGCAGGTTCTGGTGGACAGGCCGATTCCGGGACGATCAGGCAGCGCAACCGGACAATAATAATAAAAAAGGCGGGTCACAGTTATCTGTGGCCCGCCACTTTTTTTGCAGGAACGCTTGCCAGGAATCAGAGTCGGAATTCAGAGTTCTGGGATTCAGAATTCGCGATTCAGAGCCGTTGGTCGCCTTGTTCCTGTTGACCTGCCTTGCGATCGAGTGTGGCAAAATGATACTCCAGCCCATTGTCATCCATGTGCTCTTCGCGCGAGACCTCCCGCCAATCATTCCTGTCAAATTCCGGAAAATACGCGTCACCCTCGAAATCCTTGTGGATCTCGGTCATGTATATGCGATCACATAGCGGCAGCATCTGCTGGAATATGTCAGCACCCCCGATGACGAAACATTCGTTCACTTGATCGAGGTGCTCTCCTTCTCCGCTTTTGGTCTGGCTGCAGATGCTCAGCGCTTCTCCTATGGATCTGACAACCAGTGCGCCCGGAACTTCATAATCCGGTTGTCTCGTGATAATGATGCTGGTGCGGCCGGGAAGAAGCCTGCCGATGGATTCATGCGTCTTGCGTCCCATGATGATGGGATGTCCCATCGTAAGCTCCTTGAAGTGCTTGAGGTCGTGCGGCAAGCGCCAGGGGATCGCATTGTTATTGCCGATTATGCGATTTTGCGCCATCGCCGCCAGAACGGAGAGTCGAGGTGTTGTCATACCGCAATGGGCGCTCTGATTGATGGATGAGAATCGTACCCTTCCAGGGTGAAATCCTCGTACCGGAAGTCGAAAACATCCCCGATTGCCGGGTTCAATTTCATGATAGGCAGTTTTTTCGGCGCCCGCCCTAATTGCTCGCGTGCCTGTTCCAGATGATTGAGATAAAGATGGGCATCGCCAAGGGTATGGATGAATTCACCTGCCCGTAAATCGCAGCTCTGCGCCAGCATGAGCGTAAGCAGAGCGTACGAGGCAATGTTGAACGGAACACCCAGGAAGATGTCAGCACTGCGCTGGTAAAGCTGGCAGGAAAGCCTGTCATCCGCCACGTAGAACTGAAACAGTGCATGGCACGGCGCCAGCTTCATTTCCTGCAGTTCACCCACATTCCAGGACGATACGAGCATGCGGCGGGAATCAGGCGTTTTCCTGATCTGCTCGACTACCTGCCTGATCTGATCGATATGGCCTCCCTTCCCGTCCGGCCAGGAGCGCCATTGGCGGCCATATATCGGCCCCAGATCGCCATTCTCATCCGCCCATTCATCCCAAATGGAAACGCCATTTTCGTTGAGATACCTTATATTGGTATCCCCTTTCAAAAACCAGAGCAGTTCGTAAATGATGGATTTCAGATGCAGTTTCTTTGTCGTCAGCAGGGGAAAGCCTTCCGACAGGTCGAAGCGCATCTGGTAACCGAAAACAGAAAGCGTGCCAGTACCCGTGCGATCGGATTTTTTTTGTCCGTGCTCCAGAACATGCTGCATGAGATCGAGGTACTGGCGCATCGAAGTCGGTAACGTCAGTGAGTGGAATATAGTAAAAGGAAGCGTCCCGCGTATAATGGACGAGGTCTCATTCTAACAGATAGAGAGATTTTCATGCTTGCAGCGCTCACCCAGAAAAATGCTCCCCTCGTCTCCCTTGACGACGCAGGCAACGCCACTCATATCCTGGTGGTATTGCCAGCCCACACAGAACTATCGGATGAGCTCGATTTTTTCGGAAAAGATTTGCTGAACGTCTTGTTGTCGCGGCGCAAAATGAAGATGGAAGAAATCAAAGAGACGCCGGTTTCAGCCAATCTGGCGAGTGGCGCGTTATGCGCATGGGTGAGGCTCGATCCGGTCAAATCCGTGTTCGAGCAGCAAGTATCGATGCGTAAAGCCTTGCAGTTGTTGCTGGAAGAAAACCCTTCCGAAATAAACGTTACCGTTTATGGCGACTCCGGCGAAAGGCGAAAGGCCGCGCAACTGGCGCTCTACGCGGCATGGATCAATGGCTCATTGCTGCCATCGCGCAAAACAGGCAAAGAGGAGGAGAACAGCCGCGGGCTCGAACGAATCGTGCTGCACGGGTATGAGGAAGCGGACAATTTTGCCTTGCTGAAAGCCACGGCGGAAGGAAACCTGCTTACACGCGAGCTTACGGTGCTGCCGCCCAATGAATTGACGCCGGGGCTCTACCGCAAGCGCATTCAGGAACTGGCGGCAAGGGAAGGCTGGGATTATCAGGACTTCGATGTCAAAGCGCTGCGCGAGATGGGCGCGGGCGCTTTTGTCGCCGTTGCCCAGGGGAGCGATCCCGAAGACGCGGCCATTGTGCACTTGCGGCGGCGGACGAAAGAAGGAGACAAAACAGCCGCCCTGGTGGGCAAGGGTATCTGCTTCGATACCGGAGGGCATAATCTGAAGCCGGCACGCTACATGCACGGCATGCATGAGGATATGAATGGTTCTGCCGTTGCCCTGGGCATACTGTTGGCTGCAACCCGCGCCAACCTCCCCGTAAACATCGATTGCTGGCTTGCCCTCGCGCAGAACCATATCAGTCCACATGCCTACAAGCAGAACGATGTCATCAGGACGCTCAATGGGACTACTGTAGAGATCGTCCATACGGATGCCGAAGGGCGGATGGTGCTCGCGGATACCCTGACGATGGCGGCGAGAGAGAAGCCCGATATGATGGTGGATTTCGCAACGCTGACAGGAAGCATGCACGTGGCGCTGGGATCGCGCTACAGTGGTATTTTCAGCAATCGGGAAGAGTTGATGCAGAAGGCGTTGGCCGCAGGGAGGGTGACAGGCGAACGGGTCTGGGGATTTCCCCTCGATGCCGATTATGATGTCGAACTGGAAAGCAAGATTGCCGATGTCAGGCAGTGCACCCTGGAGAGCGAGGCGGACCACATTCTCGCCGCCAGATTTCTCAATCGCTTCGTGGACGACGTTCCCTGGCTGCACATGGACCTTTCCGCGAGCAATCACAAGGAAGGGCTGGGCGCTGTGGGAAGCCCGGTGACCGGGTTTGGTGTGGCGTGGGGTGTGGAGATGCTCAGGACTTTTTTTCAGGCTCCCTTTAACCTTTAACAGGTGGATGCAGGTCATACTTGTTCCCGCTTATCGAGAATGTTCGGATACATGCCTCTTTCTGATTGAACGGGTTTTGCAGGCCCTCATGCGATCAGTGTAATAAAAAGGTTTTTCGCCTGCTGTTACGCTTCACGACTCGAAGCTGAAACTTGTGTATCGCAAGCATTTCCTGCGAAGAGGAGGATCAGAACATGTTCGACCCCGCCATACAGAATCGTGCCGCCGGCGCCGTTATGGGCGCTTTTATCGGGGATGCCCTGGGGCTCGGCCCCCATTGGTACTACGACCTGGCAGTGCTGCGCCGCGACTACGGCGACTGGATCACGGCTTATACCGATCCCAAGCTCGGCCGTTACCACAGTGATCTCAAGGCAGGACAGCTCTCCCAGACCGGTATCATTCTTCGGCTCATGCTGTGCTCGCTCATCGAGCGTGGCGGCTATGATGAAGCGGATTTCTGCCAGCGGATGGATGAGAAAATATTCCCGTTGCTCAACGGCATGCCCGTGAACGGTCCGGGCGGATATACGCAGCAGTCGATTCGCGATGCCTGGCGCAAACGGGTCCAGCAAAACCTGCCATGGGGTCAAACGGGAGGTCAGGCCGATACCACTGAAGCGATAGGACGCACGCTGGCCCTGGCGGTCCGTTACGCCTTCCAGCCGCAGGAGATGGCAGCCTTTATCTCCAGCAATACCCGGCTTACCCAGATCGACGATACTGTCATTACCCTGACTGTCGCGTACGGATCGGTATTGGGTCTCCTGGTGCAGGGGCACCAGCTCAACAGGAGTCTTTCCGGCAAGCTCATGCGATTGGCAAGGGCGGGAAAATTGCCTTTCCATACGATGGCGCATACCGACTTGCAGCCGCCTCAAGAGGATATTCCGTGCGAAAGCGGATACTTCATCTCTCCGGACGCCCTGCTCACGCCCTCATATGTAGCAGCAGCCGCGCTGGACCCGGATATCCGGATAGAACCTGCATGGAAAGTCTCGATCGTTTATGGCATGACCTGCGCCATTTATCACCAGCTTCCTGCGGTCTATCATCTCACTGCCCGTTTTCCGAATGATTTCGAATCGGCTGTGCTCCACGCAGTGAATGGCGGCGGCGAAAATCAGGCACGGGCCGCTTTGACCGGTGCGCTCGTTGGAGCCCAGGTCGGCTTGTCGGGGATACCCCAGCGCTTCCTCGAGGGCCTGGATGAAGGCGAAGCGCTCCAGCGCCTTGCGATGGACATGGGATCGAAAGTGGGTGCTTCAACCGGCGGAGGAAAAAGCTGAAAGCCGGGAGGAACTGTGGAAACTCAAGGTTTTTCTTTAAAACCCGACCTCGGGCAAGTGGCGGAATGCCTTGAATGAAACCTACGCAATCTTCAGCACTATCTTGCCCAGGGTATGTCCTGCTTCGATCAAACGATGCGCTTCGGCGGCTTCCACCAGAGGCAGCGTCCGGCTGACATGAACCTTGAGGATGCCTTGTTCAAGCAACCTCGCGCCTTGCTCCAGTATGCCGGTTTGTACGACACGCGCGGGATGTAAACCGAAGTAAAGGGGAGCAGCCATTTGCACATAGCCGATGCTCAGGTTGCGCAGCCGGGCAGTATTGAGTTGCTTTGCATCACAGGACGTTGAAAGCAACGACACTATCCTGCCATACAGCCGAATGGCGAAAAAGGATTTACAGAACGTTTCTCCACCGACCGTATCCAGGGCGAGGTCCACGCCCAGTCCCTCTGTCCAATCGAGCGCTGTGTCAACGAAATCATGACGACGATAATCGATTGCAAGTTCGGCGCCCAGCGATTGCGCGAAGGCAGCCTTTTCCTCGCTCGAAATTGTCGTGGCAACCCGCGCTTTCAGGTATCGGGCAAGCTGGATGGCCATATGGCCCACTCCGCCCGCGCCTGCATGAATCAGCGCGGTCTGGCCCTCCTTGAGATTGCCACGCTTTATCAGGGCTTCCCATGCAGTAATCAGAGCCAACGGAACGGCGGCTGCTTCCACCATTGACAGATTCCCGGGTTTCAATGCCAGATAATCTTCATGCACGACCGTGTATTCCGCATAGTTTCCAGGTGCGCCACCCAGGCCATTATTGAAAAAGAAGACTTCATTGCCTGTGCGCACCCGAGTCACTGAGCTGCCAATAGCTTCAACCACACCTGCACCATCACACCCCAGGATAGACGGAAGCCTGTCCGGGTAATACATATTGGCCTTGCGCACCTTGGTATCGATCGGGTTTACGCCTGCCGCGTGCAACTTCACCCGGACATCGAACGCGCCAGCAAGATCGGGCATGGGAACATCCGCAGGTGTCAATACCTCGGGTGCGCCCGGAGCATTCATCAGGATGGCTTTCATGATTTCCCTTTATTCTTCTTTCTGGATTGCTGATCGATAATACGCGGCGATTCTCCGGCTATGGTGGAACAGGAATGAAAGGCGTACCGGAGAACGGTAAGCTATGGGGATATGTTAAACTTCGAGCCTTGATTTGGCTAGAAAAGTGAAATGTCCGGCAATACTTTTGGCAAACTGTTTTGCGTGACGTCTTTCGGGGAATCCCATGGTCCTGCCATAGGGTGCGTAGTGGATGGTTGTCCCCCGGGAATGGAACTATCCGTTGAGGATATCCAGCAGGATCTGGACCGGCGCAAGCCCGGTACCTCCCGTTACGTGACCCAGCGGCGCGAGTCGGACACTGTAGAAATTCTCTCAGGCGTGTTCGAGGGGAAAACTACGGGTACTCCCATTGCGCTGTTGATTCGCAACGAAGATCAGCGCAGCAAGGACTACAGCAAAATCATGGACACTTTCCGCCCGGGGCACGCGGACTATGTTTATTGGCAAAAATACGGCATACGTGATTACCGGGGTGGGGGACGTTCATCCGCACGCGAAACTGCCGTACGGGTGGCGGCCGCTGCCATAGCCAAAAAATGGCTGCATGCAAGATATGGAGTGGTAATACAAGGTCACATGGCGCAACTGGGGCCTGTCGAGATTCCATTCAAACAATGGGAAGCGGTGGGGGAGAATCCTTTTTTTTCGGCTGATCCGGACATTGTGCCAAGCCTGGAAGAATTCATGGACAAGCTGCGAAAATCGGGCGACTCGGTGGGGGCCAGGATTCGTGTCGTTGCCGAAGGTGTGCCCGTGGGTTGGGGCGAGCCTGTATATGATCGGCTGGATGCCGAAATCGCCTATGCCATGATGAGCATCAACGCGGTTAAAGGGGTCGAAATCGGAGCCGGATTCGCTGCTGTGAGTCAGAAGGGAACCGAGCACTCCGACGAAATCAGTCCCGAGGGTTTCCTCAGCAACAATGCAGGGGGCATATTGGGCGGTATTTCGACGGGACAGGATATCGTCGTGAACATCGCCATCAAGCCCACTTCAAGCATACGCCTGCCGCGACGCTCAGTAGACAAGGCGGGCAATCCGGTAATGGTGGAAACTCATGGCAGGCATGATCCATGTGTAGGTATCCGGGCCACCCCCATCGCGGAAGCAATGCTCGCACTGGTACTGATGGACCATGCGCTGCGCCATAGGGCACAAAACGCGGATGTTGCGTGCACAACTCCAAAAATTCCCGGCAAAGCTGGCCGCAAGCAAAGCCATAAAGAAGACTCAGCCGATAGCGACGCAAAAGCGGAGTTTGCGGAGGATCCCGAGCCGGACGAAGCGTGAAAGATGCAATGCTTCAACAGGTCAGGGGCCAATGGATTCCGGATCAACGGCCTGCTTTCTTCAATATGTTTCCCGGGATGTCAGCATAGTTCGTCACATCTTGGCGAAGTCGCTGAAGGATGTGTCATAAGCGGGAGAGGGTGCCCCAATCAGGAATCCCTGGGCATAGTCGATCTGCATTTTCTCAAGGATTGAAAAAGTCGCTGCATTTTCCACGAACTCCGCTGTTGTCTTCTTTCCGAATCCTCTTGCCACATCGCACAAAGCCTGCACCAGTATTTGGTCATCGGGGTTGTCCGCCAGATTTCGTATGAATGAGCCATCTATCTTTACAACATCGATCGGCAGTTGCCGGATGTAATAGAAGGAGGAGAAACCGACTCCGAAATCATCCAGCGTGAAACTGCAGCCCAGCTTCTTGATCATCTCCATGAGTTCCCGTGCTGCGGGCAAATCCTCGAGTGCCGCTGTCTCGGTTATTTCAAACATGAAATTCGATGGATCCGCGCCATACTCGGCAAATGCATCTTTCAGTATCGGCAGCAGTTCCGGATCGTGAAACGCATGCGCCGACAAGTTTATGGAAAAACGGATGCACTGACCGGCACGCTGTATTTCAGCCGATTGCGCAATCGATTTACGTAAAACCATGTGGTCAATGGCATGGATAAGTCCGGTCTGTTCTGCGGCGGGGATGAAAAACTGGGGCGCGAGAATGGTTCCATCATTGTCGATCATGCGCAGCAGCACCTCGTAATGATCGATGGTCCTGCGCCGAATATGCATGATGGGCTGGAAATAGAACAGGAAGCGTTCGTGTGAAAGGGCGTACTCAATCTTCTCCTTCCAATAGACGAGTGTATGCATGCGTTCACGTGTTTTCTCCTCGTCAGAAAACAAATGCCATCCTCCTCGTCCGGCTTCCTTTGCCTGATACATGGCGAGATCGGCCGCGGCCAGGAGGTCGTGGACATTGCTGCCATGTTCCGGAAAAAGCGCGATACCGACGCTGGCTGATGCTTTATGAGTGCGGCCATTTATTGTAATCTTTCCCTGATTCAGGCTCGCAAGCGTATTTTTTGCCACTTCTATCGCCCCTTCGGCCGTGGTTTGGGGCAAAATCACCGCAAATTCATCGCCTCCCAGGCGTCCGAGTATATCGACGCTGCGAATGTTGCCAAGCAGCAAGCGCGCCACCATTTTAAGTAAGGCATCTCCCGCCTGATGCCCGCTGGTATCGTTGATGTACTTGAACTGGTCAAGATCGAAAAAGAGTAAGGCCCCGGAATACCCGTAGCGCGCGGCAAGATTCAGCATCTGCTCCAGCTCTTCCTGGAAGCGGCGGCGGTTGAAAAGATCCGTGAGGGGATCATGATCTGCCAGCCAGGCAAGACGCCCTTCAGCGCGCTTGTGTTCTGTCATGTCGAGACCCACCGATAACATTGCGGGGTCATCCTCGGTGTGGCGGGTCAGGCGTGAATGCAGCCACAGAATATTACGAATGGAAGCGTCCTTACATACGATATTCGCTTCGTGCCGAAGCTGGTCTCTTCGTTGGCACCGCACCTCTTCCAGGTGAACGGGAAGATCGTGCAGATTCCCGTCGAGCGCCAGAAGATGGAGGAAGGGCGTTCCCTGCAGTTCTTTTTCAGTATACTGAATAAGCGTTTCACCATAGGCATTGAGTGTGAGAATTTCACCATCCGACTTTTGCGTGATTACGATCACTTGCGCAATGTCCAGCAGATTGTTGATGAAATCCCTCTCCTTGCTTAGCTCGTCCATCTTGCTCGCCAGTATACGGGTCCTGTCCGCCACCTGATCCTCGAGCTTCTCCAGTTGATGCGACAGGGCCACCGCTGTTTCATCCAGCAGGTCAATCTCATCTTTCACCCATCGTTTCTGGCTGGCAGAGCGAAGTTCCAGGCGAAAATTCTTGAAACTGCTACGAGCCAGAAGAGGAAGAGTAAAAACGATGTGCTTGAGCCGCGACAGCGGCTTGGTGAGAATGATGAACAACAGTATTTCAGAGAGTATGAGCCCGACCAGGCCAATTATCATGTTTTGCTGTGTCGATCTGTGAATGGTACGGATCGTGGAGGTGATGTCAGTTACAACCATGAAGTGAGCATCGTCTTCCGACACGGCCATTCTCTCCAGAAACAGCGGCTTTATCTGCAGATGTCTATCGCGCCACGAAACCAGGATACCCTCCTCGAGGCTTTCCAGGTCCGGATAATTCGCTGCAACCTCATCCAGAACAGTAATGTTCATTTCCCTGCTGTGTGCAGCAATCGTGACATTCCAGTTTGCAATTTTTACCTTGCTGCTTTCGGGCGAATCGCCTTTTTCGCTCACCAGCAAGGCGATATCAGCGCCTGAGATATCCTTGAAACCCAGGATCACATCGATCAGGGGGGTCCCGATGACGATCACCCCTACATTGTTACCTTCCACGAGCAGGGGCGCCACGGCAAATTGCATGCAGCTGCTGGAGCAGCTGAGGTGGCTCATCGGCTTTTCCTGCGCATTCACTTCGTGTACCCAGGCTGACATCAACGTATCGTGAGTAACAGGCTGGGAAGTTCCCCAACCTGCAAGTTGTTGATTTGAGCTATCGTAAAAACGCAGCAATTCGATACCCTTGTGGAGTTGCAAAGGCATCCAATATGGATCAAATGTCTGAGTGACGTATTTTTTGTTACCTGAGAGCAGGCTTTTATCCATTCCTTCCAGGAAAGGAATCAATCCGGCGAGTTGATGCAAATTTATCGAAACCTGGTCAATCAGTCCTTCAACTTCCTTGGCATAGCGCTGGTGCTGGGCGTTTCTCTGGCTCTCGAAGTCATTCATCAGGCTCAGGTAGGTAATTCCCGTGAATGAAGCCACGATGGCAATCAGTATGAGGCTGCTCAGCAGCAGAACTTTCCACTTCAGCCCCAGGAATTTTTGTGGTTTTTCAGGTGCTATCGCTCCATTTCTCCGCGTAGTCTGATTATGAAAATGCTTATCCCGCAGCATGTCTAGAACCGGTAGGAGCCAAGGATGGAAAACAGATTCCAATGCGGTGACAGATCTCCCGAGTTGGGATTGTCGAGAGTCGAAAGCCAGGCTGTCCCATTCACGCGGTGATACTCGGCGCGCAACATGAACTCAGGCGTGACGTTCCAGCGCAGCCCTACGGTAATGTCTTTGGCAAACCGCCGATGCGGATCGCCGCCTGTAGCTGCCGCCCATTTTTTTCCGCTGCGGTCACCGCTATCCGTATACAGGACATCATAGCGAGCGATCGCTTCCCATTCCGGCGTGATTCGATAAGCTCCCTGAAAGTAATAACTTTCGCCAAAGAAATCCAGATTGAGGGGCGCCTTGCCAAAATTTTTATATTCAAAATGGCGGAGCGCGTATTCCGAAGTAAAACTCCAGCGTTCTGCGTTATATTGCGCGGAGAAAATGAGAGGTGTAAAGCGAATCGAGCCCGCGCGAAGCGAGTCGCCGTTCGCGGGATGATAATCTATGTTCAGGTCCGTTCCGCTGACTGCAAAACGAAGCCGGCCCTCGTCGAGTTCGTAGCTTATACGGCCAATATAGGAGATGTCCGGAACAAGATGGCCTGGCACCCCCTGGCTCAACAGCGCTACTTCTGCTTCAGCACCTCTGACTAATGGGCGTACCGGTCCACCCTCGAAAGATAGGACACCGTGATCGAAACGATATTCACCGTATAAATGTGCTCCATCTGCTGCAATCGCCAATTTGCGCGTGCGATCGAAGTAGATGGATTGGGGTAAAAGTATGCTGGGCCGCGTGAAGGGAACGTCGCGCGTATCATTGTAGAAGCCGAGCGGATTCTTCATCCTGCCCAGGCGTATTCCTATCTTGCTGTTTTCTTCCGATAGAAACGTATAGTCAATGAATCCGTAATCGAGCCGGATATTGCCCGGACTCCCTTTTCCTGCAGTGCGGGAAATCATCTGAGCCGAAAACTGGAGGTTAGGCTTGGGCCTCATGGAAGCATTCAGTCCCAGTTCCCTGAAGTCAAAACTTCCGCTATCGGAACTGCTTTTCCCGAAAACGTTATTGTTGTCCGTGCTCTTGAGCCAACTCTGGCTGGCAAAGCCATGTATTTGCAGGTTGTTCGGCAGGTTCTGAGGAATCGGCAGTTTTTGCGCGTAGGCAACACAATTCGAAAGGACGGCAGACACCACGACGAGCCGGACAACCTCTCGCCTCAAACAGCGGCGAATGGGGTTACTTGACGTGCAGAACATTGACACTGCCATCCATTCTGGATCGGGTTAAATAGCCAATTGCTCCGGGTGTGCTGCCGACTTTTGCAAGCATTTCCTCTGGAGAGGCAACCGTTTCCGGCGCCTGTCCCGTGCCCGAGAACACCAGCCGGTCCCATGCTGCGCGGAGTTGATAGGGAAAAACATTCAGTTTTTCCTTGGAGAACGCGATGTGCAGGGGGGCATTATCCGGAAGCACGAACACATGAATGGGACTGCCATCCGGCCAAGTGTGCAAGCGCATGCCGAAGATGGCGCGCAAGGAGCTTTTGGAAAGGGTTTTTTCGCTGACGCTGGAGTTAGTCACGATCTCGTAGGGCTCGATCGCCCACGTTCTACCCGGCATGAATAAAAGGCCGAGTAGCAGGCATATAGACGAAATCAGATGACTGATTTTTATTTTAATTGTCACAATTTTTACTCACCCGGCAGGGATATGTGTGCTTAAATGGTTGAGCAGTCTTATCCTTGCTAGGATCGAGTGTTCGGACTTTCGAAATGAGAACTAGCGATAGACGATAACTCGCGAAGGCCGGATTAGATGAAGTGCCGCGAATATGCGATTATTATTTTTCAATATCAGCAAGAATGGTGGAGATAGGCGCCGGAGCAAGAGCCGACTCTGGATGTACTGGAAGAACCTTGCCGAAATCAGTAACAAGTTCCCAGATTAGGCGATGACTTTTATGCATTCTGTTCAACATGGCAGGCAGGTCGACGTGATAAGGTCGACGCAGACCATGATGCTCAATTAATGGGCCCACAGGATCGTGCTGGAGCCCATAGAGGGTTAACAGCCTGTTCAAGGCAGGGTCCATGATCGATAGCCAATGAGTTATGTGATGAGCGGCGGACATGCGTATCAGGCCAACAGCAAGCGCGAGGACTGGGTGAGGGAAGCGGCGTGGTTTTTCTGTATCTCTGCCTTCAACACCTATTTCATTTCCCGGGCCGCCCCTATCACCTTTACGCCGCCTGAATCGGCGTACGACGAGCAGGCGCGATACTTCGGCTGCATGTTGCCGAGGTAACCGGTTGATATAAAAAAATGGATCCAGTTGCGCATGCTGTTCGATAGGAAATGGTTTTTCGGGAGTCAGAGGATCCGGGAGTATCAGGCGAGCGGTCCCGACAAAATCGCCGGATGGACGATGACGAAGAAGCATGTGAGAGGAATGGGCATCGTAACTGTCACATTCGTACTCATCAGGATAGCGTGACGCTTCAAATCCAGGAAGACGCTGCTCGATACAGAGTACCTGGTAACGAAGGCGAAATACATCTCGCAACAACTCCGGAGTGTCGGCGTCGATAACTTCGAAATATTCGTTAAAGGCGGCCACAATATCGTTCATCTGGATGAGTCCGGGGAACTGTGATTCAAATCGGCGGAATTTAGAATCGACCGGGGGCAAGGCAGTTCGGGCTGTATCCAGGTTCCGGTTCTTACGGAAATGTTCTTGTTCTTGTGTGGATATCTTGTCATCTTTGCCTTATTGAAGCTCCTGACAAAGCGGACCGTCAGCGGTAACAGAATGAGTGGAATGTATTTACTCGCCATGATGGCAACATAAATTGAATTTTCTTGAACACAAACCTTTAACGGCGAGAATCTGTTTCACTTTATCCATCGAATCATCAAGAAAGGAACCTCTTGGTGCCCTTTTCCAAGGACTGAAAAGGCTATCTTTGGGTTTGTCGATCGGTCATGTATAGCAATATGGCGTGTGAGGGAAGCGGGATTGCCATCTGTTATTCTTGATCGCCCAAAAAGTCTACCGGTAGTTCTGGTCGCTCTTCTCCAATACGTCTGAATGGTTTGTGTCAGCGCACATGTTATGAAACAACGGATCACCAGGCATGGATAGCTGTAAAATTTTACAGCTAGATATTCCTTGGAATCTCCTGGCTGAAATCACTGCAGGACCTGAGCGTAACAAAAGGAAAAAATAGCTGGATAGGGGGTAATTCCGGAGCGCGATGCGCTGTCCTGCTATACTGAGAAAAGCAGCGCTTCCTGTGCCATTTGGGCCGGTACAGTCAGTACAGATGGGATCAGCGGAATGGTTGGAATGTTTTGATTGGTGCCCAGAAGAGGACTCGAACCTCCACAGTGTTGCCACCGCTAGGACCTGAACCTAGTGCGTCTACCAATTCCGCCATCTGGGCAATGAGCGAATCTGTCCAACGATGGGACAGAGGCGCAATTCTATAGGAAATCAGCTTTGACAATCAAGAAGAAACAAAAGCTCCGCAAGCTTGACCCTTATCTTGACCGGGAAAAAGAGCGTTATGGGCATGCGCTGCCCAGCCGGGAATTCATACTCCAGATACTTGAAGAGCAGGGCGTTCCCGTACCCGAGGAAGCATTGCAGAACCTGCTCGGAATCACCGAAGAAGAAGACGATATCTTCAGCCGCCGTCTTTCTGCCATGTTGCGCGAAGGCCAGATCATGCGCAACCGGAAGGGCGATATCTGCATGGTGGAGAAGCTCGATCTCATCAAAGGCAGGATTCAGGGTCACCCGGACGGATTTGGTTTCCTGGTGCCTGATGATGGCAGTCCTGACCTGTTTCTGAGCGCCAAGGAAATGCACAAGGCGATGCATGGTGATCGCGTGATGGTGCGTGAAATCGGGGTTGATCGGCGAGGTCGCCGGGAGGGGACTATCGTAGAGGTGCTGGAACGTGCGGTGACGCAGTTGGTGGGACGATTGCATGCGGATTATGGGATTCTCTACGTGGAGGCGGAGAACAGACGTATCAGCCAGGATATTCTGATACCCAAGGAAGAATCGATGAATGCAAGACCAGGCCAGGTGGTCATGGTGGAAATCCTCAGGCAGCCAAGCAAACATGCGCAGCCTATCGGTCGCATCAAGGAGATCCTGGGGGAGTATACGGCTCCCGGAATGGAGATCGAAATCGCGCTTCGCAAGCACGACTTGCCTTACCAGTTTCCACAGGAAGTGGAAAAGCTTTCGGAACGTCTTCCATCCAAGGTGTTAAAAAAAGACCTGGTCAAAAGGGAGGATCTGCGTCACCTCCCATTGGTGACCATAGATGGCGAAACTGCGCGGGATTTTGACGACGCCGTATATTGCGAGCGTGACGGAAAGGATTACAAGCTTTATGTTGCCATCGCCGACGTCAGCCATTATGTAAAGCCGGGCGACGCGCTCGATCAGGAGGCATACAATCGTGGGAATTCTGTCTATTTTCCGCGGCGCGTTATCCCCATGCTGCCGGAAGCGCTATCGAATGGGCTCTGTTCGCTCAACCCGGAGGTGGATCGTTTATGCATGGTGTGCGAAATAAGCCTGGATTTTGCAGGCGACTTCAAGGACTACCGTTTTTATCCTGCGGTCATGTTTTCGCACGCGCGGCTTACCTATACAAAAGTGGCGGCCATGCTGGAGAATCCCAAGGGAGAGGAAGCGAAACAATACAAGGATCTTCTGCCACACCTCCAGTTGCTCTACAAATTATTCAAGGTATTGCTGAAAGCGCGAAACCTGCGTGGGGCGATTGATTTTGAAACGATCGAAACACGCATGATCTTCAACGATGAGGGCAAAATCGAGCGCATCCTCCCGATACAGCGCAATGACGCGCATCGCATCATCGAAGAATGCATGCTCGCCGCGAATGTGTGCGCTTCCGATTTTCTGCAGGAGCACAAGCAGGCGACTCTCTATCGGGTCCATGAAGGTCCGACGCCGGAAAAGCTTGCTGCCCTGCGTGATTTTCTCAAGGAATTCGGTGTTCAGTTAGGCGGGGGGGACGACCCCAGGGCGAAAGATTACGCTCGTACGTTATCTACAATAAAGGATCGGCCCGATGCGCAACTGCTGCAGACCGTGATGCTTCGATCCTTGCGCCAGGCGGTGTACAGTCCCGACAATGTCGGCCATTTCGGCCTGGCATATGAATCCTACACGCACTTTACATCTCCTATCAGGCGTTATCCCGATCTGCTGGTACATCGAGCCATCAAGGCTGTCCTGAACAAGGCAGCATACTCTCCCGGCAACTGGTACGAACTGGGCGAGCATTGTTCACAGACGGAGCGGCGGGCGGATGAGGCCACGCGCGATGTCGAAACATGGCTCAAGTGCTATTACATGCAGGACAGAATCGGAGAATGCTTTGAGGGAGTTGTCAGCGGTGTCGCAAGTTTTGGTCTTTTTGTGGCATTGAATGGGATTTATGTCGAGGGACTCGTGCATGTTTCAGAGCTGCCCAGCGATTATTTCCATTTTGACGCAGTCAGACATATGTTGCTGGGGGAGCGCACCGGGAAGCGCTACCGACTGGGCGACCGGCTCAGAGTCAGGCTGGTTCGAGTCGACCTGGAATCCAGCAGGATAGATTTTGTGCTCGCCGAAAACGCTCCGGCTGCGGGAAAGATAAAAACCGGGGCAGCGAGTTGATTTCCCCGGCGAGTGTCCGCTCCCCGTTTATCCTTTTTTGCAGTTACTCATTACTATAGATGTCCGGCGCGCGTTTTATATTCGGTTTCCATGCGATTACCAGTCGGCTGCGCCAGAATGCGGCCAGCGTCCGGGAGATTTTCCTCGATGCGGAGCGAAGGGATCAGCGTGCCCGCGATCTGACGACGCTGGCGGAAACCCAGGGCATACGGTTGATTGCATGCGACACCGCAAGGCTTATGGCTTTGGCAGGCAGTGCCCGACATCAGGGCGTAGTTGCGCGTATCGACTCCGCCCATGCGTATGTGGATATCGACGATGTGCTCGACACCCTCACTGAGCCTGCGCTGCTTCTGGTGCTGGATGGAATCCAGGATCCTCATAACCTCGGTGCCTGCCTGCGTGTCGCGGATGCTTTCGGTGTTCATGCTGTGGTTGCACCGAAGGATCGCGCTGTGGGCCTCACCGCTGCGGTGCACAAAGTGGCAAGCGGGGCGGCGGATAACGTGCCCTATATTTCCGTGACGAATCTCGCCCGTACCCTGCGCGGATTGAAGCAGCGGGGGGTAACGATCCTGGGAGCGGCTGCCGATGCCGATACGCAGCTTGGCGCCCTCAAGCTTGATGGACCCATCGCATGGGTACTGGGTTCGGAAGAGAAAGGAATGCGGCGGCTGACGCGGGAAAACTGCGATCAGCTTGTTTCGATTCCCATGCTGGGTAGTGTGGAAAGTCTCAACGTTTCCGTGAGCGCGGGCATCTGCCTGTTTGAAACGCATCGCCAGAGATATGCTTCCAGGCCCTGATATAACCCCCGATTAAAATTGATATTTTCCAGCGGGTTGAGTATAGTACCGGCCTCTTTGAAACATTCGACCTTGCCTCACCGTGCCCGCATCACGGGAGGCTTTACCCATAAGGAGACTGCATGCGACATTACGAAATTATATTCATTGTTCATCCCGATCAAAGCGAGCAGGTATCCGCAATGATCGAGCGGTATCGCAGCATCGTAACCGCCAGAAACGGGCAGGTGCATCGCCTGGAAGACTGGGGACGGCGCCAGCTCGCGTACCTGATCCAGAAGGTTCACAAGGCGCATTATGTGCTCATGAACATTGAATGCGATCAGGAAACGCTGGACGAGCTGGAACACGCATTCAAATTCAATGACGCCATATTGCGCCATCTCACCATCAAAATGGATGAGCCGATTACCGCACCGTCACCCATGATGCGCGAAGAGAAGACCAAACCCGCTCCGCAGCCCGCAGAGGAAGCCAAGGAAACGACGCTTGCGACCTAGGCTGCCAAATCGTTGGATTGCAATCGGACTGAAATTTGCGGAACGATCACGGAAATCGGCAGCTTGCGTTATAGCCCGGCTGGAGTGGCAGTAGTCGAACTCAAGATCAGGCACGTTTCCCGCCAAATCGAGGCGGGAAAGCCCAGGCAGGTGGAGTGCGAAGTTTCCGCCGTAGCCTTGGCGCAGATGGCCGAAACTGTTGCAGGCCTGGTTCCAGGGGCGACAGTGAAGCTGGCCGGGTTTCTTGCAAGAAAAAGCCGCATGAGTTTACAGTTGGCACTGCATGTAAACCGGATCGATCCTATCTGATGGATCTCATTTATAGACAGGAATAGACAGGAAAAATTATGGCACGTTTTTTTTCTAAACGTAAGGATGGCAAGGACAAGGACAAGGACAAGAAGGCTAACCGCCCTCTATTCAAACGCAGGAAGTTCTGCCGCTTTACCGCGGAAGGCATCAAGACAGTCGATTACAAGGACATCGAGTTATTGAAGGATTTCATCAACGAGAACGGCAAGATCATCCCGGCGCGCATAACGGGGACGAAGTCCAGATATCAGCGCCAACTGAGTACTGCCGTGGAGCGCGCCCGCTTTCTGGCATTGCTTCCTTATACTGATTTGCACTGAGGAGAACTGATATGCAGATCATACTGATGGAGAAAGTTGTCAACCTGGGCCAACTGGGTGACGTTGTAAAGGTTAAAAATGGTTACGCGCGCAATTTCCTTATCCCGCAGGGCAAGGCAAAGCGTGCCACCCAGGCGGCTATTGCCGAGTTCGAGGCAAAGCGCACAGAACTGGAAAAAACCCAGGCGGATATCCTGGCCGCCGCCCAGGCTCGTGCTGCCAAACTGGAAGGATTGATGCTGCAGATCACTCAAAAGGCAGGCGTGGATGGCAAGCTGTTCGGTTCAGTTACCAATGCGGATATCGAGGATGCGCTGAAAGCCCAGGGTTTTGAAATTGAAAGGTCCATGATACGCATGCCTCAGGGCACATTGAAGCAGGTGGGCGACCACCCGGTGACTGTCGTGCTGCACACAGATGTGGCTGCGCATATCGTCGTATCCGTTCTGGGTGAATCGACATCCTGAAAAGGTTTCTGTTTTTCATCTTCAAAGGGCTGGCAACAGCCCTTTTTCATTTTTGGTGCACTGCAAGCAGTGTTAAAATCCGGACATGCCCGTAACGTCACGTAACTCCATGGCCCAATTTCTCACGGCAGCTTCAAACGACCAACCACTCGAATCATACAAATTGCCACCGCATTCGGTTGAAGCGGAGCAGTCGGTGCTGGGTGGATTGATGCTGGACAATCACGCATGGGATAAGGTGGCTGACGTGATCACGGAAGATGACTTCTACCGGCAGGATCACAAGCTCATCTATCGGCATATCTGCAAACTGGTCGAGCATAGCAAACCGGCCGATGTCATCACGGTAGCGGAATCCCTTGAGATATCTGCGGAACTGCAAGGAGTCGGCGGGCTCGCTTACGTCGGGATCATCGTACAGAACACGCCCTCGGCTGCAAATATCCGGCGCTATGCGGAAATCGTGCGTGAACGGTCGATCATGCGCAAGCTTGCCCAGGTAGGCACCGGCATTACCGATTCGGCATACAATCCGGCTGGGCGTTCAGCCGCCACGCTGCTGGATGAAGCCGAAGCCAGGGTTTTTGAAATTGCCGAGGCGGGTGCGCGGGGCAAGCAGGGTTTTATCGACATCCAGCCGCTGCTGAAGGAGGTCGTGGAGCGTATAGAGACACTCTACAACCAGGATAATCAAAGCGATGTTACCGGAATCGCAACCGGCTTCCATGATCTGGATGAAAAGACTTCGGGTTTTCAGCCTGGCGATCTTGTCATTGTCGCGGGCCGGCCATCGATGGGCAAGACCGCCTTTTCGCTCAATATTGCCGAGCATGTCGCACTCACGCTCCAAAAGCCGGTAGCGGTATTCAGCATGGAAATGGGAGGCGCGCAACTGGCGATGCGCATGCTGGGTTCCGTCGGAAGGCTGGATCAGCACAAGGTGCGTACTGGCCGCCTGCTGGATGAGGATTGGTCCCGCCTGACGCATGCGCTTGGAAAGCTGAACGACGCTCCACTTTTTATCGATGAAAGTGCCGCTTTGAATGCTCTGGAATTAAGGGCGCGCGCCCGCCGGTTGCATCGCCAGCATGGGGATCTGGGGTTGATCGTGGTGGATTATCTCCAGTTGATGTCAGCCGCCAGCCAGGGCGAGAACCGCGCTACGGAGATTTCCGAAATATCCCGCTCCCTCAAGGCGCTGGCAAAAGAACTGCATGTGCCCGTTGTCGCCTTGTCCCAGTTGAATCGAAGTCTTGAGCAGCGTCCGAACAAGCGTCCAGTCATGTCCGATCTGCGCGAGTCCGGCGCGATCGAACAGGATGCCGATCTGATTCTTTTCATCTACCGGGACGAAGTCTATAACCCCGAGACACAGGATAAGGGAATCGCCGAAATCATTATAGGAAAGCAGCGGAATGGACCGATCGGCAAGGTCGATCTGACTTTTCTGGGCGAATATACCCGATTTGAAAGCTACGCCAAATCAGGGCATTATTAAGACTGCCGGTTCGACTATCTTCGTTATTGTCCGAGTAAATTCTCGGGTGAGTCAGGCTCTGCCTGACGCCTAAAACTTATCCGGTAGCTCGACTGCCACCAAGACTCAAGAAGGTGGTGAGGCATTGCCGGCGATAGCGCTTACAGTATCTCGGCAGCGTAATCCGCCAGCCTGGAACGTTCGCCGCGTTGCAGCGTCACGTGACCGCTGTGATTCCATCCCTTGAACCGGTCCACCACGTAGGTCAACCCTGAGCTTCCTTCCGATAAATAGGGCGTATCTATCTGCGCGATGTTACCCAGGCACACCACCTTGGTGGCAGGGCCGGCACGGGTAATAAGTGTTTTCATCTGCTTGGGTGTCAGATTCTGCGCTTCGTCGATTATCAGGAACTTGTTGATGAAAGTGCGCCCCCGCATGAAATTGAGCGATTTTATCTTGATGCGGGAGCGAATCAGATCGAGTGTTGCGGCTCGTCCCCATTCTCCGGCACTGTTATCCGTCTTGTTGAGCACGTCCAGGTTGTCTTCCAGTGCGCCCATCCAGGGAGTCATCTTTTCTTCTTCGGTGCCGGGTAGAAATCCGATATCCTCACCCACCGGGACCGTCACGCGCGTCATGATGATTTCGGAGTACACCTTGTACTCCAGTGTCTGCATCAGGCCCGCTGCCAGTGTAAGCAATGTCTTGCCGGTACCTGCCTGTCCCAGCAGGGTGACAAAATCCACTTCCGGGTTCATCAGAAGATTGAACGCGAAATTCTGCTCGCGATTCCGCGCTGTGATGCCCCAGACATTGTTCTTTTGATGAGTAAAATCCTTCAGCGTCTGCAGAACGGCCGTCCTCCCGCTGGTCTCCTTGACCTGCGCGTAAAACGGTTTGTCATGCTCCAGGTAAACGAACTGATTGATTACGAAGCCGCCGGCAAGGGGACCGGTCACACGATAAAATGTCTGCCCCGACTGCTGCCAGGACTCCATGTCCTTGCCATGTTCATCCCAGAAATCCTCGGGCAGTTCCTGAATGCCTGAAAAGAGGACGTCGGTATCTTCCAGAACCTTGTCATTGAAATAATCCTCAGCCGCCAGTCCCAGGGCCCGCGCCTTGATGCGCATGTTGATGTCTTTGGAAACCAGTGTGACGACGCGGTTCTGGTGGGTATCGTGCAAAAATTTGACTGCCCCGATAATCTGGTTGTCCGCGCTGCCGCTTGCCAGATATACCGGCAGAACGTTTGTGATCGCCTGCGTCTGGAGGAACAGCCTGCCGGTTGCATTCTTGGTGCCATGGGGTTGCAAGGGAATGCCTTCGTCAATATCCGTTATCGCACTGCTGACGATTTCGTCCAGAAAACGGCTGGTCTGGCGCGCATTGCGGGCAACCTCCGACATCCCTTTCTTGTTGTTGTCGAGTTCCTCGAGGGTGGTCATCGTGATGTAGATGTCATGCTCCTGGAAACGGAACAGGCTGGTGGGATCGTGCATCAGCACATTGCTGTCGAGCACGAACAGCTTGGGCATCACGCGGGTGACCGGAGCGATGGAAGCAGATGACTTGGAAGCCGTGGAAGAACCGGACTTTCTAGGGCTCATGATTCTGGCTGGGCAGGGTTTTCACAAACTCCAGGACTTCCTGGACATGTCCGGGCACTTTGACACTTCGCCATTCGCGCCGGAGTATCCCTTTCGTATCGACCACGAATGTGCTCCGGTCGATGCCGCGGACCTGCTTGCCGTACATGTTTTTCATCTTCATCACACCGAACAGGTTGCAAACTGTCTCGTCCGTGTCGCTCAGCAACTCGAACGGAAAATTCATTTTTGCCTTGAATTTCTCGTGGGACTTGATGTTGTCACGCGAAATACCCACTATGTCGCAATCGGCGTCGGTAAATTCGGTGTAAGCATCCCGGAATTCCTGGCCCTCGGTGGTGCATCCCGGCGTATCGTCCTTGGGATAGAAATAGATGACCAGGTTTTTTTCACGGGCTGGGGATAAACGAAATGTCTTATTACTGGTCGAAGGAAGTTCAAAATCGGGAACGGGTTGATTCAGCATTTCAATCCTCAGTGGTTACTCGCGATGTCATGTTAGCAAAAAAAGCATGTGCGGTTGCAACGAAGAGAAGATTCCTCACCTTCAAAACAGGTAGTCTCAACCCTCTTGATTTCATGAAGGCCTGTTCCGGTTACTGCCATTGTGATCGATCATCAAACAGCGGATATGGGATGAGAGGGACAATCAGAGTTGTCCTCGCACTGCATCCGCCCAGCAGTTGGGAGTTTCGAACAGGCGCACTTGCTCCAGCCTGAGATGATTGCCATAACGATCCTGATATGCTTCATCGAGTATGCGGAAAGCGGTCAGTGCCAGATTTTCCGCCGTGGGTGGCGTATCCAGCACCACGGTTTTGTGGTCTTCGAGGGATTGGAGGAATTCCAGCAACTTGTGGTCTTCCGTATAGGCAAGGAACGCATGGTCCCATTTATCCACCAGCACTTCTTTCGCAATGCGTTTGACCTCTGAATAATCCATGACCATGCCTTGCTCGGAGATGCCGGGCTCGGTGATAATTTCGCCTGACAGGGTGATTTCTATGGCGTAACGATGGCCGTGCAGGTGCCGGCACTGGCTCTTGTGGGAAGGTATACGATGGCCGGCATCGAATTCCAGCCTGCGTGTAATTAACATTATCGGGATTGTAGCATTGCAGCAAATTTCCAAACGATTGGATGTGGCAGATCATAGCCGCGATATAACCGGGATGACCTATGTTTACCCCGTTATTTCGCGCCGTGCCGGGGGTGTATCGATCGGAATCAATCTTAATCCGAACAATGCATGTAACTGGCGTTGCATCTACTGTCAGGTGCCGAATCTCTCGCGAGGTACTGCTCCCGCGATTGACCTGGCAAAACTTGAAGCCGAGTTGCGGGCTTTGCTGCACGAAATCGTATATGGCGATTTCATGCAAAGGCAGGTGCCTGCCGAAGCAAGGCATCTTCATGATATCGCTTTATCCGGCAATGGCGAGTCGACCAGCGCTCGGGAATTCGAACAGGTCATCGAACTGCTCGGACGGGTAAAAGCCGAGTACGCTCTGCCCGAAGCGCTTAAGCTGGTATTGATCACAAATGGCAGCCTGATAGATCGCGACAGTGTCCAGCGCGGATTGAGCCGGATGGCAACGTTCAATGGCGAAGTATGGTTCAAGCTGGACAGTGTCACCCGGGAGGGGAGGCAACTGATCAATAACACGCGCATGAGCTTGAAAAAGATGCGCAGGAATCTGCAACTGTCTGCATCCCTGTGCCCTACATGGTTGCAGACCTGCGTATTCCAAATCGACGGGATGCCACCTTCCGGAAATGAATCTGAAGCGTATTTGAGATTTATCGAGGAATTCCTGAGCGAGGGGGGAGTAATCGAAGGTGTGCTTCTGTATGGTCTTGCGCGTCCATCCTTGCAGCCGGAAGCATCTCGGCTCACGAAGATCAGGCAGGAGTGGATGGAGGCATTTTCGGAACAAATAAGACGCCGGGGACTCGCTGTAAAGCTGAATCCATAGCTTGAATTTTTTCCTTCCTGATTCTCCGATGAAAGCTTGAGCAGTGATCCGGACAGTGCTTCCGGTATTGTCCTACTGCTTGGCCTTGGAGGCTTTCTTCAGACTCTTGTACAGCTCAGGGTCCTTGCTTTTCAGTAAGGCCGCAACCGCCAGATCGTCTTTCTTGATCTTGGAAAGATCGATGTGCTCGATATGCACCAGCCGTACCAGTTCCCTTACCGGCCTGGGCATATTTCGCCCACTCTCATAACGGGAGCCGCCGCTTTGGGTGACACCGACCTTGCTCCAGAAATCATGCTGATTGAGGCCCAGTTTGCGTCGAATTTCACGAGGATTGGATATTTCTTCGAAGAGTTTCATGGGGGCATCCCGACAGGTTATGTAGTTAGAATAGACGCGCTTTTATGTTATAGGAGTATTGCACATACATAAATTTAATTTGTTTTTTTATTCTATGCAAGTATTAAGAAACCCCTGAATCAATCAGGTCTTCCCTGAATGGAGCGGCTCCAAGCGCTGAATTTGATCTGCGTCAATATCCTGGAGGTTTTCCCGTTTATCATTTTGCATATCACGGAAACTGGAAAAAGCTTCTGCAAAGGTTCTCGGGTTTTCTTTCCGGTAATAAGGTAAAATTCGAACACAATATCCATGCCGGGACTTTAAGCCCCTGAATTGATCCGACATATGGCATTTTGCCCACGGCTTTGCCATTCTCAGTTAAGCAGGTTATCGTGACATTTATCGTTCAAAAATATGGCGGCACATCGGTGGGCAGCACGGAGCGCATCAAGAATGTCGCGCGCCGGGTGGCGAGATTTCAGGCTCGCGGCGATCGGGTGGTGGTCGTGGTGTCCGCCATGAGCGGCGAGACAAACCGTCTTATTGCGCTGGCCAGGGAATTCCAGGCCCATCCGGATCCCCGGGAATTGGATGTCATGGTTTCCACCGGGGAGCAGGTTTCTGTCGCTCTGCTGTCAATGGCGCTCATGGATCTGGGCATCAAGGCGAAAAGCTACACCGGCCCCCAGGTGCGCATTCACACCGATAGCGCCTATACCAAGGCCCGCATACTCAAAATCGATGAGGACAAGATACGCGCCGACCTCGATGCGGGATATGTGGTGGCAGTAGCGGGCTTTCAGGGAGTGGAGGAGGCAGGCAGTATCACCACATTGGGCCGAGGCGGTTCCGACACCACGGCTGTTGCCCTTGCGGCAGCGCTCAAGGCGGATGAATGCCAGATCTATACGGATGTAGACGGGGTTTACACGACCGATCCCCGAATCGTGCCCGAGGCGCGCAAACTCAAGACTGTCACCTTTGAAGAAATGCTTGAAATGGCAAGCCTCGGTTCCAAAGTGCTGCAAATCCGCGCAGTGGAGTTCGCGGGCAAATACAAGGTTAAATTGCGGGTGCTCTCCAGTTTCGAGGAAGAAGGAGAGGGTACCCTCATCACTTTCGAGGAAGAAAAAAACATGGAGCGGGCGATTATTTCAGGCATCGCATTCAATCGTGACGAAGCCAAGATTACGGTACTGGGTGTGCCGGACCGTCCCGGTATCGCCTATCAGATTCTCGGTCCCGTGGCGGATGCAAATATCGACGTGGACATGATCATCCAGAATGTTGGCCACGATGACATGACCGATTTCTCATTCACCGTGAATCGCAATGAGTTTGCGAGAACGATGGATATCCTGAAAAATCAGGTGCAGCCTCATATCGGGGCCCGGGGTGTGATCGGGGGCGACAGAATCGCGAAAGTCTCGGTGGTGGGCGTCGGCATGCGTTCGCACGTGGGCATTGCCAGCAGAATGTTTCGTACACTGGCGGAAGAAGGCATCAACATCCAGATGATTTCCACCTCCGAAATCAAGATTTCCGTAGTCGTGGATGAAAAATACATGGAATTGGCTGTGCGGGTGTTGCACAAGATATTCGAACTCGACCAGGTATCGTGATATTCCGCTTGCCGCATTCCTTTTATAACCTTTGTTTGACCCGGAAGTTCTAAACCGCTATCCTAATGCGGCTTTGTTGGAGAGATGGCCGAGTGGTCGAAGGCGCTCCCCTGCTAAGGGAGTATAGGCTCAAAAAGCTTATCGAGGGTTCGAATCCCTCTCTCTCCGCCACTAGATACTGCTTGTTTGAAAGCCCCCCTAATATCGTGAATGGGAGCGGTGTTTCGGCGGTTCTAAGTCCTGTATTTCGGTGATATTGAAATCCAATCGGAAATGCGAGTTTAAGCACGGCATGGCGGTCACTCAATCGCCCGGAACTCCAAAGTTTATGCGGGTTTGAGATAAAATCCAGAGCGGTTCTAAGCGCCGCATCGAATGAACGCATTGGGCGCAAGAGTTGGCTGGATTTTTCCACCAGAACGGCCCTGTCAGTTTCGAATTTCCTGATCCGGATTTCATACGCCTTCACCATCGAATCGCTATCCGTCTCCACCAGCCTGTCCATCAACTGTTCGATTTTACCGTCCAGCTCGCGTATCTCATCCTCAAGCGCTCGTCCGCGCTGCGCGATCTGCGCTTGGCGATAATTCCACCATGTTTCAAACATCTTGGTCGCAGTTTTGAATAAAGGCGCAGAAGGTTCAAGCGTGTGCAACAGTGCTTCGAACTCCCCTTCGATCTTCTCGCGCTGAATGGCCTTGCCATAGCTCTCACAGCCTTTGGTAAAGCAGTAGTAATACGGATAGTGTTTGTTGCGCCCCTTTATCCAGCACGCGGTCAGAGGGTTATCGCAAGAACACCGTACTGCGCCCCTGAGCGGGAAATCCTCGTTCAAATTTCTTCGCGCAGGTATCTTGGCTTTCTCCTGCATGCGCTGCTGGATTTTCTGATATGTCGCCAGCGAGATCAAAGGCTCATTCTGCGCTGGGCGTAAAGACACATCCATGATGTCCGACTGGATATGCCCGGCATAAATTACTCGGCTCAAAATCCGGTTGACGTGTTCGTTGCTGACTTCGCCCTTGGCGTTCTTGGGAAACTCCGGGAACTGCTCGAAGTACCTTTTAAGCTCAGCTCTGAGCTGAAAGCGTGAACTAGCGTACCCCTCCAGTCCCTCAGCAATTATGCTTGCTAACGGCTCATTGCGCACCAGCACCTTCCCATGGCCCGGTTTGGAGGCGTACTTATAACCGATGGGGGCGAAATGGACCCAATAGCCGTTGAGCATACGCGCCCGCCGCCGGTTGCGGGTTTGTTCGGCGTTCTTCTGGCGATGGTGTTGCGATACGCTGGCAAGCAAGTGCTCAACGAGCATGCTATCAGAGTCGGCCCCGAAGGTCAGACTGGGTGACGCCAGCCTTGCTCCCGCCTTGGCAATTTCCGTACGCAAGCGGATATGGGCCTCCACCCCACGGGCAAGCCTGCTCAAATCGTCAATCAAAATTGTTAGATTGTCCTTACGGTGCGCTCGCGCAAATTTGAGCATTGCTTGCATGCCGGGCCGGTCGATCAGGGAGCCGGATTCAGAATCCTGAAACACCTCGATCACTTCCAGATCGCGATAGCGAGCGAACTCCCGGCAGCGGGTGGCTTGCGAAGCCAATCCGTCTCCTTCTTTCGTCTGCCGTTTTGTGGAAACCCTACAATAAATCACTGCCTTATCCATTTGGCTCGTTCCTTTCTCCGTTGCCTGCGCCAGCACTTTCATTGAATGACTATTCGGGTGTTTCTCCGACCACTCGCTTCCTGCCGCCCTTACACAAGGCTGTTTTCTACAGGTGATATAGTCGTTCTTGGCTGACAGCAACGCATCCTGAGCATGTCCAGCGCCGCTACCGAGAGTCATGAACAGAGCACTAAGAGTCACCAGCAAATAACTGAAAAACCTATTTCTTTTCAGTAGCTTGCACTGTGACAAAAAGGGACCATTTTGTCACAATTCACATATTTCTTATGATGAGAAAAACAGTCAATCTCGACTGTTTTTTCAATGCAATTATTCCATTTCTAGTTGACGGAGAATGGTTATGAGGATAGGTCAAAAGGGTCCCCTTTTGTCTATCGCTAAGGAATGGAATGGAAAGAAAGCGCAATCTCATGCTAGACGATACATGTCGCACCATCGGTTATGCCCGCGTCTCGACAGAAGACCAGCATCTCGACCTTCAGATCAACGCCTTGAAGCTGGCCGGGTGCAGCGCTATTTTTAAGGATCAAGGCATATCGGCTACCGCCAAGCGGCGGCCCGGCTTTGAGCAGGCTTTATCCAGCTTGCAGGCAGGGGATGTTTTTGTTGTGTGGAAAATGGATCGCGCTTTTCGCTCCCTTAAGAACGCGCTGAACATTCTGGAAGAGTTTGAGAACCGGGGCATTGAGTTTCGGTGTCTGACCGAAGATATCGACACCACGACGGCAATGGGAAAATGCATGTACCAAGTACGTCATGCATTCTCCGAACTGGAGCGCAATCTTATCCGGGAGCGTACTAGGGCCGGAATGGAAGCCGCACGACAACGCGGTACGCATCTGGGCAGGCCGAAGAAGCTGTCTCATCTCCAGATCGTCCAAATGCAGGACTTGTTACAATCTCAACCCGGCATGACTCCCGCACAGATCGCGGGCCAATTCGGCGTGTCTTCGCGCACTATCTACCGCACACTGTCACAATTTAAGATCAAGGAAGGGCTGGCCATCAGTTCCGGATAATCCAAATAAAATTTTTCACTACATTCGTGCGGAGAAATGATGCAGGATTTATCAGGTTCCGCAAATCCCTGTCTGATCGATAATGGCGGACTGAATAAATGTGAAACCGGGCTGCAACCCTGATCAAAAAATTTCTTTACTAATAAATAGCTCGACTTGAGTTAGCCCTCTAACAGATTGTTATTTGAAATCTCGACATGAAAATTTTGTACATCATTGGAAATGGATTCGATTTATGGCATGGGCTACCGACTAAATACGCTGATTTTTATGTATTTGCAGCAAATTATCTTGATGAGCTGGAGGAGTATTTTCTTGATCCATGCTCAGAAACCTCATGGACTAACTTTGAAGAGAACCTTGGCAGATTCGATTGGCGCGAATTTTATGACAGAAACAATTTCACTGACATATCAGATGAATCGTTCAAACCTAGCATGGCGTTCGGCCTAGAAGATGATCTTACAGAGCAAGCCAGTGATATGGTCGATAGCATGAAGTCTCACTTTCAGGAGTGGATTGAATCTATCCCCATAGATGATGCTGAAGCAAAGTTTGACTTTACCTTGGGAGGTCGATTTATCTCATTCAACTACACGCCTCTTCTTCAAGCAGTGTATGAAATACCTGATAGTCTCATTTTTCATATCCATGGTAGCGTAAGCAAATATGATGATCTAATTTTTGGGCATGGTGAATCAAGGGAAGAAGAACCTGAACTAGATGAAAATGGAGACAGTAACCGGCATTTATTCACCGACGCTGAGGACGCAGCTAAATACCCGTTCTATGCCTTTCAGAAACCCGTTGATGACATCCTAAACCGCAATTCTAGTTGTTTCGAAAGTCTCAATAACGTCGAAGTTGTAGTGATCATAGGACATTCATTAAATGCAATTGATCTTCCATACATCAGAAGAATATCTGGCGTGACTCGGGGGAGCAAATGGGTTGTTAGTCAATGCTCAGAGGACGAAGGAAAGCATCACATAACGCAGTTGGAAAAGTGCGGAGTAACGTCAGACAAAATCACATCGTGTTTTATTGAAGATATACCCACGGTGCTTGAGACTATGGGTTGTGCAGATTGACAATCCTCGGGCGACTGATGCATCCAGTTTCTTTTGTATGACACGCCGTTTCTGTCCTACACCGCTTCACGCTACGCGCAAGAGGTGCGCTGTACTACAAATGTTCCATTTTCCGTCCAGCGCATCTTGGCAAGGGGACCCGCTGGCGCGTCCCCGTTGCATCCCCTCGGCTATTGGCGCAGCTCAGGCATCGAGCCTTCATGCGCCAGCCAACCGTTGCGCCGGTCGATCACGCGTCAGGGTAATGGCCCCCGACACCCGCCAGCCAGAGGGGCGTTCCTGCTCCTCCGACACCTCCATGACCAGGGGAGATTTCGGTTCTCCCTCTGACACCCATCGACCAATCCTGCGGATTGGATACGTCAACCCGATCGTAACGATTCCATTCCGCGCCGACACTTTGTCCACGTTATGAGTCGATTAAAATCGAGCGTGTCAGCAATTTTAGTAACACTCTGTTGGAACGGTGCAATTTGAAAACAAGACTAAGACTGGCGATATTCTATCAGTAGGGTCTGCGAAAGATTCTGACAAATAACTCTTTAATATAATATCAGGCGTCGTCTGTTATCCAATGAACCCGGACTTCAATCGACCATCGAATTGGTCCAGCCTATATGCGTCGATGCCGTCCGATGTCGCCACGTATTCATCGTAGCTTGGAAGCAGGTGAAGCGGAAGTGGATTCGCTGCTTCGGGATTATGAATCACAGCAATTGATTTAACGTTTCCGATCACCCAGCTTTCGTCAATATCCACTGCCATATAGCACTGAGCGGTCGAAAAGCAGGATCGAGAAAAGTGTATGCAGGCACCTGCGCTTCGTTAGGCTTCCTGATCATAGGGCGATGCTGATGCCCCGAGCTTACGATTTCGAGGGTGTCTCAGCTAATGTTGACGGCATAGGGGCCAATGGCGAAAACGGCTTCCGCTGCGAATGGGAATTGGCTTATTCCGGTAACAGATGCAAAATTTGGACCTCGAAGCAGTCGGGCATTGACGGCGACAACGTAAATGTCGTTAGTCCCGGCTAGGCCTTTTTGAAGGTAGCCCTTAACACCTGAAACGGAATTCCCCAGCAGTTTTTCTGCTTTTTCTTTTACAGCTGCTGTCCAACGTAGCAACATTGCTTCGTGAGGCATACTGATAGCCTTCCCGGAGTGCCTTATAAGCCATTCTGGCGGTATCCCTTCCGGGCGCGGGCAAATTACCTCTATCCAGATATTACGATCCTGATATGGAATTCGAAAATCAGGCCCTTCATGCGATGGCGTGAGTAGCAGGCCAGCTTCCAGCAATTCATGACCCAGAAGAATTTCCGAAAGCTGCTGCCAGTAACGTGACTCGTCTCCGGAACACAACTTTTGGGTAAGATCAGTATCTCCAAGATCGAGATCGAGTGTCGTTTGCAGATTTGCTCAAGGAATTCGCGAACGGCGACTGTGCGGTGAAAATTTCTCGGATAACGTGCCAGCAAGCACTCTTTAATCGCTTGAAACGCCTGCTTCGTCATAGTCCTGGAACGATGAAGTCCGGCATTAAATGGCTGATCCACTGTATTGATACATTGAAGTGCGGATCAAATAGCCTATGCACGGGCGCATAGAGTTTACTGACGACCCCGGGAAGATCACCAATGACTTCTGCGTAGGGAACTGAGATGAATACGACGCGTTGATCCGCCTGACTGACATATGGCCTAATATAGCGTTCGCTGTTTGCTGTTGCCGTCGTTCTTGATCTCAGCCCTTTCCATTCTATCTCAAAGCAGATTTCTTCCACCTCCGGAAGCTCTTCTGCATAGGCGCGGGCATGCCTAACAAGCTCTGTGATATCGCGTATCTGTAGCCACGGATCGAACCATTTTCCGCCTCCAGCAATTTCTTTAGGTCGCGTAAAGCGATCCTCATGATAATTTCGGATCAGGCTTGCTCGCCCATCTGGAGAAATGCGCCAGAAATCGAGATGGTCGCTCTCTCCATTTTCGATCAGACTGGTCTGTACAAAGTCAGTTTCTCCATTATCAACGGAAGCATCGGTCATAAAGCGTGACTGGATTTCGGGACGTGTAAAGGGATAAAACATGCTCCATCCGTAGCGAACCGTATCACGTACTGCCCGATTTATTTTTTCGATGGCCTTCAAAAGTTCGTGAACTGGTATCCTCGCTTCTTTCTTATCTTTAATCAGGTAAGAGAGCTGGACGAAATTCTCGATTGCGGGAATCCTATGTGGGTGCCCAGCCTTTTTCATCTCTTCGATAAAAGCTTTCTGCGTCGCGTTATGCCACTCGCTCAGTCTTTCGCGTTCTATGTTACGACCTAACTGGCTCGGTGACGGGGTAGTGCCGCTGGAGACGATGGCGGAAAACATTCCAACCAATTCATCTCGACGTGCCAGAACGCAACGCTGAATCAGCTTGGTAAAATGTTCCGGTGTGGTGGCCGGGACACTCTCAGGTTTCGGTGTGCGAATATAGATAGTGCCGGACCGGATGCCCTGCGGCTGACCTCTGGCATCATGCGGCCCGCAGGCTTTACTAATGACCGGGGTTTCCCCGTGCGCGGGAATCCAAACGACGGGGTGCTCGGTATCTTCATAACTCTCGAAGATGACCTCGCACTGAAATTTCGGCTGCAGGTAGCGATCCACAATTCCTGCAATAACGTCCTGTGAGTACAAATTGCGGACATTGCTGACGGAAGCGCATCTCGTGGTGTCATCGTTGAATCCGAAGATGAGATATCCGCCACCGAAATTTGCAATAGCTGCAAGGTGCCGAGCGATACCTGCACGGGCAGGCGGGTCATTCAGATCGACCCACGATTTGAGCTCCAATCCCTCGCTTTCTACAGGCCTTTCAATAAGGTCCTGTAAATCTGTTAAAGGCCTACTATTCATTGATTGATCCGTCTGTTATATCGCAATAGCTTTCCGTGCTCCAATATATCCAATCTTTTCGGGAATTTCTCAAATCTTGGGGGGAAATACTGAATAAGCTATTTCGATGCAGAACGTATCATAAACTGGAAGCAAGTTTCTTGAAAAACCAGTGATGTAGAATTCTGCATGAATTTTTAATAAAAATACTTGCAACATTGGTGAACTTTCTCTAAGCTGGATGTATGAGAAAAAATGCCATGAGTGCGCTTGATCAAGTTAAACAACACCTACGGGAAGGCGAAGTTTATCGCCGCGCTGACCTTAAGCAATGGGCAAGCGCCGTGGACCGTCAACTTCATCAATTGCAAGAGGAAGGAACTTTGGTGAAGCTCTCCGGGGGACTATATTATTGCCCAAAGATGACGGCGTTCGGCGCAGCTCCCGCTGATGATGAAGCACTCGTTCAGGCCTTCCTTAAAGATCGTCGTTTCTTGCTGACATCCCCCAATTTATATAATTCGCTAGGGCTGGGCATGACCCAGCTCTATAACGAAACCGTAGTCTACAACCATAAACGGCATGGCCGGTTTAAGCTGGGCGGACGACCCTTCCGTTTTGCAATGAAGCCTCATTTTCCATCCAAGCCTACCCCGGAATTCCTGCTGGTGGATGTAGTGAACAATCTTGATCAGCTTGCTGAGGACAAGGAACAGATTCTAAAGCGAGTTCAGAACAAGGCTCGTTCTATGGATAAGCGTACTCTGGCTAGAGTGGCGCGAGATTACGGCGGGGCGCGAGCAAGGAAGTTTTTCTCCAAGCTGCTTTCGGAGGAAAGATTAAGTTATGCACGGTGATGAATTCTTGCATAACCATTCTGATTTTTCTGCGCTCATTCGTATCGTGGCACAAGAAATGGCTATTGATCCGGTGCTGGTTGAGAAGGATTACTGGATCATGCACTGCCTTTACGGACTTCAAAAGCTGGGTATGGTGTTCGAGCTGAAAGGCGGAACATCCCTTTCCAAGGGGTTCGAGTTGATCCACCGCTTCTCGGAAGATATCGACATTCGGATTGAACCGCCCCCGAAGATGGGGGTTAAGACGGGCCGCAATCAGAACAAACCAGATCATTGCGAAAGCCGGAAAAGTTTTTATGGCTGGTTGGCTTCAACCATCAGGATTGATGGTATCCATGACATTCAGCGTGACATAGTTTTTGATGATGAAAAATACCGTAGCGGTGGTATTCGTCTTTATTACAAAGATCTGAACGGACAACTTGCCGGTTTGAAAAACGGCATTTTACTGGAAGTCGGTTTTGACGATATTACACCCCATTTCCCCAGAACCATCAGTTCGTGGGCGTATGATCACGCCTCGGGAAAAGTGCCGATTGCAGACAATCGGGCCATAAATGTGGCCTGTTATCATCCCGGATATACGCTCGTTGAAAAACTGCAAACCATATCTACCAAATATCGTCAGCAGCAGGCCGCAGGCACATTTCCAATAAATTTCATGCGTCATTACTATGACGTATATTGTCTGCTGAAGGATGCGGAAACGCTGAAATTTATAGGAACGCCGGAATACATAGCCCATAAAGAACGCCGGTTCCGTACCGCTGATAACCCTGTCATCACCGAGAATGAGGCCTTTCTTCTGCGCAATCCAGAGACGAGGAAGTCTTATAACGCAGCGTATCGATCAACAAGTGCTCTTTATTACAGGTTGCAGCCGGATTTTGCTGAAATAATGGCAAAAATCGAAGAGCACATTAATCGCATGTAATCATCGTGAAAATTGCACATTGCTAAAATGGCAATTATCCCTTGCTTTGACGCACCTCATCTTGAGGCAGCATGCAAAGTGCTGGCTGATACCACTATGGGCCTCAAAGGAGACGAGATCGGATATATCCTCAAAGACATGGGCGTCGCCGACCCTGATCCAGCCATGACAAAGTGGAAGAGGCTATTTAATGCATTGGTGTTCACTCAGAACAAGCATCAAGTTGGCAATCACTTGCTCATGTTCATTAACAGAGCCATGAAGCCCGTTCGATATGTGAATGCTCAGGAACAGTTTGATTGGCGACGAAACGGCTTAAATGTAGTGCTGGCATTTTCTGGATTCTACATACGCGAAGATGGCCAAGTCATCCGGGCTACGCAGGAAACAACCCTTGCTGGGGCAAAGGCGCGTGCTGGAAGACTCAAGGCAATATTGGAAGCTCGGGGAACACATTCGGAGATCTTTAGGTACTGTCGCGCAGAGTTACTCGAAGAGAACTATTTTCACGCCGTCTTCGAGGCGGCGAAAGGTTTGGCGCAACGCATTCGCGATCTCTCAGGGCTTGACACTGATGGTGGAGAACTCATCGCCGAGGCGTTTTCCGTGAAATCCCCAATCGTCGCCTTCAACTCATTACAAATAGAGACTGAGCGAAGCGAGCAAAAAGGTATTGTCAATCTTATGATTGGACTTTTTGGCGCGATAAGAAATCCCACCGCACATGCTCCAAAGATCGCATGGACTATGCCCGAACAAGACGCAATTGACGTTTTTGCATTGGTGTCGTTCATCCATCGAAAACTAGATAATGCTGTCAAGCTGTAGTTACTTCTATCTTAATCACTAAAAGGAGATTCATGTCACACAGCATTATCATTGACTGTCCTGGTTGTGCAGTCAGAGTGAAAGCAGAGGCAAAGGCATGGGTCGGAAATGGAGAAGATGGGGCCTTTTTCTTGGTCGAGTGTCCGTCGTGTCACGGCCCCCTGCTGGGCTCGGCGATTTCGATTGAAGATGAGTTTCACAACTGGAGCTGGGATACTGCGGAACGGTTATGGCCTACGCCATCTGTAGCTGAGGTCGGTCCTGCAATTCCCGAGGCCGCGCGGCGCGACATTAAAGATGCACAAAAATGTTTATCGCACGGTATTTATTCCGCAGCAGCGGTCTTATGTGGTCGCGCACTTGAACGTTTAATCAAAGAGAAGGGCAGTGCCGACACGATTGCTAAGGGCCTAGCTGAACTTAAAGCAAAGGGGGTCATCGACGAACGTCTCTTTAGTTGGGCCGAGGCACTTCGTAAGGAGAGAAATATTGGAGCGCATGCCTCCGACGAAGATACCACTAAAGAGAATGCGCAAGATATCATCGACTTCACCATCGCCATTTTTGATTATGTTTATACACTGTCCGAAAAGTATGAAAGATATGTTGCCCGAAAGGCAGTGTAATCGGCTCGATTAGCTAATCATGCTGGTCATTTAAAGCAAGTTCGAATTCTTCTAAATAACGAATGGTTTAGCCAAAAATCACGTATTACAATTAATGCCCAATCGCTAGCGTGTCCAATCCGAGCCGCGCTGGCGAGGCTGCGGGCGATCCCGGTTTTGTTCTTGGCGTTGTATTTCTAGCTGCTCAATGCGCTGATCGCGCATCGCTTGATATTGCGACCTGTCCTGTTCCAGTTCGTTCAGCCGGTAAGATTTCAGCGATTCCAGCCGCTCGATACGGACTTGCAACGTACGGCGCTTCTCTAGCTGCTCAAAGATCAGCGCATCGCGTTCCTGCTGCTGGCGCATTTGGACCTGCCATGCGTCCTGTTCATTCCGTTCTTCGATTTGCCTGCGCCTTCCCGTAAGACGGTCAAAAAGGCCGCGCATGCCTTTGTTGAAATTGTTTCGCCATTCCTGTTGCTTGGCCTGCCAGTATGATTGCTGGGCTTCGTCTAATATTTGCCGTTCAGCCTGATACTGGCGTACTAGTGTTTGCCGTTTTTCTTCCAGCTCAGCCCGGCGGGTTGCAAACACCGTCATTTGTTCCTGAGAGAGCGTTTCCAGTCTTGCCGTCATATCCTTGGCAATCTGACTTCTGGCTTCATCGACCGATGGCAGGCTTTTTTCATCGGTAAGACGGGTGCGTACTTCCTTGGTTTTGATTCCTACCCATTTGGACACGGCAAATACTTCGCCCCGGTGATCCACGGCGACAAAGCCGCGCCGGTCGCCACGGGCGAGGAGATACCCTTGCTCTTTTAGTGCATGGGCAAAAGCGTTCTGTGTTTTGCCAAGCGACCAGCATTCCTGAAATACTGCTTTGATCTGCTTGGGGTCTTTGCCTATCCGCTTGGCCTGCTGCCATTCCGCCAGCGTGAAATTAAGTGGGTCACGCGCATGAGAATGCTTAAGTCCCTCCGGCATTGTCCAGCCGTGTTCCAGAAACAATTCACGGGACAGGTCGATTAATCTGCGCTTGGAGAAGGAAAGCTGTACCGCTTTCATTTCATCCAGCTTGATTCTTGACCACACCGCATGGCAATGCCTGCGCCCATTCTTTTCATGAAAAACGATGGCACGGGGCTGATCGTTCAGGCCGAGCTTTTCCTCAGCCCGCTCGATGGCTTGCTTGAATGTTTCGGTCGAAACATTCTCATGCTTGGGGGGACTGAGACTTAAGGAGAATAAAAACTGTTTGCAGCGCGTGGCGCGGCTGATCGCATAAGCTTCGTTAAGGGCTGCCATGAGATTGTGCGAGGCAAACCCGCGCACCTCATGAACTTCGACATGCTCATTTTCTTGTTTGAGCAAGTGCAGGGCCAAATCCTTGGCCCCGCCGCGCTGGTTGCCGATAAGGATCATTCATCTTCCACGGGCGTGACACCCAGCGCTGTAATTAATAGCACGCGTATGGCCTGGATTTCCGCGCATGCTTGTACAATCTCACGCTCCGTTTCGGGTGTTACATCTAGCGTTCCTATATTGGCCGCTTTAGCGAGCTGGTTGATGTTGGAGGCTAGACGCGACCGACCGAGTTCGCCCAAGACCAGAGCCAGCAAGGCGGTGTCAGGGGCGGGTTTTCTGGTTTTGCGACGTTTCTCAGCCTGTTCGCCGAGCAGGCGGTCACGGATATACGATCCCAGCGGCCGGTTTCCCGCCATTTCATCGAGCCGCTTACGTTCCTCAATGGTGAAGCGCAGGGAGAATGGAGGCGTATAACGCCGTTTAGATTTCCTTGGGGAAGGTGCGGCAGCAGCGGTGAATGCCCGAGCTGCCGACTGAAGATCGCTGAAGCCGCTCATGGTGACGGCTCCTGATAATACGAAACATTAGTCTTGAGATAGTCGTTCCATTCCTCTAGAATTTCCAGAACGCGGTTCGAAGTTTCGCACTCCGTCTCCGCCACCCACCAAACTAAAGCAGTCAAACTAAGCAGTCTGCAGCGATCAATCGAGGCTAAGAGTTAACCAATCCGGTTGTCGACAGAGCTGCTGCTATCTACTATATTTACCTGATAGTCCCAGTTTTATCCAATCAGATATTAGTCATGCCCGAGTAGCGCTCGTCACACGACGAGCAAACAGGCAAGTCTTATGAGTGACACTAGCCATCTGCTTGATCCGCTGGGAAACAGAAAGTGACGATCCAGGTGGGGACGCTTCGCATGGGCCGGCCAAGTCGCGCAGAAAGCAGGATTGGCAACTCGAATCCATCATCTGGCATCCATACTACTGGCATTTGACAGACGGTCTGGATCGAGCGGGTGCCGGGAAATAATATTGAAGGACTGCTTTCATAGGGGGCAGGTGCAGTATCTCGAACTTTCTGCTTTTTTGAGATGGTTAAACAGAACCAGAACGGCTTGATGCAGGCAATGGTGCTGGAGGTGCCCCGGAAAAAGGTTCAGATGCGCTGTATCCCGCGTCCCCAGCCAGATCCTGATCAATTATTGATCGAGATTGCGGCCTGTGCAGTTTGTCGCACGGACTTGCACGTGGTGGATGGTGAACTGCCTCATCCGAAACTGCCTATCATCCCGGGACATGAAATCGTGGGACGCGTAATTGCATGCGGAGCGGATGTTCGGGATTTCGCAGTGGGGGAAAGGATTGGTATTCCCTGGCTGGGCTGGACGTGCGGGCACTGCCGCTATTGTCTCAGTGGGCGGGAAAATCTGTGTCCGAACGCCAGGTTCACCGGTTATCAGATCGACGGCGGTTATGCGGAATATACAGTCGCAGATGCCCGCTATTGTTTTCGCATTCCGGACCGTTATAGTGACTCGGAAGCTGCCCCGCTGCTATGCGCCGGGTTGATCGGATACCGCGCACTCAAGATGACGGGCAATGCCACGCGGGTAGGTATCTATGGCTTTGGCGCCGCGGCACATATTGCGGCTCAAATTTTGCATTACCAGGGACGCAAACTGTTCGCATTTACACGCCCGGGTGATGCGGTCGCGCAGGAATTCGCTCACAAGATGGGCGCAGCCTGGACAGGCAGCTCGGATACGATGCCCCCCGAGGAACTCGACGCGGCCATCATTTTTGCCCCGGTGGGTGCCCTTGTGCCTGTTGCTCTGCGCGCCATTTGTCCCGGCGGGATCGTCGTCTGCGGGGGAATTCACATGAGTGACATTCCCGCTTTTCCTTATGACATCCTGTGGCGGGAAAAACGTCTGGTTTCCGTTGCCAACCTTACCCGCCGGGACGCCGAGGAATTTTTAAAGCTGGCACCGCAAGTGCCAATCCGCGTGATCACGGAATCCTTTTCGCTCAGCGAGGCGAATACCGCTTTGACAAGATTGCGGGAAGGGAAATTGACGGGTGCTGCAGTGCTCATTCCCGATGGGTAGTCATCTGTGCGCCCTTGCTCTCCTCTCCAAACGGGAATGAGCTTATTTATGGATTATGAAATATCATGTCAGTCCTGCTGCATTGCCCTCATTCGTAGTGATTTTCGAGAAGGTGTAATCAATTAGATGAAGCTCTCAGAATCAAACCGCGAGCAGGCAAAATTTCAGGATCAGATGAAATGCCGCAATGCTTTGACTCGCAAGCGCATCAGTCTGATATAATCACGCACGGCTGAATAACCAGAATTTACCAGTCATAGCGCCCGTAGCTCAGTTGGATAGAGTACTTGGCTACGAACCAAGGGGTCGTGGGTTCGAATCCTGCCGGGCGCGCCATAAAATCAACGGTTTATTGGGATAACCAGTAAACCGTTTTTATTTTGGCTCTCTATGGGTAAACTAGGCTCAGGACTCATTAATTGAGATAGAAGATGACGGTAGCGGCGATGCAGATGGCTGAGAAGAAGGTATGGGCACAGCGGTCGTAACGCGTGGCGATCCTGCGCCAGTCCTTGAGCCGTCCGAACATGTTCTCGATCCTGTGCCTTTGCCTGTAGAGGGTCTTGTCGTATTCGATCTGAATTTTGCGATTCCTTTTTGTCGGTATGCAGGACGTTATGCCTTTGGCACGCAACGCTGCCCGGAACCAGTCGGCGTCATAGCCGCGGTCTGCAATCAGGGTTTTGGCTTTGGGCAATGAGGGCAGCAGCCCACGTGCTCCCTTGTTAATCGCTCATCTGCCCTTCGGACAGGAGCATGGCGACAGGCTTGCCCTGACCGTCGCAGACCACATGAAGCTTCGAGTTCAGGCCGCCCTTCGTGCGACCGATACGGCGGGGAACATCCCCTTTTTTAACAGGCTGGCTGCCGTGCGGTGGGCCTTCAGATGGGTGACGTCGATCATCAGCCGGTCGGGCGTTTCCTCTTTATCCCCCCATCCTTTCCTGAGAGTTAATCGCATTCCTCCATCAGCACCTTGATCCCCTTCCGGCTTTGCTTCGATAAAGCCGAGGCGCACGTCTTGTTTCTCCTGTACCAAAGTCCAGGATGTACTTAAGTCCAATAGCGATATGGCGTGCCTTCGGTAAGATGGCGCCCGGTTCTGTTGTTTTCTTTTCAATGTTCGGGGGGAGCATGAATAAATTTCTTCACAACACAATTGTATCCGGGATTCTTGCAGCAGCTGTATCGGCTACTCAGGCAGCACCTATTTATATGACTGCCGATTTCTCCGGCGGGATTCTCGCCACGGGGGGATTGGCTAACAGCCTGGGCTTGCAGCGAACCAATACATGCAGCGGCTGTGCCGCCGGCAGCGTCAACGGCAATGTGTTATTCGATCAAGGTCTCATACCCGGGAGCGGTACTGGCACCGTGACCATTGCACTCGCAGCAGTTGCAGGCGCATCAAACAGTACTATCTTCGGTATGGAATTTGGGAGTATCCCACTGGAGTTTGAATTTGGAGATGCGGGTATTTTAGGGGGGCCGTCCATACAGTTCGAGAACGGCGTATTCAGCGGGTTTTACTTCGTGAAAGATTTCGTGGTCAACGGAAAAACTTACGAACTCAACATGCAGGGCGCGAACTGGACCATGAATTGGTTAAAAAGCAATTCCTCTTCGGATCTTGTTGCATCCGGGTATCTGAACGTGGGCAACCAGGGGCTGACGAACCGGACGTATTTTGATCCTGCACCAGCTCAATTGCCTGGCGGTACAGTTCCGGAGCCTACCGTCCTCGCGCTTATCATGATCGGTGCTTTGAGTATTTTTATGGCTCGGAGCGCAAACGGATATATTGGGCGCGAGGAGTCAGTCTAATACGCTTTTATGAAAGCAGGTGGTGTCCTTTCCAGGCTTCACCCCTGACCTGGCAAGGATGCATTGCGTTTATGGCCGCCTTACCTGTGCTTTGAAACAACGTCCCGAGGACCGGAACCTGATGAAGTGTTTGATGAGAGAGGCGCTTCAGGAAGTTCTGATTGACGAGCCGGATTACGAGTGGCTGATGATTGGCCGCCATTGCAAGGTTCACCCGCACGCCGCTGGACGGTGTGCGGATTCGAATTCTTCTTCATGCGAATCTCCTTTCTTGACTCGCTAAGTCTCTCATATTCTCGATCTCGCGATTACATGGCCTAAGAATTCGCTTTGAGTTCGTACGTGCTCAATTATTGCTGAAGAGGATGTGCCAATTAAAAATAGATAGCGGAACCCCCTTAACACAATAACAATGATAAGAGGAATGGAAGCCCTTCGTACGCCACCGTACGGAACAGATTCTGGAATGGATTATTATTCAAGCAGGCAATTTTGCTGAAATAAGACAGGGGTGCAATATGAAACAGAAATATGCTTCCACTTTGACACATGCTGCGCTGGCATTGATGACCGGGGTGATATTCGGCACAGTGGGCGTTGTTCAAGCCCAAAGTGGCTCTGACCAGAACAAATCAAAAGCAGGACAAGCAGGACAATCCTCCTCTAGCAAGGCAGGTTCAGCGAGCAAGCAAAAGGGTCAAGGTAGTACAACCTCTGACGAGGATAGCTACGTTTACGGGAAAGACCAGGCAAGCGACTATTGGCGCGCTCAAGGCTACACCAAGGGCCACGGGTCCAAGTCAACTGGACGCGCAACGGGTATGGGGTCCAGCTCCTCTCAAGGGTCAAGCACTTCAGGTACGGCTTCGGGGTCGGGAGGCTATTAATTCCCCTCTTTTAAGAGCAAGTCCTGGCTTACTACCGAAAATCTCCATGTGGGCAGTATTAACCAGGGCGATACAGTTCGACTGCTCCTATTCTTCGAATGTATGGGAGCACTATCACCTATCTGATTGATGCCCTTGAAGAGCGGATCGCGGAATCGAGGGGAAGGGCGCCGCGGAATCCGCTCTTTGATCAGGCAGATTCCCTTCTGACGAGGGAAAGATTGGTGTCGGCTGTCAGGCCGCCGAGAAAACGCTGAAATTGACCGTCTGCTTTCAATACGGCACGGACGTCGATTATGAGACGTAACTGGCCGCTTTTCAGCCTCAGGAGCTTCAGATAGTTAGGGAAGTCGGGATGAGCAGGCACTGCCACACCATGGCCCGGATCCGCAGGATAACCGAGCCAATCGGGTACGAGGCCGGATTGACGCAGAGCTTCCTCCGATTCTTCGAATGTGTAGGTAGTAATGCCGATGGCAGCGCTCGTCCAGCAGCTGATCGGTATGGGTGACTGCGTCGCCTGAGGATCGGGCTTCGCGCCTTTTAGCGGCTCGGGCTTGGGTTTTGCGTTCATAAGACTCCTCTGTAAGAGCATTCCTGTCAGCGTTCAAAACTCGCTCTCTCTGCCAACGGATAGAACAGCCCGGGATCGGTTTCCTGTACAGAGCAAACTACGTCAAGAGCGATGTAAAGGGAATCATCCGAGAGAGATGCGCGCGTATTCTACTGGTTTTCAACCACGTTGCCCATTGGACTCTAGTACACCTATCCCTTGACTGAAACCGGAGCAGCGGGGGAAATCCTCCGCGCAGGCGAGAGCGCAGTGACAACAGACAATGGCAACGGCAGCAATTGCCCGCACACGATTGCCGCAACCGATTCGGCTGAAAGTCCCGCGGTAATCAGTCCACGCGTCCCATGGCCGAGGCTGGTATACAGTCCGGGCAAAAGTTCGCCGACGAGCGGCATGGCGCCTGGAACAGACCCCCTGATAGAGGCGCGTCCATCCAGTTGCTCAAGCTGCCTGGTATCTTGAATTACATCGTCACTCAGCCTGCGGAGCACGGGAGAAATTTCGCGCAGTCTGGATAAGTTTTCGACATGCTCCGATACATTCAGGTTAATCGATGTATCGTTGAAACGATGGGTTGCTCCCACCACATGCCGTCCTGCAACAGCAGGAGCGAGATAGCCACTTCCGCATACGATGGTGCGGAGCTTCTGGCTTGCGGGTGTTGCAGGAACCAAGGTAAGCTGCCCGCGTACCGGGGTTAGCGGCAGGTTTGCCAGCGCTGGAAGCGATTTCACCTGGTGCCCGGTGCAAACAACAACTATCTCAGCCTCCAGGGACGACACTTGCTTCCTCTGATCTTCTGCCTGCACAAGCCAGCTGTGACTTGTCGGGGTAAGGGATTTTACCGTGCGACCGGTATACAGGGTGATAGCCTGACTTTCAAGCAATGCTGCACAAAGTTGAGGGGGAGCAAGCCAACCGCTACCGGGGAACCAGAGGCCGCCGTATGAAAGCTCAATTCCCGCAAGGGCTGATGCTTCAACCGCATCTACTGACCGGAATACATGCGCGGGCCAGTCGAGGGCCGCAAGCTTCTCGATCCGTCTTGCTTCTTCGGCGGAGAAGGACAACTGTAGCTCTCCGCATTCACTTCGCATGACGCCGTCAACGGGTAGTTTTTCGTCAAGCAAGGCGAGCGCATGCCCGTAGGATGCCAGCACAAAGCGGTGCAGAGCATTCATTCCTGCACTCAGGCGGGCATGCAGTATGCCAACCGGGTTGCCTGATGCGCCCGCGCCAAGGGACCGTGATTCCAGAAGTTCAACTACAAGCCCACGGCTGGCCAGCGCCGAAGCAGCGGCACATCCCGCCACTCCCCCTCCGATAACGATCGCGGTGGAGGGAGCAGGTCGAACGGGAGGTGGGCCAGGAAGCTCGCCTTGCAGCATTCCGCGCTTACGGCCAAAGCCGGATATTTTTCTGACCTGAAACCCTGCTTGCTCCAAGCCGCGACGAACAACACCGGCACAGGTATAGGTCGCAAAGGTTGCGCCTGCTCGCGACGCGCACGTAATCCAGTGGAAAATCCGTTGTGTCCACATTTCTGGATTTCGCGCGGGCGAAAAGCCGTCAAGAAACCATGCATCGATACCATGCGTTTCAGGCAGCGCCTTGGCTACGTCATCTATTGCCAGGGTGAGACGTACTCTTCCCCCGGCAAAACTCCATCGATTCCATCCAGGTACGCGCCGCCGCCAGCGCAGCATGAGATCATCGGCGTATGGGCGCAGTTCGGGCCAGAGTGCGAGCGCCACGCTCAGCTCTTCTTCATCGAGCGGATATTTTTCAATGCTGAAGAAATCGAGGCCGGTCCGAAGGGGTGCAGCTTTATCGAATAGTTGCCAGGCACACAAAAAGCTCAGCCCTGTGCCGAATCCCGTTTCTCCAATGGAAAACGTGGTATCGGGCTGCAACGATCCGAACCGGTCAGCCAGCCGATTGCCTTGCAGGAAGACGTATTGTTTTTCTTCCAGCCCCGAATCTCTTGAGAAATAGACGTCACCGAAGCGAGCGGAATACAGGTGTCCGTTTTGCCAGTCAAGCATGCGAGCGAAGATTCAGCCGATATGCTGGCGAAAAGCCGGGTCCATCGTCAGTCGACGTTGTCTATGTGCCGGTGCAACCTGACCGGTTCCACCGTTTTCTTGCGCAGTCGAAGATTGAGAAATTCCACAGTGACCGAGAATGCCATGGCGAAATAGATGTAGCCTTTCGGAACATGGACGTCGAAGCCTTCGACGATGAGGGTAACGCCGACCAGTATCAGGAAGGAAAGGGCAAGGATTTTGATTGTCGGATGCTTCTCTACGAAATCTCCTATTGGCTTGGCTGCCAGTAGCATGACCAGAACTGCGAGAATGATGGCAATAGCCATCAATGTAATGTGGTCGACCAGGCCGACAGCCGTTATGACGGAATCCAGCGAGAACACAATATCGAGGATGGTAATCTGTAGCAGGACCATGCCTACGCTCGTGACGGAGATATTCCTGCTGCTGTTGTCCGTACCTTCCAGGCTGTTATGTATTTCATGGGTGGCCTTGAACAGGAGAAAGAGTCCTCCCCCAATCAGGACAACATCGCGCCCTGAAATGGAATTGCCGAAAATTGCAAACCAGGGTTTGGTCAAGCCCATTACCCAGGAGATCGAGAACAATAGCGCAAGCCGGCTCAGCATCGCGAGACCAAGGCCCATCCTTCTGGCAAAATTACGCTGGGCTTCGGGGAGACGTCCTACCAGTATTGAAATGAAGATAATGTTGTCGATACCCAGAACGATTTCCAGCGTCGTCAACGTCACCAATGCAACCCATGCTTCCGGGCTTGTCAGCCACTCAAACATTCATACTCCTCATTCTCGATTCCCCGGCGCGGATTTTTTATTTGAACGCATTTGTCTTCGTGATTTTACTGTTTGGCCCGTCTTTGATACTGGTACAGCGAATGGACGGGCTGCCCGAGTGCTGCGAGTTGCAACTCGGAAATGGAAATCGCCGGAATCGAAATCACACCAATCGGATCAGAATCCGAGCAGTTTTATGTTATCACGCCAAGACTGACCGCAAACCAGGAAGCAGGATCTGTCCAGGTATGCTCGACCTGGAAGCCGCCGGATCGGAGCAGGTTTTCGAGATGCTCGATGGTATATTTGTAACTGTTTTCCGTGTGAATCCGCTCACCCTGATCGAACTGCCATGTCATATCAAGTGCATCAACTCTTACTGATTGCCGAGAGGCGCTTTCAAGATGCAGTTCGATGCGCGATTCTGACTCATTCCAGAATGAGATATGGCAAAACGATTCGGGGTGGAAGTGCCCTCCCAGTTCCCGGTTGATCCGGACAAGAAGGTTTTTATTGAATAAAGCGGTCACCCCCTCCCCGTCGTCATACGCCGCACGCATGACTTCGGCATCCTTGACGAGATCTGCCCCGAGCAGCAGTTTATCTCCGGCTGACAGGTTGCGCGCAATATTTTGCAGCAGAGCTATCGCTTCATCGTTTTCCAGATTTCCGATACTGGAACCGATATAAAGAACAAGGCGTGGCGGGGTCTGATGTTCAAGAAACGCCAGGTTGTCGAAATCCCCAAGCTGGGGGTGAACTTTCACCGTCTTCAATTCGCCTTCCACCTCATCCTTTGCCAACCTCAGAGCGGTATCTGAGACATCGAGCGGAAAGTAGTTCACGCCGAATTGCCGTTGTACAAGAGAACGTAGCAGAATACGGGTCTTGCTTGCAGTGCCGGCGCCAAGCTCGCTGACTGAGACATTGCGGCGAAGATGGCTGCATATCTCCTCCGCATGGACCGTCAGTATGCCCGCTTCCGTTCGTGTGGGATAATATTCCGGCAGACAGGTAATCTGTTCAAACAAGGCGGAGCCGGCAGCATCATAAAGCAATTTCGGTGGCAGGCTTTTTGGAGTGCGAGACAAGCCTTCCAGCACATCTTCGGCGATCGAAGGAAGCGGAGCAGGGGCAGGTTTCTGGTTGAGGTATTTCGATGTGATCATCATGCAGCCTTGTCATTACTGTCATTAGCCAGGCGTATCCCGGAGAACTGCCAGCGCTTCTGCGGCAGAAAGAAATTGCGGTATGACTCTCGTATATGAGATCGAGGCGTAACGCAGGAACCACCGCGCAGGACCATCTGGTTACACATGAATTTCCCGTTATATTCCCCTTCCGCTCCCGCTGGCGGACGGTAACCGGGATAGGCGGAATAAGGACTTGAGGTCCATTCCCACACATCGCCCAGCATCTGTTGCATGCTCGGCTGTTGCGATTTTGAATGAACGGCTGGCGTGGGATGATAAATTCCACTTTCAAACAGGTTTGCAGAAATGGCCGAGCATCCGCTGGATCTCGCGGCAACTTCCCATTCAGATTCCGTTGGCAGCCGAACACCCGCCCAGCGCGCGAACGCGTCCGCTTCATAAAAGCTTACGTGGCATACCGGTTCGTTCGGGTCGAGCGGCAGGGTGCCGCGGCAGGTAAACTGGCTCCAGCCATCGCCCATCTGTTCCCAGTAGAGCGGCGCTGTCCATTGGTTTTCGCACACATGGTCCCAGGCATCCGACAGCCATAATTCCGGCCGTGTATAACCTCCGTCGGCCATGAATTCCAGGTATTCCTCGTTCGTTACAAGGCGAGAGGCAATGCAGAAGGGACTCAGATAAGTGGGATGCCGGGGCAATTCGTTGTCAAACGCAAAATGGGGCGTATCATGCCCTATCTGGTAGATGCCTTCGTCAAAACAATACCATTTCAACGGTGGAACTGCCGTCGCGGTTGCTGCAACAACGCGCATTCGTTCCGGCTGATAGCTGGGCCGCAGGGGATTGATCCAGAACGCATGTTTGATATCCGTAATGATCAATTCCTGATGTTGCTGCTCATGATTCAATCCCAGCTCAAGCAATCGTAAAACTTCGGCTGAAGCTTCACGTACGAGCAGGTCCTCCATGGCATTGTCTACGTAGGCACGATAAAGACGAACCTGATCGAGCGTGGGACGTGAAAACGTACCCCGAATAGAGCGATGGGGATGTCCTCCCAGCCGTTTGTAGTACGAGTTGAAGAGGAAGCTGAACCGCTCATCGAAACGGGCATAACCGTGAAAATGCTGCGCGAGGATGAATTCCTCGAAGAACCAAGTGGTATGGGCGATATGCCATTTGGATGGGCTCGCGTCGGCCATGGACTGGACCATCTGGTCATCCGGCCCAAGTGTTTCAACGAGTTTCAATGTCTGCCTGCGAATTTGACGATATCGTTGAAGCCATGCCGGTAATGGCGATAATTCGACAGGTCGATCGAGTGTTTTCAGCATGATTATTTATCTATGTGACATTTATCTATGTGACGGTAATCTATGTGACGGTATTCATTTCGATTGGAAGGGGTATCTTTCCTTTCGTGTGGACAGCTCATCCCTCTATTCCTTCATTTTTCCTTCATTCCTTATCTCTTATCGATGACGGGTTCCTGTTGCAAATTTTCCTCAAAGAGAAAGGGTGTTTCTGTACGCTTTCAGACATATAAGTGCTGATGAGGGTGAATTGCGGGCGATATGCGGGAAAAGCCCGTTTTTGTTCGATACCGTACTGACCCTCTTTCCCGGTTGGAGCATTCTGTACATGTCTGAAGCGCTTCGAGGAAGGACCGGCACACTAACAGGAAGCGGCAGAAGCCGAATCGAAGCGGTGAGGGTGAATGAAGAGAAGTTCTTACAGGAAATTCAAGCAGCAGCCTTTAAGAATTTACTAATTTCATACTTTCATAGGAGATAGTTATGGCTTATACAGATCGCGATACCTACGGCATGTACAAGAAGCATGGCAAGGAAGGAAAGGGGCCGGGACCCCGTCTGATGGGCGCGGACACTCTCATTGGCGAGGATGTATACAACGCCAAGGACGAAGACCTTGGCGACATCAAGGAAATCATGCTCGATATGAACAACGGCAAAGTCGCTTATGCCGTGCTGTCTTTCGGTGGATTTCTGGGAATGGGGGATAAGCTCTTCGCCGTGCCCTGGAACGCGCTGACGCTCGATACGGAGAACAAGCGCTTCATTCTCGATGTGGACAAGGACCGCCTCAATTCCGCACCAGGATTCGATGAGGATGACTGGCCGGACATGGCGGATCCGTCCTGGCAGAACACCATCAATTCCTACTATGGAACGAAGTCTTACATGGATACAAGCTACGAAACCACATCCAAGAAAGACTATACGACCTCTGCCCATCGAAACAATGAAAGGATCATTCCGGTTGCACCGGTCGGCGCTGACCACGTGAAAGACAAAACCGACGATACCTTTCACACGCACAAGTAAAGACTATTAGGTAGTGTCAGGTGAACAAGGGGTGCAGAATTATCCTGCACCCCTTTTTTATGGGTTGCAAAACTCTCGATCTTCCACCACGCGGGCAACCGGCGCAGAACATCACGCTTTAAACTGCATATCCGTTACAGGCTGATTAAATGATCCATCAAATAGCCTGTAAACTCGCATAAATGCAATCCATCCCCTATTGGCGTCTTTCCGGTTTCTATTTCTTCCATTTTGCCTTTATTGGCGCCTTTGCTCCTTATTGGACTCTTTACCTCAAATCCCTTTCCTTCGCTTCCTTTCAAATCGGCGTGCTCATGTCCCTGCTACATGTCACTCGCATCTTTGCCCCGGCTGCCTGGGGCTGGCTTGCAGATCACATCGGCAAACGCATGCTCATTGTACGATCGGCTGCAATCGCGGGCTTGATCAGCTACTGTGGCGTTTTTCTCGGCGAGTCCTATGGCTGGCTGTTTGGGGTCATGGCGCTGATGAGTTTTTTCTGGAGCGCTTCCCTGCCGTTGATCGAGGCAACGACGCTTTCATATCTTGGAGAAAGCATCACAAAATACGGACTCATCCGGGTCTGGGGTTCAGTAGGATTCATTCTGGCGGTAACCGGTATCGGTTATCTGCTGGATGCAACCAGCATCGGTTCGCTGCTATGGGCCGTCCTTGGCTTCAAGCTCGGTATTGTCTTTTTTTCACGCCTGATTCCTGAAGTCGGAACAGTAACGCATTTCGCCAGCGAGTATTCCATTCCACAAATATTCCGACGGCCGGAAGTGCTGGCCTTTTTTGCAGCGTGCCTGTTGATGGTGTTTGCGCACGGCCCCTACTACACCTTTTACTCGATTTATCTTGTCGAGTGCGGATACAGCAAAAGTCTCGTAGGTTGGTTGTGGGCTACAGGGGTTATCTGCGAGATCGGCATATTTTTCCTGATGCCGCAGCTGATGCGCCGATTCCGTATGAAACAGATCATGGTGTTCAGTTTCGCCTGTGCCGTAGCACGCTTCCTGATGATAGGCTGGGGCGTGGAATGGCCGTTTGTCATATTGTCCGCACAGGTGCTGCATGCTGCAACCTACGGGGCGCATCACGCCACGGCTATGATGGTGGTGCACCGGCTCTTCGGTGGGCGCCACCAGGCGAAGGGGCAAGCGCTCTATACCAGCCTTACATTCGGGCTCGGCGGCACTATGGGCGGCATATTCAGCGGTTACTCTTGGGATTGGCTGGGAGCAGGGCTCACTTTTACGATCAGTGCGATGGCCGTGCTGCTCGGCCTGGGGCTGGTAGTCTGGAAGATGGACATCGAGCGGTGCGCGTGACAATTGCCCCACTCTTGCTGTTCCTTGATATCCCGTTATGGGATAATGAAAAATTGAGATTTGAAGCCGTTATTCCCATTTTTACAAAAATGCAAACGTTATACGACAAACTCTGGCAAAGCCATGTGGTGCACGAAGAATCCGATGATCCGGAAGGCATGGCGCTGCTATATATCGATCGCCACCTCGTACACGAGGTGACCAGCCCTCAGGCATTCGAAGGGTTGAAGCTGGCCGGACGCAAGCCGTGGCGCCTCAGTTCCGTTCTGGCGGTAGCAGACCACAATGTGCCCACCACCGGGCGAGACCATGGGATCAGCGATCCCGTATCCCGCCTGCAAGTGGAAACGCTCGATCAGAATTGCGAGGAATTGGGGATCACCGAATTCAGGATGAACGATCGACGCCAGGGTATCGTGCATGTCATCGGACCGGAGCAGGGCGCCACCTTGCCAGGGATGACAGTGGTTTGCGGCGACTCGCATACCAGTACGCATGGGGCTTTTGCGTGCCTTGCTTTTGGCATAGGCACTTCCGAGGTGGAGCATGTGCTGGCAACACAGTGCTTGATGGCGAAGAAATCAAAAGCGATGCAGATCGTGGTAGAGGGCAACCTGGGCCATGGCATTACGGCCAAGGACATTGCGCTTGCCATTATCGGCAGGATCGGTACTGCGGGGGGTACAGGCTATGCGATCGAGTTTGCGGGCAGCGCGATTCGTGGACTGTCGATGGAAGGGCGCATGACGCTCTGCAACATGGCGATCGAGGCCGGGGCGCGTGCGGGAATGGTGGCGGTGGATGATGTCACCATTGAATATCTCCGGGGCCGTCCCTTTGCACCTAAAGGCGATCTGTGGGAAAAAGCGGTTGCCTACTGGCGTACCCTGAAGAGTGACGAGGGTGCGAGTTTTGACAAAGCGATTCAACTGGACGCAGTCTCGATCAAGCCGCAGGTAACCTGGGGAACTTCTCCGGAAATGGTTACGACGGTGGATGGAAAGGTGCCTGATCCGACAGAAATCGCAGACGCGGTGAAGCGTCACGACATGGAACGGGCGCTCAAATATATGGCGCTGGCTCCCAACACCCCGATCAGTGAAATTCGTCCCGACAAGATATTCATCGGCTCCTGCACAAACGCGCGCATAGAGGATTTGCGGGCCGCCGCCGAGGTGGTAAGAGGCCGTCGTATTGCGAAGAGCATCAAGCTTGCGATGGTCGTGCCGGGATCCGGCCTGGTCAAGCATCAGGCGGAGCAGGAGGGGCTCGACAGGATATTTCGCGATGCGGGGTTTGAGTGGCGCGAACCGGGGTGTTCGATGTGCCTTGCAATGAATGACGACAGGCTGGAGCCGGGAGAACGCTGCGCTTCCACTTCCAATCGTAACTTTGAGGGCAGACAGGGTCCCGCGGGACGCACCCATCTGGTGAGTCCTGCAATGGCCGCCGCCGCCGCGGTCGCAGGACATTTTGTGGATGTAAGGGAAATATATTAGAATTCCAGTACAACAATAGCGTTTTTATACTACAGAGAGTGGTGGTGAGAATGCTGACGGTAATGGTTGCCTTGATCACTGTCTTTGGCTTGTCTGCCTGTCATACCATGCAGGACGTGGGCAGAGACGGATGTTCAAAGCGGCGGAGAAGCGCTGGAAAAATCTGCAAAATAATTGCAAAACGGTAATCAGCAGTGAAAAAGTTTCATTCATGCGAGGGGTTGGTGGCGCCGCTGGATCGGGCCAACATCGACACCGACGCCATCATTCCCAAACAGTTTCTGAAATCCATCAAGAGGTCCGGTTTCGGGCAAAATCTCTTCGATGAATGGCGATACCTGGATCATGGTGAGCCAGGCATCGACCCTGCCACTCGTAAACTCAACCCTGAATTTGTGCTTAACCTGCCGCGTTACCGCAATGCCCGGATACTCCTTGCCCGCGCCAATTTCGGTTGCGGATCCAGCCGGGAACATGCTCCCTGGGCATTGCAGGATTACGGCTTTGAGGTAATCATTGCCCCCAGTTTTGCCGATATTTTTTTCAATAACTGCTTCAAAATAGGTTTGCTTCCCATCGTGCTCGACACCTCACAGGTGGATCAACTGTTCCGCGAGGTCGAGGCCACCGAAGGGTACCGGTTACTCGTCAATCTGGAGCAGCAATCGGTGACCACCCCTGCCGGAGAATCTTTCTCTTTTGATATCGATCCTTTCCGCAAGCATAGTCTGCTGAATGGTCTGGACGAAATCGGCCTCACGTTGCAGCACGGGGACAAAATCCGCGCGTTCGAAGAAAAACGCCGCGTAGAACAGCCGTGGCTGTTCGCCTGACAGATTTTCCCCTTTTTTCCCTTTAAAAGGACTTTATGAAAATAGCAATTCTGGCCGGAGATGGTATCGGTCCGGAAATTGTCGCGCAGGCAGTGCGCGTGCTGGAAACGCTGAGAAGCGATGGGTTGAAGCTGGAACTGGAACAGGGGTTGCTGGGTGGATGTGCGGTAGATGCAGCGGGCGAGCCTTTTCCCGAGGCAACGCGCACGCTGGTGGCTGAGGCAGATGCCGTAATCCTGGGGGCGGTGGGAGGTCCCCGGTATGACGCGCTGCCCCGGCAGCTCAGGCCGGAGCAAGGCCTTCTTGGCATACGGAAGGCCTTGAACCTGTTTGCCAATCTTCGGCCTGCGGTACTTTATCCTGAACTTGCCGATGCTTCCACACTGAAGCCCGAGGTGGTGTCAGGGCTTGATATCCTGATCGTGCGCGAGTTGACCGGGGATATTTACTTTGGCGAGCCGCGTGGTATTGAATTACGGAATGGCCAGCGCATCGGCTACAATACCATGATATACAGTGAAGCCGAGATCCGGAGAATAGCGCGGGTGGCTTTCCAGGCGGCGCGCAAACGTAGTCGCAGGCTGTGCTCTGTCGACAAGATGAACGTACTGGAGTCAACCCAGCTGTGGCGTGACGTGGTGACCGAAACAGCGGGTGAATATCCGGATGTGGAACTTTCGCACATGCTGGTGGACAATGCGGCCATGCAGCTTGTACGCAATCCAAGGCAGTTCGATGTGGTTGTGACAGGCAACATGTTCGGCGACATCCTCTCGGATGAGGCATCCATGCTGACCGGTTCAATAGGTATGCTGCCTTCAGCATCGCTCGATGAGCGGAACAAGGGGCTTTACGAGCCCATACATGGTTCCGCTCCGGATATTGCCGGCAAGGACATGGCGAATCCTCTGGCAACCGTACTCTCGGTCGCGATGATGTTGCGCTATACCTTCGATCTGGAGGAGGGGGCATCCCGAATCGAACGGGCAGTGAAAAAGGTGCTGGCTGATGGATATCGGACTGTGGATATTTACGAGCCAGGAAAGATGAGAATCGGAACCACAGCAATGGGTGATGCGATTCTGGCAAGTTTGTAGAATACAGCACTTCACATCCTGTGGTTGAATCAAATCAGGATTTCTTCCAAAAGAGAGATATCAATGAAACGAGTCGGTTTTATCGGTTGGCGTGGCATGGTGGGGTCGGTTCTCATGCAGCGCATGCGGGAAGAAAATGATTTTGCATTGGTGGAGCCAACTTTCTTTTCCACTTCGCAGAAGGGCGGCAAAGCACCGGATATCGGCCAGGAGGCCCCGCCACTGAAGGACGCGAATGATATAGACGAGCTCAGATCCATGGATGTCCTGGTTTCCTGCCAGGGAGGGGATTATACCGGCGTGATTTTTCCCCGGTTGCGGGAAGCAGGCTGGCAGGGTTACTGGATCGATGCAGCCTCTACGCTGCGGATGAAAGACGATGCTGTAATCATACTGGATCCGGTCAACATGCCGGTTATCGAGCAGGCGCTGCACGATGGGATAAAAAATTATATAGGAGGTAATTGCACTGTCAGCCTGATGCTGATGGCCATGAACGGGCTCTTCAAGGAAGAACTGGTGGAGTGGATGAGCGCCATGACTTATCAGGCTGCTTCTGGCGCCGGCGCACAGAACATGCGGGAATTGCTTCTGCAAATGGGCGAAGCGCATCGCGTGGCGAAAAATCTGCTGGATGACCCCGCGGCCGGCATACTCGATATCGACCGTGAAGTGGCGGGAACACTGCGTGATGAAAATTTTCCAACCGAGAATTTCGGTGTACCGCTTGCAGGCAGTCTTATCCCGTGGATAGACAGGGATTTGGGCAACGGGCAGACACGGGAAGAATGGAAGGGGCAATCCGAGACGAACAAGATACTGGGTCGCGGTGAACGAACGGTTCCCGTGGATGGTATCTGTGTTCGTGTAGGCGCCATGCGGTGTCACAGCCAGGCGCTGACCGTGAAGCTGAAGAAGGATGTTCCCCTGGATGAGGTTGAAGACGTGCTTGCCGCTTCGAACAGTTGGGTGAGGGTCGTTCCCAATGAGCGGGAGCACACATTGAAAGAGTTGACTCCTGCTGCGGTTACCGGCAAGCTGACAATACCGGTTGGCCGATTGCGCAAGCTTGCCATGGGCGGCGAGTATCTTTCTGCATTTACTGTGGGAGACCAGTTGCTCTGGGGCGCGGCCGAGCCGCTGCGCAGAATGCTCAGAATCCTGGTGGCGGCCTGAGAACCGATAGAAGCGGCAAAGGCGCATGGTGGACCAAGACATCGTGCTACCTGATTTCCTTCTAGATTCTATCTTCTGGAGCTTCCCCTGCGCCTTTTCGAGAGTCATTTTTCCGCAGTCGCCCGATTGAAGATTGCCTGTCGTTCGATGGCAACCCGCTTTCTTCGTGAACGAAACCCGGGTGCATGTCTTGCATGCCTGCGGCCGATGTCTGAGCGGGCTCCCGATCTTCGTCAAGGGATAGGGCATTATTCCTCCCTGAGAGTATACTGCCGTGCAGAAGCCGAGGTTTAAGTGCAGTCTGTTTTTTTCATTTCTGGCCGCTGTGATGTCGGTGGAAGTCAGTCACGCAGCAGGTCTGGGAAGGCTCACTGTCAATTCTGTGCAAGGGCAGCCGTTCAAGGCAGAAATCGATCTGGTGACGGTAACAACAGAAGAGAAATCTTCCCTGCACGCTCACCTTGCATCACATGATGTCTTCCGCAAGGTAAATGTCGATTATTCTCCGCTTTTATCCACGTTTAAAACCACTATTGAAATCCATCCAGATGGCCAGCCTTATATCCGGATTGTTTCTCCGCAGCCCGTTGATGAACCGTTCCTGAATATCCTGATTGAGCTGAACTGGGCATCGGGACGTCTGTTGCGTGAATATACAGCCTTGCTGCCCCTTGCCGAAACGGGCGCATCATCCCGGGAAAATGACTCAGCTCAGCCGGCATCGCATTGCTACTCTGCGGATGGTAAAACAGATCCGGCTATAGCGCATGATAGCGTCTCGTCAGGACAAGCCAGACTCCTTCCAGGAGCAGTCGCGTCAAACCCGTCCTATCGGACCTATGGTCCCGTAAAATCAGGCGATACCCTGTCAGAAATCGCAAAAAATATCGCGCTTCCTCCTGAAGCAAGCTTCAATCAGGTGCTGGTTGCACTGTTTCGCGCAAACCCCGAGGCATTTTCTGGCAACAACATGCATCAACTCAAGACAGGACTCGTCCTGAGAATACCGGATAGCGGTGAAATCAATACGGTACCCATAGCGGAAGCCGATCAGGAAGTGAGGGTGCATACTGTTGAATGGCGCAAAAAACGATCTTCCAAAACAGAAGGAAGGGAGAAAGAATGGATACCGTTGCCGTGGGCACTCGTTCTGTAGCAGGAAAGAGTTTCCTATGGGATATCTTGTGGGGAAGCGATGAGCAATGGTGGGCTGTCAATCAGCACCCTACTGGTGTGCTGGAAAGCGTCTGTTTATACGTCACCACTTTCGTTTCCCGAGATGTGCCTGAAAATTTCCTGGGCAGGTCCAGTACAAGTATCGCCAAAATCATGATAGTGGCTTTAACATGAGAATCGCAATGGTGCTGGAGTATGACGGCAGCAACTTCTGCGGCTGGCAAAGCCAGACCGGGGGAAATACCGTGCAGGACGCCGTGGAAACGGCCTTATCGGAAATTGCGGGCGAGGCCATTCGCGTAGTCACGGCAGGGAGAACTGACGCAGGAGTCCATGCCATCTACCAGGTGCTGCATTTCGATACTCGGGCGGAACGACCCATGAGTGCGTGGGTGCGGGGTGCAAACGCGCTGCTGCCCGACGGCATCGCCATGCTATGGGCATCCCGGACGGCAGATGATTTTCATGCCCGATACTGTGCGATCGAGCGCTGCTACCTCTATCTGTTACTGAACCATCCGGTGCGATCGGGGCTTCATCAACACAAAGTCGGCTGGTTTCACCATCCGCTCCATCTCGAATCCATGCAGATAGCGGCTCAGATGCTGGTGGGCGAACATGATTTCAGCGCCTTTCGCGCTGCTGAATGCCAGGCCAAGTCCCCCGTGCGCACCATGACGAAACTGAAAGTCGCACGAGTGGGAAACATTGTTGCGTTTGAGTTGCGCGCCAATGCATTTTTGCATCACATGGTACGTAATATCGTCGGTTGTCTGATCTATGTGGGTAAAGGTAAGTTTCGTCCTGACTGGATAGGGAAACTGCTTGAAAACGGGAAGCGCAGCGAAGCTGCGCCGACTTTTTCCGCTTCCGGGTTATACTTGGCAGGGGTTGCCTATGATGCGCGCTGGAAGCTCCCGCCTTTTGTCGAACCCTCTCTTGCCGCAATAGTGCCGGGCACGACCAGGCCGGCTACCGTCACGTCATAGGCGACAAGTTGGCGAAAACCGGGTTTCGGCCGCAAAACCGGAAATCAGGGATATATGTCGATTCGAGTAAAAGTTTGCGGTATAACCCGAGTGGAAGATGCGCTTGCGGCAGTGCATCTCGGTGCGAATGCCGTGGGCTTTGTCTTCTGGGAGCGGAGCGCGCGTTATATTTCACCGGCCGGAGCCCGCGGAATCGTGTCCGCGTTGCCGCCATTCGTTACTTCAGTGGGTGTTTATGTCGACCCTGAGGCAGAATGGGTGGACGAAAGCGTCTCGGTTGCCGGCCTGAACCTGCTCCAATTTCACGGCAGCGAAAGCCCCGAGTTCTGCCGGCAGTTTTCACTTCCCTATATAAAGGCGGTAAGAGTCAGGGCGGGACTGGATTTGCTACAATACGCATCCCTTTATGCAGGAGCTGTCGGTTTGCTGCTGGATACGTATGTGGAAGGTGAACCCGGAGGGACCGGAGAGGCATTCGACTGGAACCTGGTTCCGCGCAATCTGCCGCTGCCGCTGATTCTTTCAGGGGGATTACACGCAGGCAACATTACGAGCGCGATCCAGCAGGCGCGTCCCTGGGCAGTAGATGTGTCCAGTGGCGTGGAAGCCGCGAAGGGCATTAAAGATTCGGAAAAAATTGCAGCATTCATGCGAGGAGTTGGAATCAGTGAAAGTCTATGATCTTCCGGACAGTCATGGTCACTTTGGTCCGTATGGCGGCATCTTTGTCGCCGAAACGCTGATCTCGGCCCTGGAGGATTTGCGTATACAATACGAGCGCTATCGCAGCGATGCGGACTTTCAGGGGGAATTCGCCCATGAACTCAAGCATTATGTGGGACGCCCGACTCCCATCTATCATGCAAAACGATGGTCGGCGCATCTGGGGGGCGCCCAGATCCTGCTCAAGCGCGAGGACCTGAACCATACAGGTGCCCACAAAATCAATAATGCGATGGGACAGGCGCTACTGGCCAGGCGAATGGGCAAATCGCGGGTAATAGCCGAGACCGGCGCAGGCCAGCATGGTGTTGCCACGGCCACGATCGCAGCGCGTTATGGGATGGAGTGTGTCATCTACATGGGATCGGTCGATGTGGAGCGCCAGGCCGCCAATGTTTACCGGATGAAGCTTCTGGGTGCGGAGGTCATCCCCGTCGAATCCGGTTCACGCACGCTGAAGGATGCTTTGAACGAGGCCATGCGCGACTGGGTGACCAATGTTGCGGATACTTTTTACATCATCGGTACTGTGGCCGGGCCTCATCCCTATCCCATGATGGTACGGGATTTCCAGGCGATTATCGGGCGCGAGGCAATAATCCAGATGCAGGAGGATTATGGGCGCCAGCCCGATGCCCTGATCGCCTGCGTCGGCGGCGGTTCAAATGCCATTGGGCTTTTTTATCCCTACCTCGACAGCAGTGTCCGGATGATCGGGGTGGAAGCGGCCGGACACGGCGTGGAGACGGATCAGCATGCCGCCACCCTGACGAAGGGACGGCCTGGCGTGTTGCACGGCAATCGTACTTACCTCATCCAGGACGAGAATGGGCAGATCGTTGAAACACATTCCATTTCGGCAGGCCTGGACTACCCTGGCGTAGGGCCGGAGCACGCCTGGCTCAAGGACAGCGGACGCGCGGAATATTTCGGGATAACCGATGAGCAGGCCCTGGAAGCGTTTCATGCACTGTGCCATTACGAAGGGATCATTCCCGCGCTCGAATCCAGCCATGCGCTGGCTTACGCAGCCCGGATCGCACCTGCGCTCACTCCCGATAAGCTGCTGCTGGTGAACCTGTCGGGGCGTGGCGACAAGGACATGTCCACCGTAGCGCGCGCTTCACATATCACCTTCTAACCTGCAAAGCCCGTTCATGTCCCGTATTTCCACCCTGTTTGGCAAGCTGCGCCAGAATCGGAGAAAGGCACTCATTCCTTTTATCACTGCTGGCGATCCCGAACCCGGAATGATGGTCCCATTGATGCATGAACTGGTGCAGGCTGGCGCCGATATCATCGAGCTGGGCGTTCCATTTTCCGACCCGATGGCGGATGGACCGACGATTCAGCGTTCTTCCGAGCGTGCGCTGAAGCATCGCGTTTCATTGCAGGATGTGCTGGCAATGGTGGGAGAATTCAGGGAAAGTGATTCCAGCACGCCGGTTGTGCTGATGGGTTACGCCAATCCGGTCGAAGCGATGGGCTATGATGCATTCACGGCAAGAGCAAAAGCGTGTGGCGTGGATGGCGTGCTGATTGTGGATTACCCTCCGGAGGAATCGGTGGAATGGGTGGAATACCTGAAACGTCAGAATATCGCTCCCATTTTCCTGCTTTCTCCGACTACGCCACAGCAGCGCGTCGAGCGGGTGGCGTCCCTGGCGGAAGGATATGTGTACTACGTTTCGCTGAAAGGCGTTACCGGTTCGCTTCACCTCGACCTGCGGGATGTGGCGGAGAAACTCGACGGACTGCGTTCCCGCATTTCCATTCCCATCGGAGTGGGTTTTGGCATACGTGACAGCGCAACCGCCCGGGCAGTGGCGGAGCTTGCCGATGCAGTGGTGGTGGGAAGCCGCATCATCGAAGAAATTGAAAGATCGCCCAAGGCGGAGGTGTTAACAAATGTCCATCGCCTGATAAAAAGTCTGCGAATTGCAATAGACGCGGCAAGTCCTGCACCATCAGCCGCCGTTAAACTTACACACTTATGAGCTGGTTTCAGAAACTTCTCCCGCCCAAGATCAAGCGCAAGGAAAGCGGTGAAAAGAAAGCGGTGCCTGAGGGACTGTGGAGCAAGTGTGCCTCCTGCGAGGCAGTGCTTTACTATTCCGATCTGGGGAACAATCTCAACGTCTGCCCCAAGTGCGGTCATCACAACCGGATTTCCGCGCGCGTGCGGCTCGACCTGTTTCTGGATCCGGAGAATCGGCGCGAAATCGGGGCGGAAGTTCATCCGCTCGACCCTCTTAAATTCAAGGATAGCAAGCGTTACTCCGACAGGCTGGCGGAGGCGAAAAAGGAGACTGACGAAGATGACTCCCTGGTCGTGATGCAAGGCAGCGTCAAGACGGTTCCCGTTGTTGCCGCAGCATTCGAATTCGGTTTCATGGGGGGGTCGATGGGATCTGTCGTCGGCGAACGCTTCATACGCGGTGTACAAACGTGCGTCGACCGGCATCTGGCCTTCGTATGCTTCGCGGCGAGTGGCGGTGCGCGCATGCAGGAAGGCCTGCTGTCGCTCATGCAGATGGCCAAAACCACTGCTGTACTGACCCGGTTGAGCCGCGAAGGACTTCCGTTTATTTCGGTCCTGACGGACCCCACCATGGGCGGTGTGTCTGCCAGTTTTGCTTTCATTGGCGATGTAGTGATTGCCGAACCGGGCGCCCTGATCGGTTTTGCGGGACCGAGGGTGATCGAGCAGACAGTGCGGCAGACTCTGCCGGAAGGATTCCAGCGCTCCGAATTCCTGCTGGAGCACGGAGCGATAGACATGATCGTCGATCGGCGGCGCATGCGCGACAAGGTTGCCAATTTGTGTACACTGCTGATGCACAATTCCTCTCCCACATCCTGAGCATTTTCGCTCAACGCATAATCACACTTACCGTGCCATCGCAGGCATGAGCACTTTCTCCCTTGCTTCTGCAACGTTGCCAGAGTGGCTGGACTATCTGGAACGCATGCATCCCACAGCTATCGAGATGGGCCTGGAGCGGATACGGCGCGTCCAGGCGGCGCTGGGGATGGAGCCTTCATTTTCCATCATTTCCGTTGCGGGCACCAACGGGAAGGGATCGACATGCATGATGCTGGAAGCCATTCTGAGCCATGCCGGGTATCGCGTCGGGTGCTATACCTCGCCTCACTTGCTGCGATATAACGAGCGCGTGCGGATCAGCCGGAGGGAAGCAGGCGACGATGAATTGTGCGAGGCTTTTCGTGTCGTCGAGTCGGCGCGGATGAATAGTGGCGCGTCCCTGACTTATTTCGAGTTTGGCACTCTGGCGGCCATGTATTTGTTCAGTCAGGCCGAAGTGGAAATTGCAATTCTGGAGGTGGGGCTCGGTGGGCGGCTGGACGCGGTCAATGTATTCGATACCGATTGCGCGGTCCTTACCAGCATAGACTTCGATCATATGGATTATCTGGGCAATACGCGTGAACAGATCGGATTCGAGAAGGCCGGAATTTTCAGGGCGGGGAAGGCGGCGATCTGTTCCGAACCGGACTTGCCTGTAAGCGTTCGCCGCCATGCGCAATCGATCGGCGCCAACCTGATGCATATCGGGGAGCACTTCGGTTATTCAACCGCTCCACAATCCTGGAGTTACTGGTGGAACGGCGAGAGCAGACACGCGCTCCCTTATCCAGTCCTGCGCGGCGCTTGTCAGTTGAAAAACGCCAGTGCATGTCTCGCCGCGCTGGATTCCCTGAAAGATACCTTCCCGGTCACTCTGAGCGACATTCGCCATGGATTGCTGGAGGTGGTTTGGCCAGGACGGTTTCAGGTCTTGCCTGGGCAACCGGTCACGGTGCTCGATGTTGCCCATAATCCAGGCGCAGCGCGAGCGTTTGCTGCCAGCCTCGATAGCATGGAGCGCTGCCCTCGAACGTATGCGGTATTCGCGATGCTCAGGGATAAGGATATCGTTGGCGTGGTGCGGGAGCTGAGGTCCAGAGTGGATGTCTGGCTGGTATCGGGCATTGACGCTCCAAGAGGCGCGACAGTGGACGAAGTCGCCGCGCAGGTCGCCCAGGCGCTGCAAATCGCTGAGCCGCGCGCCGGGAATGCAGGTGAAGTCGCTGTGCATACCATCCGCAAGTTCCGCAATCCATCCGAGGCATATGCCTATGCCTGTGAGCAGGCAGGCAGAAATGATAGAATCTGTGTTTTCGGCTCATTCCATACCGTGGCTGAAGTGTTAAAGAATATGGTTGACCGCAGGTAGACTTCACCGATATTTAATGGCAAAGACCATCAGCGAAGAAGAGATTCAGCTAAGAAAGCGAGCCAGACGACGTCTGGTCGGCGCAATCGTCCTGGCAACCGCAGCAGTGGTGGTATTGCCGATGATCCTCGACAGCAAGCCCGACCGGCGCGGTCATGAAATCGACATACACATCCCGTCTGAGGATTCAGTGGAAGAGCTTGCCGCCGAATCTGTTTCCCTGGCAAATACGCCTCCCGCAACCGCGTCATCCATGCCTCAGGCTGAGGGTGGGCCGGAACGGGCAGGTGCGGCATCCGCGGCATCCGGTAAGAATATAACGGCTGTACCTCCTCGTGAGACGCCTGCCTCCATCAATGAGAAGACCGGTGCCAGCCCTGCGCCTGCTGCTCCGCGCAACGAAGCGACGGTTACAAACGCCCCTCCCGCCGCTTTCCGATTGGAAACAGCCATTAAAAACGCTGCGCCGGCTGCTTCGCGGAACGCATCATTTGTGGTGCAGTTAGGTGCTTTTTCTACGCCTGCAAAAGCGGCACGGCAATCGGAAAAGGTCGCTTCACAGAATTTCTCCGCCTATACTGAAATCGTGAAATCCGGCAAGGAAGAAGTAACCCGTGTGCGCGTCGGCCCTTTCGCGACGCGCGAGGAGGCTGAGAAAACACGGGAAAAACTGAAGAACCTGGGATTCGAAGGTGTGGTTACAGAAAAGTAGGGGAAGATCATGAAATCCTTTACACAAAGCTACCTCGCATTCTGCCATGTTTACTGCTGATCTGACCGGCTTCGATTACGCTGTACTCGCGATACTGGTTGTATCAATCCTGCTCAGCGTATCGCGTGGCGTCGTGCGAGAAATATTGTCCCTGGTCAGCTGGATAGTCGCGTTCATGGTGGCGAATTCTTTGGCCGCAGGATTTGCGCCCATGGTGCCTTCAGCTATCGGCGGAGAATCGCTGCGCATCCTGCTGGCTTTCATTGCACTGTTCCTGGTAACCCTGGTGGCGATGGGTCTCGTGACCATGCTGATTTCAGCTTTGGTCCAGACGGTAGGATTGGGTTTCACCGACAGATTTTTCGGCTCCCTGTTCGGTTTTATCCGCGGGCTGGTAGTGGTGCTGGTAATCGTGCTGGCAGCAGGTCTTACCGCGCTGCCGCAAGAGCCCTTCTGGCGAAAAGCGGTACTGAGCAAGCACCTGGAGGCTGCGGCAATGGTGGTGCTGCCGTGGTTGCCGCAGGATTTGTCCGGGCGTATCCACTATGCGGAACTGAAGCGCAAGCAAGAGCCAATAAAATGAATGCGCCGGATTCCACTTGATGAACTCGTGCAACTTTTCGTCTAGCGTCGATCTAAGTCATTTTTGCGGAGTGCGTTCATGTGTGGAATTCTGGGTTTAGTTTCGCATGCTCCCGTAAACCAGTTACTCTACGACGGGTTGCTGGTGCTGCAGCATCGCGGGCAGGATGCGGCCGGAATTGTCACCGCACAGGGAAATACCTTCCACATGCACAAGAACAGCGGGCTGGTGCGCGACGTGTTTCGCACACGGAATATGCGCGCCTTGCTCGGGAACATGGGGATTGGCCAGGTGCGTTATCCCACTGCCGGTTCCGCCGAGTCTCCTGCAGAGGCACAACCGTTTTATGTCAACTCGCCATTCGGAATCGTACTCGGGCATAACGGCAATCTGACCAATTCCGCACAACTCAACGACGAGTTGTTCCGCGAGGATTTGCGGCACGTCAATACCAATTCGGATTCGGAAGTGCTCCTTAATGTGCTGGCGCACGAGTTGCAGAGGAGCACGAAAAACCACCAGCTCGATCCCGCCGCTATTTTTGCCGCCGTATCCGGCGTGCACGAGCGTTGCAAGGGCGCCTATGCCGTCATAGCAATGATTGCTGGTTACGGATTGCTTGCATTCCGCGATCCTTATGGTATTCGTCCCCTTGTGTTCGGGTGCGCGGAAACCGAGCATGGGACGGAATATCTGGTGGCGTCCGAGAGTGTGGCGCTCGATACCCTGGGATTCAAGCTGGTGAGGGATGTTGCGCCGGGCGAGGCAATTTTTATTGATGACGGCGGCAATTTTTACAATAAACAGTGTGCATCCAGCCCCTCGCACAATCCCTGCATCTTCGAGTATGTCTATCTCGCACGGCCGGATTCAGTCATAGACGGAATTTCTGTCTATGAAACCCGGCTCAACATGGGAGAGAGTCTGGCCGATAAAGTCAAAGCCACGATGAGTCATCTCGATATCGATGTAGTCATTCCGATTCCCGATTCCAGCCGACCCAGTGCCTTGCAGCTTGCCAACCGCCTGGGCATAAGTTTTCGTGAAGGTTTCGTAAAAAACCGCTACATCGGACGAACCTTTATCATGCCGGGCCAGCAACTGCGCCGTAAATCGGTCCGCCAGAAGCTCAATGCCATGGGTGTGGAATTTCGCGGAAAAAATGTACTGCTGGTCGATGACTCCATCGTACGCGGCACTACCAGCCGCGAAATCGTCCAGATGGCGAAGGAAGCCGGCGCGAACAAGGTGTTTTTTGCTTCTGCTGCACCCCCCGTGCGGTTTCCCAACGTTTATGGGATCGATATGCCTACGCGTCACGAACTCATTGCCACGGGGCGGGATGACGAGGAAATATGCCGGGAAATTGGCGCCGATCATCTGGTGTATCAGGAGCTCGATTCTCTCATCAAAGATGTGCGCCGCGTCAATCCGTCGATCTCGCAGTATGAGACCTCGTGTTTCGACGGACGCTACATTACCGGGGATGTAACGCCGGAATATCTGGCCGTTCTGGAGGCGCAACGCAGTGGCGCGCCTCTCATGGAGAAACGTTCCAGCACGCAACTCGACCTGAATCTGGTGACAGCGAATTGAAGGTTTGACAAAAACAGGTACCGAGCGTACCTTCACGGTAGGCGCCGATTTGATCTTCAGCTTGCGGGCGCAGTATAAATTCAGCTAAAGCGGGAAAACCCGTTTTTGGCGAACGCTGAACGGGTTTTTTATTTGGGGAATTTGAGGGAGATATCTGGCATGTCTGACGATTTTGAGCTGGAAACACTGGCGCTGCATACGGGCATACATCGCAGCCAATTCAACGAACACTCGGAAGCTTTATTCCTTACTTCGAGTTTTGTCTTCGACAGCGCCGCGCAGGCCGCAGCACGCTTTTCCGATGCGGAACCGGGTAATATCTATTCGCGCTTTACCAATCCCACGGTTACCGCTTTTCAGGAAAGGCTGGCCGCCCTGGAGGGGGCGGAAGCCTGTGTCGCCACCTCCTCCGGCATGTCCGCCATTCTAGCCTGCACGATGGGACTCCTCCGCGCGGGGGACCATATCGTGGCTTCCCGCAGCCTGTTCGGTGCGACTGTCAGCCTGTTCAGCAATATCCTCAAGCGCTTCAATATCGAAACGACGTTTGTTTCCGCTACGGACGTTTCTGCCTGGGAAGCAGCGGTAAGACCTGCCACCAGACTGCTGTTCATGGAAACGCCCTCCAATCCGTTGACCGAGATTTCCGACATTGCCGCACTGGCTGCTGTAGCAAAAAAAGCGGGGGCGTGGCTCGCCGTGGACAATTGCTTCTGCTCTCCCGCGCTGCAGCGTCCGCTGGAATTGGGAGCAGACCTCGTGATTCACTCTGCAACCAAATATCTTGAGGGCCAGGGCCGGGTGTTGGGTGGCGCGGTGCTAGGCAAGCGCGATCTGGTGATGGATGGGGGAATATTCGGTTTTCTGCGCACGGCCGGGCCGAGCCTGAGCCCGTTCAATGCCTGGGTAATCCTGAAAGGGATGGAAACTCTGAACCTCAGGATGGAAAGGCATTCCGAAAATGCACTGGAAATTGCGCGGTGGCTGGAAGCGCAACCCGGCGTAGCCAGAGTTCATTATCCCGGCTTGCCATCGCATCCACAGTACGAGCTTGCCAGCCGCCAGCAGAAAACCGGGGGGGGAATCGTTTCATTCGAATTGAAGAAGGGAAGAGAAGCGGCATGGAGGGTGGTGGATTCCGTTCGCATGATTTCCATTACCGCCAACCTGGGGGATGCCAAGAGCACCCTTACCCATCCTGCCACCACCACGCATGGGCGGATCAGCCAGGAAAGTCGCGATGCAGCCGGCATTACGGAGGGCTTGCTGCGCATTGCAGTGGGACTTGAAGCGGTAAAAGACATAAAGGCCGATCTGGCAAGGGGTTTGATTCAGTAGATGATGGAGTTTCGTAGAGAATGGAATGTTGCTGAGGTTGGGAGAAAATCCGGCTCCGATTCCGGTTCCTGCTTGTCACGGCCCCGCCAACCGCCGGGATAATGCCCATCGGTTGATTCACTTTCTTTCCAGTTCTACCAGTTCCTGGAAGCAGAAGTTGTCTTTCATTCTTTTAGCATGAATTTGCAGTTGTAATTATTCTGGCCTATAAAGAGCTTCTGAATATCTTCGAAATATAGGCTGCGATAGCGCATTTAAACACCCTGGCTATAGGGTAACCATGGGAGACTGCGGATGGAAGATTTCTTACGCGCTGATCGCGTTCCGTTAGAATCTGAGGATCTTTACACTGGATAACGTAACGCGGAATTTGCTAAAGATACAGGAATGGTTGATGAGGCCAATATAGTCACGACAAGATTTTACAATCATCGCAAGATCCGATCGAAAGATAGTCCGACATTTAAGGTGAGTTATTAGAGAGACAACAAGATCAACCTGAGCAACATGTGGATGTTCTAATCATGACACTTGCCCGGCTAAGGCGTGAGCAATCGCAAGGGGAGGAAATTGCGAACAGCATTAGCCATGGGATTGGTCTTGTCGCGGCACTCGTCGGAACTCCCTTTCTCATCACGCAAGCAGCACGGCATGGGAACGTCGGGTTTGTCGTTGGTGCGAGCCTCTTCTCCGCGACGGTCATATTTCTTTACCTTGCTTCTACCCTCTACCATGCGCTGCCTGTGGGCAAGACCAAGCGCGTGTTTCGCGTCCTTGAGCATTCCGCAATCTTTCTTCTTATCGCCGGTACATATACGCCATTTACGCTAGGAGTACTTCATGGCGTATGGGGCTGGATTCTTCTCACAACTATATGGGGTCTCGCTGTGGCCGGTGTGGTGCTGAAGGTGTTCTATAGAGCTTCCTTACCCATTCTATTCACCGGTCTCTATCTGTTCATGGGGTGGCTGGTTGTGATTGCCATAAATCCGTTGATTGCCAAAGTGCCCCCACCTGGCTTGCTTTGGTTGATTGCGGGAGGATTGTCCTACACCATTGGGGTGATTTTTTTCGCTATCGATTCCCGCTTGCAATACGCCCACTTGATTTGGCATCTCTTTGTTCTGGCAGGCACCACATGCCATTACTTTGCTGTGCTTTGGTATGCTGCCTAATCTTCCCCTCTACCCCCACCTGTAGCTCGAGCATTAATCAATGTTTTGCTACTAAAAAAATGCGGCGGTTGTTGTGAAATATAGTTTGAACTTCTTCAGATAGCGCGTATCCTACTAAGGTCTTTTGGATTCAAGCCGTAAAACGATACCCTTGGTTGACCCTTTCCCTTGATATTCAACGGCCACCTACAGGTCGCTGTAGGGTGAAATCTTATTAAGGAAATAACATGGCAACAGGTATTGTAAAATGGTTTAACGACAGCAAAGGTTTTGGCTTTATTACCCCGGATGACGGGGGAAATGATTTGTTCGCTCACTACTCTGCGATTACGGGTGGTGGCTTCAAATCGTTGCACGAGGCCCAGCGGGTCACTTTCGATGTGACAACCGGCCCTAAGGGTCAACAGGCATCGAATATCAAACCCGACTAAAATCAGTAAAAGCAAACCAAAATTCCTTATCGGAAGTTTGGTTTGAGAATTGATACAGTTCCAAGCGGGGGAGTCTGCGTGCAGATTCTTTATCCCTCCGAATTCCATTTCGTTATCCTAGTGTGGCACCCCGTCTGGGTGAATTGAAGCTTGATGCCCCATAAACCCAGCCATCCGCTTTCTTCTGCTGCGCACCCAGTAAAATATGGATATTACGTTCCGTTTCGGTTCCAGCTAGGTATGAATCGAACCGAATAAAAGCCCACACTCAATGGGCAGCAGAAAGAACACCTTCTGAAGCTTTTCAGGAAACTCCCATTACAGTAGGCCTGCTATGCTCAAACTCGGGCCACCAGAGTAGATTCTGGCGGTAGAAAAAGCCTGACTTCACAGGCTGAGCAGTTGCTCCCAATCGTTCCCGCGCTCTGTCTGCTTTGTCTGTTCCGTTATAAAGTGACGGATACAAAAAATTAATCGGTTGATATATGCCAGCGAATGAAACGGAACGAACGCTCGTGTTGAAGCAATACGAGATATTGTTACCCACCCCGGACCGAACTCTAGATCGAATTACCGCACTCGCAGCACGCCTGTTTGACGTTCCGGCTGCAGTAATCGGCATTGTCGATAGCGAGCATATCCGGCTTGTATCCGGCTGTGGCCTTGAAACCACCGAAATTGGGTTTGCTCCGGAATATCCGGCGATCACTATGCTACGTGACGCTCCCTATATTGTTGCAAATACGAAGGTTGATACTAGCCCGCTTACAAAAACGCTTGTAACCGAGGTGGCAGGTATAAGGTTCTATGCGGGAGCGCCCTTGATTACAGTTGGAGGTTTTAATCTGGGATCGTTATGGATTATCGATCGAAAGCCTCGGGTATTGAATGAGAAAGAATTTGCCAGCTTGCAGGATTTGGCCTATCTCATCATGGATCGGTTGGAATCAAGCCTAAACTTGAGCCGAATACTGACCCAGATAATCCGGAACAAAGATGCCACGAGAAAAGCCAGCTTGGAGCAATCGGAAATTATTTCAAGTATGGGCCACGAATTACGAACGCCGCTAAATACCATACTCGGATTTGCTCAACTTATGGAAATGGAGAATCCACCCCCAACACCATCCCAAAAATCAAATATCGAATATATTCTTGAATCGGGGTGGTATCTATTGAGTCTGGTTAATCAAATCCTCCATTCGGCGGCGATTGAATCGGGGAAGTTATCCCTGTCGCAAAGGCCATTATCGCTGTTCACTATACTAGAAGAGTGCCAAACGATGATTAAATCCCAGGCACAGAAAAAGAACATCAGATTGAATTTTCCCCTCCATCATGAGCTTCCCATGCATGTATTGGCTGACGAAACCAAACTGAAGCAGGTTCTAATCAATCTTCTCACCAATGCGATCAAATATAACTGGGAAGCGGGAGATGTAACCGTTGAGTATTCTCAAATTGACTCTGGAATGACTCGTATCAGCATTCATGACACTGGTTTTGGATTGAACCAAGACCAGCTCGACAAATTGTTTCAGCCATTCAATCGCCTTGGCCGTGAGGCTGGCTCTGAGGAAGGCACTGGCATCGGGTTGGTCGTTACCAAAAAACTGGTTGAGCTTATGGGAGGAGAAATCGGTGTGGAAAGTGTTGTTTCAGCCGGCAGTACATTCTGGGTTGATCTACCATCAGCCGAGCCGCCCTTGAATCAAAAATAGTAATAGTGGGGCAACGAACAGATTATAGGAGGATGTTCCGGTAACTTGAGTAGTTTTATGAAATCATCACGGGTTGAATAAACGAACAGGTTTTAATAATTCTCACTGCGTGCCCGCGACAGGATCAAGGTCAAAGGCTGATTTCCAAGTCCCTGGGTTAACTTTCGCTCAAGGAATCACCCTTTCAAAAAGTATATCCATATGTTCAGTTTGCGATCGATATTTGACTCGAGACCGGTCCAACCGGTAGCTTCCAAAGCAAGTATTCTTATGAAGGGTTCTACTGAGCAGGTATTCCGATATCTGGGCGATAATTTCTTTGAGAATTATCCAAAATGGTCTCCCGAAGTTAAAGAGCTTAAGCAAATCGGAGATCAACCAATGGGACCAGGAGTTACCGCAAGGCAAGTGCGTGTTGATGGTGGACACCGATCTGAATCCAAATTCAGAATTACGCTTTATGAACCCAACCGATCCTTGGCTTTTGCAGGTATTTCTGAGCCCTTCCACTGTATGTACGAGATACAGGATGAAGGTAGAGAGGGCCTAGTCAAACTGATATTTACCTTCGAGTTGTTGGAGATGAAGGTATTTATGCGACCCTTCGAACGACTAATACGCATCGCGGTTCAGCATGGAGCTGAGCGAACGGTACGTAATATAAAAAACCTGATCGAGGTTGAAGTTTATACTGCAACTAACACATAGCGATACAGAGAGTTATACGACTACTCAAACATCGGACGAGAGGATAGTTCGATAGCAAGTTACAAAGCAGACGAACCTGTGCGTTAACTTTACATCTATCGTCCGAGACTTGGTATCAGACATCTATTGTGCGCTCGCTAACTCGCTGAGCTGGATATCTGATAACACTACCCCTCAAGATGAGGATTTATGGTCTCCACTTACTCTCACCTCTCTCGAAGCAGCTAGAACAGGCTGTCAATTAATGAACCAGGAGGTGTTCATGTTGCACGACAAATGGCTTACCGCCAAGCTGGCGTATCTACGTGGCCTCGAAGCACCAAGCGAACAACAACAACAGCTCCTCTTGTTGGCAGAAAAGCTCAAGCGCACTGACGCGGACTCGCGCATCCTTACCGCGTTAATTAAAGCGGAAACGGCGGCCGAGCGGGCACAAAGGGCAAAGGCGGAAGCCGCGCGCCTTGCGGCAAGGGATGAGGAGGCGGCACGTATTTTGGAAGCGATCAACAGGGAGACGGCCTCCAGAGAGCGTGACCAGGAGCTGCACAATGCTGCCGAATTGCTCATTCTGGCAGGTCTCGTCGATCCGGAAACTCGTGCTCCGGCATTCGATCGAGGTGAGCTACTGGGAGCCCTGCTGGGGCTGGCAAATGTGCCGGCAGAGGATCCTAGAAGACGAGAGTGGAAGCGTGCCGGAGATGCATTGCTCGCTGAGAAAATAAAATAAGGATGTCATACATCTGCCAAAAGTATTGTTTTTTGTTGCTAATGCACCAGCTGATTGATTTCCATGATGGGGAGCAGTATGGCAAGAACGATCATCAGCACCACGCCCCCCATTACCAGGATCATTATCGGTTCCAGCAGTGTTAAGAAGACGCCCAGTCGCCGTTCCAGCGCCTGGGCTTCGAGCTGGGCAGCGCGTTCGAGCATTTCTTTCAGCTTGCCGCTCATTTCCCCGCTTGCGACCAGATGCACGAGCAGGGGTGGAAACACGCGGGTTTCCCGCAGGGCCCTGGAGAGGCTCGCGCCTTCGCGGACCTGTTCGATGGTATTTTCGATCGCTCTGCGCATGACCATGTTGCTCATCACGCGTGCACCGGAACTGAGCGCTTTAAGAAGCGGCACACCTCCTCCGATCAGAATGGAAAGCGTGCTGGCGAAACGGGATGTATTGCTGCTGCGAATCAACGATCCCAGCCATGCGGTGCGCAGCAGCAGAGTATGCCATCGGTATCTGATGTCATCGCGCCGCAGGGCGATGCGTGCGGAAAGTCCCCCGCCGGCAATGGCGATAATCAGATAAGGCCATGACATGAGAAGGAAATCGCTCAACCCGATCAGCGCGCGGGTCAGGAGGGGCAGGCTCTGGCGAGAATGCTGAAATACCTGCACTACCTGGGGGACCACATACATGAGCAGGCCGGCAACAATGATAATGGCAATAACGGTCACCAGTGCCGGGTAAAGGAGCGCCAGACTGGTTTTCTGTTTTAGTGTCTGGCGCGCATCGAGATACTCGGCAAGATGTCGCAGTACCAGCGGCAATGTGCCGGATTCTTCCCCGCCATGTACCAGCGCCCGATAGAAATCAGGAAAACTCCTGCTGTAGCTGCCCAGCGCGGCGGAGAGGGAGAGTCCGGCAATCACTTCTGTTTTGACACCGCCGAGCACTTCGCGTGTCATCGGCTCCTCGGCGGACTCGATCAGCGCAGCAAGCGACTGCTCGACTGTCAGGCCGGCGGTCAGCAAGGTAGCCATCTGTCGTGTCAGCAGACTCAGCTCTTCCGGGCGTAAGCCTCGGACCCAGGGCACCTGACCGCGCTCGCGAGCGCGAACCTGATCGACGGTCGAAGGCAGCAAGCCCTGCGCACGCAACTGCGCCCGCGCCTGGCGCGCGGTATCAGCCTGCAGCACACCTGTTACCCTCCGGCCTTCGGAATCAAGCGCTTCGTAGCGGTACACTTCCATAACTGCTATTCGCGTGTCACACGCACGACTTCCTCCAGACTGGTGATACCCTGGGTAGCGAGGCGCATGCCATCGTCACGCAACGAGCGCATTCCGGCGGAAATCACATATTCTCGCAGGTCTTGTTCGGACGCGCGATCATGAACTCGCCGGCGCAGGTCGTTGTCAACTGTGAGCAATTCATAAATCCCGGTGCGCCCCTGATAGCCGGAGTGATTGCAGGCAGCACAGCCCTGTGCCTTGTATAAAATTCCGGAAGCCGAAAAAGGGCCCAGGGAAGGGGATTTTCCCAGGTCCTCGTCCCAGGGCTGGCGACATTCCAGGCAGAGCCGCCGCACCAGGCGCTGCGCGCCTACGCCGATGAGGCTCGATGCCAGCAGAAACGGCTCGACTCCCATGTCGACAAGCCGGGTCACGGCGCTTATCGCATCATTGGTATGCAGGGTTGCAAATACCAGATGGCCCGTAAGGCTGGCTTGTACCGCGATCTGCGCGGTTTCGAGGTCGCGAATCTCTCCGATCATGATGACATCGGGGTCCTGCCGCAGGATTGTCCGCAAGGCGCGCGCAAACGTCATTTCGATTCGCGGATTGACCTGTGTCTGGCTGATGCCGTCCAGATCATACTCGATGGGATCCTCGACCGTCATGATGTTGAGCGACGCGGAGTCCAGTCTCGACAGGGCGGCGTAAAGCGTGGTTGTTTTACCCGACCCGGTGGGACCGGTTACGAGGATAATGCCATGGGGCTCACGAATAAGCCTGTCCATGCGAGTCAATGTGATTTCATCCATGCCAAGCCTGGGAAGATCCAGGCGGCCAGCCTGTTTGTCCAGCAAACGCAGTACAGCGCGTTCGCCGTGTGCGGTGGGGATGGTGGATACGCGTACGTCGACTGGCCTGCCCGCCATCCTGAGTGTAATCCGGCCGTCCTGCGGAAGGCGTTTTTCCGCAATGTCGAGCTGCGCCATGATTTTGATGCGTGAGATGAGGGCGGCATGTAATGCACGTGCCGGTTCGATCAGGTCGCGTAATATGCCGTCCACCCGCAACCGCACGACCGAGCGTGTTTCGTAAGGTTCAATGTGGATATCGGAGGCCGCGTTGCGTAACGCCTGTGTAAAGAGCGCGTTGATCAGCCGGATGACCGGGGCATCATCCTGGCTCTCGAGCAGGTCCTCGACCTTCGGCAGCTCCTGCAATAACCTCGAGAGGTCTATATCCTGGGCGAGATCATCTGCGAGTGTGGCAGCACCTTCATTTGCACCGTTATACAACGCCGAAACGATCTCATTGAACTCGTCGGTATCGATGCGTCGTGCCCACAGGGGCACGCCCAGAACGCGGCGCAACTCCGCCAGTGCTCCGGCCTGGACTTCGCCGCGGACCACCACCTCTGCATGATCGCTCGTGACGCTCGTCACGGCCACTCCATTTGTCTTGACAAAGACATAAGGAATCCTGTCAGACGCCATTATCGCGGCCCGGTTTCAGGGTGTATTATCCATCACTCCCCCGGTATCCCAGTTGCCTTGAACATTGGAGATATCCGGACCATCCGGACTATCAGGAGTGACGCTGTCATCAAGGATGACAGGCGGCGGTTGACGCGGCGGCAAAACAGGCGATTCCATATCCGGAAGCACAAGATTGAACCTGGGACTGGCTTTTTTCTGTTCGCTCAGCACCCGATCGTACTGTGCGTCAGAAAGCGGATCGGCAGCTTCGCCCGCACGCATCAGCGTCGGCCGCAGGAATACCATCAGATTGGTTTTGTTGCGCGACCGCTTGTTGTAACTGAACAGTTGTCCGACCAGCGGAATCGCTCCGATCAGTGGAATTCTTTCAACCGAGTCATTTACCGTATCCTGCATCAGACCGCCCAGCACGAGAATCTGTCCGTCGTCCACCAGCACTGTCGATTCTATCGAACGCTTGTTGGTAATCAACCCGTTGGTGGCGTTGACCGTACCGGGAACGACACTCGAGACCTCCTGAAAAATCTGTACACGGACAGTATTGCCTTCCGAGATAAGCGGCTTGATCTTCAATGATAATCCCACATCCTGACGTGAAACGGTCTGAAACGGAGAGGTAACGGCGCCGCCCACGGGTGGAATGAACTGGCCGGTGGGAATCGGAACGTTCTGCCCGATGACGATTCTGGCTTCTTCGTTATTCAGTGTCAGCAGGGTAGGAGTGGAAAGAATGTTGGCATTGGCATCCGTTTCCAGCGCCCGGATGAGCGTATGAATGTTGAGAACAGGGCCGATGCCGGGAATAGCCGTGACAAGGCCATTCATGATGCCGATGGTCAGACCGGACGCCGCATTCGCTATCGGATTCTGGGCGGTGGAGATGATACTGCCGCCCCCGGCAGTGCCCGCATTGAAATTGGTGCCGCCGAAAACCTGGGTTCCGCCTTGCGCGGCATTGCTCAGATTCTGCCACTGAATGCCGAATTCCGCAGCTCTGTCGGCAGTGATTTCGGCAATCAGCGCTTCGATATAAACCTGCACGCGGCGCACGTCGAGCTTCTCTACTACTGCCCGCAAATTATTATAAATAGCATCCGGGGCAGTAATAATGATCGAGTTGGTGGCCGCATCCGCCTGAATGATGCCGGGGGTGGCGGAGGAAGTCGCGGCAGATTGCATCGGAGCCGGGGTGACGCTGGAAGCAGCGGGAATGGTCCCTGCGCCGAAGCTGGAGCCCGGCATGGAGGTGCCCATCGAGCCGCCTATGGAGGCGCCTGTCGAGGCACCGATCCCACCGCTGGTGGTGGACGTACCAAGGGAAGATGTTCCAAAAGCTGTGCCAGTTGCCTGACTCAGTCCTGAAGATGAGGAAACCGGGGACGCCATATTGTGATAGATTGCCCTGAGGGTTTCGGCAAGCCTGACTGCATCGGCATTCTTGAGAAAAACGACATGCATGTTGCCGGCAGCGCTGGTCGGAGAATCGAGCACTGTTACCAGTTGACGCAGGCGAGCAAGCGCTGCCCGGTTTCCGGAACGTGCAAGGAGGGTATTCGAGCGAGCATCGGCGACGACTGTGAAACGCTGCTGGGTTGGGTCCACAGCGCCCTCGGCCTGGGATTGCGTCGATTCCGAAAACAGCCGGTTCACGGTTTGCGCGACATCGATCGCCGAGGCGTGCTGAAGGGATATCGAGACGGGATCGGTTCCACTTGGTTGATCCATCGAATCAATTATTTTTGCCAGGCGCTGGAGATTGCTCGCATAGTCTGTAATAACCAGCGTGTTACTGTTGGGATTTGCAGTGATACTGTTGTTTGGAGCGATCAGCGGACGCAGAATCGGCACCATCTGCACCGCGGATTCATACTGCAGCGTAAATACCTGGGTCTGGATACGGTCACCTGCGGGCTGCCGCTGGTTCGTGGGACCAAGTGTCGGGCTCCGGTATAACTTGGCATCACTTTCCGGAACGATCCTGATGATGCCATAATCCTCGACAACTGCATATCCATGTAATCGCAATGCCGACAGGAATACTTCGTAGACTGACGATCGCGGCACTGGCCTGGCTGAAACGATATTGATCGTACCCTTGACGCGCGGATCGAGCATGAAATTTTTACGGGTAATTTCGCTGACCGCTTTCACCACGCCTTCAATATCGGCATTGACGAAGTTGAGTGTAACGAGATCCTGCCCGGCGGAAGGCTTAGGTTTACTGGCGCGCAGGGAATCCGCTTCCGGCAGGGCTCTCGGCGGGACGTCAATTTCCTCGACTGGCAGGGCGGCAGAGGGGTTTACGGGCCAGGCCTCGGTGACCCAGCCTGCCACTGCCATCCATAAAAAAACTGCACATAGCGAGCGATGCCGCATGATTTTACCTCTGTAGCCCATGAGATGACGGCATCATTCAGTTATGATCGGCGCCTGAAATTCGCCAGCCAGGTCTGTCTCCACCGGAAGAGCCGGGTCTGCAGACGGGTTTTGGCGCTGTAATGCAAGTGTTTCTCGCATTCCCTCACGTTCCAGGACAATATGTTCAGAACGGACTTCAGCAAGCAGGAGACCGGGAGCGATGTCTTCACCTTCGGGCACCGCAAGCGTCTCTTTTCCATCCACTTGCAGGATCGCGTATCCCCGCCCGCCTCCGGAAGCGGCGACAATCCCGAACAGCCTGATCTCAGGTCCGGCAGGAACAGCAATGGATGGCTGTGCTAGCTGTGCAATACCGAACAGGTCGCTAACAGTCGATATATCTTCGGCCGCTTCCATGCTCGCACGCGTGCCTGACTCGAGGTGGGGCGGAGGGTGGGGGATGAACCAAAGGCGTGTCCAGTACAACAATACCCCTCCAAGCAGCGCGAGTGCGGCGAGGATGATTAAATATACAAGGGCTGTTTGCGTGCGATTCGACCGGTCAATCGAGATTTCCGGCATTCCATTCTTTAATGCTTAACTTTTCAATACAGCTGAAGTAATGACCGAGAGATTTGACTTGAAGGAAAAGTTTTATGTTTTCTAGGGAAATGATAGATCATGGCAAGGTTATACGAGTCCTAATAAGAAGCACTTTTATCGGTCTGATCTGAATTGGATCACTTTTGGATCACTTGGGACGCAATTGTACCCTGATCACCTCTCTGGGAGAGCCCTGAAAGTTGTGCCTGATGTACTCTCGCCGGTGATTTGAACAATCTCTGCAGGGTGCAGCAATCGGCTTTCTCAAAAGTGGAAAATAGGCCAGTGATTTGTTCCTGTTTGGCGAATAAGGGATATGTTTTTTTTGGGATTATTGCTGGTATCGATTTCCTGTGACTGAGAATTTTTCCCGCAGAGTCAATAGAAGTTGCGCTGAGGTGCATTATGGGACAGATCGGGAGGCTATCATGGTGCAAGACCGGAATCGACAATGAACAATTTCTTGGGTAATCTTCGTTCCATTTTGTCCGTTTTTTGATGGGTATTTACATAAAAATGATGGAGAAATCTGTTTCCGGTTTATTCTCTGAAAGACGACGAGCTCCAGTCCACTTGACCCCTCCGGAGCATGGACTGCGCGGAAGGCACGTCGGCTTTACTTTGCTCGAGGTCATGGTGGTGGTCGTGATTCTCGGGATTCTCGCTGTAATGGTGGTGCCGAAGATCATCAGCCGTCCTGATGAAGCGCGTATCATCGCAGCAAAACAGGATGTCGCAAGCCTGATGCAAATGCTCAAGCTGTACCGTCTCGACAACCATCGCTATCCCAAGACCGAGCAGGGGTTGCAGGCGCTGGTAACGAAGCCGACCGATCCACCGATTCCACCTAATTGGAAAGCCGGAGGATATATCGAGCGTCTTCCGAAGGATCCCTGGGGCAATCCTTATCAATACCTGAACCCTGGTGTTCACGGCGAAATCGACGTTTTCAGTTTCGGGGTGGATGGGACCCGCGGGGGAGAGGGTAACGATGCGGATATCGGCTCCTGGAACCTGTAAGGCCAGCAGGATTCGTGACTGAGATAAGAGCCGGGGGCGGATTCACGCTCATCGAAGTGCTCGTCACACTGGTGATCATCGGGCTCTTTGCGGGACTCATCAGCAGCATGGTCCGGTCGGATGAACGGGCCCTTCTTCGTGTCGAGGCGGAACGGCTGGCGCAACTCCTTGACTTGGCGGGGACCGAGGCGCGTATGTCAGGAAGATCTCTCGCCTGGGTAACAGATGGCTTGAGCTATCGGTTCTTGCGGAATCAACGGGGCGCCGGTTGGTCGGAAATTCGTAACAATGATCTCTTTCGGGAGCGGAAGTTTCCTCAGGGTATGAAGATCGCGGGCATGCTGATCGAAATGTCGCCAGCGGATTTTATGCGGTTGGAGTTCAATTCTCACGGTCCGATGCCGGCTTATGCCATAAAGATATCTTTTGGGGCGGAACGCTATATGGTCACGGGATCTCCGGTCGGCGATGTGCAGGCATTGCCGGGAGAGGGAAGGGCGAATGATGAAATCATATCCCGGCAGCTGCAGTAGAGGCCGTGGATTCACGCTGGTTGAGGTTCTGGTCGCACTGGCAATCATTGCGTTTGCTCTCATGGCCGCACTGCGTGCCGCAGGACAGGGCACGTTCAATGTCGGCGAATTGCGCTCGCGGCTGCTGGCAGGGTGGGTCGCGGAAAATCTGCTGACAGAACAGCGTGCTCGCGGCGCATGGCCGCCGCCTGGCACATATCGTGGAACAGCAAAACAAGGAAATATGGATTTCACGTGGCAGGCGAATATTACCGAAACTGCAAATCCCTCATTTCGGCGGGTCAATATTTCGGTATTTGCGCCTGCCGGAGAATCGCATCGGCTTGCGCACCTGACAGGATATCTGGCGCAACCGGCAATCCCGGGGAATCCGTGAGCAGGCTTGCCGGAAGGCAGCGCGATGTCGATTTTGCGGGAGTGGAATATTGCCGCTCGGCTTTCCTATGACTTCTTGCGTTCATGTCCCCAACGAAGAAGGTGTTCATAATCCATTTCCATGAAATCCAGCCATGAAACCGGATTCCGGGGATTTACCCTGATTGAGCTGCTGGTTGCGCTGACTGTTCTGTCTTTGCTGGCAGTGATGTCTTATCGTGGACTTGGGGCGATACTCGATGCGCAAGAGTATGTCAAGCGGGAAACTGAAAAGTGGCGCCGCATAAATTTATTCCTCACAAGGTTTGAACGCGATGTGCAACTTGCGATACCGCGTCCGGTTCGAACCGGCTCGGGCATCTTGCCGGCCTGGCTTGGAGTGATAAAAGCGGCGTCCGATGGGGGCTTGTTGCCCTACATGGAATTCAGCCGTCTGGGCTCCATCGAAGAAACGGATGCCGCGCGGCGGACCGCCTACCAGCTGAACGATAAACGGGAAATAGAGCTATGGTTGTGGCCGGGTCTCGATATCGGTCCCGGGGCAGCGGCCATGCGTTATCCGGTATTGGCTGGGGTGGCGAAAATGGAGTTGCACTATCTTACTGCAAATCGTGTATGGGTGAATACGTGGCCAAGTGCAGCGCCTGACTCCCCGGTGTCTACCGTTTCTTCCGTTCCCCAGGCCGTGCGCCTGCACATTGCCCTCGCCTCGGGAGAGGAAATAGAACGCATTTTCCAATGAAGCCATGAGAACAGGACAACGTGGGGTAGCAGTCGTGCTTGCCATGGGTGTCGTTGCCCTCGCGTCGATAACCGCAACAGCTATCATTACCTCCCAGGGTATCTGGTCACGGCAAAGCCAGCTTGCGCATGATTACGTTCAGGCACAGGCGATGGTCAAGGCGGGGGTGGACTGGGTTCGGGCCGTGCTGAGCGATGACAGCCGGATGGGCAGCATCGATCACCTGGGCGAACCCTGGGCATTGCAAATGCCGGCGATGCCCATTGAAAACGGTGAACTCACGGGCCACATCCACGATCAGCAGGGCTTGTTCAACCTGAACAATCTGGCTCCCGATGGAAAAATCAGTGCGGCACAGCTTGCTCACTTCAGGCGCTTGCTGGCCTTGCTCGACTTGCCGGATGCGCTTGCCGATGCATTGGCTGACTGGATAGACGTTGACAGCGAACCTCATCCGCAGCACGGCGCCGAGGATGAATATTACGGTATGCTGAACTCCTCTTATCTTACTGCCAACAGACCCCTGACCGATGTAGCGGAACTGGCCCGTGTCCGTGGTTTCAACAGGGATATCCGCGCGCGTTTGCGCCCGTTCGTGACGGCCCTGCCGGGCTTTACCACTGTCAATGTCAATACCGCGCCCCCCGAAGTCCTTGCTGCCATTGTCGAGGGTCTGGGAATTGGAAATGCCCGCATATTGACTCTCCAGCGCACGCGCGCCCATTTTCGTGATCACGCCGACTTTCTCAACCATCTTCCTCAGGGTGCTGCGGTAGAGGAAAGCGATATTGGAACCAGTAGCAATTATTTTCTCGCGACACTCAGCGTAGCTATCGGCGAAGCGCAGGCCCGGGGAGTGGTTCTCCTTAACCGGGAGGAGGGCGCGTGGCCCGCTATTGTCTGGCGTAAATATTCATGAGTCTGCTAAGAATCCGTTGCCCTCTTCTGGAGGAACCATTGAGTTGTCAATGGATATGGATTGACGATGATGGACTGCCCTTGGCAGGGGAAGGGCAGATAGCTGATCCGCCGAAAAACGCGAGTTGCGTCCAGTTGATCATTCCAGCTGCCCAGGTTTTGCTCACACGGGTTCGCTTACCCGATGCTGCCAGACGACAGACTGGATCAGTACTGGCTTTTGCTGTGGAAGAAGAGATGCTGCGTGAGCCTGACGCTAATCAGGTGAGCTGGATCGGTTCCGCTGGAGACGAGGGCGTGCTCGCGGCTGTGGATAAAAAAGGGCTGACAAAGTGTCTCGATGCGCTTCAGGCTGCTGCTATCCAGGTGGATGAAATTTACTGTGAAACACTGTTGTTGCCATGGATGCCGGGAGAATGGAGTCTCGCCTGGGATGGCCAGGAAGGTTTCGTGCGCACCGGCGAGTTTGAAGGGGGAGCAACAGATTGCGGGGACGATGCGTCTCCTCCGCTGTCATTGCATCTTATGCTCGAAGAGGCGGAAAGGCATGGAGCGAGACCGGCCTCCATTGCACTCTATACAATTGAGCCGGAAGGCGCAATGACATTTGAGGGCGATATCGGCAGTGCCGGTGGGGCCATGAAGAATCCTGCGACAGCGCCGGATATCGAAGCGTGGCAACGCGTGCTCGGTATTCCTGTACACATTGCGGGAACCTGGAATTGGCGCAGCGCACTGCAATCCAGTATCAGCCTGCTGCAGGAACGCAAACGCTGGCCTCTTTTCAGTGGGCTTTTTTCACGGCTGCGGCCAGCAGTCTGGATCGGCGCGGCAGCGTTGGTGATTCATTCCCTGGCTGTTGCCGCTGACTGGGCATTGCTTGCCAATGAGGAGCGTGTCTTGCATCAGCAAATGGAAACCCGGTTTCGCGCCATATTTCCGGCTGCGGTCGCGGTAGTGGATCCTGCGCTACAGATGCGCCGAAAGCTCGTCGAGGCACGGCATGCGGCAGGAGTGCCTGATACCGCCGATTTCTTGCCTATGCTCAAAGCCGTGGGGCCGGGATTGCGCGAACTGGCTCCTGGCGGCCTGCGCGCGGTTTCCTATGATAGCGGGAGAATAACGCTTGAACTGGCCGCTGAGGAAGGGCTCGCGAACCGTATTGCCGCCCAATTGCGGGAAAACGGTCTGAGGGTCGATATCAACCCGGCGCCGGCAGATGCGGGAGGCGGAATCATTGTGCTTGCGGTGATGGCCCCATGAGGGATCGGTTGCAGGAACGGTTGCGGAGAGCATGGGAATCACGCTCTCCCCGGGAGCGGCGGGTCCTCATGATATTGGGGGTGATTTTGAGCGCGGTACTTTATCTGTGGTTGGTCAGCGCCGCGGACAAGGCGCGTACCCGGTTGCGCTCAAGCCTTCCGCAACTGCGCGTCCAGGCAGAAGAGTTCGAGCAACAGGCCGCTGCTTACGAGCGCATAAAGGTTACTCCATCCATGCTCCCGGTATCCGGCGATTTGCATTTGCAGGCGCTCGCGCAAACCCAGGCGGATGCCCTGGGACTTTCTCATGCTTTGAATGGCCTCGATGCGCTGGACGATGATCAGGTTCAGGTCACGTTTCAGGCTGTTCCGTTCGCGGATTGGCTGAAGTGGACCGTGGCAATGCAGTTACAGCGTGTACGTTTTGAAGAGGGCCGGATTGAAGCCTTGCCTGAACCGGGAATAGTGACCGTGACGGGAACATTCGTTCGTGCCACTACAGAATAGCGTCCGTTAAACGACCGGACAGTTATGGAGTTTTCTGGTGAGCCGTGACCAGCCTGTGCCAATAAGCGGTAGCAGTTACACCAGAAGATAATCCTTGCCCCAAAAGATGTTCCTTACCTTCGAACCTCATTCGTTATAGCCTCGTCGTTCTTCAACGACATTCACACCCCCTTATTCTCAGGAATTTACCCTCTGCCGAGCATTTCTGCGTCGCTGGAAGGCGACGGTCACATGGGACCTGTTTCCCCCAAGTATCTGTTTTGGCTAAAAGAGTAGGGTTGGCATAGAAAATGCTTCAAACGGGCTCAAGCTGATCATTTATTGGAAAAGGCCGAGGCTGGAAACAACAGAGAAATATTTGAGAGAGCGCTATTCTGCAGGAACCGATTCAGTTTATTTTCCGGCAACTCGATTTGCGCATGACGTCACTGAGAATTTCTTCAGCTAATTCCCTGGACATCTAATCATCCCATTGCAGGCTGCGGTGCGCGCCGCTAGCTCGATCGATATTCCGACAGGACTCCCAGACCTCCAGCTTCGGGTGAAGCCGCTGCATCTCATCAGCCATCCCGGATTACATGGGTATTGACTTGCTTATTTCCAGATTTCTATGGAAAGACGTGGGACGCGTTATAAACGTAACGGCCTACAGATTTATTGCCGCTTTTTTTGAAACTTGATTTTTCACAATCAGAAAGGAGTCGAACGTGAATACCGACAAGAGGCAAGAGCAGACCGGCTTACCAGACCGGCCTGCCGAGAGGCTCACATCAACCATACGCGCAGGTGTTGCCTCATCCAGCCACCGCTTTGCAGTAGCGATACTGGGAGCTTTCCTGGGGCTGGCTTCGGTCATTTCCAGCGCGGAACCTCCGGAAGGCAGGGGGCCTGGAGTGAAAAAGCCGCTTGGCTGGGCGAAGGGTCGCATCCTGGTGATGCCGCGCGCCGGACTGCC
>Ga0182738_1000134_pt1 | contig 118212 bp, 102 predicted proteins | sample eDN5th30CBELigMG_FD_128876 | JGI IMG/M metagenome (GOLD analysis project Ga0182738, IMG submission 128876) | Enriched Miracle-Growth compost microbial communities from Emeryville, California, USA - eDNA 5th pass 30_C BE-Lig MG (version 2)... ...
AAGGTCGTCATGATGCGGCTTTGGCCCAGCAAGATGCTGCCCAGCGAATACATCTGGATGTTGCCGTCACCCTTGGTGACGACGCCTGCGGTGGACGGCGGCGCTTCGCCTTCTACGCCGTAGACCTGCCCACCACCCGGCGTCAGCACCTGAATGTCGCCCCCCACGTTGGTGTGAATACCAGCCCCCCCATACATCAACAAATCGCCCTGGTAGACGATGGCTTCACCGGCCTCGTTATGTTCAGGGAACAGGGAAGCAATCGCGTTACGGCCACGCAGATAACTGCCAAAGCGCGGGCTGTCCGGATTGTTGTATTCGCGGCCGCCTTCACGCAGTTCCGTGAAATACACCTGACGGGCGAAGATGCGTTGTTGTTCCACATCCAAGCCGGCAAACGCAGCCAGCGCTTCATCCATCGCAACCCCATCACCGCTGGCTTCAAAGCCGTAACGATCCGCCAGCCACTCGATCAGTTCCGCTTCGTAGGTTTTGACGACCTTACCGTCCTGATCGGCCAGTGGCACATCCGGGTCAGCCAGATTGGCGATATTCAGGTATTGCCCGATGAAGCTGCCGTAATCAGCATAGTTGGCACCCGACGCACCAAAGCCGGCCTGCATCACGATGCTTGCACCAGGACGCGAATCACCCGGCACCACCGGCCCCAGACTCATGACCGAAGCGCGGTCTTCCATCAGGATATTGCGCCCGGCAGTGATTTCCAGCGTGCCGGGACCGGCGACGTTGAAGCTGCTGTAGAGAATGTCGCGGCCAGCGGACACGATGGAAACATCGTTGGGATCGTTGTGGACGAAGAGGTTGCCGGTGCTGGTGCCACCAAGCTGGTTGAATGTGTTATTGACTATCGGCCCCGGCACGTTGGTCGTCGAGCCCAGTGCCGTGCCCGAATTGACGATATCGCGCCCGGCCATCATCCATACCGGGCCGGCGGACTCGTACCAGGTTTGGCCCAGGCGGCGGCTGCTCAATTGCAAAATCTCACCGCTGCGCAAACCGACGATATCCGCACCGGCGTAGAAGCGCGCCGGCTCGGCGCTACCCCAATCGGCGCCCACAGTGGTGTTGGGCCCGAAGGCGAATAACGGGAACATCATATCGGTCAGGGATGGGGCAATACCCTCATTGCCCAGGTTACTCACCTGCCCACTAATAAAGGCTGGGTTGAACGGAGTGGGTATGGCAGCCAGGCTGGCGCCGGACTGGCTGAGTGCATAACCGCCAGCATAGATTGAATCACCGGCCAGCAATTGCAGGCTGCTATTGAGCGAGGGTGCCAGCAGCACACCATAGGTGCTGTGGGCATTAGTCGACCGGATACCGACGGCCGAGGTGCCCATATAGATGCTGCCATTGGCCGCTACGGTGTTGAGTTGAGAGGGGTAGATAAAGCGGCCATCGGTGGTGGAGTAGTTATGGCCAGCGTTACCACCGACATCCTGCAGCGCATTACTCAGTTGCACGCTGGGCGTGAGGTTGCCCCCGGCAGAGAACAGATTGATGGCCGTGTTGTCGGTCCACAGCGAGAACCAGCTATGCCCGTCAAGGGTATTGGTGGTGTCGAGTGAGGTTTTTACGCGTCCTGGGTCACCAGTTCCGGTCAGTACCAGATCACCCCGAGCATTCAGGTTGGCTACTGCGTCACCCAACATCACTACCGGGCCGCCGCTGGCCATGCCGCGCGTGGAACTGAACGGATCGTAGGCCCGGGTCTCCTTGAGATCGTTGCGATTGGCCAGGCTACCGTAGGCTAGGTCAATACCACCCAGGGCGCCGCCATACATTTGCAGCGAACCACGCAGGTTGGTCAGCACCCCGGTCAGGTTCATGTTCTGCTCGTCATTATCAGTAACCCGCGCCTGCAAGCCAGGGTTAAGATCACCACCGATACGGATGTTCAGATCGCCACCGCCCGTCAGTAATGGCTCACCATCCATACTGACCCGGCCAGTGCTCCCCACCGCCAGGGCGAGGCCCTGACTACGAGGAGATATAACGCGACCACCCCCCCGCTGACTCAGGATGCCTGCATCCCCGGTGATATCGACGCTCAGGTTGCCGCCACCCAGAGTACCGAAGCCGGTAAAGCCGATCAGTTCAGGTACTGACTGTATTCCGTTGAGTGAGTAGTAAGCATTGGTACGGGGACCGCCAGATACATAAGTGCCGAAGTTAATCCACCAACTGACAGGAACAGGCTCTACGCCTTGGGTACCGCCCGTTCCCTGACGCCATAGCCAGTTACCCAGGTTGGCGCTGGAAGACTGCCCACGTAATTCTCGCTCCAGACCCAATGGCGAATTAATGGCATTGAGATCACCTGTCAGATTCCCTCCAACACGCAGCAATAGATTGCCACCGTCATCGGGATACCAGGCAGCGTAGGTACTAGCTACCCCGCCATCAACTAGACTTTCATAGCCCGCAGCGATAGCGGCATCAGCAGCACCGCTCGTTCCCAAATAGGAATCGTCGCTAGCTTTGGTCCGTGGCTGGTTGAAATCATCAGCTTGGCTATTCGCCTGCGAGGTGGAGGACATACCCGCCGTATAAACCCCATACAGTGATTGCATTTTCAGGTCACCGCCTGAAATTAGGTCCAGATCGCCAGTTCCTGTACGCAATACACTGAATGCTTGGGCCACAGGATAAGACGCAAGCAGATCACCCACCCCACTTTCCAAAGCGACACATGTCCCCGGTAACATGTCACAGAAGAAAAGTAATGACGCATCAACAGCATGCCCTGCTGTACCTCCTAAGCCGTTCCCTTCCGCCCATACATGCGTGGCAGTTACACATGTCCCAGGTAACATGTCACAGAAGAAAAGTAATGAATCATCGACTGGTGCTCCTGCAGTGGCTCCCAGTCCATTTCCACTAGCCCAGAAAAGCCCCCCACCCAGAACTTCTCGCTCGTTAAAAAGGCTGTAATGCATGTCCGCCAAGGTCAGTGCGCCAGTATCTAGTCGTTCTGCTCGTACCGAACGACTATCCGCCGCCCCGGTATCCGCCCCCGCCACAATCCGCATGGACCAGGATTGCGAACCTTCCGGCAGCATGGCTGCCACCGCCCAGTTAGTGCCCTGGCGATCGCCATTGGCCAGGCGCAGGGGCATGGATATGGCATCGTCCGGGAGAACAACCAGGGTTTCCGAGGGGATCAACCCACCCAGGGGAATGGCCAGATTGCTGGCCAGAATCAGTGTGCCTGGCAGCTCGGTGCCCTTGGGCCAGAGCATGGCCTGCAAACGGGCACTGCCGGGCAGCACGGTGCCCTCGCCCAGCCGGGTATTGACCGGCAAGGTGACAGCGCTGTCGATAATGCTGCCAGCGGCATACAGCAGTTCACCGGCGGCATCGTAGATGGGCGCATGCAGTACGGTATCGGCGGGCAGCGTCAGCGGTGCATCTAGCACGCCATCCACCGGCAAGCGGGTGCCGGCGGCAAACTGGGTTGCACCAATCGGCAGGTCATAGTTCAGGGTCTTGCCGGCGGCAAACTCGGTGCCGGCGGCCAGGGTCACGCCGGGGCCGGGCACCACCACATCACCGCCATAGGCGATATAGCCCGGAGTCAACACCCAGCCATTGTCATCCGGGGTTTCCGGTGGCGGCGCAAAACCATCGTTGATACTGCCGTAGATATCCAGATCACCACCGGCACGTACCACCAGGGTACCCACCTCACCGGAGCCGTATACATCGGTCTGTTCGGTATGGGGGTTGAGGCTGGCATAGCGGTGGCCGGACAGGTCCAGATCGCCGCTGACAATCATGTCGCCATCGGCGGTGGCACTGACGATCTCCACACCGGGGCGCAGGCGGAAGGCATCGGCGTAGCTGGCGTTGAGCAGCCCGCCCAGCTTGTTGCCCAGCAGGTTATCGTTGAGCAGCGCAGCATCGATAAAGGCCGTGCTGTCGGCATGCTTGGCGTCCAGATAGGCCTGGTCGATGATCTGATAGGGCCGGCCGCTGGCCGTCTCGTCGGTACCGTAGGCGGCATCGTCATAACGCTGCATGGCATTGACCGCAATGGATCGGGCGCCCTGAATATCCAGATTGCCGCTGGCGTCGATATCGATATCACCAGCGGTGGCACCGCCCAGGCGAGGCGCGTTCAGCTCCACAGTGCCGCGGTCGCGGCCATCATGCAGGCTCGGGTCCGCCTGTACGCGGGCATCATTGGTGCCGTGGCGCAGGTCGATACGGGCACCGTCAGCCAGGGTCAGCCGGCCATCACCGGAACTCAGCTCGACCACCGCACGGTTGGGTGAATCGATGATCTTGCTGTAGCTGTCCAGGCGCAGGGTTTCACCATGGGCATCGAGCACCGCGTTTCCGCTCAGGGTCAGGCCCTGCTTGCCGGCCAGGCGAATACTGCCGACCCGCTCACCGCTGGCATCGATGGTGCCGGCCACAGTCAATTGCCCACCGTCGACGGACACACTCACATCACTGGCGCGCAGCTCGTCACCAATGGTCAGGTCGCCCTGCTTGAGCTGGAAGTGGCGCATGCCCAGCACCTCGCCGTCATTCAGGCGCTGGTTGAGCGCGGCAAACTGCTCGCTCAGGCTGCCACTGCTGCCCAAGCGCTGGGCTCGGATATCCACCCCGCCCGCCGTATGGGGCACCCAGGTGCCGCCTGCCTCGTAGTAACCGCTGGCAGCGGCGAGAATCTGCCCCTGCAGGTCAACCAGACCGGCGTTGTCAGCCAGCGCAATGGCAGTCAAACGGCCACCCTGGTTGTACTCGGCGGACAGATCAATCCTGGAGCCTGCCGCCTGGCGGATATTGCCGGCATGGCTCTGCAGGGTCACATCGCCGCCCCAGCTGTATTGGGTGGCATCCTCATCCTCGAAGAACTCGATGCTGCGCCCGGCCATATCGATCTGGGCACCCGCGGCCAGGGTCAGATCATTCTCGGCGGTCAGCACCAGTTTGCCGCTGGGCAGTACCACCGCAGTATCCAGCAGCAGGTTCTGGCCGCTGATGGCCAGCTCGGCACCCAGCGCCTCGCTATCGACCACCGCAGCAGTGCTGTCCACCGGGGCCGATACGGTCACGGCACCACTGGCAGTCATATGGTTGACCGAACCAGCCGCGCCGGTCAGCAACGGGGTACGAATATTCAGGTTGCCGCCGCTGTAGCTGTCCCCTTCCCCCGGCACATAGGCATGGCTCTGGTATACCGCCAGGCTGCCCCGGTTGTTGGCGGTGATGCGCTCACTGGCATTCAGATTGACATTGGCAAAGCCCAGCGCCAGGCGGCCCAGGTCATCCACACCACTGGGTTGGCTGAAGGGGCCATAGCCGAATTCGATACGCTCGGCATCGATGGTCAGGCTGCCGCTGCCGGTCCCGGCGCCACCAGCGGCCACCGCGCCAGGGCGCTCGGCCGACCCGTTCCAGACCAGATTGCTGGTCTGGATCAGCGCCACATCATCCGCATCACCGTAGCCGTAGATGGCCGGGGTGGTCAGCAGCAGATTGTCCAGCAGCGACTCGCCCTGGGCGTCAAGGGTGGACAGGGTTACCGAATCAAAGAAGTTCAGCGAGTCACCGGCCACCAGTTCAAGAGTTTCCAGCGCCGGTGCGCCGGTGCTGGTGTCGCCCTGCAGCAGACGCTGGAGAATATCCTGGTTCAGGGTCAGGCCAGGCGTCAGCGCATTGCGGGCGCTGGCTGCGGCCAGCGCCTCGGCGCTACCGATATTAAAGCCACCCACCGCCAGGGTCAGATGCCGAGTGCCATAACGCACGGCATCGTCCAGCTCGAAGGTATTGTCGGTGGCAAAAGCGATGCTGCCCTCGGAGTACAGGCGGGTTTCGCCTTCGCAGCCACCCACAGTGCAGGTGCCAACCAGAATGGAACCGGGACCGAAGTTGGTTCCGGTTTCCGGTGCCAGCCATTGCAGGCGACCGTTGGATACGGCCAGGACGCTCTTGTCACCAGCCTGATAGATAAAGCCATCATCCGAGTCATAGGGCGCCGCGCCCTGCCCCAGGGTAATGATGGAGGCGCCCTGCTCGATCTCGATACCGCTCTGCACGCCAGTGCGCTGGCGGGCGATCAGCATCACCTCGGGGGCGGAGAGTTCAGCCCCCGAGCGCACGACTATGCTGTTGGCCACGGTATTGCCGGCAAACTCCACATGGTTGCCCGCCTGGCCATAGGCAACCCAGGGCCGCAGGCCGATGGCGATGCGACCCACATCCATGGCGCTGAGGTCCGAGGCATAGACGCTGGCGGCATAGCGCGTATCGGCACTGTCGCCATCGGCCAGAATCTCGACGCTGTTCTGCATGCCATCGGCAATGACACCGCCGCGGCCTTCGACCACCAGAGTGCTGTGGTAGCCGCCTTCGGCGGCCTGGCCCAACACGCTGCCATCCATCTTCAGACCCACCTCACCCTGGGCGTGGCTGCGTAACTGCAACTGCAGGGTGCGACCATCGGCTTCGAGCATGGCGCGGGGCACACCCCGGCGCGCCGCATCGGCATGCACAAAGTCGACATAGCTCATTTCGTTGTACTGGGAGTAACTGCGCAGCACATCGGCAGAGGTCAGGATCAACTGGCTGGCCAGACTGTCACGAATATCGGTGCCCGCCACCGACAGGACGCCAGAGGCCGACCAGGAACCATTGCGCATTAGCTGCGCCGGGCTGCCAGCGCCCTGGCCGACCAGGCCATTGACCTCAACCCGGAATGCACCGGGCAGCAAGGCATAAGTGGAAGGCATCAGGGTATAGGTACCCGCCGGCAAACCAGGCACACCGTGACCAATGGTCACCTGTTGGCCAAGCATGGCGCCCGAAGCTCCTGCTTCACCGCCTGCGGGACCCGTGACCGGCTGCACGCCGGGGACGATGGCATAGACCGGGTTGGTGGCCAGACCCGGCAGGTTGAAGCCATCCGCGTCGATCTGCACCAACGGATTGAAACGGGCATCAGTGGAACCACCACGTCCGGAGACAAAGGCCGCACCGAGCAATTCGCCACCACCGGAAAGGTCAATGGTTGCGCCCTGTTGAATATCTACTGATTCCCCGATCAGGGTCATACCCACTTGCAGGTTATTGCCTGCCGTAGTGCCGCCCACTCCTAGCAGGCTGATGTCCTGGCCGTTGTATTGCCAGGTCAGGCCATCAATAGTGCCGCCATAGGGCATCTGCAGACTGCCGGCGCTGACCGAGGTGATACTCCCCGATAGCAGATTAACCGCCTGGGTTTCCTGGGGGCTACGCGAGTAGCCAATATTGAGGGCACCCAGCGGCGCACGAACAATCCCCCCCTGGTCGATGGTTGCGGCACCCAGCGTCAGGCTGCCAAATACCGAATAGGGCATCAGCGGCGTGCTATCGGTGGTACGGCTAATAACCAGCCGGCGCTCAGGAGCATAGGCCGCAGCGGCACCCTGCCAACCGGCATGTACCGTGGCACTGGCTCCGGTACCCGGATAGACCTGGGCTGCCGCCAGGGTCAGGTCGCCGGGCATATACAGCGCAGTGTCACTACCTTGCGTCGCAGCAAGAAAGCGCAGATCACCGCCGCTGCGCAACTCGACCGTATCAAACCCGCGTCGATCCACCGGCGCGGGCAAGCTATTGATGGCAGCCGTACCACCACGTACACCAGCGCTCAGAGTATCGCGCAGTTCCAGTAATTGGCCCGCGCTCACTTGCAGTCTGCCGGCCAGTGGCTGACTGGAAACACCCGCCGTCGAGCCGCCCTGCACTGTGGGGTGAATAAAGTTATCACTACTGGTAAGCCCACCGTAGCCGGCCAGGCGTATATAGGGTGCAGACAGCACGACCTTGCTGGAATCTTCTGCTGCATCGGTCAAACCCAGCACACGGGCATACAGATTCAATGACTGACCCAGTGACAGTGAGGTATCTCCCTCAAAGCTAAGCACGCCATCACTGGCCAGGGTCAGGCTATCAAAGCCACCGGCCTGAACCTGGTCTGCACCCAGGCCGGCATGGCCATATACCAGTTGATCGGCAGCATCAGCGGCAGTGCTGCCCGTTGCGAATTGGCTTTCAGTTTTTGTTTGCCTGAGCACCAGTTCACGCACCTGGCGCACACGTTCACCGGCATTAGCCGTGCGGTACAAAGGCGTATCCAGCGCAACCGTCAGGCTTCCGCCTGCCGCGCCTGCACCACCTGCGTCTGCCCGCAAGGTGCCATCCAGATATAAACCACTGCTGGACGTGAGTGATATACTGCCGCCGTGGCTGGCAATGTTGACAACACCCCGGCCTGGAATATCCAGCTCGGCATTGGACCCCGACGCATTCAGCAACGCACCCTCGCGTATCAACACAAACAGGTTCGAGGCGCTGGCCTCGCCCGTGGCGTGATCGAATGTTCCGCCGATCGTGATGCTACCGCCGTTATGGACTTGACCATAACGGCGACCCCGTGCATCCGTTGCTATGGCAGCGCGTGCCGCCACGTCCAATACGGCGTCTTCGCCTATCCAAATGGAACGGCCATGGCCTGCTGCTTCCACCGCTTCGCTCTCAGTAGCAGATACTGCCACGCTGCCCAGTGTGATTTCTCCACCCCAGGCATTGAGCGTGCCATCTACCGTCAACTGGCCAATGCTACGGACTTCAATAAATTGACCGGGATCGGCGTTGATCGTCGCATCTCGACCAATGACTGCCTGCACATCGGCCATATCGGCAGCCGCGCTCCTATTATTGCCCGCTTGCAGCGAAAGACTTGCCCCCTTGCGCTGCGTCAGCACGCCAGTGACAGGATCTTCCAGATACAAGGGTGGTGTCCATTGCTCTAGCGCTGCATGCGTTTCTGCTGCACTAGGCACGCCACGCGCTTGTTCTGCCATACGCAGCACGGGCATTGTCACGTTAATCTGTGCACCGTCGGCAACCAAGACTCCACGCCCGCCCACGACGTCGTAGTGACTGAAGCCTCTATCAAACAAGTCAGATGCCAGCATCAACGGTGTTTGCACTGCCACCCGCTGATCCAGCACGGTTCCTGCTGCGATTGCGGAACCCGCTTCAAATAAAATAACATCCATTGGTGCTGGAGAGCCTGCCGCTACGGTGTAGACAGGCGTAGGCAATGCAGCCAGTGAAGCCGGTATTTCGTAACCTTCAGGCAAAGAGCCTCCGCGAATGCGGGTAATCCGAGCCCCTTCTGGCACTACGTTTCGCGTACCCGTGTCGCCACGATAACGGTTGGATGCCGTGTTACTGCCGTTGATGTGGACATCCATGTCGGTGCCGGTCAGATCCCAACCCCCCGGGCCGATCACAATATCCACGGTCTGACCGGTATCCTCAAAGGTAATTTCCGAGCTCAGCTTCTGCCCGGAAACAACCTGATCGTAGCTGGTGTCTGCCGAGAGGATATCGCCCGCCGCCACGCCGTAGGGTTGGGTTAGCCACAGCGTCATGGGAGCCGCTTGGCCTGCTTCCAAATAACCGGATTGTGTCGACGGCGGCTCACCGCCGATGATGATGGTGGAAGCTGTTTCGATCCGCAGTGTGCCACCACCATTCACACCGTAGCCACTGATGTCACCATCCAATGCCAGGGTACCGTTGCCACCCGCAGTCCCTGCCGCCAAGGTAATGTTGCCACCGCGCCCGCCTTGCTGGTTACCGTTGGCAAGAATGGCTACGCCGGAGGAAACATCGACTACGCTGCCTTCGCTAAGAGTAACGTCGCCCGCACTGCGAATTGAGACACGACCACCGTTCTGATAGGGCAGGTTGGCGATATTGGTGGGGTCCAGCAGCAGGTTGCTCCATAGGCCGCCTGCGTTGATGCTTGCGCCTTCAGCCAGCGTAACGCCTGCAGTGGTGCCATCTGGAGCATTGATGACTACGTCCTGAATATTGGTGTTGCTCACCCCTATCTGATTTAACACGTTGCCTAGGTGGATGCTACCACTGTGCGCGGTGAGGTCCGCATTGACATTGACCTGCGGGCCATACAAGGTGATGGCTCCACCGTTTGCCACATTCAGATCGTTATCGACGGTGATGGTGTTAGCCGCCGCAATCTGGATACCACCCAGGTTGAAGTCGTTCAACTGATCCGTGTTCAGGTACAGCGTGTTCTTCCGGTCTTCGGGCAGTGCCGTATCCAGCACCAAACCTGCGGCAATCTGCTCTGCCGTATTACCAAGAATCACATCGCGTAGATCACTGGGCGTCAGCCGGTATTGCAGCGTGCCACTATCTTTGACGTAATACGGCACGTAGCTGCCAACGATCAACTGCCCACGACGGGCCACCGCGTTCTGGGATTGGTAGTAGCCGTCAAGGCCCGCTTGTGCGGCCTGGTTCTGCCTGTCACCCTGGAAGGTTTCGCCGATGATATTGCCTTCCAGCACAGCATTGCTGGTGCTGATGACGAGTTTGCCCGCGTCGCGGCCCACGGTGTAGCCCGGCTCAAAACGTCGCCCTGGCGCGATGAGCGGGTTATAGAAATGACGCGTATGACCCCAGCGTTCGCTGGTGGCCTCGTAACCGCGATACAGCCCTTTGTAGAGCAAATCCCCCGGCGCGCCCGAGATTTCATACAAGCGCCCATCCGCGCCGCGCAGCCAGCTTTGATTGAGATATCCGTCCTGCACATCCAGCGTGCCGCCCGACAGGTTGATGTGCGACCCTGCCTGCGTGATGACGTCATTGCCGGTGAACTGTACGATGCCGCCTTGGGCCATCCATTCGCCCACGCTATGGCCGCTGGTCGCCAAGTACCCACTGACTTCCAGAAGGCCGCCCGCCGTATACCAGCGGTCGGTCTCATAGCCATTGGTACCAGCAGGAACAAACACCAGGTTGCGCCGATCCAGCCAGACGTCGGTGCTGCTGATCAGGCTTTTACCGTTTTCCGGGTCGCTGTCGCGGTTGACCGGCGCGTCGCGCATCTCGTTACCCTGAATATTGATTTTCAGGTTGTTCGAGTCCATCGCGACTTTGACGCCGATGGCGCCAGACACATCCAGCTCCGCACCGTCTCTGACCAAGGTGCGACGATCCGCGTCCACCACAATCTGTCCGCCGGTAGCCAGCGTCAGCGACTTCCCTTCAAAATCCACCGTGCCGCCGCTGTCAATTCTCACCAACGACAAATCGCGGCGAGTCGCGTCGGCAGGCACGATATTCTGACTACCCGCATCAACGGACGGCCCTTGCAAACCATCGCGCTGATTATCCAACGCCGTCGTATCGGAGTCGTCCAGCAAAATGGCGGTGACGCTGTCCTTGGCCAAGGTCACGGCGCCCTCATCCCCCACAGCGTTCAAATGCACCGTGCCGCGCTGACTGGTGGACGTCGTGGCAATCGCGACGCCCGCCTGGCGAATTTCAGTGGCTGTCAGGCTGATGTCACCCGTGGGTGCATGGATCAGGCCTGTATTCGACACAACACCGCTGCCGGTAGCGGTGACGATATTGCCGCGCACTGTGGCCGCCGGGTTGCTGTCCGTGCCGCCAACGCTCTGGCCCTTCTTGATGATGAAGCTGTCGCCTGCGGCCATCGCCACCTGGCCGGATTGCGCGGTCAATGTACCGGCGTTTTCCACTTCCTTGCCCAGCAGCAGCACATAGCCGCCGCCTGTGGTGGAGTTGGCGGGCTTGGAAGTAGCGATCTGTGCGCCTTGTTCGACGAGTACCTTGCCTGTGGCATCCGTAAAGCTGGCGTTGTTGCCGTTATATAAACCACGCTCGAATTGATCGTCGCTGATCTTGCCCGCAGCCACCACCAGATTGCGCACATTCACTTGGCTGCTGCCGTTGAAGACGACCCCATTCTGGTTCACGACCATGACGGTGCCGTCACCCTTGATGGCACCCTGGATCTGGCTGGGCGCGACATCAGCGCCGACCACCCGGTTCAGCACCGCATCGGTACTCTTCTGCTGAAACTCAACGGTCGTATTGCGACCGACGTTGAAAGTTTCCCAGTTCAACACCGCCTTGCTGTCCGTCTGCTTGATGGCGACGTTGTGTTTACCGTTCGCCTGCGTATGCACGGGGCGCTCGGCACCCGTCCACGTATGCAGATTGCCACCAGCATCACGATCCCACAGGCCGCCTTGCACATAGCCATCCGGCACAGATGGGTTACCCGCAGCAGCGGCACGCGCCGCTTTCTGTGCGGCCTGCTGCGCGGCGATGGCCGCCGCTGAACGGCCCAGATTCTCGACCGAACGGGCCAGTTTCTGTTGCGCCTGCGCTTGCTGGCGCGCAGCGGCGCTACCGACCGCGTCTGGCACGCCGGGTACCCGTCCCCCCCTGACCGCGCCGTGCGCCTGTCCACCCTTAGCGGCGAACCACGCGCCCGTGACCGGCTTGGCTTGCGCATAGGCGTTGGTTGCGCCAATCCCGCCAAGCACCATGAGCATGGCGGCTGCGACGGGCGTCAAGCGATGCGCACGCGACTTGCGCGGTGCGACCCCACGCAACCGATGACTGCGACCGGTGGACTGATGAACGGAAAGTGCGGCTTGGGACATGATCAATCGGTTCCTGGCAAAGGCAGTATCTGAACGGCAAATCTCCCGAGGAGAGATGCCCACTACCTATAAGGACGTTTGAGCCGCGTTTTGGGAAACAGATATTGTGTGAAGTTTTTTTGACACGTCAGGTCAAAATCACCAGATCACCCGCGCGGCGCACCCGCACCCCCAGCACGTCCTCCATCAAGGTAATGGCGTCGTCCAGCGCCTGGATCTGGAACTTGGCGGAGAATCGCCGTTGGCCCAGCGCGTCGTTCATCAAGACCACGCGGCCGGGACGATAGCGATTGATTTCCTCAATCACGCGCGTCAATGGCAGATCGTCAAACACCACGATACCCTGACGCCAATTGCTGGCTGCAGCGGCCATCTGGACGCGCTCCCACAGATGTTGCTGGTCATAGGTCACTTCTTCATGACTGGACAACGTCACGGTGCGCACCGGATGATGCAATTGGCCGTGCCCTTCCAGGCACCGTACCCGCACCTGCCCATCGCCAAGGCGGCGAACCTCGAAGTCGCCGGAGTTCACCACCAGTCGCCCACTATCGGCGGTGACTTCGCAGGCCGCGCCCCGTGAAGCAATGGCCGCTTCACCGGAAATCAGGGATATCGTTGGGACGCTGGCAGATTGCTGCACGGTAATGGCCGTCTGGGTATTAAGGGAAACATGCACCCGATCCGACAACGCCAGTTCGCGCTGCTCACCGGTGCCGGTGCGATAATCCGCCTGCAATTCAGACCAAGATGGCCAGAGTCCCAAAGGCGGCCGCATGACGCTGACCACGGCCAAGGCGCCGAAGGCCGACACCGCCGCACCGAAGAACAGGCGGCGACTATGACGCACCCGCTCGGGGCGTGGCACTTTTTGCGGATGACGCTGCTCGAACAACTGCGCGGCCTGCCCTACCTTCTTCCAATCCTCGCAGGCCTGGTTCCAGGCCAAGGCGTGTGCCGGGCTTTGATTGCGCCACAGATGAAAGGCCGCCACATCGTCGGTGGTGGGCGCGCCCGTCTTGAGCTTGATCGCCCAATCGTGCGCTTGTTTGCGCAGACGCGACGCGTCCGCCGTGCCCGCAGCGGGGGCTGGGCCAGAAGTAGGATGTGCAGTGCTCATCGCGCGCCTTTTTTATCGACAGGCAGGATCACCTGATCTATAGACGTTTGAGCACCCGAAAACGAAACAGGCATAGGGCGTTTAGGGTTCATGGTCGTTCTGGGTCTTTAGCCGCTTCGAGTTTCTCCACCGCTGCCAGACAGGCTTTATGCGCCGTCTGAATTTCCCGTCGCACCAGCACACGCGAGATGCCCCAGCGCTGGGCCAGTTCTTCCGTATCCACGCCGTGAACACGAAAATCGATCAATAGGGAGCATTGTCGAGGTGGCAGGGTATCCAGAATTTCCATCATCAAATCCATTTCCTGGCGTCCCTCGGTCACCCGCTCCGGCCCCGGCCCCTCGTATACCAGCTCGAACAGGGAGCCGATTTCATCTTCGCCTACCAGGCGCGCATCGCTGCGTATCCGATCGATGGTGGCGTTCACCGCGCTGTTGACCAGATAGGTCTGCGGATGCTGGACGGTATCCAGATCATCACGCGAGGCCAAGCGCGCATAGGCCTCGTGCAAGGCATCGCCCGCCAGATCGCCGGAGCTGCCCAGTCTCTGCGCCACCTGCGCCTTGAGCTGGTCATACCGCTCAACGATCAGGGTGCGCAAACGCCCCAGCCCGGAGTCTTTCATGGTGGACAGGCCGCTTTGCGACCGGTTTCGGGGCGAATCAGTACCACAGCGGAACGGGGCACCCCTGCAGGCGGCAGGCCAACATGCGTACCCAACAAGGCGGTGCGTACTCCCGTTTCCAATGTAGGCGCGGCAGAGATGCGCACTTTAAGCCGCTCGATGCGCCCATCATCGTCAATCCAATAGCGAAGCACCATGCGATGCTTGCCCGGTTGCAGCGCGGGATGCGCACATAAAGCCTGAGCCAATCGCTGCTGGGTTTGGCCATCGTAACGCCGTTCAGCCAGTGTCTGTTCGGTCGCCGTCAGGGTTCGTTGCACTGCGGAACGCTTCAGCATCACGGAGCGCTCATTGACCACTTCGGCGGTCAAACCGGTTCCTTGCAGCAATTTGGATAACGCCTGCCTGGGCGTAAAGCGGCCTCTAACGGCGGAGGAGGTTTTGCCGCGCACCAGTTGCGTTTCGTACAGGGCGGACTGCCGCGTAATAGTCTGGTATTGGCTCAAGGCGCTTGCCAGATCCTGTGCCGGCAAATCAAACTCATGCACCATCGCCTGGGGGGGCGCCCCGACGCTGGGCGACGGGTCCGCCGCATGAGCCACAGGAGCCGATAAGACAGCGCCCAGACAGCACATGGCTACGAGTGCCGCAACCGCACGCACGCGGGCAACAGGCAGAACGACTCCAGCAAGGGCGATGGGTGCAACATGAGGTAAAACGAGTCGAGATCAATCGGGCCAAGCGCAGGGAACGCCAGCGTGAAAACGAATGTTACATACGCGATATGAAAACTGGATGACAGAAAGATGACGTTTAATCCCGCTATTGCTCAGAAACACACCCGCCCCGAGGGATACGAGCAACACCGCGCCCGAAGACAATCGGTGCTCCGAACTGATTGATATATATTTCTATATAACAATCAATTTTGATGTATTATTACGCATCAATCTAATTTTCCCAACAATATATTGATATTCTTTTATATATCAAATTGAATATTTAATGCTCAAAAGCATATCAAAAAATGGGTTACGACCTTGAATACTTCGCTGAGCGCTTGCGAGACGCCCGTAACGCCAAGAATCTCAGTCAGCGCGAGTTAAGCAAACTGGCCGGGGTACCGCAATCGCACATTTCCCGGATTGAGAGCAATCAGGTGGATCTGCGGCTGTCCAGCTTGATCGCCATTGCCAACGCACTGGACCTGGAAGTAGCCCTCGTACCCCGCCAGGCCATGCCGGCGGTGCAGTCCATGGCACGCCAAGCCGCTATCGCCAGTCGCTCACCGGCTGGCCTGGAAGAAATACGGCAACTAGGCGACACCCTTCGCGACTTACAAGTCAAGCTACCCGCCCGACCCGAATTGGATGCGATACGCAAAGCCTATGCAGCGCTCAAGCCCTTGAATCTGGATCGCAGCGCGCTGGCACGTATCCGCGAAATCAACCAGAGCCTGCAAACAACCACCGACCGTTGGGGGTCGATTACCAACGCCGCAAAAAGAATCACCGCGCTGCGCAATCAGATTGTGCATGCGCAGGCGCAGCAGGAATCCCCCTCGGCAGCCAGACCCGCTTACTCATTGGATGATGAGGACGATCAATAATGGCAGGCGTTTCCACTTTGATCGTCCAGTACGGCTCAGGCCGATGACGCTTCAGCAGCCGCGGTTGAACATGCCTTGCGCTTCTCGCTGGCTGGCGTGCAGTTGAAGTTCTCCGCAATCATGAACGCCGCGGGAGGCCTAACCATCCCCACCCGAGGCATCGGCGGACATTGGATCGTCAAACTGCCCTCCCGGGATTTCAGGCAGGTGCCTGAAAACGAGTTTTCCATGATGTCGCTGGCCAAGATGGTGGGCATTGACGTGCCCGCCATCGATCTGGTCGATGTCTCCTCTATCGGCAACCTGCCTGAAGGCATCAATCACTTGGGCAGCAAGGCATTCATCATCGAACGCTTTGACCGCACGGACGACGACCAACGTATCCACATCGAAGACTTTGCCCAGGTGTTCGGTGTATATCCGCACGCTAAATACGAGAAAGCCAGCTACCGCAGTCTGGCCAGAGTCATTGCAGCCGAAGCCGGTGACGATGACATCGCCGAATTCATCCGACGAGCCACATTCAATGTGCTCATAGGCAATGGTGACATGCACTTGAAAAACTGGTCGCTCATTTACCGGGATCGACAGCGCGCCGAGCTATCGCCCGCTTACGACTTCGTCTCCACCATCGCCTACCTTCCGAATGAGCAAGCCGCCCTGGCCGTCAGCCGAAGCAAGGCGTTTTCGGACTATACCGTTGACGAACTGACGCACCTGGCGGCCAAATCGGCGCTACCGCGCCAACTAGTGTTGGACACTGCTCAGGAAACCGTCGCACTGTTCATGCAGCGCTGGGCCAGCGAAAAAAACCACCTACCCATGGATAAAGGCGTCAGGGCGGCGATCGACAAGCACCTTGAAGGGTTACCCATTACCGCTGCTTAAACTATTGCCGCCCTCACCCAATGCGGCTAGTCCGCTTGCGGTACATGGCCCGAGCGCCACTTCACCGCGTTGTGCATCGATACGTTGATGTTCCAAGGTCAACACCCCTGCCGCTAGGGCAGCACCAACCAATCCGAGCCTTCCCGCAAAAACTCGCGCGTCTTGCGCGCGCTGCGCGTAAATGGGTGCGTTTCGTCCGTGCGAACAGGAATCTCACTCAGCAAGGGCAAGCGCAAATTTACCAGATACTCGTAGTGGCCATCGCGCGCCGGCACCTTCAAAACCGTCCATACGGTTTGCAACCGCCACGCGGCCACCAGTGAGCGCGTCTCCTTCAGATTGTCATACCAGTTGCGAGATACATGCGCCACCTGTAGCTGACGCCGGGTGACACTGATCGAGTACAGACGCTCTTCAGGACTGAGCGCCTCGGGGATATGGCACCGCTGATGAACCAGCCGCGCACACACCGCCGCCAGCGGCGAATCATGAAACACCGCAATCGCCGGCGTCTTGGCGTTGAACCAGCGCGTCGCTTGTCCATGACGCTCCCAGGGCGTGCCTGACACTCGCCATAACCGCATGACCCTCTCCTTCCAAGGGGCTTACACGCCCCGAACAGCCGTCCAGGCGCAACAAGATAGGCCATCCGGGGCAAAGGAGGAAGCGCGGTCAGCGCTGAATCCGCCGGCAGCGCCGGCTAGGCGAGCGACACGGATTGCCCGCTCAAAACCGCAACCAACGCATGCCACCTTACGCACTGCTAACGCGCGCTATAGCTCAGGTCGCACAACGCCCTCCGGATGCAGCAGCCCGCTGGACCGGATAATGATTTTTTCTGAATAAGCGCCTTTACCTGCTACCGGATAAAGACGCGTGGCTCAACCCGCTAGGGAACGCTCACGCCCTCTCCTTGCTCACCGTCCAGGGTGGCGCTCAAGACCTTGCCGTCCACCGACACGGTGTCCGCGTCCAGCAGGCCGGCCAGATAGGCACGGGCCGCCTCCTGCTGGCGCTGCGCCCGCAAGGCGTCACGCAACGCGCTGCGCACCTCGGCCAAGGGCCGCACCGTCGCCTCGCGCCGATCGGTCAACGTCAGAATGTGCAGGCCCGCCGGCAATGCTACGGGATCGCTGATCTGGCCGGGCTCGAGCTTGGCGACGACCGTGCGCAGCTGTGGCACCAGTTGCGCCAATGGCAGATAACCATTGTCTCCACCGCGCTGGGCACTTGCCTGATCGTCTGAATGCTCTGTCGCAAGCGCCGCGAAGTCGGCCTTGTCCTCGCGCAATTGCCTGACGAGTGCCTGCGCCTGTTTGGTGGCGGCGGCCACGGCCTTGGCGTCCCCTTGCGGTGCCGCCAGAAAAATCTGGCTTATGCGATAGCGCGCGGGCACCTGAAACTGCGCCTGGTTTGCCTCGTACGCCGCCTGCAGCTCTTGCTCCGAAGGATACTCCGGCCCCGGTACCGACACCGATTGCAGGTAGGTGCGCAAAATGATCTGCGTCTCGGCTTCCTCGACGGCGGCCCGGATCTCCAGCTTGTCGTGCCAGCCTTGCTGGCGCGCCTGCGCCACCAGCGCCTTATCAGCCAGCCGGCTGCGCAGCCATTGCTCGAGCACCACGCGATCCTGGGTGAGCGCTTGGCGCTGCGCCTGGGGCAAAGCGCCCAGGAAGCGCTGCAACTCGTCCCGCGAGATCGTCACAGCGCCCAACGAGGCCACCACCGGAGAGGACGCAGGCGCCGGCGACGACGGCATCTTAGTCACGGCAAGCGGCTGATCCGCTGTCGTCGCTGGCGCCTGCCGCTTGGCCGGTGCCACCTCGGCAGCCGGGGCTTGTGGCTCGGGCGCCTCGTCGCCCCGGTTGCACCCGACCAGCGCCACGGATAAGCCCAGGGCGATCGCGCCTTGCGCGAAGAAACGCTTGGTGTTCACAGTCATGATCGTGCGCCCCACGCTCATACGGCCGACGATTCCGTGGCCGATTGCTCGTCTGCGACCGGTGACGCCGCATCCGTGGACGCATCGTCAGCGCTAGCCACTGCGGTCGCCTCCGGCGATGCGTGCGTTTGGGCGTACTGACGCAAGAACAACAGAAACTCCTGCAGCAGGCGATCCCACAGCTCCGCATTGGCGCGCAACGATGTGCGAGTCACACCGCCAGCGACCACAACGTCCATTTCCAGTACCAGAAAGTCGCCCTGGGCCGTCAAGCGCGCAAACCGCTTGCTGCGGTTCCAGGATGAATCGACGCCCTCGGGCAGCGTACCTTGCACGCGCAAGGCGCAGCTGAGCGTGTAATCCAAAAAGCGCTCGGCTTCCGGCGCGGGATTGCCCGGACGCACAGCGAAGCCGATGCCTTGCGTGGCGCTGAGCAACTGCCGCTGCCCATTTTGCTCCGAGATGGACACGCGGCATCCCATCTCCTGCAGCAGTTCCTGCAACTGCTCGGTCGAGACCGCGTGAATGATTTCGGTGGTGGTATCGGTGGTATCCATCATGGTGGCAGTCCTTACGTCGTCCTAGGTTGAATTCAGTGGGTGTTCGGTTCAGCCGTCTGCGGCACATAGCGGCCGTCGTACAGCTTGTCGCCCAGCGACTGGGCATGTTCATCGAAGTGCACGCGCGCAGAGCCCGCAAGCGGTTGCCGGATCTTGAGCAGATCGCCCGTGCTGAAGTTTTCATAGGCGGCCAGGATTTCCTTGCCCGCCGCATACAGCGTCTGGTTCTTGGCGGTGCATTGCGCCAGTTGCGCATCGCGTTGGGTCAAGCTGGCGGCCAGCGACGCGCGTTGGGTCTCCACCATCGCGGCCTGCTGCCGCAGCTCGTCGTAATCGTTGCGTACTTTGCCGGCCTGAGCGCGCGCCGAGGTGACCTCGCTGCGGGCTGCCGCCCGCACGGCGTCCTGCTCCTCGGCCAAGGCCTTGACCTGGCCTTGCGCCTTGCCCAGGCTGGTCTGCAATTGCTCGATCTCTTTGCGCAGCGCATCGCGTTCTGTCTCGGCAGCCGCCTTGGCCGCGCTCAGTTGCGCCTGCTGACTTTGCAACTGCTGTAGCTGCTGCGTGGTCGAGCGCAACTGCGTGCGCAGGCGATCTTCCATGCTGGCTTGCTGCCCCATCACCACACTGCCCCAAGGCGCGAGCCCTATCACAAGCAAAAAGGCCGGAAGCGCCTTGCGGGCGGATACCATGCGATCTTTGAAGTCGGTCAACAGTCTCATGGCGTCAGAACCTGGCGTTGAGTTCAAGTTGCAGCACGTCGATCGACAGCGGCGCGCCGTAGACTTCCTTGGAGCTGCTCCAGCGCAACTGACCAAAGACGTCCTTCTCGAAGGCGTAGCCCGCGCCGATGAAGTAGCCGCGCGCGTTGGTGCCGCCCAGATGGAAGGACGAGTCGTTGTAGCCGTCGGGCATGGCATCGGGCTCGATGTACTTGTAGCCAGCAAAGGCCATCCAGTCGCCCTTGTTGGCCAGGCCCAGCCCATTGCCGACGGTGGCCTGCACCATCCAAGCGTTGGCGCCGCTTTTGACACCGGTGGGTACGCCGTCCTGGCTGTGGGTGCGGTTGCTGGCAATGTTGGCCAACCCGCCGGCACGATCGATCATCTCACCGTTGTCGTAGGCCAGGTTGCGCACGTAATTGCCCGCCAGACGCAGATTCAGACCATTCATGATCTGTGTATCCCAGCGCAGGTTCACATCCAGCAGATTGAACTCAGACGCCAGGCCTACGTACTGCCACTCGTTCCAGTTCGACGGATCCGTCGACCACTGGCGAATGTCACGCAGCACGAACAGCGTGTTGCCCTTTTGCATGAACGACGGGCGCGACCAGTCGGTGTCGCACGCGTCGCTGGCCGAATACAGCGTGCAGGCGCTGGAGCGCTTGCCGGTGATGTTGTCGAAATGGTAGTAGGCCAGGCTGCCGCGCAGGCTGTTGCGCGGGTTGATCTGCCATTCGGCGCCGATCTGGCCTCCGAACAACCATTTGTTTTCGCTCTGGCCCGCCATGTTGTCGTTGTCGCTCCATGACTTGCTGGCACTGGAGTACTCCAGTGCATAGGCGCCCAAGCCCCCGAACAGCGTCACCGGACGGCCCGACAATGGCTTGCTGAAGGCCGCCGAAATCCCATCAAAGTTCAAGTCGTTCGACCACAGCAAATCGGTGGAATCGAAGGGGTTGGCGGCGCGCCCCGCCGTGATCGTGGCCCAGTTGGTGGGGCGGTAGCGCAAGTAGGCCTGATCCAGCCAGAAATGCTTCTTGCCCATGTTGTTGCCCAGCGTATCGGTGGTGGACACCGGGTTGTCGTCGCTGCCGGAGGCCAGGCGCACGCCGGCTTCCCATTGATCCGACAAATGCGCCTTGATGCCCAGGCGCGCCCGAAAGCGCCACATATTGCGCCGGTCGTTGCGGGTGTTCAGCAATGGGATGTCGTACGGATTGGCGACGTTTCCCACCACGGTGGGAATCGGGCCATCGGCGTTGAATGCATTGAAGTCCTCGATCAACGGCGCATTACCGCCATCAAAAAAGCGCGACTCGTTGCGCACACGCACGTCGCCTTCGACCGTGATGCGCGAGACCCAATCGGGGAAGGTATTGGGCGCGGCCCAGTTCTCGGCCTGGGCTTGGGCCATGACATCCGCCTTGACCTCCTTGCGGATTTCATCGCGCACGGTCTCAGGGATATACGTGACCCGCACATCGCCCGGTTGCGCCTGAGCGGCACCGGCCGCGCCGATGTCACGCGCCTGTGTGGCTTCAGCCTCTGCTTGGGCCACCAGCGCCTCGGCCTGTTCGGGCTTCAAGACGCCCTGCTCGACCAGCAGGCGGATCAGGTTGATGGTGGCGTTTTGCGACGGGGCCGGTTGCGCCAGCACGGGGGCAGCGGCGCAGGACAAGGCCAGCGCCACCGCGCAGGCCAACCGGGTGGGATGAGATTTCATGAAAAGCTCGCTCCAAAGGATTCAGTCAGAAAATTCGGTCAAAATCAGCCGGGCCGCCGCCCCGTGACCCGCGCCCGGATGGGCATGGTCACGGACGCCGGTGGACGTTCATCAAGGCGACCCACTTCGCGCAAGGCGGCGATCAGCGCCGCATCGACCTCGGCATCCCCCGAGGACTGGGTCATGTTCACACGGGTAATCTCACCGCCCGCAGTCAGCCACAGCTCCACCTGCACGCGGTACACCAGGTTGCGGGTACGGCTGTCCTCGCGCAGGATCTTCTGCACGGCATACGCCAGGTACTGGCTGTAGGTGGCGTTGCCGGCGCGACCTCCGCCGCTGCCGCCCATGCCGCTGCCCCGGCCGGCGCCGATGTTGAAGCTGTCGGTGCCCGCCTGGGCTTCGCCGTCCATCTGCATGGGATCGGACAGATCGTCCGAGGGCGTCGGCGGCGCCTCATCCTGCGGCTCGGGCTCCTCGATCGGGGTCGGCTCAGGTTCCGGGTCGGGCTCCACCACCTCTTCCTCTTTGGGTTCCTCCGGCTCAGGCGGCGGCTCCGGTTCGGGCTGTGGCGGCGGAGGCGGCGGCAAAGGAATGAGCATGTCGGGCTTGGGCACCTCGCGCTGGATGCCGGCCATGTCGTTGGCCCATTTCCAGACCAGCCAGCCCAGCGCGGCCACCAGCGCCGCAATCAGGACGATCGCCACGATGCGCCGCCACGGCCGGCGCGCCGGCTTGGACGCGTCCAGCAGGCTGCCCAACGACTCGGGCTCGTCAGGCGCGGGGTGCGGGCGATCATCGGGTTTGGGAGATTCAGGCAACATCGTAGAAACACCAACGGGCTACTGGGGTTTACCGGTCACCAGACCGACTTGAGAAAGTTCGAGGCGGCGCAACAGATCCAGCACTTCCACCACCTTCTGGTACTGGACGACCGAATCGCCGCGCACAATCACCGGGAAGTCCGGGTTAAGCGCCTTTTCGGTGCGCAACCGGTCTTCCAGCTCGGGCAAGGTCACCGGATAAGCATCCAGAAACACCTGACCGGCCTCGTTGATGGAAATCGCCTTGGTCTTGGGCTGCACCAGGGACACGGTGGAGCTGGCCTTGGGCAGGTTCACCTGAATGCCGGAGACCTGCGCGGTCGCCGTCAGGATGAACATGACCAGCACCACCATCAGCACATCCACAAGCGGCGTGATGTTGATGTCGCCGACGGCTGCGCCGTCATCGTCTTCGTCGCGCATCGCTGCCATGTCGCGCTCCTTCAGGCCGTGCCGACCGGCGCGGTGCTGGCCAGACGGGCATCATGCGATTCCTGGCCGTTTACGCCGGAGGCCTTGGGTGACTTGGGTGTCTTGTCTTTGGCCGGTTCGGACGACGGCCGGTTGTAAACCTCGGCCAGACGGGTCACGAATTCATCGACGAACACGCGCATATCAGCGCCGACTTCCTTGTTGCGACCCACGATGCGGTTGTAGCCAAATAGGGCCGGAATCGCGACGAACAGGCCGGCGGCGGTGGCCAGCAGCGCGGCGGCCATCCCCGGGGCAATCGCATTGATATTCACGTCACCAGCCATGGCCGTGCCCAGGAACACCACCATGATGCCCAACACCGTGCCCAGCAGCCCGATATAAGGACCGCCGGCGATGGCGTTGGACAGAATGCCCATGCGGGCGCCCAGCTGTTGATTTTCCTTGGTGCGCACGCCGTCCATGGAGGCGCGGATGGATTCGATAGTCTCGGGCGTCATGGCGTGTACGCCCTGCGCGCGACGCGTGCGCAATTCGTTGATGGCCGTCTCATAAAGGCGCCACAAGGAAGCATTTTGCAGGCGAGCGGCCACAGTCTTATCGTCGGCCAGCATTTCCAACTGCTGCCCGACCTTGGCGAACACGGTGCGAAACTCGCTATTGGCCCGCTGAATGCGACCGACGTAACGGCTTTTGCGCACCATGATGAACCAGGACTGCACCATCATGAAGGCCAGTACCGCGAGCACGATCCAGGCATCGAACGGCACGGCCGCGAACAAGAAACCCAGCGCGCCAAAGCCAAAACCGGACTGCTCTTCATCCACACCGTAGGCGACCAGACGCGATTCTGCGCCTTGCGCAGTGGCATCGGCAAAAATCAACGCAGCCGGACGCGCCACCTTGGACAGACGCAGTTCGTCGATGGCGCCCACAAACGGCGCGTAGGTCACGACGGGCGCCACGGGTGCGACGTCGGTTGGGGCATTGGCGTCCAGCGCTTCACGGCCTTCGGCGGCCACCGCATCTGCTTGGGGATTCGCTTGCGCGACCAACGCGGCGCCTGGCACGTCGCCGCCCAATGCGGCTACCGTGCTCAAGGGCGGCAGACTGGCGGCCAATGATGCCGTGGCGCGCCCTTGCACGTAGAGTACGACCTGGCTGCCGTCGGCCGTCACGGCCAGGTGCTGCCAGGCGCCAGGCGAAACCGGTGCGCCGGCTGGGCTGCGCTGGCCGTTGACCTCAACGAACGGCACGCCTTGATCCAAACCAATCAGCAGGCTGTTGGCGCCATCGCGACGGGCATACACCAGTTGCTGCCCGGCGGGCTGGTCGGCGCGGATCCAGGCGCTGAAGGTAAAGGCGCCTGCCGCCGGTACCGCCAGCGAGGGACTGGCCGGCAGCATCATGGGCGCGGTGCCGGCAAACTGGGCGGCCCGTCCCACCACGCCGTCGATCACACCGGCCGGCGCGGTCTGCGCGTGGTTGGTGTACGCCGTGCTGTCGCGCGCCGGTGCACCGATGGCCCCATCAAAGTGATAGACCAGCGTGTAGTTCGGATCGAACGTGATCTGGCCGTTGGAGGCAGCCGGCGCTTGTTCGTTGCCGTAGTACATCCAGATATCCTGACGAGCGCCGCCCAACACCTCGGGGATATCCACCCAGACCAGCGCCATACCCATCAGCGGATCGAAGCTTTCGACCTGGTGATTGAGCACGACCGCATCATCCCCGGTCACAAATCGCAGGTCCGAACCGTTTTCGTTTGTGCCATCGAAGGCAAAGTTTCCAGTGTGCAGGCGCACCAGCAACGGCGTGCGACCCACCGCTTCGCCGATGGCAGCCCCTTCGGGACTGGTATCGATGGAGATCTGTTTACGGTACTGCCAGTCAGGCTGCCACCAGGCACTGGCCACCGAGGGCAGCCAGCTCGCCGCCAGGGCGAGGATGAGAATAATGAAGCGTTGCATGGTTGAAATACTCCGGGAAGGATTCAGGCAAAGAGTTAAAAGCTGGCACGCACGCTAAAGTGCAGGCGCGGATCATGTCGGTCGGTGTTGGCGCTGTCTTTGAGCGGGTAGGCCCAGTCCGCGTGCAGCGACAACCAGTCGAACATCTGCAAGCGGGTGCCGATGCCCACACTGGCCAGGCGAAAGCTCGACGCTTGCTCGGGTAAGGGATCTCGCAGGCGCAAACCGGCCATGTCGCCAAAGGCATAGAAGCGCCACTCATTCACATACGGGCCAAGCCAGCGCGACAGCGACGGGGTGCGCAGCTCCAGCGAACCGATCCAGCCATCGTCGGCGCTGCGCTCGGCGGCCAGATAGCCGCGCACGCTGGTCGCGCCACCGGCGGAAAACTGCTCGTTGGACACCAGCGCGCCCGAGGCCACCTGAAAACCCGCGCGGCCATACAGCTGCCAATCCTTGGCAAAGGTCTCGGTGTGACTCAGGTCACCCTTGAAGACCATGAAGCTGGGACTGGCCAGGTAGCGTTTTTCGTCGAACTCCTTCCACTCGCTGTTGAGCCCGAAAAAGCTGCGGCTGGCACCGGTGAGCGTGAGGCCAATGCTGCTTTGCGAAGTCTCGGCATAGCGGTAGCCGTTGTAGGCCAGCGTGAACGGCAAATAGGTGAGCGGCACGGTTTGCGCATCGTCGCCAAACCTGGTCTGCTCGTCGAAATCCTTGTAGTCCAGACCCAGGGAGAAGGTGTTGTACCAATTGCCCGCCTGCGGGAAGGTATAGGTGGCGTGCATGCCAAACGAATAGCCCTTGCCCAGCACATTGGTCCCGCCCACGGTGGCCACATCGCTGTCGGACTTGTAGCCCGACAGCGCCAGGCGCCACCGGTCGGACAGCGGCAGGGAGTAGGACGCGGACCAGACCTTGGCGTCGTCCATGTCGCGCGGCGCCGTAAAGTAGGTAAGCGAGAAGGCATGGCCGCGCTGCCACAGATTATCGTGGCCCAGCGTGGCGACACTGCGCAAATTGGACGTGTCGGCGCTGTAGTCGTTGTTCAGGCCCAGACTGGCGCTCCAGGGGCTTTTATCCTCGACCCGCAGATCCACGTCCATGGTGCCGGGCAGTTGTCCCTCCCGGACCATGGGCATCACTTGGCGCCCGCCACCGCGATTGAGTTCCGCCAGTTCGGTCTGCGCCTGGGCAAAGTCAGGCACCTGGCCTTCCTGCAAGGCGGGCACGCCGTCACGAATGGCCAGCGGCGAATAATGCTCGGCGCCCACCACACGCAGCCGCCCGATCTTGGTTTCGTTCACCTGAAAAAAGACCACGCCGCCTTCCACGGCCTGTTCGGGCAAATCCACATAGACCGACTGGTAGCCTTGGGCGTGATAGGCTTCCTGCAGCGCGTCGCGGGCTTTTTCGATGTCGGCCAAGGACCTATTCGGCCCCAAAAAGGGATAGACGGCCTTTTCAATGGCGCGGTTATCGAGCACCGTGTTGCCACGCACGATGTACTCGTTGATGTTAACCTGCGACGTCCCCTGCGCCGAGGCGACGGCGGAGACCACGGCCGGCAGCAAGGCCAGCGTGGCAATCCGCCCAGCACAGCCTGCCCATCGAGTGCGAAACCGGGCGGCTGCCCCGGCAATGTCAGTATCTGGCCTCACGATGCTTCTCGTTCCTCAATCAGATGAACGGCACGCCTCGTGCGCAAGATCACCTGACCCCGGACAAGACGCGCCGCATGGCTCGTTGTCTTAGAGACGGCCCAGCCCCTGATGATGAACCGGATGTCATAAAAACTTCACATCAAACGCGTTTCAAAGGCAGGCAGAGGAGTACCCAGCCAATCAAACACACCTTCGTGAAATGCAACGGACAACGACCACCAGACATCCGAACTCACGCTTCACGGGTAACGAAAGTGTCATCGATGGATGCTTCAGTTTGATGTAGGGTGAAGGAAATCCACTAATAAGACGCGGTCATCTGTCGCCTTTTCCCTATCACCATGCGCCTGCCTTTATTCGCCTTGCTGCTGTCCTTGCCTACCCACGCCGTGTGGGCTCAGGACACGCCCGCCCCACCAGAGCGTGCCGAGAACACGGGATGTGTGGATGTGGTGGTCAACGGGCGCGCCGCACTGTCCTACGACTGCCTGAGTCAGCAGCTCACGCCCAACGTCGAGGCGTCCGGCCCCAGAACCGCCCCCCTGGAATCCGAAGCCGTCACGCAGCGCGGCCCCAACGCCATGGGGCTGCCCAACCCCGCCACCATCGGCAACAGGATGGGCAATCAATTTGGCCAATCGGCCTTTCCGCAGCGCCCGCCGGCCGCACCCAGTGCGCCTGTGCCGGGCAACCGATAGCGGCGTCGCTTGTGTGCCACGCCACGCCGATGTCGCTACTCCTAGAAAACTTGACATCCTCCCCCGCCTAAAGTCGGGGGATTCCTACGGCGCTCCCCCCGGCACCGAGCCGGGATGAGTCGCTTCGGTGGGTTCCTGCTGCTGGCGGCATTACTGAACCACTCACTTCACAGGCGCAACGGGCGTGTCCCGCCCTGAGAACATTGATCGCGCCGACCAGATCGGCGTTTTCCTCGAAACCGCATTCCACACACGCGAACCGGGCTTGCGTCTGCCGGTTCTGTGCCGACACATGGCCGCAGCATGGGCAGGTGCGGCTCGTATTCTGTGGCGGTACGGCGATCAGATACCCGCCACGCCATGCCAATTTGTAATCCAGTTGACGGCGGAATTCGAACCAGCCTTGATCGAGGATGGATTTGTTCAGGCCCGACTTGGCCCGAACGTTTCTTCCCGGCGCATCTGCCGTACCTGCCGCCGACCTGGACATGTTCCGTACCTGCAAGTCCTCGATACACACCATCGCGTGGTTTTGGCTGATCGTGGTCGTGGTCTTGTGCAGGAAGTCGCGGCGGGCATTGCCGATGCGGGAATGGATGCGCTGGACGCGGGTTTTTGCCTTCTTCCAGTTGCTGCTGAACTTCGTCTTGCCGCTCATCGCCTGTTGCGCCTTGCGCAAAGCAGTCTCATGCCGCTTGAAACTGTTGAGCGGTGCGTAGAACGTCCCGTCCGAGAGCGTGGCAAAGCGCGCCACGCCCATGTCGATTCCGATGGCATCGCCATGCGGAATTGGCCGCTCGACTTCGCGTTCGGTCTGGATGCTGACAAACCTCTTGCCGCAAGACAGGCTGACGGTGACGTTCTTCACCGCACCCGGCACGTCCCGACTGTTGCGGTAGCGCAGCCAGCCGAGCTTGGGCAGAAAGATGCGGCTGTTACCCTGATCGAGCTTGATCTGTTTAGGGTCGGGGTAGCGCAAGCTCTCGCCTTGCCCCTTCTTCTTGAAGCGCGGGAAGTCGGCCCGCTTGGCGAAGAAGTTGGCGTAGGCCCGTTCCAAATCCTTGAGCCTCTGTTGCAAGGGATGCGTTGGTGCATCCTTGAGCCACGGCGTTTCCGGACCGTTGCGCCACTCGGTGAGCAGCTTGCACAAGCCGGCGTAGCCGAGCTTCTTTTCACCTTGCTCGTAGCGTTCCTTCTGCAACGCGAGTGCCTTGTTGAACACGAACCGGCACGCCCCGGCGAAGCGGCGCATATCGCGCTGCTGGTCGCCGTTCGGCATCAGTTCGTATTTGAAGGCTTGGAGACGTTGCATGGGGATAGTATAGTTTGGTCTATGAGCAACGACAATGATATTAGACACGGAAGACACTGCGTCTTTCTGATGCATGTTCATTTGGTCTTCGTGACTAAATGCCGACGGGAGGTGTTCACCAAGAACATCTTGGACGACCTTCGTGGCATCTTCGCCAGCGTCTGCGCCGACTTCGAGGCGGAACTGGTGGAATTCGACGGGGAGGACGATCACGTTCACTTGCTGGTGAACTATCCGCCTAAAGTGGCCGTCTCGGCGCTGGTGAACAGCCTCAAAGGTGTTTCCAGCCGCATGATCCGCAAGAAGAACTACCCGAGCATCCGCAAGAAACTGTGGGGTGGTGCGCTGTGGTCGCCGTCCTACTTCGCCGGAAGCTGTGGCGGCGCGCCCATTGAGATCATCCGCCAGTACATCGAACAACAGCAGACGCCACACTGACCGCCGCAAAGGACGCCAACGGCGTCCGCGCTATCCTTCCCAGGCCTGAAGGCCGAGGCTTGCCGCGCACCGGGTCAACAATTCTCTCGAAATCCGCATGCGGATTTTAGGTATTTATCTAAATAGCCCCAACTTTTACCATTTCCTTCGTTAAGACAAATTGAGTACGGACTGTCCGTTGGCTTGCGGATATGTTGCTACTCAACGCGCAAGACAACTTCGTCGGCCACGTTGCTGTGGACACCAAAGCGGCGGATTGCAACCGCATGAGTCACTGGCGGTGGCCTATGTGGGCGATGTTGGGGACATCTTCGAGCGCGACAACCTCGACCGGCAAAGTCGTGAATTGGCCACGGTCGGGGCGCTGGCTGCCATGCCTGGAATTGAGGTGGCGCTCGAAGAATCGAGCGCGCTTCTTCGATACAGCAGAGGTCTATGGCGGCAGCGAAGAACTGACCGGCGAAGCGCTGGCGTCTGTGCGCAATGACGTCGTCATTTGCTCCAAGTTTGGATTCAATGTAGCAGACGATGGTTCGGTGCATGAGCTGAACAGCAGGCCGGAGCACATCAAGCAAGCGTGCGACAAAATGCTGCAACGCCTGCGTACCGATCGTATCGACCTGCTGTATCAGCACCGCATCGACCCCCAGGTGCCCATTGAGGACGTTGCTGGCGCGGTCAAGGATCTGATCCAGGCTGGCAAGGTGCTGCACTTTGGTTTGTCTGGCTCCGGCGCTGCGACGATTAGGCGCGCGCATGCGGTGCAGCCGGTGACGGCAGTGGAGAATCATTATGCCTTTTGGTCCCGCCAGCCTGAGCGCGAGGTGCTTCAAGTGTGCGAGGAGCTGGACATCGGATTCGTGCCCTGGAGTCCCCTGGGCATGGGTTACCTCACTGGTGCCGTCGCGGCGGAAACCCGGTTTCTGGAGGGAGATCTTCGTGCCATTTTCCCCCGGTTCACTGTCGAAGCACGTCGAGCCAATTGGCCAGTTGTGGACTTGTTGCAGCGAGTCGGCCTCCCCAAGGGATTCACGCCTGGGCAGGTGGCACTAGCCTGGTTGCTGGCGCAAAAGCCTTTCATCGTGCCGATCCCCGGAACGGCCAAGGTCGCCCACCTGGACGAAAACCTGGGTTCGCTGGATGTCGTGCTCGACGCGCAGGACATCCAGGCGTTGGAGGAAGGCTTCGCCCGTATCGATGTACAGGGCGCGTTCACCGGTCCGAACCAGATGGCGGCGCTTGATCTTGGAGAGCGGGAAGGGTCAAGCTCCGAGGGCACCCATGGCATCTCGCGAGGCCGTTCGGAGGGAATCCAGACGCTTAAGGCGGGTGCTGGCGATTGAATGACAGCGCCCGGAGGAGGCCATGGGGCTTCGCATTGATACGGTAAGGTAATTTCCTTACATTACAAGCAATGCTTTCAGGAGAGCCGTCATGCCTGTCATTCACGAAATTGCCACGCTGACGTCCAAGGGTCAGATCACGCTGCCCAAGTCCATCCGACAGGCGCTCGGTCTGGCGCGCACGATGCTGGAACATGCGGGTCACAAGGTGACCCTGAGCGATGGCTTCGATGAAGACGTTGAAATCTGATGCAACGGCATGGCTGGACACTGCTGTTCCATGACTGCCTGATGTCATCATCTACTCCTGGGTCCATGACGAGCAGACCCTGCGATCATCGGGCAGCAAGTCAGACCCGTATGCCGTATTCGAGAAGATGCTCGGGCGGGGCAATCCGCCAGATGACTGGAACGCCCTCGTACAGGCAAGCAAGAAGGATTGGAGCAGGCAGGAATAGGCATTCGGCATGTAGCGGGATACGGCCATGAACACGACAACCCACACCAGCACTGCTGGACACCTTTTGGCCGCACTTTGAGCCGGGGATGGCGCGCCCACGCGCGCGCCGAAATTAGATGTTTAGCAATAGCTCTGCCAACGGCTCGGGCGAGGTGACCATTGCATCATGGCCTGCGTCCAGTTCGACGTAATCCCATCCTTTCTGCGCCTTAGCGAACGCACGCACATCACCCAACGTCGGGTAGAGAGGACGTACTGCCACATATGTAGCGGGAAGGCCATTACCTACCGTTGGGTTCTTCAGCTGCAATGGGGACTCCCACGTAGACAAGGGATGTGGCGTGCATTTCGCCTCCAACCAAGCCGCGTCGGCAGCATCTGTCACATTGAAAGCGGCTGGCGAAGGCACGGGAATAGAAAGACCATCGCTGCTTTCCTGCGCGAGCTTGCGCCGTGCTGCCGCAGCTTCCGGTGGCAACATGTCAAACGGCGACTGTCCATTCTCAATGATCAGGGAATCGAGATAGACCAAATGACGGATGCGCTCTGGAACTCGATCAGCCGCCCCTGTGATCGGGACGCCAGCAAAACTATGACCCACGAGTACAACATCGGTAAGATCTTCCCACTCCAGCACGTTCACCAGATCCTGAACGAAGGTGTCAATCGTGATATCACGTGACAGCAAATGGGAGCGTTCACCCAACCCTGTTTGCGTGGGTGTATAGACGGAATGTCCCTGCGCATGCAACAGTGGAACGAGCTTCTTCCAGCACCATGCGCCGTGCCAGGCGCCATGCAGCAAGACGAACGTCTTACCTTTCGCTGAGGTTGCTGCTTTTGCAGCATTACTGGCGCTGCCGAGGGCAAGTGTGGAAGTCGCAGCTACAGTCGTAGCAAGAAAGCGGCGCCGAGAGGCAACACCTGATGTAGAGGGGGTGCGCATATGGGTCTCCTGTTTTTATGATGGATAGAAAGATTAAGGTTCCGGCTCAGGAATCCGGCCGCAGACCTTCAAAGGCGTTTTGCAGCAAAGTCCGCAACGCAGCCTTTTCTAGTGGTCGGGGATTGGGATAAGGTACTTGCATTGCAATGTCGCACACACGGTCGAGGTCTTGAGCGCGCATACCAAGAGCACGTAAAGAGGTGGGTGCGCCATGGGCGAGAGCCAGATCGAACACACCCTGGGCCGCATCGTTGGAACCAAGCGCGGTAGCAATACGCTCCATCGCGTCAGGCGCAGCCAAAGCGTTATAGGCCAACGCATGCGGCAACACGACGGTGTGTACTTCAGCATGCGGCAAGTTGCAACTGCCACCCAATGTGTGGCAAAGCTTGTGGTGAAGTGCCATACCAACATTGCCGAGCACCGAACCACACAGCCATGCACCATAGAGTGCCTCTTCGCGGGCCTGCGCCAGCGCTTCACCAGCGCCGGTATGAATAACTGGGATTGCCTTGGCAAGAGCACGGATACCTTCCTGCGCCATCAAATCCATTACTGGATTCCCATCACGGGCATATAAACCTTCGGCCGCGTGAGCAATCGCATTAATGCCGCTCGTGATGCTCAATGCCACAGGCAGCTCCATGCTCAAGAGAGAATCGTAGATGACGACGGCCGGCAGAACGCGCAGATCATTCCCGGTCTTCTTGAGGCTCGCCTCGGTGATGCCGTATATCGGTGTCATCTCAGACCCTGCGTAGGTGGTGGGCACTGCAATAATGGGCACGCCAAATTCCAAGGCTATCGCCTTCCCGAGCCCTATCGTCGATCCTCCCCCCACGGCTAAGGTGCAATCAGCTCCCTCCCTGTCCGCCAAGGTACGCGCCTGGCGCACCGTTTCAATGGGGACATGCATCACTGCCTGGTCGAACACGCCGACCACTTCGGCGTCACCGAGCTGCTTGGCAACTCGCTCAGCTTGGTCACGCTGAGTTGGGGTACACAGCAAAAGCGGCCGCTTCAACCCCAGAGCGTTAAGTTCCGCCCCAAGCTGTTCCGTACTGCCAGCGCCAAATACGACACGCTGGGCACGACCTTGATAGACAAAAGGTTTCATAAATGCTTCACATCAGGGGAGTATCGCAGGAAGGTCCGTTCATTCCAGGCGCAGATTAATATCGTTGATCAATTTGCCCCAGCGCTCGGACTCATTCTTTACTAGGGTGTTCATTGCATCGCGGCCCTCCGCGACGACCTCGAAGCCAGCATTAGTAACCTTTTCAGATACTTCTGGATCACGCAAAGAGGCAGTTACGGCCGCAGACAGCGTATCAAGGGCTTGGTCGGGCACACCTGCAGGTGCCACCATGCCGACCCACGAATAGATTTCGAACCCGGGATACGTTTCGGCAATGGCCGGAACATCGGGCAATGCCTTGACGCGTTCTGGCGCTGTCACAGCGAGCGCGCGGAGCTTGCCGCTCTGGACGTGCGGCAGAACCAGTGGCAGGCTTGCAATAATGGAGTCTACGTGACCGCCCATCAAGTCTGTGATCGCGGGGCCGCCACCTTTATAGGGCGTGTGCAGTCCACTTGTTCCCGCAGTCTGGTGAAACAGTTCGGCAGCTAAGTGATTGGAACTGCCGGCACCAACGGATGCGTAAGAAACGGAACCGTCCTTGGATGCAGTAACGTAGTCAGCCAGCGTCTGATACGGTGTCGAAGGCGCTACGGCCAGCACCATGGGCGAGCGAACCATGTAAGCCACCCCCGTCAGATCTTTTTCTGTATAGGGCAGCCGAGAATGGATATGCTGCTCGGTCGAGAACGAGTCGAACACCATACCCACCGAGTAGCCATCTGGTTTGGAGCGGGCCACCCCTGCCATGCCAATCGTGCCACCAGCGCCTCCGCGGTTTTCGATCACCACTGTCTGACCCAGTTCACCTGCCAAGCGCTGCTGTATATGCCTAGCCACGTTATCCACCGTGCCACCCGCAGCAAAGGGCACAGTGATGACGACGGGGTGCGAAGGATAGTTTTCGGCTAGCGCGGGGGTGTGGACGGCAATGCCTGTTGCGGCCAAGCCTGCGAATGCGACGTGCCGCAGCTTGCGTCCAAGAAGTTGGTATCGGAAATTAACGAAATACATGGAAGTCTCCTGGAAGTTGCGCACGGCAAAGCTAAGAATGAACTGCGCTATTTTTGCATTCACTGTAAAAATAAAATGTAGGAGAATGGTAGACTTGCCTTATTTATCCCGTCTATCCCGTATATATGCGAAACGCCTTTGCAAGGAGCGCATAAATGGAAACAATCAAGTTTGCGGAGAACTTGGCCATCTTTGTGGAGGTTGTGCGGTCCGGCAGTTTTTCCGCCGTGGCGCGCCGCAAGGGCATGGCTGCGTCTTCAGTGGCGCGACAGATTGACGCTCTTGAAGCGGAACTCAAAGTACCTTTGTTCACCCGCTCCACGCGCGCATTAGTGCCGACCGACGCCGGGGAGGTGTTGATGGAGCGCGCGGTGAAGATTCTGCATGAAATGACCGAAGCGCGCAGCGAGGTCCGCTCGCTGGATCAGAACGTGCAAGGCCTGTTGCGCGTCAGTTGTTTACCTGCATTCGCTCGCCGCTATATTGTTCCATTACTCGGTACGCTGGCCGAACGGCATCCTCATCTACAGGTAGATCTAGAACTCACAGAGCGCATTGTGGATCCGGTGGTTGAGCGTATGGATGTTGTGGTCCGCGTCGGCCAACAGCCTGATAGCAGTCTAATCGGCCAGCGCATCGGCACCCATCGCTACCTCCTTTGCGCCACGCCGGGATACTTGCAACGGCACGGCCGACCGTACTCTCTGGCCGATTTGTCTAACGGCCACCGGCTTATTGATCGTCGGCATAGTACAAGTATGCGTGGTTGGCGTGAGATTGGCGACGGACAATGGGCAGCCAATGTCAGATTCGTCCTCGAATGCGACGATTGTGATGGCCGTCGGCTAGCGGTTCTGAGCGGGCTGGGCATCGCTTTGATGCCAAACTGGTCAGTAGGTGATGATATCGGGGCAGGACGACTGGTGGAATTGACCCTCAGCGATGCAAAGCCCAACCCGGAAAGCGGCATATATCTTTTGCGCGCCCTCCCCCGTGCAAATGCGCGTATCCGTGCATTTGCCGAGCATCTACAAGAACATATCGGACATCCGCCGTGTTGGGATGTCGCAATGCAGGCTTGCGAGATCGCGACGGAAAAACGACGACAAGAAAATTTGGACCTAACTGATACCACGCTCTTGACGGTCGCAAAGGACATCCGGAATCACCATTTCAAATATCAGGCCGTGGACACCCAATAGGGTCAGTAAGCGCGGATGGGATGACGCGGTCTCCCAGTAGCCGGGCTTCGGCTTGACGGCCACTGGACGGCGAGGATCGAAACGCGCGATGCACGCACTGCCACTCAGAAGTGCCTGGTCTATTAGCAGCCAGAGCCGTAGCTTTTTCCTCGCTTTCCCAACAACTCAGATCGCCCAATCACCTCTCGTACGTCTTCCGCCTTCTCAGGCCCTGAAAACCCCGCCTGAGCAATCGCCTCATCCAGCCCCCTGAAAACAACCAAACTCTTGGGGCTTCGCAACGAAGCCATCCCATCATTCCAGGCGCAAACCATCTGCTTGGCAACGGTATACCAGCGAGGCTCATTCCGAGCCGCTTCGATTACCTCTCTGCCAACGTCAACAGCCGACTCGCATAAACGCTCTGCCATCTCCGTATACTGCCTCGGCGCAATGCCCAGCCTGGCCTTGAAGAACCGCTCCAAGGTTTTCCCCGCCGCCCAGGTTTGCCGCCCATCAACAGGCAGCCCGGGCGGATTGGCGGCGTAGCGTGGATAAGCCTGCGTAGTGACAACGTCATAGACCGGCGCATAAGCCACATCTTTCAATCCGGTGTAATACAGCGCGATGTTCTTGGCGTGGCAATCGGCATTGCGCACCACGTAGTTGGTCAACAAGTGCCAGCCGAACTGCTCCAACTGCACCCGCATGGTCTCGGCAGGCACGTATACCCGTGTGGCGTTCAGCACACGCTCTGTCGTCGTTGCGTATTTCTCATGCGGCGGCAGCCCCAGCAAGCCGCAAGCATCTTCAACCCCATGCGTGGTTACTCCTTGCGCATCCACGTCAAATCGATCCACGACCAACACACGCCCGTCTTCCGACATTTGCGTCCTGGCTACCGGAACAACGCTCAAACGTTCCAGCACCCGCATGGTGTAGAACTCATTGAATCCGAGATACGGCGTGTTGTCATCCGAGCCTTTGATAATGTGGCGACTGGTACGTAATGTGGGCTTGCCCACAGCATGCGCAGACACTTCCGCGCCCTCCTCCGGCGCAATGAACTTGGGCACGATGCCTGAGATGGATGCCCGTGCATACCGACGCACCAAGCTGGCAAAATGCGCCGTGGTGTTTTCTGCCTTGAGCAGGGAATCAATCTGCAGCGGCTCCATGTCACCATCAGGCGCCCTACCTTCTGGTGTAACGGTTACACGCCCAATCCCCATCCCACCAACCACCGCCAGCAGTGAAAGATCTGTGCCATCGAGCAACGGCCCGAATTCTTCACGAATAATGCTCAACAAATAGCCTTCAGGCAGATTCTGGCGAAAAAAGGGATGTAGATCACGTGGCCAGCGCCAGGGCTCTGCGCGCACCGGCATCGTCAGGCTGACGAAGTCCGCAGGATCGGTATCCGGTAGATAGCTCAGGACATACTCGTCACGCTCCCGATAGAGCTTGGCGACTGCCCTTCCATACACATGTACGTCGAGCCTCATGCTCCGTCGCCCCGCCGCTGTTCGGCCAGGATATCCTCAATGGTTCTTATATGTCCCTGCCTGACAGGTTTGAGGTCGTAGCCCGCAGCCTCCAGCAGCCGCAGCAATGCGGAAACGCTCATGTCACCTTTGGCAAGCGTCTCCATGCGGGCAACGGTCGTACGCGAAACACCAGCGCGTAAGGCCAAGGCTTCCTGGCTCAGCCCGGCTTCGTGGCGGACGCTACGCAGCAAGCTTGCGACGTCTGCAAGTGTCGTCAATGTATCTCCTGGGCATCAAAAATTAGCTTTAGCACTTAAAATGTATCCCATGAGACACATAACTGCAAGAGGAATAGCTAAATTGCATTCGTCGATCCCCTTGGAATCGCATACGCCAGTGAATTTTGGTGCCCGTAAGTATCAAGTTAGCGACTAGAAACATGCTTTGAAGCCCATGAGCTACGGTCAACGCGAAGCTTAGGTTCTGCTGGTCTGGCTGCGCGTTCTCGGTCGGGCGCGACACGTCAGCACGCACGGCGACATCGGCTTGGGGCAGCGAGTGCTGACCATTCATTGCTGACTGAGTTCACCATGACCGTTATGTTATAACATACTAATTATTTTCTCTTTACGATCCAAAGGCCCATCATGCTCAAGTCCGCAAAACTTATTTCGATGGCCGGCGTGGCCGCGCTGGCATTATTGGCGTGGCCACAGGCCGACGCTCGCGAACTGCAGGTCGTCTCCACGTTTTCTGTCATCAGTGATTTCGCCCGCAACGTGGGCGGCGAGCGGATCAAATTGACCACGCTGGTTCCTCCAAATGGAGACACCCATTCCTATGAGCCCAAGCCGGCCGATGCGGTTGCCGTGGGCCGGGCCGATGTGGTGCTGGCCAATGGCCTGCATCTGGAAGGCTTTCTGGATCGCCTCGTTCAGGCATCGGGCGCCACAGCGCCGGTGATCGCACTCACCCAAGGCGTCGAATTGCTGCGTAATACCGAGGAAGAACATGATCATCACGACGAGCATGATGCTCAAGGCCATGACCATGATCACCATGACGAAGGCAAGCACGGGCATGGCGAACACGACCATCATCATCACCACGGCGAGTATGACCCTCACGCCTGGCAGTCTGTACGCAATGCGCAGATATACGTGAACAACATCGCCAAGGCTTTTTGCGCTGCCGACGCGACCGGTTGTCCAGACTACCAGGCCAATGCGAAAGCATATGACGAGAAGCTGCAGGCACTGGATGCCGAACTCAAGGCCTCGGTGGCGCAGATCCCAGCTGCCCGGCGCACCATCATCACCTCTCACGATGCCTTCGGCTATCTTGGACGCGAGTATGGTTTCCAGTTCCTGGCGCCGCAAGGCATCAGCACCGAATCGGAGGCCTCTGCGGCGGACGTGGCCGCATTGATACAGCAGATCAAGAACCAAAAAGCGGCGGCCCTCTTTCTTGAGAACGTCAGCAACCCTAGGCTGATACAGCAGATCGCCAATGAAACAGGCATGAAGATTGGTGGCGAGCTGTATTCCGATGCCCTGTCAACGGCAGACGGTCCGGCCGCGACCTATATCGATATGATGCGGCATAATGTCAATACCATCCGGGACGCTGCCCTGGGGCGGTAAGTATCGACGCGCCATGCTCCTCGCCACTGCGCCGACGCCGCAAACACTCGCGCAGTTTAGCGCTGCGCTGGCTTTAGCGCTTGCGCCATTCAGCCTGCAGCCCACCCGCATGCCTGGATCGACGTACAAAGTACGATCATCCTGTCAGTTGAAGGCTTGATCTCATCGATTGAGGAGCAATGGCTGTTCAATGATCTATACAGTGCGGCCATACTCGAAGGCCTGAAGGAAGACAGCCCAGAGAAAAAAGCCGTGGTCAGCGACTTTGCCGCCGAAGTGATCGAAAACCTGGGACCATACGGATATTTTATGCGTGTCACCGCCAATGGCCGACCCGTCAAATTGAATACCGTTACCCAGTTCAAAAGCGAAATGAAGGGCCGGCAGTTGCTGCTGTCTTTCACTGCCCCGCTGGCGATGCCTGTGGACCCCATGCGTGATGAGGTCAGTTTCTCCGTGTATGACCCCACTTATTACATTCAAATGACGCATCGCCCGGAAGACCCTCCTGCCATCAAAGGCGCGCAGAATCAGTCTTGCCGGGCGCGCGTGGTGCCACCCAACCCTACCCCTGAAGACATTGCGCGCGCGTTCGCGCTGGATCGCGGCGCGGCACCCGAAGAAGGGTTAGGCGACCTATTCGCGGAAAAGGTACATATCCAGTGCGAATAAAGCGCAGACATTCAGTGCGCATACTGGCCACCACCACGCTTGCCGGCGCACTGTTGTTTTCAGTGTGGGGATTGCTCCATCACTACGCCGCGTGGAGCCGGCTTCTGGCTTGGATTATGACCACGCAAGCCGCGTTGCACCAGAAACTGGCCTCCACCATCCGCGTGGTCGCCGAGCAAGGCTGGACGGCAACGTGGCCGCTCATCGTCATCAGCCTGCTCTACGGTGTCTTCCATGCGGCTGGACCCGGCCATGGCAAAGCGGTGATCACAACGTACCTGGGCACGAGCAGAACACGGCTGCATCGAGGCCTGTTCCTGTCAATCTCATCGGCCATTGTCCAGGGCTTGGTGGCGGTGCTCCTGGTCGAAGTCGTAGCAAACGTATTGGGCTATTCACTGCGACGCAGCCATGGCATCGCGGGCCAGCTGGAAAATCTCAGCTTTGCACTGATCGCGCTGCTGGGTGCTGTGCTGGTACTGCGTAGCGCAAGAGGTCTGTATCGTCGCTGGCGCCACCCTGAAGGTAACAGGGGTTCCTTGCTATCAAATGGCGGCAAACTACAGCCGTATTGCGCCGACTGCGGCGGCCCACACCAATTGAGCCGCGACCATCTGGATCAGCCCCTGACGTGGCATACCGCGCTACCCATCATCCTGTCTATAGGGATGCGCCCCTGCACAGGAGCCATCCTGGTATTGCTTGTTGCCTATTCGCTCGGCTTACGCTGGGTCGGCATGGTGGCCGTGATGGCCATGTCGCTGGGCACGGCGGCAACCACGAGCCTGTTGGCCACCGCTGCCATAACGTTTCGCCAGGCCGCACTGCGATTCTTCCAGCGTGGCCATACCGCCTCGCATCGCACAGGCCTGGTTTTCGACCTGCTGGGCCTGCTCGGCGGAATGGCGATTGGCACCATGGGCCTCGGGCTCCTGCAGCAAGGCTTGAGCACCGCCCCGCATCCGCTTTTGTAGCGGGCTAGATCTCAGAGCTGCTCCAGTCCGCCGGATTGTCCTGCCTGGCCAGGCATGCTCGATGTGCCGACCAAGGGCGGGAATGGCATATAACCAATCCACAATGGACGGATCTTCCGCCACGCGAGTAGAATTTGAGCTATGTGTGCCTGGGGAAACTTGAGAGGGAGCAGTAAAAGAGTCTGGCAAATCCTGCTTTGCCTGACGCTGTTCGCATTGCTGTTTCGCGCCGCGTTTCCCGTGGGCTACATGCCCAAGCTGTCGAGTCATGGCAGCGACAACCTGACCGTGTCGCTGTGCACCGAATACGGGGATACCTCTCTTGTGCCGGTGAATTTCCATGGCGGTGCGCCGGATCACGACGGGATGGCCCAGCACTGTCCCTTCTGCGCGGTGGTGTCCCAGGCCGTCATGCCAGGTACTGCTGTGCTGGCTGTGGTCACCGCAGCCACGCATGAAATCCCCCTCATCCTTCCAGACGGCATAGCTGCGCGGTCCACACTGACTGTCGGCTCGCCGCTCGGGTCGCGCGCCCCGCCCACCCTCCTCGGATAGCCCCTTCGCGTGACCAGCAATGGTCGCGCTCCGATGATATCGACACCGAGGTCTTACCATGTCCGCACTTCGCATCGGCGCATGCGCCGCATTGCTTGCCACAGCCTGCCTGGCTGCCGGCCCCGCTTTTTCCCACGTCACGCTCGAAACCCCGCAAGCCCCCATCGGGCATAGCTATAAAGCCGTGCTGCGCGTCCCCCACGGCTGTCAAGGTTCCGCCACCACGGCGATCCGGATCCAGATTCCCGAAGGCCTCATCGGCGTCAAACCCCAACCCAAGGCTGGTTGGACGCTTCATTTGAAACAGGGAAAATACGAGGCGCCCCACTCCTTGTACGGCAGCAAGGTCGAGTCGGGCGTGCGCGAGATTGCCTGGAGCGGCGGCGTGCTGCCGGATGGCTACTATGACGAATTCGTCTTCGTGGGCTATCTGAGCAACGACCTCGCGCCCGGCGAAACCCTGTATCTGCCGGTTGTGCAAGAATGCGAAACCGGCGTGATGCGCTGGATCGACAAGCCCTCGGGTGATGCCGCAGCCGACCATGCCAGCACCCCGGCGCCCACCCTCAAGCTGCTGCCCAAGCAGCCTTAACGCGATGCCAATACGCGGCACATTCCGGGAAGGGATGCGTCGCGCCAAGGAGACATTCCATGCCCCAGCACTCTGTGCATGGGCCGCGTTCATCCGTCTGGATGAGGCCAGCCCGCGCGCTGGCAACGAAGCTGTGCGCGCTGTTCTTGCTGCTGCCGATGCTTTTGTGGGCGCCCGCGGCCGCCGCTCATGCCGCGCTCATCGCAAGCGATCCGCCAAATGAAGCGGTGCTGCATAACGCTCCACGCGAGGCACGCCTGAGCTTCGATGAGACCGTGGCCCCGCTCGTATTCAAGATCGCACAGCCAGACGGCACCCTCATCGAACCGCAACGGGTCACAGCCGAGCAGGACGGCATCGTGCTCACACTGCCGCCGCTCACCCAGCAAGGCACCTACGCCCTGAGCTGGCGCGTCATCTCAGCCGACGGCCACCCAGTGGGCGGCAGCCAGCTCTTTTCCGTCGGCACGGCAAGCGCCCGCGCCGACACCGCGCATGTCACGCCAACGCGCGATGTACTCATCTGGCTGGCACGCCTGGCGTGGTTTACCGGACTGCTGGCAGGTGTCGGCATGAGTTCTTTCCGAGCGTTCGGCTCCCGGTCGCCCACGGCAATGCTGCGCGGCGGATATGGCGTGCTGCTCGGCACCGGAGCCATCGCTGCGCTGGCCAGCCTGGGGCTGCTCGGGGTGGATGCGCTGGATGCACCGTTGGCGAGCCTGCTCGATGCCTCGACCTGGCGTACCGCTATGGCCACGTCGTTTGCGCTCTCCTGCTTGTTTTCATGGATCGCCCTGGGGCTTGCCGCGCTCAGTTGCCAGTCCGCCGGGGGCAGCACCAGGCAATTTCTGGCTGCCATAGCGCTGGTGGCCCTAGGCCTGGCACTGGCGAGCAGCGGCCATGCCAGCACCGCGCCACCCATGTGGGTCGCGCGGCCTGCCGTCTGGCTGCATGCCGTGGCCGCCACCGCCTGGATTGGTTCGCTTGTCCCCCTGGCCCGTTCGCTGGGGAAAACCACTGAATTGGGGGCGCTGAGACGCTTTTCCCGCATCATCCCCGGTGTGTTGTTCGCCCTGATCGCAAGCGGCGTGGTGATCATCAGCCTACAGTTCGATCACCTGGCATCGCTGTGGCGCACTCCCTACGGACAAGTGCTGATCGCCAAGCTAATGCTGGTAGCAAGCCTGCTGGCCCTGGGCGCGCACAACCGTTTCGGGCTAACCGCCCGCGTGCTGGCAGGCGAAGCGGCGGCGCGCCGCACCCTGCGCCGCAGCATCATGATGGAATGCGTCCTGGCGCTGGCGGTACTGGCCGTGGTGTCTCTGTGGCGGTTCACACCTCCGCCGCGCGCGCTGGATGCAGCCCACTCGCACACGGCACAGGCTAGGCCGCTAATCTCAATCCATATTCATACACGGGACGCCATGGCGCAGGTCGTGCTGGAAGCGCCCGCCGGTACATCGACCCAAACCCTGACTCTATATCTATACACGGGCGATCTCACATCGTTGCATGCCAAGGAAGTGAGTGTGGCCTTCTTCAGCGAGGAAGCAGGGCTCGAACCCATCCGCTATGCCGCCCATCAAAAGACGGATGGCTCCTGGCGCGTGGACGCAATCCACCTGCCCAGACTCGGCCACTGGCAGATAGAAATCGATGCGTTGGTCTCAGACTTTGAGCGCATCCGCCTGCGAACACGGCTGGAGTCCACGCCATGACGCCACACGCCACGCTGTCTTTGTCACGCACCGCTCAAGCCAATGCTTATCGGCGCGTGGCCGATTAAATTTTCAGAAGCCGGTAAGTACCCAGTAAGACGAGGGCCGGGACAATAATGGCCTGTCAGCGCCACAGGAGCCGTCCGATACGACTTTCAGGGTGGCTACGAAACCGATGATTCCTGTTGACGCCACGCCTCGGTTTGACCTGGCACAACGACAAATACGTCGACTACTACTATGGTGTCCGGAATGACGAGGCTCGCATAGGGCGTTCAGCCTACGCCGGTCAATCCGGTCTCACGGTATCAGTACCACGCTGGGCATAAGAGGGGTTTATATATGTTCAACAAACAGCATTCCATGCTCCTGGATGCCTCGACATCCAGGCCGCCGAATTCAATCAAGGACAGTCCACTGGCCAACCGTTCGGGTGAAAACCGGTTGTCCGCTGGCTATATCTACCGTTTCCGATGAGCCGCGTTCTACTGATTGAGGATCACGAGCGGATGGCCCTCCTGATCTGCAAGGGTCTGGAGGTGGCGGGGATCGCGGTCGACGTGGTCGATCGCATTGATCGAGCGCAAACGGCGCTGCGGCTGGTGAATTACCAAGCCTTGATTCTCGACCGAGGGTTGCCGGACGGCGACGGCATGGATCTGCTCCGCAGTTTGCGTCACAGTGGGGTCGAGGTGCCTTGCCTGTTTCTGACGGCGCGCGACGCACTGAGGGACCGCGTGGAGGGGCTGGAGTCCGGCGGAGACGACTATCTGTCCAAACCCTTCGCCATGGACGAGATGGTGGCGCGTGTCCGCGCCTTGCTTCGACGCCCTGCGGACTATCGTCCGATTGATCCCACCCACGGCGACCTGACTGTTCGCCCAGCCCAGGGAACCCTCAGCTGTGGCGACGAAAGCGTAACCCTCGCGCCGGCGGAGATGCAAATTATCCTGCTGCTGGTGAGCAAACCCGAGGACGTCGTGCGCCGCAGCGCCCTCGAAGCCGCGGGATGGGGGATAGGCGAAGCCGTGACTCCGAACGCGCTGGATGTGGCGCTGCACCGCATCCGCCGCAAGCTGCTGGCCATCGGTTCGCGGCAACAGATTATCAATATCAGAGGGCTGGGCTATGCGCTTCGCGAAGCCGATGCGGTTGACGAATAGCCTCAATTTCAAGGTGCTTCTGGCCTACGTCGTCGGCGTGGTATTGAGCATCATCCTCTTGACACTTGCTGGCGCCGCAGTGCTGGTCTGGCAGAGTGATCGGCTGTTGAGTTCGGGCGTTGTCGAGCGTGCCAGGATGCTGGCCAATCATCTGGTGTTTGATGATGCCGGAGTTCCAGTGCGCATCGGCGACAACAATAGCGGAAAACGTCTTGGCTGGTTACTCAACGGGTTAAGCCGACAGTCGGCCTACCGGGTTATAGACGAGGCTGGAATCGTCGTCCTGCACTCCCCCACTGGAGACCTTTTCGGCGAATCCGATAATGCCTCTGGCTATCCGCGTCGCGGACGCTTCGAATTCGAGCATGCCGGGGTGATGATGTATGGCGCCAGCGAGCCGGTCGTTCGCAATGGCCGCACCTGGTTCGTGCAGTTCGCCGCGAGCAGACAGGTGTTGGAGATCGTCCACCGGGAATTCGCATTTCCCTTTATGGTCGTTGGTATCAGCGCCTTCAGCCTGGTGTTGCTGTTCGTGTTCGGCGCCTGCGCCTACGTCACCTTGCGCTATACGCTCAGACCGCTGCGCATGGTATCGGATTCGGCGGCCTCGATTTCACCGCACTCCCTGCATGCCCGCCTGCCCGTCGGCGCAGTCCCTGCCGAGATCGTTCCGCTGGTCAGCAGTTTCAACCATGCGCTGGAACGCCTGGAGCGCGGGTACCGCATCCAGCAAGAGTTTATAGCGACCGCGGCGCACGAGCTAAAGACGCCCCTGACCTTGATCCATATGCAGGTCGAACTGATGGAAGAAAGCGACGCTCGCGATGCGCTGCTGGGCGATGTCAAGCACATGACGCGGCAGGTGCAGCAACTGCTGCACCTGGCAGAGGTGAGTGAGGCGCAGAACTATAACTTTACCTCGGTAGACGTGCTCGATGTGGCGCGCGAGGCCGTCTCCTATCTGCAGCGCATGGCTGATACCATGCGGGTCCGCCTGATATTGTCCGACCATAGCGCTGGAACCCGATGGGATGCCGACCGGGGCGCACTGTTCACACTGTTGAAGAACCTGATGGAAAACGCCATCCAACATGCGCCCCCCGGGACGGCTGTACAAGTCGACATCAATGGCACGTCAGTGACGGTACGCGACTGGGGGCCTGGCGTGAGCCCCAACGACCTGAACCAGATGTTCACCCGCTTCTGGCGTAGCGCGCATCGGCGCGATCACAGCGCAGGCCTGGGGCTGTCGATCTGCCAGGAGATCGCGACCGCACATGGCTGGGCGCTGACCGCACAAAGAGCGGAACCCGGCGTGTTGGTGCGGGTCGAGCGCAATGAAACCGGCTTGGGGAGCCCTTCCTGATGTCACACACTTCGCTCAAGATGCACACCTGGCGCATCTGCCCGCATCCTCGCACATGCGATTTTTCTAAGGACTGCTGAATGTTGGAACTACTGGAAATCATTGGTTTGGGATTGATGCTGATCCTGCCATTGGCCAATCCGCTGACCACGCTGGTGCTATTTCTGGGCTTGACCCAGGGTATGCCCGAGGCAGAGCAGCGGCGCCAGATCGCGCAGACCTGCCTCTATGTATTCCTCATCATGATGGTAGCCTTCTACGGCGGCCAGATGGTGATGCGAACCTTTGGCATCTCCATTCCCGGACTGCGTATCGCCGGTGGCCTGATCGTCGTGCTGATAGGATTGCAGATGCTGTTCTCGCCGCAGGAGTCCGGCAGCAGTACAGAAGTCGAGGACAAGGTCGCGCAGCTCCACAACCGCGGCACCGTCCGCACGGTCAATATTGCCTTTGTGCCGCTGGCCATGCCCAGCACAGCCGGCCCCGGCACCATCGCCATGCTGATCAGCGCCGCCGCGCAGGTCGAGAGCGGCACCAACGTCACGCCCTGGGTGCTGACGATTGCACCTACCCTCATCTTTCTCTGTTTCAGCTTCATCCTGTGGCTATGCCTGCGGGCTTCAAAGCGCATCCGGCGGCGGCTCGGCGATGGCGGGATCGCCGCCATCTCGCGCCTGATGGGCTTCCTGCTGGTCTGCATAGGTATCCAATTCATGATTACCGGCATCGGTGCCATCGTGCTCGATCTGGTTGCGGCGACAGCCGCATGAATCATCATGCTGTGCCAAGCCGCACCATTTCTTCCGTTAAACCAAGGAGCTAACCATGCACTATTCATTCACCGGCCAATCCGTTCTCGTCACCGGCGCCGCTTCAGGCATTGGCGAGGCCACCGCGAAACTGCTAGCGAGTAACGGCTTGCGTGTCGTGGTTTCCGATGTCGCTGGCGCCGCCGCTGAACGTGTCGCAGCTGCCATCACCGCGGCAGGCGGTACGGCTGTGGCGCACGTCGGTGACGTATCCTTGCCGTCAGATGCCGAGTCGGCAGTCGAGTGCGCGGTGCGGCACTTCGGCGCGCTGAACCTGGCCTTCAACAACGCTGGTGTCGGCGATTCGAGGCGGCCCGCAGGCGAAATCGATCCCAAGGAGTGGCAGCGGGTCATCGACATCAACCTCAGTGGCGTGATGTACGGTCTGCGCTTCCAGATTCCCGCCATGCTCGCCGCCGGCGGCGGCGCCATTGTCAACATGGCTTCAATTATGGGCTTGGTCGGCGGCCGCAACCTTCCCGCCTACGTTGCCGCCAAGCACGGCGTCACCGGCCTGACCAAGGCTGCTGCGCTGGATTACGCAGACCGCGGCATCCGGGTCAACTCTATCCATCCCGGCTACGTCGAGACCCCGATCCTTGATGGCCTGGACGACAAGACCCGGGCGGGCTTAACCGACCTGCACCCCATCGGCCGGATCGGACGGCCGGAGGAAATTGCGCACGCCGTCGCCTTTCTGCTCTCGGAGGGTGCGAGCTTCATCACCGGTGCGGCACTGGCCGCCGACGGCGGCTACACTGCCAACTGACCGCCACATTTGAGGACGTCCCATGAGTGTCACAACCGAAAATCTTGTCCTTGTCCTGAACTGCGGATCATCGAGTATCAAGTTCGCGGTGTTCGATGCCGGCATCGATCCACTACCGCGCAGGCCGCTATGGAACGGCAAGGTGCAGGGCATAGGCGGACCCAGGCCCGACTTTGGCGAAACCGGCGTCCCGCCTTTTCGCATTCCGCTCGACGCCGAACATCCTTATCGGAGCGCGCTACAGTTCATTCGCGAACGGGTTGCCGCACGTCTGGAGGGCCGCGACATCTGCGCCGTTGCCCATCGCGTGGTACATGGTGGAAGCAAGTACTTCGCGCCGGTGCGGGTCGATGCCACCGTGCTGGCTGACCTGAAATCCTATGTTCCCCTGGCGCCATTGCACCAGCCTTTCGCCCTGGAGGCCATCGAGATTCTGCTGCGCGAGCGGCCGGATATTCCGCAGATTGCGTGTTTCGATACCGGCTTCCATCGCACATTACCCCGCTTGGAGGAGTTGCTGCCGCTGCCTTTCGAGGCCTGGCAGCGCGGCCTGCGCCGCTATGGCTTTCACGGCCTTTCCTACGAGTATATTGCCACCGTGCTGGCCGAGCGCTACGGCGAGGTCGCGCGCGGTCGCATTATCGTTGCACACCTGGGCAACGGCGCCAGCCTGTGCGCCATGCGCGACCTGCAAAGCGTTGCGACCACGATGGGGTTCTCCGCGCTCGACGGTCTGATGATGGGTACGCGAACCGGCGCGATCGATCCCGGCGCGGTGCTCTACCTGATGGAAGTCGAAAAGCTGTCTATCGAACAGGTAGGCCAGATCCTCTACCACCGCTCGGGCTTACTGGGCATTTCGGGTATCTCGTCCGAACCACGTGTCATCGTGCAGCACGAAAACGATGCCGGTGAAGCGGGCGAACGTGCGCGCCTGGCGCTGGATCTCTATACGCAGCGCATCGTGCGCGAGATCGCATCGCTGACGGCCGCACTTGGCGGCCTGGACATGCTGGTCTTCACCGCCGGCGTGGGCGAACACAACGCGTTCATCCGTGAACGCGTCTGCCGCGGCCTGGCATTCTTGGGCGTAGAACTGGATGCAGCCGCCAATGGCGTACATGCGGCACAGATCTCCAGCCCGGATAGCCAGGTCGTGGTAGCCGTGGAACCGACCAACGAAGAGTGGGTTGCCGCCCGTCACATGCGCAACCTGCTGCAACTGAATACCTATCGCCCTGATCTATGGAGAAATGCCATGTATTCTCGAATCCTCGTTCCGCTCGACCGCAGCGCGACAGCCCACCATGCGCTGGATCACGCTGCCGTGCTGGCACGTCTGAACGGCGCTACCATCGTGCTGTTGCATGTGATTGAAGAGCTCAAGCACAGCAGTGGCTTCGAGCCGCCCAAGGTCTACATCAATGAGGTGCGTCCCGGTTTCCTGACCGCAGGCCAGGCGCTGCTCGACCAGGCCGCGACACGGCTACGCCAGGATGGGCTGGCCGTGGAAACTGTGCTGCTGGAAAGCAAAGGTGAGCGTGCCTCGACGCTGATCGTGCAGCAGGCCGAGGATGCGCGCTGTGATCTCGTGGTGCTCGGCACCCACGGCCGCCGCGGCGTAGACCGCGTGCTGATGGGCAGCGATGCCGAGCAGGTGGCGCGCTTGGCAAGCGTGCCTGTCATGCTCGTGCGCCAGTCCCATCCGGCGGCCGCGCGCCTGGACGAGGCCGCCGGCAAGTAAATGAGCCAGGGGGCTGCGCAGTCTGCCGCTCGAGCAATGGCACGGACCATCCCCTGGCCGTAGTTGCGCGATTGTTCCAAAGGCTACCTCCCCCCAAAAAGCTCAGGTGCCGCCGCATGTGAAAGGTTCGCTCAATGTCCTAAAATTGGCCTAAGACCCGCATGTGTATATGCGGTCATTTCAACGGAGTGACAGTGAGCCAACCTCTCAAAACACAACCCGGTATTGCCAGGATATGGGTTTACATCCTGGCGTTGGGCCTGCTGGCTGCGGGCCTTTTCCTGACAATTGGCGGAGCGATTCTGCTCATGCGCGGCGGGAGCTGGTATTTCGCGGCTGCCGGCCTGCTCACCCTGGTGTCCGCCATTCAGTTGGCACGGGGCCGAAGCTCCGGCGCCTGGCTATTCCTGGCAACTTTTGCCGGCACCGTGGCGTGGGCGCTCATCGATGTTGGGCTGGACTACTGGGGTCTGATCTCGCGGCTGCTGGCCATGACCTTCCTGGCCGCTGTGGTGGCCTTTACCCTGCCCTTGCTGCGCAACAGAGCGGCTGACGGCCCCGCAAGCAGGCCGGGGGTATTGATAGGCGCCGTATTGGCCGTCGCGGGCCTTCTGGGGTTCGGCTCGATGTTCTTCATACATCCGGAAGTCGCAGCCGTTGCATCGGCGGCGAAAATGGTTCCCGTTGCTCCAGGGAAGGAACAGCGGAACTGGTCAAACTATGGCAATGATGCCGGATCAGGCCGCTTTGCGGCATTGGACCAAATCAATACATCCAATGTCGCGCAGCTTGAGCAGGCTTGGGTATTTCACACCGGCGACATTCCCCAATCCACAGGCGCGGGCGCCGAAGACCAGCTCACCCCTATGCAAATCGGCGAGAAGCTTTTTGTATGCACGCCGAAGAACAACGTCATCGCGCTGGACGTGGATACCGGCAAGCAACTGTGGCGCCGTGATTTCAATGCAAGCGTAGGCGGTGTGTGGGAACGCTGCCGAGGCATGGCCTATTTCGATGTCAACACCCCGCTGGCCCAGCCCACCGTGCCGGGTTCCACGCCGGTCACGCCCGTAACGGTTCCAGCCCAAGGCTGCGAGCGGCGGGTGCTGATGAATACCATCGACGCGCGGCTGGTGGCCATCAATGCCGACAATGGCGAAATGTGCCAAGAGTTCGGCGATCACGGGGTTGTTGATCTGAAAGCGGATATGGGCCCTATTGCCAATGTGGCCTACTATACGATGACCTCGGCGCCGACCGTGGCCGGCACAACGATTGTCGTCGGCGGACGCGTGGCCGACAACGTCCAGGTTGACATGCCGGGCGGTGTGGTACGGGGCTTTGACGTAATCACAGGAAAAATGCGCTGGCATTTCGATCCGGGCCAGGAAGATCCGAATGCATCACTGCCCACAGGTGGCGATTTCACCCGCTCCACCCCCAACGTATGGGCGGGCATATCCTATGACCCCGACATGAACACAGTCTTCATGCCTGTGGGTTCCGCGTCGGTCGATTTGTATGGCGCGACACGCACGGCTCTGGACAGGAAGTACGGCGCATCCGTACTTGCGGTGGACGCAACGACAGGCAAGGAAAAATGGCACTACCAGACCGTGCATAATGATTTATGGGATTTCGACGTGCCCATGGCGCCTTCGTTGATAGACTTCCCGGCAGCCGCCGGAAACTCAGTGCCTGCGGTAGTGGTGGGAACGAAAGCGGGGCAGATTTTTGTACTGGATCGCCATACCGGACAACCGCTGACAGAAGTGCAAGAGCGGCCTGTGCGGCCCGCCAGCATCCCGCAAGAACACTATGCCAAGACCCAGCCTGTATCAGTGGGCATGCCGCAAATCGGCACGCGGGTCCTGACCGAGTCTGATATGTGGGGAGCAACGCCGTTTGATCAATTGCTTTGCCGCATCGCATTCAAGGGCATGCGCTACGAAGGTCTGTTTACCGCGCCAGATACCGATATTTCCCTGTCTTTCCCCGGCTCCCTGGGCGGCATGAACTGGGGCGGCATTTCGCATGACCCGAACAATGATCTGATCTTCGTCAATGATATGCGGCTGGGGCTTTGGGTACAGATGGTTCCTCAGCAAGCGGGCGGCAAGCTGTCCTCCGGCGGAGAAGCACCCAATGCCGGCATGGGACAGGTGCCGCTCGGCGGCACGCCCTATGCCGTGATCAAGGACAGATTCATGTCCGCCCTTGGCATACCTTGCCAGAAACCGCCTTTTGGCACCATGACGGCCATCGATCTGAAGACACGGAAAATCGCCTGGCAGGTGCCGGTAGGCACCGTACAAGATACTGGTCCCATGGGCATCAAGATGAGGCTGCCATTTGAAGTCGGAATGCCTACGCTGGGCGCTTCGCTGGCGACACAGGGCGGTCTGCTGTTTTTCGCCGGCACCCAGGACTATTACCTGCGAGCGTTCGACACGGCAACCGGCAAAGAGGTCTGGAAGCAGCGCCTTCCGGTAGGAAGCCAGGGCGGGCCCATGACATATAAATCCCCCAAGACGGGCAAGCAGTACATCGTTATTTCGGCAGGCGGCGCCCGGCAGTCCCCGGATCGCGGCGATTATGTGATTGCTTACGCCCTGCCGGGCCAGCCGGCGCAGCAATAGGCTTCTGTTGGGGCCTCCTGTTTGTGCATGGGAGGCTCCGATCAGACCATGTAGGACTACAGGCAAATGGACATTGCGTTAATTCTGTTGATAGCCATCGCGGCATGGCAGGTGCTGCGCGTGCAGTACCAGCGTACACATATTGCCCTGCTTGGGAATTATCTTGCCAGCCTGCAGTTGGAGCGCCATATGGAAACCCTCACGAATGGCTACACCCGGGCCATTCACGAGAAGGAAGAAACACGCCAGACCCAGGTTCTTGAAACCTTTGCCCAGGCCGAACGTACAATGGCGGCGCAGGTTCAATCCCTCGCGGACGCCATGCGCAAGGAAAGCTCGCAAGCCGCCAGCATGGGCACGCTCCCATTCTGCCTTCCTTATATCGAGCTTTTTCTCCCCGCGCTGACACGAGACTTCCGCGAATTGCTGCGCATCCATGCGGCGGGGCTGCGGCATGTGGTGGATAACGAAGGCGGCTGGGACATGAAAAGCCGCGCCTACCATCTTTCGGCGGAACTATACCTGTTGCAGCATAGCTGCCACTGGTTCTGCAAATCGCGCACGGTGGCCGACGCGCGGCTTGTGATGCGGCATCAGGTCAACCACCAGAAGGTGCTGGAATCGGTATCCGACACAACCCGCGCGGCTTATATGCGATGGATGCGGGGCAGCAGCCAGGCTCATTCTTGAGGTCGCTGCTGGGCTTGATTCGCCCCGCCCCGCTGCGGCCATAGATGCCACAGCCTCTTTCATGGCCGACTGCCAGGTCACAGCAGATCGGCCACGCCCTTCAGGTGTCATATCCTTCTCTTTAAATCGTAATGAGACTTGATATCATTATCATTTTGAAATAAGATTTGCCACAGAGCAGAGAGCGAACACCCTTGGGCTGCCATCGCTCTCTGCCTGCCTCAGCACATGACGAGGCATGTTGCATATCAGAAGTAAACGATGATGATCTCAGCTTTTTCCTCATCACCCCGCCCTGCCCGCCATCGCGGGTGGCAAGGCAGTTTTATCGTTGCCTTACCCGAGCCAGCAAATGCTCGCCAGCACAAATTTCTGCGTCCATATAGATAAAAAATCATTATGAACGCGCAGAAATTCTTTTCCTACCTTCCCTGGTTGCGTCGCCCGCATGAGGCTCTGCTTCAAGATGGCTTACTTGGTGAATATGAAAAAGACCAGATTACCGACACTACACCCATCAAAAGAGAGCAGCCGCTGGCCCTTGATGGCGTCCCGCGAGAGATCGAAGAGCTTTTTCGCGATTACGACTTGTCGCGCATCCATATGCTCTGGACCTCCTTCCTGGACAAACCCAGGAAGGTCGTGGAAGGCTGGCACTTCGCAGACATGTCTGATACGCGGATTGTGCTGGTTCCGTCCGGCCGCATAGAAGCCTATAACAACTACCCCATCAGAGCCATCCATGGCGACAGTGAATACTTCGGCGCGATCGCGGAAAGCATGGAGGTCTATCTGGAGGCGATGATCTTCGGTGCCATGATCGGAAAACACTTCGCCAGCGGCTTCTACAATGACCCGCAGGTTCGAACCAAGCGTATGCCCGTTATCCAGGCCTGCACCACCATTGCCGGTGGCAAGGAATATGAAGACTTCTGGGCCAGTGTATTTGGATTTTGACTCGTATGAATGCAAAAAGATTCTTTTCCTACCTTCCTTTGATTCGTCTTCCTATGGAGGCCATCGAGCGGAAGGAAATAGACAATAACGGCTATCAGCAACAGTTGGCCGAAACCACGCCGGTCAAAAGGCAACAGCCCTTGGCGCTGGAGGCCGCACCCTTAGAGATTCGGGAACTGTTCCAGGATCATGATGTGTCTTCCCTCAAGCTACTCTCCATTCCATTTCTTCCCGAACCCAGGAAGGTTACTGAAGGCTGGCACATCGCAGACATGCCCCAGGCACGGGTCATACGGGTGGCGTCTGGGCGTATCGAAGCCTATGGCGATGAACCCGAGAGCGCAATGCCTGGTGACAGCCCATTCGTCTGCGCGGTGGCCAGAAACCTGAGCACCTATCTTGAAGCCATGACCTGCGGCGCCATGGCCAAAGCACACTTTGCAAGAGGCCCCGCCGATGACCCTGCCATCCAGAAAAAGCGTGAACTCATCATGCAGTTATGCGCCGCTGTTGCTGGCGGCCAGGAATATGACAACTTTTGGCTGAGTTTGACCGGCAATTTGGGCTAGAAAATGAATATGGAAGACTTCGCTATCGAGCCTTGCATGAGCGCCTTCGATTTCAGGCGTGACGGCGCAGCCTACTTCAGGGAGCTTCGTCGGCGTCATCCGGCTCTGTTCAGCAGCACCAATGCCGAACGCCTCAGGACCAGAACCCCGCCAATAATCGATGACCAATGGATTCAGCACAATCCAAGCCAAGTAGCCTTCAAAGGAAAGCCATTGGTTCATCATTACTTGATGCAAGGCCCCACCATAGTGCCTTTGCCGGCAGCGGTACATATTCACTGGGCAAGCGTCCTTCATCCGTACAGCCAGGAAGCCACATGAACGCAGAGAAGTTCTTTACCTATCTTCCCTGGCTGCGCTTGCCCGAGGAGGCCATTCAGCAAAAGATGCTGGACGAGGATTTCAGCCGCTCTCAAATCAGCGATACGACGCCGGTCAAAAGGCAACAGCCTCTGCCGTTGAACGACGCACCCAGGGAAATTCAGGCGCTCTATTGCGACCATGATCTTTCCTCCATCTGCATGCTGTGGACAATCTTCCTGGCCAAACCCCGAACAGTTGCAGAGGGCTGGCATTTTGCGACGATGGCGGAAGCCCGCATTGTGCTGGTGCCATCCGGGCGTATAGAGGCTTACAACAATCATCCCATCACCGATCTCCATGGCGACAGCGAGTTCCTCGACAAGCTGGCGGAAAGCATGGACGCCTATCTGAATGCCCTCACTTGCGCCACCATGCTCGGCAAGCACTTTATTCCAGGCTATGCCGACGAACCCGGCGTCCAGAGGAAGCTCGAGGCTTTGGCGCAACTGTGCACCAATCTGGCAGGCGGAAAAGATTATGAGGACTTCTGGTCCAGCGTGCTGGGACTACCGTGAGCGGAGATAAAAAAATCCCTGGAGGGCCGACAAAGTTCTCCAGGGATCGGGGTATCAAGGCAGGAACCCTTGCATGCGTGAGATCCTAACCAAAAGCTTGTCTCCCGGCTTTTCATTGCCGGACAAAAACCTTTATTTCAGCGTCTAAGTTTTCCCTTCCCCAGGGAAAACACCGGTCCTCCACACAGCCTAGAACTTGAAGTTCACGCCCAGCCAGTACCTGCGCCCATCTTCAACATACCCATAGTCGTCATATCTGACCTGCTTGTCCAGAATGTTATAGATGCCGGCATACATGGTCATACGTTTGTTGAAATCGTATGATCCGCCCAGGTCGATAAACGTCGACGAGGGCGCCATGGTGGAACTGGCCGAAATACCTTGCGTGGGATCGCTTTCCTTGCCACGGTAGGTCACTTTCACCCAGCCGTTGGTACGTTCGTTTGGCTGCCAGTCAAGCCCCATGCTGAACATATGCTTGGGCAGCTGGTTCAGCGGGTTGCCGGCGTACTGCCCCGATTTCTGTTCAGAATATGTGTAGGTGTAGCTGGCGTTCATCGACAAGGTTTCCATCAGCGGCGTGGAAAGCGTCGCCTCGACCCCGCGGGTAATGGCATCATCGACGTTGACATAGGTCGTTGCGGCACGGCCGAAAGAGTTGACGGGCCCGCACTCGGGGCATGGCACCCGCGTGATCTTGTCAGTGAACTCATTGTCGAACAGGGTGATGCCTGCCAGCAGGCCGTTGTCGCCGCTGTACATCAAGGCAATTTCCTTGGTGAGCGTCTTTTCCGGCTTGAGGTCCGGGTTGCCATACATATTGCCGCCTCGGCTGGTCGCTCCCCAGTCTGGCAATGTCTGGCGCATGGAAGGCGCGCGGAAGCCGGTCGATACCCCGCCCTTCAGCGTCCAGCGGTCGGTCATGTGCCATACGCCATACAGACGGGGGCTCCAATGGTCACCCGCTGTTTTGTCGCGATCCATGCGCACGCCGCCTGTGAGCGCGAACGAGTCGGTGACCTGCCATTCGTCTTCGACAAAGAACGCATATTGCCAGCGATCCACCGTGGAGCGGTCGGAAATGCGGTTGGTGGTCGTGTCGACCAGATCCTCATGGCTATAGTATGCGCCGACGGTCGCCATGTGATCGCTCAGCACCGGCATGCTCCAGCTTGTGCTGAGCACGGTATTGGTGATGGTCATGTCACGCGCGATATTCTTTGTTTCTTCCCGCTGCGCGTATGAATTGGACGTGCCGAAGCTCCAGCGCCCCGCATGTGTCAAGGAATAATGCTGGCGCTCGAATTCGCGATGGCTTTTGTCGTCCGATGCAGGCAAGGTTTTTCCGGGTGTGGATCGATAAAACTGCTCGGATGCCCCCGCCTCCAGCGTGATGTCGTGATCGCGGTTGGGAGTAAGCGACAGCTTCGCGGTCAGGCTGCGGTTTGAATGGCGGTTATATCCCTGCTCGATGTCATCTTCGCCCCGGTAGGAATAGACACCATAGACGCTGAGCCCCAGCAGTTCATCCTTGATCGGGCCCGCGAGATAGAAGTTGCCTTGGTAGATATTGCCGGACTTGGAATGTTCCTGCAAAGTGGAGTCGAGCCTGAGAGATCCGCCCCATTCCTTGGGGACTTTGCGCGTGATGATATTGATCACGCCGCCCATTGCATCAGAACCATACAGCGATGACATAGGCCCGCGCACGACCTCGATACGCTCGATTGCTTCCAGCGGCGGCACCCAGCTTTGGTCGGTGCCGGTACTGCCGTTAGTCTGGGTTTCGCGGGTGCTCAGGCGCTTGCCATCGACGAGAATAAGCGTATAGGTTGCGCTCATGCCGCGCAGGCTGATGTCGGAAGTATTGTTGTCCGAGGGTGTCATGATGACACCGGGCACATCGCGCAATGCATCTGTCAGGTCTCGATATGCCCCCTTTTCCAGCTTTTCCCTGGGAATAACGCTGATCGATGCAGGCGCATCGATAATATCCTGCTCGAACCCGGAAGCGGTGACAACAACAGAATTCAGCGTGGTAACGGGAGCATTTTCCGTTTCTGTCTGCGCCGATGCCTGCGTGAGCATGGCCCCTAGCCCCAGGGCACATATTGTGGCTACCCAATGCGTATTTCTTTTAAAAACCGGACCTTTCGACGACTTGCGACCAGAAGACAACATTTGAAAACCATGCTCCGTGAACTATTCCAAAAATGAGAATTATTATTGATTGAAACAGTTCGGGCAAACTTCTTTCAGTTTCTGTTCAGTTTTAACAACACTTTTTCAGTTTTTTGTAAGCGCAATGAAAGGTCTATAAGCACTAGGCTGCGAAATCCAGGTTTTCCCAGGCTGTGGTCCAGGGAAACGTTGCCGCTGCGCCGGCCAGCCCATCAATGGGCCAGGCCGGCTGAGGGCAAGCGTCAGGTCACTTGTCCACGCACCCGGAATTTTTCCTGATCCCATTCACGGCCATGCAGCACCGCTTTCAGGTGCTGTACGGCATGCCATATATCGCGGTAACCCAGATACAGCGGGGTCACGCCAAAGCGCATGACTTCAGGCTCGCGATAATCACCGATCACACCACGGGCGATCAGCGCCTGTATAGCCGCATAGCCTTGAGGGTGGCGGAAGCTGACATGGCTGCCGCGATATTTATGATCACGCGGAGTGACCAGCTCCAGGTCCTGGCCGGAACATTCCTGCTCTACCAATTGGATGAAGAGATCCGTAAGCGCCAAAGATTTGCGGCGGATTTTCTGCATGTCTGTCTGCAGGAAAATATCCACGCCACAAGCAACCAGGCTCATGGACAGAATGGGCTGGGTCCCGCAAAGAAAACTGCGGATACCCGCGTCGGCGGTGTATTCAGTCGACATATCGAAGGGACGCGCATGTCCCCACCAGCCGGATAAAGGCTGCCAGAAGTCAGCGCGATGCCGTGGATGCGCCCACAGCATCGCTGGCGAGCCGGGCCCGCCGTTCAGATATTTATAGGTGCAACCTATGGCAAAATCGGCGCCGCTTTCCTTCAAGCTCATGGGAACCGCGCCGATCGAATGACAGAGATCCCAGATAATCAGGGCATCCTGCGCATGCACGAGTTCATTGACCGACTGCATGTCATAGAGATATCCGCTGCGGTAATTCACATGGGACAGCACAACGGCAGCGGTGTCGCCGGTCACTGCTTTTTCCAGGTCTTCAGGCTGATCGATCAGTTGCAGCACATAGCCTTGGTCAAGGAATTCTGAAAACCCCTGGATCATATAGAGATCGGTGGGGAAGGAATCGCGTTCGGCCAGGATGATTTTTTTCTCTGGATGCCTGCGCTGCTGGATGCGCACGGCATTTGCGACGACCTTGAACAGATTCAATGATGTGGTGTCGGTAACGACCACCTCGCCTTCTCCCGCCCCGACCAGCGGCGCCAACTGATCGCCAAGACGGGTGGGAAGATCCCACCAGCCCGCCTTGTTCCAGCTGTTGATCAGATCGACACCCCATTCCCGGCTGATGACGTCCTGGGCACGGACCAACGCATTCCTGGGCAAGGCGCCGAGAGAATTGCCATCCAGATAGATAGTGCCTTCGGGTAAATCGAACTGCTGTCTGAGGCCGGCCAGCTCATCGGCCTGATCCCAGGCCTGACACTGTTCCAGTGTGATCATGATGCCTCCTGCGCAACGTTTTCTGATGGAAATAGTCTAGCATCGGAGGCCTGGACAATTATTCTAAAATTCCATCTCCAGGGTAAGATACTTGAATATAATTTCAATTTAAAAACCATGTATCGAACAATATTTTAATTATGCGCATGGATCCTGTAGACATCAAAATTCTGAGCACTTTGCAGAAGAATGGCCGCCTGAGCAATCTGGAGCTTGCCGACCTGGCGGCGCTTTCGCCCTCCGCATGCCACAGGCGCGTGAAACTGCTCGAAGAACATGGCTATATCGAGGGCTACCACGCCACCCTGAGCGCAAAAAAGCTGGGGTTTGATATTCAGGCCTTTGTCGAGCTGAACATTGGCCAGATCAGCGAAGCTGAACACAATTACTTCACTCGGGAGATCAAGGAGATGCCCGAAGTGGTCAATGCCTATATCGTGACCGGCGAGACGAACTATCTACTCTATATACGCACTCGAAATTTTGAAGAATTCTCGCAGTTCGTGGTGAACCGCCTGAACAAGCTCAAGGGCGTCACCAAAATCCACTCTCAGATCGTGCTCACCGAGCTGAAGTCGCAGGGCAAGCTGGTGCCGATTTGATACCGACGAGGCCGCCGGCGCGTGCCGATGGCGCGTTGAAGGCTTGGCGCGCAGAACGGGCGGCCGCCACTTTCGGCGTTGACATATGCAAGTTCTATAAATTATTGAATTAATTGCATTTATTATTTCAATATCATTCCGGAAATACACTGGCGTATGGCGTTTTTCCTCCCTGCTGTAGCCCCGCTTATCAAAATCATGCTTGACGCTCACCATGTCAACGCCGCACACTGGACTGAAGAGGGTCGCTACACCATCACGCTGGAGCGGGAGTCCGGTACGCAGTGGTTATTCGAGCAATTGCCCTGCATCTGTTCTCCGGAGTTAATAGGATATGAACCAGAATGAAATCAAGAGGCTCGCCATCGAGCGCCTGAGCGAGCAAGGTATAAAGGTCAGCCCCAACGCAACCATGCGCGAACTGTGCGCGGCCATAGGCGTGAAGGCATTCCAAGGCAAGGAAGAGCGTTGGCATATCGAACAGTGGCTAGGCCTGCCTGAGCCGGCAAAGGGTATCAAGGCCACGTCCGCCCACCGTTCAGGCCACCGCCCCGCCATGGCGCCCCATTCACACTGGCGTCAGAGCGATATAGATGCCGCGCAGCCGCCAGTATCGGGCATACATGCCACGGGCAATGGCTCCGAACTCGGCCGGGGAAAGAAACGGCGCTGACGGCCAGGCCAGGCGCACACGGCGCAGCGGGCCGCGCGATCGTTGGCTGAGCTTTGGGGCAGCAATAAACGGCTCTGGAGGGTTTGTCTGAAGCAGGCTCCCCTGCTCTGTATATAAACCTGTGGTTTTTCAGGAAAAATCAATAACTTACGCAATATACGTTGACCGCTGGCGCTATTGCGCATATTGTGGGAACGCAGGTAATTATTTAGGTAAGTTCATTTGGATCAGTTAGCACTTCAACACGTGCCAATTTTTGCATTTTTACACCTGGTGACCTGCTCGAGCATTCCGCTCACATCAACAGGAGTTAAAAATGAGTGACCAACGAGAATTCGGCATCGTCAAATGGTTTAACAACGATAAAGGTTTTGGCTTTATCTCGCCCGAGGCGGGTGGAAAAGACCTTTTCGCACATTACACAGAAATCGTCGGCGACGGACATCGCAGCCTGGCAGAGAACCAGCGCGTTTCATATGTTGCCGGTACGGGCGCAAAAGGACCTCAAGCCAAGTCCATACAGGCTGTCTAGCATCCGGCCCAATGTCCTGGCAAGCCCACGAGCAAGATGGGCGCCACGAATGCATCAAGCACTGATCGCCGCAATTCCCGTCAGCACAACCACTGCCCCAACGATGCGGCGCATGAGATTACCCTCGCGAAAGAGCCTGTATGCTAAGAGGGAACCGATGATAATGGACGACTCGCGAAGGGGAGCGACAAGTGCAAGCGGTGCCGTCAGCATGGCAGTCAGCACCAGGATGTAGGCCATCGGGGAGAACACGGCCACAATAAGTATTGGTACGGCGTCAGCGCGGATAGCTGCGCGAATGCGATGTCGTCGCCGCAATGCGCTTGGTGTCAGGATCAGGCTTTGCAGAAGCAGTGTGCCAGCGTAGTAGCTCACGGGCGCCAAATGCAGCGACGTGACCGCGTAGCTGTCCCAGACGGTATAGCTGGCGATGGTGGCACCCGTCGCGCCTCCCCAGAGAATACCCGAGAGCGTGCGGTGGCTTCCGCTTCTGAACGGGTTGCCGGTGACGACGAGAACGCCCAAGACAACGAGGAGCGCGCCGAAAAGCGCAACAAGGGTAAGCTGCTCCCTCAGAACAAGGATCGCAAACAGCATTGTCAGCACTGGCCCTGTGCCGCGGGCGATCGGGTACACCACCCCAAGTTCGGCGCGATCATAGCCAGCCTGCAAAGTCAGGGAGTACACGATGTGCAATGCTGCTGAAACGGCTGCGCCCACCACCAATCGCCAATCGAGCGCCTGTTGCCCCTGAATCACGAGAGCGATTCCAAGCGGGACGCACAGCAGGGTTGAAGCGCAGCTGTAGGCCCAGACGAACAGCAGAGTGTCTTCCCGCTTGTACTTCGAGGCCAGATTCCACACAGCATGAGCTACCGCTGCGGCGAGAACGATTGCGATAGTGCCGGGCTGCATCAGGAGATGTCGGGCAGATCGATGCCGGCCCGCTCCACCCAGCGGCTTCGCTCCGGGTCCCTCAAGGCGAGGGCAGCGACCAGAGCATCAATCACGACGAGCTGAGCCAACCGACTTCCCGCAGCGGCCATCTGCGCTGGCAGTGGCACACCGCCAACGACAAGCGCAATGTTCGCAAGGGTCGCCAGTGGCGTGCAGTATTGATTGGTGACTGCAATAAGCGAGGCACCCGCGGCGGACGCCGCATCGGCGACGGCGAGCGTCGTTGACGTGCGTCCGGTCGAGCTGACGGCGATGACGACATCGTCAGGACCGAGGAGCCGTGCCGCAATCATTGCCGACAAATAGTCCGGGATGCCGACGGTCGTCACGCCGACCGCACGTAGACGGAAGACCGCATCGGCGGCAACTGTCGCCGAAGGGCCGGCACCGTACGCGAATACCTGACGCGCCTGCTGGATTGAGTCGACAGCCTTGTCGAGCGCGGAAAGCTCGATGGCTCCGCTGAGCGCGGTCAGTGCATCGGTACCGGCCCGGATGGATGTTTCCAGCACTGCGGCGGACGTCGCATCCGAGGTGAGCGCTTCGGGGGGCGCGAAGAATCGGGCGGTGCCGCGAGCACGCGCGATCTCTATCTTCAGCTCAGTGAACCCGGTGAACCCGAGCGCGCGCGTAGCTCGGATGACGGTCGGCGGTGAAACGCCTGCGCGAGCGGCGACCTGAGCGGTCGTGCTCGCACCGACGAATAAGGGATCGGCGAGCAGGAGATCGACAACCTTCGCCTCACTTGCGGCAAGGCCGCCGCTGCGGGCCTGGATGCTTCCGATCCATTGCTGCAATCGCCGTTCGCTTTCAGAAACGCTATTACCATTATCATCACCCATGTGTAATATATTACATAGAGTCTGTGAAAGGCACAAATATCGTCCGGGCAACCGTCCGTCAGAGGAGTCCGTTTTATGAACACCCAAGCCAATACTGAGATCGCTGTGGTGGGCCCTGGCGCCATCGGCACCACGGTCGCAGCGATGCTGCACGAAGTGGGCCGCACGCCGTTGTTGTGTGGCCGTAGCTCCCGCGATTACTTGACGCTTCAGGATGGCGATCGACTTGTCACCGTACCAGGACCAGTCCGGACAATTCCCGCGCAGATCGCTCACCCGGTCGATCTCGTCTTTCTGGCAGTCAAGGCGACACAAACCGAAGCAGCAGCAGAATGGCTCACGGTCTTGACCGGGCCTGAAACCATCGTATGCGTGCTGCAGAACGGGGTCGAACAGCTGGATCAGGTCGCTCCGCATGCTCCGCGCGGACAGACCGTTCCCGCTGTCGTGTGGTTTCCTGCGCAGGCGCAGTCAGATGGCTCGGTACGCTTGCGCGGCAACGCGCGCCTCAGCCTGCCCGATATCCCGGCTTCCCGCGTGGTGGCCGAAGCGCTGCGGGGCACGCGGTGCTCCGTAGACCTGGCCGCAAACTTCAGTTCTCTGGCTTGGCGCAAGCTGTTGCAGAACGCCGTGGCCGGGCTGATGGCGCTCACGCACCGCCGGTCAGGCATGTTTAGCCGCTCCGATGTCGCTGAGCTAGCCCTTGCCTATTTGCGGGAATGCCTGGTCGTGGCCCGCGCAGAGGGTGCTGAACTCGGCGATGATGTACCGCAGGAGATTCTCGACAAGATGCAGGGGGCTCCCGCTGATATGGGTACGTCCATCTTCACGGATCGGGAGGCTGGACGCCCCCTTGAATGGGATATTCGCAACGGTGTCATCGCGCGTCGTGGCCGCAAGCACGGCATTCCGACACCGATTAGCGATATCGTGGTGCCGCTCCTCGCAGCCGCAAGTGATGGCCCTGGCTAAGCCTGCGGCTGACCGCCAGATATTCACACCTGGCCACGGCTGAGTTACAAGCCGCACTCGGTCTCATGGCGGTAGGTCGTCGTATGTCAAAAAATCCCCACACGCCCAACAAAAAAAGGCCAGTGTCAAGCAATTAGTGAAAACAGCCTGATGGCTTGAAGTCTATATGGGGCGCGGATTTGGCTCTACTCTGGGCCGCTTTGCAGAACTGCGGCGTTGCGGGCTAGGAGCCACATAAGAGCGTCGCGGTAGAAAGCCGGAGCGTGCTGCATCGGGGACGATTGCCAGCGGACGGCGGCCGCGTCTGGTCATCATAGCCCAATCGGTCGCCGTCCTCCAGAACGAAGAACGCGCAGCCTTGGGCTGCGCGTGCAGCGCGGCGTAGCAGTCAAGGCCTGCTTTCAGACTGGCCGGGCAAGCAAAGGTCAGCTTCGTGGATTCCGTTTTCGGCAGCGGCCCCAGCCGCAGCTTGCGCGTCGTCATCTTGAAGTCCCCCTGTTGAAGAAAAGCGGCTGGTACGGTCGCAGCACCAGATCGCGGTTGACGATGATGCGTACTGGCAAGCCGGGGCGCTCCGTCAAGGTGGGCTGGATGTTGAGGTTGCGCCAGGTCATCTCCTGGCCGACCTGATTGATGCTGTCCTGGGCGCTGTCGCGCCCGGCGATGATGATGTGGTTGCCGTCCTGGCGGTTCTCTGGCGCGGCCAGCTCGGCATCGGCGCCAAGCAGCGTGGTCAGCGCCGCCCCTGCGAAGATAGCTGCTCGTGCCATCGTGCGAGTTCAGCAGCACGATTTCATTGGCTTCCGCGCCGTTGATCTGGCTGGCGTGGCGCAGGCGGATCATGTGCTTGGTGTGCTCGCGCTTGCCTTCATCGCGCACGCGGGTCTGCGTCACCATGAAGAGCTGGAATCCTTCTTTGCGAAGCTCGGCCAGCACGGCGGCGGTGGGGATATAGGCGTACCACTGCGAACGGCTCTCATGCGGCGCGTCCGCGAAGATGGACGGGGCCACGCGGTAAATCTGGTCATCGGACAGCGGGGAATCGCTGCGCAGTACCGGGGAACGGGAAGCGAAACGGGATGCAAGCATGGTCTTTCTCCTGACGAAAAGGGTTTGCTGTTCAAACCGCACACCGGATTCCAAGATTCGGAGCCCAGCCTTTCGGCTGTTCTGTGCGGTTGGCACGAGGAACCCGGTTGGCCCTGTTGCCACCGTCTTTCCTGAGTTCATCGCCCGCGACGGTCAGGAGCGCGCGAACGTGTGCCGTCAAGGAGGCAAGCGCAGGGTTGGTGCGGCCCGCAGGCGCAGCCGAGGACACGGCCCTGCGCGCCTTGATGGCACATGGGAGCGGGCTACAGTCGCGGACAAGGTGATGAAATCAGGGGAGACGGCTGGACATGGCAACGGCCGTCCTTGTGTGTCGAACCGCACGCAAGCGAAGCGCGCAGGCCCGAAGCTGGAAGCCGGGCCGTAGGCGTCAGGGATGTGGGAGGCTGGCGAATGCCAGTCCCGTCAGGGATGAGCGAATAGCGAACCCGAAGCAGCGCGGTCCGCGAAGCGGAGATGCATAGGGCAGTTTGATTTATTATTCAAATGAACAAAGTAAGGGCTTTGAGGGCTGGAAAAGAGTTTTCCTCAGACTTAATTATTCTTTCGAAAAAAGAGGCACCATGGCTCACAAGATTTTCCTCAGCCATAACCATAACGACAAGCCATTAGTTGAAGCTGTGGCGCTGAAGCTCGCAGGTATTTTTGGTCAAGATCAAGTGTTTTATGATTCTTGGTCAATTCGTCCCGGCGATGGAATTATTGACCGAATGAACAATGGGCTTGAGGCTCCAAAGTTTGTTTTCTTTTTCGTTTCCGCCAACAGCCTTGCAAGCGGGATGGTGAAGCTGGAGTGGCAAAACGCCCTTTACTCTGCCACCAAGGGAAAAACTCGCCTTATTCCTGTGAGAGTCGATGGCAGTAACATGCCCGCTGTGCTTAGGCAGACGCGATTCATCGACATGCACACAATTGGGCTTGAAGCGGCAATCTCCCAAATCGTGAGCGTGACACAAGGAAACGCATCCTTCACCCCGCAACATCAAGGCTTTTCAAACCTGACCTATAGCATCGTGAAGTTGGAAGATGGGGCTTTTGAGATCACCATCAAAGCCTCGCACATGATGGAGCCGAATCCGAACTTTGCCTTCCCGGTAATGAACGAGGAAGATGAAATTGGCTGGTGGATCAAGGGACACCCTGGGATTCAGGGGGGATTCAGAAAGGGGGCATTTCAACTCAATGAAGGCGGTGCGGCTAACGCCGTAGTAATGAGGCCGATAACCGGAACCCTTGCGCCGAATCATCCGCTGACCTTTCAGCTTAAAAAGCGCGGAAGTAAGAATTTAAATCTTATCGACGTATTGCATGATCAAGGGCAAGATCTTTGGACAAAAGTTCCCCCTGAACAACGGCGAACTTTCTGAGTTTCGATAGGTTTCAACTCCGCATGAGGTGCCGTTGGTGAACCGATAACCGCACGCCGGAAGCGCGGGTGTTGCTGTCAGGGTTGTTCGTCAGGTTGCTGCAGCTTGATCTCCAACTGCGCCCATCCCAGTACGCGCAGTCCTTGACAGCGAGAACGACGTGATACGGTGACCAACTCGTATATCGAGTGCTTGAACATTGTTCTGATTCACCGAGCATTTCGAGACGAAGCGAGCCAAGGCTTTGTCAATAGACTAAGCAAGGTCGCAGACGGGCAAGATCATCCTGATGCCAGTTCGGCAGGATCTTGTTCGCCTCAGTCGGCTTGTAGGCCAGCTTCTTCATCAACGCAGCCACATCCGGGCGCTTCACGTCATGCACCTTCATACGGCCCATGATCGGGATGATGCAGCGGTCAATCACGCCCTGATAGCCGCGTTGCGTGCTGGGCTTGTTACGCTGCTTAGAGTAGTCCTCCATGAAGGTGTCGCAGAACTCCTTCATGGTCGGTGCTTTGCGGGCTGCGCTCTTGGCTGCGCTCGGGTCGCCACCTTTGCGCACCTCGGCCAGCCACTCCTGCGCCATCGTGCGCGCCTGATCGACCGTCAGTTCCCCGTACTGCCCCAGAGCGGGCTTGCGGCGCTCGCCGGCGTTCGTGCGGTACTGAAGTATGAACACCTTACGGCCCGCCGTGGTGATCTTGCACAGGAAGCCGGGCACTACGGTGTCCCGCAGTTCGATGGCCTTGTCTTGAGGTTGCGCCGCATCGACTGCGGCCTTGGTGAGCTTGATTTTTGCCATGATGACTCCTCGGAAAGCCCGGTTTCCAAGAGCCGCATGGGAGCCACGCGAGGGGAAGCCGGGTCAAGTTTCGGAAAGCACCGGCATATGTTGAACTCGCCTAAGTGATTGATAAACCTGCTGTATCTAGCCTTGGCGTAGCCCAGCGAATTGCGGTACTGGAGTCATCGTGAAACAAAAAAAGCCTACGCAAAACACGTAAGCCCTTGATTTCATATGGAGGCGCGACTCGGAATCGAACCGGGGTACACGGATTTGCAATCCGCTGCATAACCACTCTGCCATCGCGCCGCTGTTGCCAAACCGATGATTCGCAATACTATGTATTTTTCGGTTGGAAACGACCGGAAGTCTTTTTCCGCAAAGACAGCGATTCTACACTATTAGGCGACCTGATGTCCACATGAAGCCCTCTCTAATACCAGATGAGTCTGAGCGGGGTCCGGCGATTCCAATATCAGATGAGTCTGGATTGCGGACGACGGATCGTCGATCATCGGAAGACGATATTGACCCTGCGCGACGACAGGTTATGACGGCCAGCTATAACCACTTAAGAAATATGTAGTTCGGCTGCCACGACCCCGCTCCTACAATCTTCATAGTTCAATGAGGAGCGCCTCAGCATGTCCCCCAATCTGGCAGATCTTTTTTTCTCATCGTTCGGCGAGACACTGCTGATGGTTGGCGTGTCCGGCCTGATCGGCACGCTGGCGGGCGTGCCGCTTGGGGTGGCATTGTATGTGGCGGGCGGGGCCAATGCACGCAAGGCTTCACGCCTGGCCGTGGTGGCCAGCTACCTGACCTACGCGCTGCGCGCGACGCCATCCATCATCATCCTCGCGGTGGCAATCACCTTCTCGCATTTTGTATTGGGTGCATCCGCCGGGCTGGCTGCGGCCATTATCCCGCTCGTCATCATCGCCACGCCCTTTGTGGCGCGCCAGACAGAAACCGCGCTGCACCAGGCGGGCAGCAACCAGACGCAAGCCACGCTGGATGCAGGCCAGAACAACAAGGCGCTGCGCCAACTGCTGCCCCTGGCCGCGCCCGGCATTGTCGCGGGCATTGGCCTGACGCTGGCCTGCCTGGTTGGCTACTCCGCGCTGGCCGGCGCGCTGGGCGGCGGCGGGCTGGGAGACTATGGCATCCGCCATGGCTACAGCGAATTTCGCCCCTTGCTGCTGCTGGCAGTCGTGCTGGCCCTGATCGTACTGGCAGAAACCGCGCAGGCCCTGGGCTATGGGGCTGCCCGCCTACTGGGCGGCGAACAGGCCGGCAAGGCTGGCCGCCTCTTCTCCTTCATTGGCCGCAGCCGCTAGGCTTCCCAGTCCGGCGCTGTTGCATGTCCCAGGCGTCTGCCGCAGGCGCATGACTCTATACTTGCTCCATGCACCGGGAGATTTCACAGCATGGACAAGACTGTACTTGACGCTATGGCGCGCTGGCCGGATGTGCCGGCGGTATATGGCTGGCTGTCGCTCAGCGAGCGGGGACTATGGCGGCTGCATCCCGCAGGCGATGCGCTGGCCCGCCCGGACAGCCAGGGGGAAGAAATCAGCAGCCCGCCTATCCTCCAGTTCATAGGCCGCAATTACTCAGCGGATGCCAAAGGGCAATGGTTCTTCCAGAACGGCCCCCAGCGGGTGTACGTCCGCCTGGATGCTGCGCCTTTCATTCTGCACACCGCCGCGAACGCCGACGGCGGGCTTGTGCTGCATACCCACAATGGCCTGACGGCAGGCCAGGTCACGCTGTGGCTGCTGACAGATGATGGCAGGCTTTACGCGAAGACTGAACAAGGGCCAGGTTTGATACAGGGGCGAGACCTGGAAGGCGTGCTTGACAGGCTCCAGACAGCCGATGGCGATCCCGTGCTTGAGCTGCTCGGCCAGGAGGACCTGCCAACGGACGGCATTTCTGTTGCCAGCAGGCTGGCAACAGAGGGCAGCGCAGCGCTTGAAACAAGCCCTGTTGCCGTATTGCGCCGCTGTCACATAGCCGATGTCGAAGCGCAGCTTGGATTTGTACGCATGCCCTCTTCCGAAAGCGCCTGACATGCCGCAGGGCATTCGTTAGAATCACGCCATGACTTCGCACGCCCCCAACTTTTATTTCCCTGCCCCCCGCAGCCAGAAATTCTGCAGCCAATGTGGCTCACTGCTGACGCGCAGCATCCCCCCAGACGACAACCGACTGCGCGATGTCTGCGAACAGTGCGGCGCCGTGCACTATCAGAACCCACGCAACGTTGTCGGTGTGCTCCCCGTCTGGCAGGACAAGATTCTGCTCTGCCGCCGCGCAATCGAGCCGCGCATGAACAAATGGACGCTTCCCGCGGGGTTCATGGAACTGGGCGAGACCACCGCGCAGGGCGCCATGCGGGAAACCCAGGAAGAAGCCGGCGTGCAGATCGAGCTGGGACCGCTGTACACCGTGATTGATGTACCTCATGCGGAGCAGGTGCATTTCTTCTACCTTGCCAAAGTGCTGAGCGATGAGCTGAACCCTGGCCCGGAAACGCTCGAGGCCGGCTTTTTCGAGGAAAAGGACATCCCCTGGGATCAGTTGGCCTTCCGCACCATCATCACGACGCTGGAGCATTTTATGCAAGACCGGAGGGATGGCGCCTTTCCCATTCATTATTACGATATTCCGTATCCGCCCCCCAAGTAATCGAGCATTGCCATGGGTACCTTGACCTGGCTAGAAGACAAGACGCCCTTTCCTCCCGCTGACCAGGCCTTGCCGGAAGGCCTGCTTGCAGCCGGTGGGGACCTGTCCCTGCCTCGTCTGGAAGCCGCATACCGGCGCGGTATCTTTCCCTGGTTCAACCAGGGAGATCCCGTCTTGTGGTGGAGTCCCGACCCTCGCATGCTGCTCGATTGCGCCCACTTCAAAGTATCCCGGTCACTGGAAAAACGGCTGCGAGGCATCGCGCGCACCGAGCTTGCTCCCGACGCTCCGATCCGCATTACCACCGATATGGCGACAAGTGCGGTCATTTCCGGCTGCGCGGCCCCTCGGCGCAGCCAGCACGGCACCTGGATATCACCCTATGTCCGGGATTCCTATCTTGCGTGGCACGAGGCCGGCGCCGTGCATAGCGTGGAAACCTGGATAGACGGGCGCCTGGCCGGCGGCCTGTATGGCGTCAACCTGGGGCGTTTTTTCTTTGGCGAATCGATGTTCAGCCGCGCCAGCGATGCGAGCAAGCTGGCGCTGGCCTATCTGGTCCGGTTTCTTGCAGCCAATGGCATAGAACATATCGATTGCCAGCAACAGACCAGCCACTTGGCCAGCCTGGGCGCGCGTCCGGTGAGCCGCCAGGCGTTCGAGGCCATGCTCGCCGATGCGTTGCGTCTGCCGGCCCCGCACTGGGTCAAGGGGCAGCTGCTGCACAATGGCGAGCTTGCGCCCTGCGGCTGAAACACTCGATAATGAATGCGACAGTCAAGCTCGAGCACGCCGACATGACCCACCTGACCGAACCAGGCTTTCATACACTGCAGTTTTACGCAACAGCCATCTATCCCTGCAGCTATCTGCCCGGCCTGGAAGCCCGTTCCCAAGTGGCGGCCCCCACACACCTTATCGACGCAACTGTCTATTCCGGCCTGGTCGACCAAGGGTTTCGCCGCAGCGGCCTGTTCACCTACCGGCCCCACTGCGATCATTGCAATGCCTGCTTGCCCATACGCGTCGATACAAGGCGCTTTGAGCCTACACGCAGCCAGCGGCGCAGCTGGAAACGCCACGCCGGCCTCACGGCGCGCGAGATGCCACTGCACTGGAAAAATGAACATTACGAGCTTTACCAGCGCTATCAATCGCGCCGCCATCCAGGGGCGGGAATGGATGAAGACAGCCACACGCAATATACACAGTTCCTGCTGACCAGCCGCGTCGATTCCTGTCTGGTGGAGTTTCGCCTGCCTGACGGCACACTGCAGATGGTGTCCATGATAGACCGCCTGCAAAACGGCCTGTCCTCTGTATATACCTTTTTTGACCCGGACGTGCCGGGCAGCCTGGGCACATACGGCATCCTCTGGCAGATTGAGCTTTGCCGCAGCCAGGGGCTGCCCTGGCTGTATCTCGGATACTGGATCGAGCAAAGCCGTAAAATGGCGTACAAGTCACAATATCAACCCTCTCAGATCCTCAAAAACGGAAACTGGACGGACCTGGTCGTCAAGTAAGGCGCCGGCCAGTCAAAGCATGTCTCTTTTATTCGATACCTATGGCCTGGCACGCCCGGCACTGTTCTCCCTGGACACCGAAAAGGCGCACGAGCTTACCCTGTCCGCGCTTGCAAAAGCCTACGACTGCAGTCTGACACGCAAGCTGCTGGCCTCGGCCCCAAGCAAGCCCTGCACACTGATGGGCCTGTCGCTGCGCAATCCCGTCGGCCTGGCGGCCGGGCTGGACAAGAACGGGGAATATATCGATGCCCTGGGCAACCTGGGTTTCGGTTTTGTCGAAGTGGGTACGGTCACGCCCAAGGCGCAGCCTGGCAACCCGCGCCCGCGCATGTTTCGCCTGCCGCGCGAGCAGGCGCTGATCAACCGCATGGGGTTCAACAACAAAGGGCTGGACGCATTCATCGCGAATGTCCAGCGCAGCCAGTGGCGCGCCCAGGGCGGCATCCTTGGGCTGAACATAGGCAAGAACGCCGCCACACCCATTGAGCAGGCCACCGATGACTATCTGATCGGCCTCGAAGGCGTCTACCCTCACGCCGACTATGTCACGGTCAATATTTCATCGCCCAACACCAAGAACCTGCGCGCGCTGCAGGGCCAGGACGAGCTTGCCGGCCTGCTGGGCGCATTGCGTGAGAAGCGCAAGGCGCTGGATGACCGGCAGGGACGGCGTGTGCCCATGGTCGTGAAGATTGCACCCGACCTGGACCAGGAACAGGTTGATGTCATCGCCGACACATTGGTGCGCCATGAGGTCGACGGTGTGATCGCCACCAACACAACGCTTTCCCGCGATGCGGTGCAAGGGCTGCCCTACGCCAACGAAGCGGGCGGGCTGTCGGGCCCACCCGTGCACCAACGTTCACTGGCAGTCATCGCGCGCTTGCGCGAACAGCTGGGGGCTGGCTATCCCATTATTGGCGTGGGCGGCATTGCATCGGGGCAGCAGGCGGTGGAAAAAATACAGGCCGGCCCCGATGCGGTGCAGCTGTATACAGGTCTGATCTATCGCGGCCCCAGCCTGATCGCTGAATGTGTGAGGGCGTTGGGGAACCGCTGATAGCTGGCGCAATGCCGCTACCTATGGCGGATGCCGGTAAAACAAGCATCTGCCATGTCTTTCCGTCGCGCGGATTATTGCGACGCAAAAAAAACCCGGTTGCGAATGCTTCCGGGTTTTTTGCAATCCACATCCAGGCCGGGATGACCCGGCCTTTGGACTGTGGCTATCAGGCTGCGGTCGAAGCGCGGCGGGTAGCGCGCGGAGCAGCCTTGGTTGCGGCGGTCGCCGCATCGCTCGCGGCCTTGGCAGCGGCGTTGAAGTTCGATTCAGCAGCGTCAGCAGCCTGGCGGGCAGCCTTGACAACCGATTCGTAGGCACTGTTGGCGGAGGCCAGCGAAGACTTGACCAGCGAGATGGCGCCTTCGGAACCCGTGGGGGCGTTCTTGGCGATCTGCTCGATGGCTTCGGAAACCTGCTGCTGGCCTTGCGCGATTTGCTCTTCGGTCAGCTTGGTCAGGTCGACTTGGACACCCGACAGGATGTCGTAGACATGCTTGCTGTAAGCCAGGGCCTTTTCAGCACCGGGCTGAGCCAGCGAGGAGGTGAAAGCCAGAGCTTCCTGGGCGTCTTTCACTTCGATGGCTTGCTGGGTCTTTTCCGCGACATCTTCCAGTGAGGCCTTCAGGGCCTTCAGGTTGAGGTCGACCAGCTTTTCGAAGCCATTGAATACTGCGCCTTGAACAGCCAACAGGTTGTTCAGGGTAACTTTCTGGCCAGCCAGGACTTGTTCGGGAATAGCGCTCATGGTGTTTCCTTATAAGAAGCCGCCATGTAAATAGCGGTAAAGTAATAAATGAACCGGAGAGTTCAAACGTAGATAAAAAGGGACGAGAAGGCTAAACAAATCACCAGACTGGTAAAAAACCTTCCATGCTGCAACGCACAATTGCTATTTTACCGGCTTGTTTTCATGTGTCAAGCGAAATGTTGCATTGCACCATCAATGCAAGATAATTAAGCCGGATCAATATTCTGACGCTTAGTTGAAATCCCGCATGGACAGCGGTTTTATTTTGGCATAGCATCCGTTGCGGTTTGATTAACCCTCTATGACCAAACCTCTGTTCAATTGCCATAAGCAATCAACATCAGTATCAAATTTCGGAGACTTCATGAAATTCCTCCCCGTCAAGCTGGGCGCGGCCCTTTTTGCAACGGCCATGCTGGGTACGGCGCCGGTCCATGCCGCCGACTTCCCCGAGCGTCCCATCAACATGATCGTACCGTTCTCGGCGGGCGGCCCTACCGATAACGTGGCGCGCTCCCTTTCCGAAGCCATGCGCCCGACACTCGGTCAGACTGTGGTGGTGGAAAACAAGGCGGGCGCCGGCGGCACCATCGGCACCAGCCAGGTCGCCCGTGCCAAGCCGGCCGGCTATGACATCCTCCTGATGCACATCGGCTTCTCCACGGCGCCTTCGCTCTACAAGAACCCCGGCTACGATCCGCTCACCAGCTTCGAGCCCATTGGCCTGGTTGTCGACGTGCCCATGACCATCATCGCACGTTCAGACTTTCCGGCGAACAACGTCAAAGAGCTGATCGAGTACATCAAGGCCCACAAAGACGAGGTCACTCTGGCCAATGCCGGCATCGGCGCAGCCAGCCACCTGTGCGGAACCATGTTCACCAACGCCATCGGCGTGGACCTGCTGACTATTCCCTACAAGGGCACCGGCCCGGCGATGAACGATCTGCTGGGCAAGCAGGTTGACCTGCTGTGCGACCAGACCACCAACACCACCCAGCACATCAAGGCTGGCACGGTCAAAGCCTATGCGGTAACCAGCAAGCAGCGCGTACCGACCCTGCCCGACTTGCCAACCATGCAGGAATCAGGCTATGACGGCTTCGAGGTCGGTATCTGGCACGGCATGTGGGCGCCAAAGGATACACCCAAGCCTGTGGTCGAGAAGCTGAATGCCGCTCTGAAGGCTGGCCTGGCCGATCCCGCATTCAAGGAGCGCATGGCTGGCCTGGGCGCCGAGGTTCTCGAAAGCGAAGCCACCCCTGAAGCACTGACCGCCAAGGTCAAGCAGCAGGTGCCGCAATGGGCCGAGCTGTTCAAGAAGGCCAATATCCAGCCCCAGTAAGGCCTGGATCGAAACCGGCATGAGGGCCTCTTGCGGCCCGCATGCCGGCTTGCCGCCAGTAAAAAGCCCGGTTTTGCGCTGCCGCCCCGAGCCGCTGGAGACATCTCCAGCGTGCGAGGGCTTGGTGGGCAAAGCCGGGTTTTTCTATGGAGCGGCGGCGCTCAGTGTTTGGCCTCGTACCCCATCGCTTCAGAGATCTCGGAAGCGGTTTCCAGCAGTATGGGAATCCATTCGTCACGCATGCGCTCGGTAGGCGCTGACAGCGACAGCCCCGCCTGCAACTTGCCTGTGTCGTCGTAGACGCCCGCTGCAATACATCGCACGCCAAGCTCAAGCTCTTCGTTGTCGCGTGAATAGCCCAGGCGGCGCACCAATGCCAGCTCGCGTTCCAACTGGTCGGTTTCAGTAATGCTGTTGCGCGTGGTTCCGGCCAGGCCGGTACGCATTGCGTAGGCACGCACCTGGCGCGGATCGGAGACGGAAAGGAACAGCTTCCCTGTGGAGGTCAGGTGCAGCGGCGCGCGCCCGCCGATGGCGCGCACAACCTGCATGCCGGAGCGTTCGCTCCAGGCACGCTCGATATAAACGATTTCATCGCCCTGCTGCAGCGACAGGTTGACTGTTTGCCCTGTGAGCTTGTGCAGCTCGCGCATGTAGTCGATGGCGACCTCGCGGACATTCAGCCTGCCCTTGACCAGTGAGCCCAGCTCAAGCAAACGCATGCCAAGCTGATACAGGCCGCTATCGACCCGCTCGACATAGCGGCCAACCACCAGATCATTGAGAATGCGATGGGTCGTGGAGGTATGCAGGCCGGTTGCCGCTGCGAGATCTTTAAGAGGAACGGGATCAGGCCGCGTGGCAAGCACATCCAGCAGGAGCATGGCTCGCTCGAGAACCTGGATGGTGATATGCGTGTCGGCCAGCGCTGCGCTGCCGTTGGCTCTGCTGCTTGAATGCGTGGATGTTCTTGACATGGCCTAGTTTGACGCGATGCAACAATTCCATATTATGGGAAATATTGCCAGGCTTGGCAAGTGGTATTTACCTTCCCCAGGCGCCCAGCCAGCTCAATTCGAGGGCGGGTTGAGCGCGCCTCCGAGGCGCAACACCTCTTCACGCAGGAAAGCAAGCGCCAGGGCAGCCGCGTCAGGCTCGCCCTTTACCCCAAGATCGATATGCGCGCGGCCCCCGCCCCCCATGCTCGGCAGGCTGAATGCCTTGACCCCCGGCCACCGTTGTTCGAGCGCCTCCAACGAAGGTGTGATACGGGATTCAGGCAGGTTGAAGGCCAGAAAGGAATGCTCGACGCGCTTGATCTGGTGATGCAGATGGCGGTAGCGCGAATCAAGCGTCCATTCCATCATGGGCCAGGCCATGACCGGAAACCCCGGCATGAAAGTATGGTCTTTGATGAAGAAGCCAGGGATCTTGTTGTAAGGGTTGGGGACGATCTCCGCCCCCACCGGAAAGACCCCCATCTGTAGCCGCTGCTGGTTCTCCGGCAAGGACATGTCGCCGCTGCCCTGCCCCCGTCGCTCATTGTCGGCGCAACGTTCCGTGATCAGCCGTTCGGCTTCCGGATGCAGGGCAAGCCCGACACCCAGGGCCTGTGCCGCGGCCTGTCGCGTCTGGTCGTCCGGGGTTGCGCCAATGCCGCCACAGCAGAATACGATATCGCTGGTCGCAAAGCTGCGGGCCAGCGTGGCAGCGATGGTTTCCCGGTCGTCCGACACGAACTCTGCTCCACCGAGCTGCATGCCCCGCTGGGACAGCAGCTCTATTGTCTTGGCGAAGTGCTTGTCCTGGCGGCGTCCGGACAGGATTTCATCGCCAATGATGAGAAGACGGATCTTGCGAATATGAGCCATGTCAGCGGACCCTGGTGGTGGTTACGTCGATGATGTCCTGCGCGCGCAGATGGCGCAAGGCGTCCAGGCTGAAATGTGCGAATACCAGCGCAGAGAACACGGGCAGCACCAGCCATGCGGGCGGGAAGAGATTGATCAGCGCCAGGATCGCCCCGATCAGCCATAGCGAGCGGCGATGCTGGCGCAGCAGTATACGCCTTTCCTGCGAGCTCGCATGCTCGACTATAGCGTCGACGCTGAGCATGCGCGTAAAGGCAAACGCCCACCAGAAAATCGGCAGCAGCAAGGGCAGCGGCGGAATCAGCCACAGCGGCATGGTGACCAGCCAGCCGACAACGAAAAGCAGGCCCACCCAGATCGCATTCCAGCTGCTCACGGCTGTCGAATACTGCCCTTGTCGCTTCAGGCCGGGATAATCGCGCTTTTCAATGTGTGCCAGCACGATGGGCATCACAAATACAGCAGCTATGACCAGCCCCAGCACACCCGACAGCGGCAGCAGTATGCCTGCGGCAATAAGTGGAATGAGGTAGAGCTTGATCGAAAACAGGCCGATGGCAAGCAGCCACTGATCAGCGCTGTTGAGCATGTCCCATCCGGCTGACTGGGTATTGAGCCAGTTGGTCAGCGGTGTCCAGAAAGCCCAGAGCAGTACAATGGCGCCCAATAGCGCAATGATGAAGGGCAGGAACAGCGCCCCGAGCATCTTGGGGTGGCACTGCGTGACAGCGGCGCGCTTGAACGCCTGCGTAACGGCTGAAAGGCCGGTGGCCGGACGCCGGCCATGCACTGCAATATTGGATTCGTTCATCTGGCAACCCGAGGTGACAACAGAGCTATCATAGTCAAACAGGAATATGTTTGTCTGTATTCAGACTGTGCGCCGTCACCGATTATTACCCATGCATGTTTTCAACCCCGAACACGACAGCCCTGCCCTGGCCGCCCGCCTGGCCAGCCATCCGGATGCGCTGCTGGTCGTCTGTTATTGCGCCGCGTGGTGCGGCACCTGCACCCAGTACCAGCCAGACTTTGAGGCGCTGGCCGCGCGCTGGCCCCAGCATACGTTTGCATGGATAGACATCGAAGAACATCCGGAGCTGCTCGAGGATGAAGATGTCGAGAACTTCCCTACCCTGATGATCCAGAACCGCCAGGGAAATGCGTTTTTCGGCACCCTCTTGCCCCATATCAGCCACCTGGAGCGGCTGTTGGAGCGCTTTGACCAGGATACGCCGCCCACAGGTGCAGGCCCCGCCCCCCTGGCCAGGCTGCTGGCCCAGGGCTGAAGACTCGCACCGGCACAGCGTGCTGACGAGCGCCAGCCCTGAGCCGGGTTTGCCGCCCCACCAGGAGGCGGAACAGTCCTAGCGGCCCCCGCCCAACAGGACGCCGACCGAACGCTTGGCCGGCGCGGCTGGCTTTACAGCCTGCTTGGTTTCGCTGCGCGCCGAAGACGGCGATGGAACATAAGGCTTGTAGAAGAATTCATCCACCGGCTTGGCAGGTGCGCTGTAAGCGCTGTAGCCGCCGCGGTTACGGCCCTCGCCACGGCCTGAGGAGGAGCTGGCGCGTCGCGGAGCGGCAGGAAGGTCGAGTTCGCCGCGTGGAATGCGGGTTTTGATCAGCTTCTCGATATCAAGCAGATAACGCTCTTCATCGGGCGCGAAGAACGCAATGGCTTCGCCCTTGTTGCCCGCGCGACCGGTGCGGCCAATGCGATGCACATAGTCTTCGGCGTTATAGGGCAGGTCGTAATTGATGACGCAGGGAACGCCGGCAACATCCAGGCCGCGCGCGGCGACATCTGTGGCGACGAGCACTTCAAGCGCGCCCGCCTTGAAGGCGTCGAGCGCCTTCATGCGGTCGAGCTGGCTCTTGTCGCCGTGGATGGATTCGGCCTTGACCCCGTCGCGCACAAGCTCTCGCGCCAGACGGCTGGTACCGATCTTGGTATTGGAGAATACGATCACCTGGTTGAAGCCGCGCGACTTGACCAGATGCACCACGGCAGCGCGCTTTTGCGTGCCTTGCAGCGGATAGGCGATCTGACTGACGGTGTCCGCCGTGGCATTGCGGGCCGCCACTTCGATTTCAACCGGGTTGTTCAGGTAGTTGCGGCCCAGCTTGCGAATTTCATTGCTGAACGTGGCGGAGAACAAAAGGCCTTGGCGCTTTGCGGGCAGCAAGCGCACGATGCGGTCGAGATCGGGCAAAAAGCCCATGTCGAGCATGCGATCGGCTTCGTCCAGCACCAGGATGCCCACCTGGCTGAGATTGACGTTGCGCTGCTCGACGTGGTCGAGCAGGCGTCCCGGTGTGGCGATGAGCACCTCGCAGCCGCGCCTCAGGGCATCGCGTTGCGGCCCTATGTCGACACCGCCGAACACCACCGTGGAGCGCAGCGGCACATGCTTGCTGTAGGCGGCAACGTTGGCGGCCACCTGGTCGGCCAGCTCGCGCGTGGGCGTCAGGATCAGGGCGCGCACAGGATGGCGGGCCGGGGATGCACTGGTATTGGCGAACTGCATCAGCCGATGCAGGATAGGCAGCGTGAAGGCTGCGGTCTTGCCTGTGCCTGTCTGGGCGGCGCCCATGACGTCACGGCCATCCATGACCTGGGGGATAGCCTGGGCCTGGATGGGGGTTGGGGAGGTGTACCCGGTATCGGAAACCGCCTGCAGGATGCCTGGGTGCAGGCCGCAATCTGCAAAGGTTGCGGGGGTATCGGTAGTAGTCTTTTCTGTCATAAGCTTGCTATTTTACCCCCGCGAAGCCTCCACTGCCATATTCGCAACGTATTCGCAAGCCCGGAATGCCCCTTATTCGGGCCTGTTGTCGTCAAAAACCGACGCTTCCCGGGAAAATTGCCCGCAGTATCCAGAATGCGGCCATTCCGCCGACAATGACCAATACGGCATTGCGTGTGCGCAGAAAGAGCAACACGGCGAACAAGGCTGCGAAAACCTTGACATCAAGCACAGGGCCCGTGCCGGCGTCCCAGGGCAGCACTTCGGGCACGACGATGCCCACCAGGGCCGCTGTCGGGGCATAGCGCAGCGCTTTGCGCACCCGGTCGGACAGCGGCATCCGGTCGCCGAAAAGGAAATAGCAGGATCTCGTCAGGAAACTGCACAAGACCAGCGCCAGTATGGCGGCAAGCACGTACCAGGTGTCGGCGCCGCCAGTCATGCTTTGCTCCCTTGCTGATGGCTGAGCTGATCTGTGAACACACCGGCCAGAACCCCGCCCACCACCGCGCCGACCAGGCCCAGCCGCAAGGGCAGCAATTGCCCGACCCAGGCGACAAGCCCCGCCACCAGCAGGCACATGAGCATGGGCCGGGTACGCACCAGAGGGATGATGATCGCCATCAGGGCCAGAATGGCCGCAAAATCCAGGGACCAGGAAGCGGGTACGAACGCGCCCAGGTAGACGCCAAGCAGGGAAAACAGATTCCAGGACAACCAGCCTGGAATGACCAGGCCAAGGTAATACCAGAGCTGGCTGGACGAGACCCCGCCCTGGGTCTCGCCATAGCGCCCCATGAAGACAACGAAGGTGATGTCGCTCGACACATAACCCAGCGCCAGGCGCTGCTGCCAGGGAAGATGGCGGAAATAGGGCTGGAGCGCGGCGCCGAAGATCACAAAACGGATATTGACCACCATGGCGGCCATGAAGATCAGCCAGACAGGCTCGCTGGACGCGATCAGAGGCAGGGAAGTCAGCTGGGCGGAGCCCGCAAAGACGAGCACCGTCATGAGGGTGGCCATGCTTTCGCTCAGGCCTGACTTGACCATGGCCACGCCGGTGACCAGGCCCCAGACGCTGGATGCGATCAGCGCCGCGCGCACATCCGCGAAGCCCTCGAGAAAATTCTGGCGCTGTGATGGATCTGGCCACCATGCCGGGAAATTGATTTGACGCAAGGCTGCACCACCTGTGGAAATTGCCTGGACCCGCCGGGAAGCCGCCGCACGGCCAGCACGGCAAAGGCGCTATTGTAAGCGCGTGGCGCTTGGTACAATCAGGCATCATATTCTGGAGACACCTATGTCTATGTCCGACCGCGATGGCTTAATCTGGTACGACGGCGAACTCGTTCCCTGGCGCAACGCGACCACCCATGTGCTGACGCACTCGCTGCATTACGGCCTGGCGGTCTTTGAAGGGGTGCGGGCATACAAGGCATCGATGGGCACGGCCATTTTCCGCCTTCAGGACCACACCCGGCGGCTCTTCAATTCCGCCCATATCTATCAGATGGCGATGCCCTACGACCAGAAGACCATCGAGCAGGCCCAGCTCGAGGTCGTACGAAGCAACAAGCTCGAATCCTGTTACATCCGGCCTCTGGTCTTCTACGGTTCGGAAAAGATGGGGGTCTCACCCAAAGGCGCCACGGTGCATGTGGCGATTGCCGCCTGGCCCTGGGGCGCCTATCTGGGCGGAGAAGCATTGAAGCAGGGTATCCGCGTCAAGGTTTCGTCGTATGCGCGGCAGCATGTAAATGTCACGATGCCGCGCGCCAAGGTGGCGAGCACCTACGCCAACTCCATACTGGCCAATGCGGAAGCGCTGGACCATGGGTATGACGAAGCCATCCTGCTGGATACCGAAGGCTTTGTGGCGGAAGGATCGGGCGAGAACATTTTCGTCGTGCGCGACGGGGTGCTGTGCGAACCTGAAATCGCCTCGGCATTGACCGGCATCACACGCAGCACCGTACACAGCATTGCCGCCGACCTGGGCATCCCGGTCAGCACCAAGCGCCTCACACGGGACGACCTGTATATCGCCGATGAGGCCTTTTTCTCCGGCACGGCCGCCGAGATCACGCCCATCCGCGAGGTTGATGGCCGTACGATAGGCAAAGGCAGCCGGGGCCCGATAACGGAGAAGATCCAGCAAGCCTTCTTTGACATCGTCAATGGCAACAACCCGAAATATCACCATTGGCTGAGCAAGGTGTAAGCGCCGGGCTGTCCGCGACATACGCGGACAGCGGGCAGGCCACCCCGGCCATCTTTCACATAGCATCAGCGTACCCAGCATCATCACCCAGGATTCACCATGAGCAGTGCTCCCTCTACCGCAATTCCCAAGGACGAAACCATCTACGTCGAGGCCAAAGACCTGCCGCTATACTGCCCCGGACCGCGCGCCCCGCTCTGGAGCATGCATCCGCGTGTCTATATCGAGGTCGTCAAGACAGGCAAGGCGCTGTGCCCATACTGCGGCGCGTCCTACCAGCTCAAGGAAGGCGAGAAAGTTCACGGCCACTGAGCGCTGAACCGCCCGCGAGGCCATTGTTCCCTACGCAACCTCCCCAAACCCCTGACTCCAATTATGTTTACTACGCCCCAGGAAGCTGAACAAGCCTTCTACGATGCGCTCAGGCAGGCCGACCTCGCCCTGATGATGACGGTATGGGCGGACGAGGACGAGGTTGTCTGCATTCATCCAGGCGGTATGCGTACAGTGGGACACAATGCCATGCACAGCGCCTGGCAGCAGATTTTCGCCAATGGGCCGGTTTCGGTGCTGCCGATGCGTCCCATGGTCATGACCAGCGTCATGACATCGGTGCATGTCCTGCTGGAGCAGATTACCGTCATGACGGCGCAGGGGGAGCATATTGCCCACTGCTATACGACCAACGTCTTCAACAAGGGGCCGGCAGGCTGGAAAATGGTCTTGCACCATGCCTCGCACGCGCCACGCGAAGTTGGCCTGTTTGATCTGCAAGACTTCCCGGACACCTTGCACTGAAGGCGGACGTGACAGCACAGATAGACACCAGCCCCTGCCCATGCCCGGCCTGGTTGCCCGGCAGCCACCTGCAGACGCTATACGGCGCCCTCGTGGCCCGCTACCACCGCATCGCCTTCGTGCGCGAGCGGGTCGACACGCCTGATGGCGACTTTCTGGATTTCGACTGGACCGCGCCGGGGCTGTTTTCCGATCGCCTCGCCAATGGCAAGATGAGTTCGCCTGATCCACGCCTGGCGCACACTGCCGCGCGCCGCTGGATGCAGCCGGAAGATGACGCAGCATTTGCCGCCAACGTTGGCGCGCCCGCCCTGGTGCTGTTTCACGGGCTCGAAGGCAGCAGCCGCAGCCATTACGCGCAGGCAATCGCGCAGCACTTTCGCGCGCGCGGGTGGGTCGTGGTCATCGCGCACTTTCGCAGTTGCTCGGGTTTCCCGAACCGCATGGCGCGCGCCTATTATTCCGGCGACTCGGAAGACATCGCCTATATGCTGGAGGTGGTGCGCAAGCGCCTGCCCGGCGCCCGATGGCACGCGGTTGGCGTTTCCATGGGCGGAAACGCCATGCTCAAGCACATCGGAGAACAAGGCGAGAAGGCAGCGCTGGAAGCCGCCGCGGCGGTTTCCGTGCCGCTCGACCTGGCTGTCTGCGGCCGCCACTTGTCCGAAACACGGCTGGGCAGATCGCTGTATTCACGCTATTTCCTCAAGAGCATGAAGGCCAAGATCCAGGAAAAAGCCAAGCGTTTTCCCGGAAATATCGACGCCTTGCGGCTCTCCCAGGCCAGGACACTGCGCGAGTTCGATGATGCCTACACGGCGCCCATGCATGGCTACAAAAATGCGCTGGACTACTGGACTCGCGCGGCATCGCGGCCGCATCTGGCAAATATCGCTGTGCCCACACTGGTGCTGAACGCGCGCAATGACCCTTTTGTGCCCGAAGCATCCCTGCCCGGCTCGGCCGAATGTTCACCCAGTGTGATACTGCATCAGCCTGCGGAAGGCGGGCATGCTGGCTTTGTCACCGGAAGCTTTCCTGGCAACCTCGGCTGGCTGCCCATGAGACTCGCACGATTTTTTGACACACAGCCCTAGGCAGGCACACATCGCGCGCCTTGTCTGTGTCGGCGGGGCCGCTCCAGGCGCGGCCGTCGGAAGCGGAACAGCCGCGTTTCGGGCTGCGTAGCGGCCAGCATCAAGACTTGAAGCGTTCAAGCATCGCCAGGTCGGCTGGACGCGCAGGGCGGCATGCTCCTGATATCAAGATTTAAAGCGCTCGAGCAATGCCCGGTCGGACTCGAGCTTGTCGCGCAGATTGCGTATCCGCACATCCAGCTCTGACTGCACATAGAAGTCGCGCGTCATGCCGCGTGCCTGGCGCAGTTGCTCCACAGCAGTGGGCAAAGCGCCAATCTGCTCGTAATAGGAAGCCATGCTCTGGCGCGCCTCGACCGGCTTGCCCAGACGCTCCAGGCTCTGGGCTCGCAACTGATGCAGGCGCGGCAGGTCCGGCCACTGGCGCAGCAGTTGCGCCAGGAATTGCTCAGCCTGCTGATCACGCCCCGCCTTTTGCAAGGCCTCGGCGCGCGCCATGGCAATGCCCTGGCTGGAAGGCCAAAGCTTCCAGCCTTGATCGGCCAGCGAGAGTGCCTGCTGCTGATTTCCCGTTGCCTGGGCCAGTGCAATCGCCAGGCTGGCCATCTCAGGGGAATTGCGGCCATTGCTGCCAGCCTTGTCCAGGGCGCTGCGCGCGGCGGCATAATCGCGCTTTGTCCAGGCCGCATAAGCCAGCCCGTACCAGGCGGCTGATTGCCGCGCCCCCGTGGCGCGCTGGGTGTCCTGGGTCAGCGCATCATTGGCTGCGCGCAGCGACTGGGAGTCCCTGGCTTGCAATACACGCAGCTTGGCGCGCACGTACCAGAAAGTATCGCTGTCCTGGCGCGTGGCGGCAGGCGTTTCCGCCAGACGCGACTGAATGTCGGACAGGCGCTGTATGGAGAGCGGGTGGGTACTGGTGTAGGCGCTGCCGCCCCGCCCTTCATTGAGCCGCGACGCATTGCCCAGGCGCTCGAACATGCGCGTCATGCCGCGCGGATCGAAACCGGCCCGGCGCAACATCTCAAGCCCCGTGCGGTCGGCTTCCTGTTCCGCCTGGCGCGAAAAGCCCAACTGCTGGTCAACCGCCGCGGCCTGCCCGAAGGCAGCCACGCCCATGGCCAGATCGCCGCTGCCCGACAAGGCCGCCAGCAGCGCGCCGGCCAGTGCGGCCAGCATGACATGGCCGCTTCGCGATTGCTGTGTCATGCCACGCGCAATATGCCGCTGCTGCACGTGCCCGATTTCGTGCGCAATCACGGAGGCGAGCTCGGACTCATCTTCCGAGGCCACCACCAACCCGCTGTTGATGCCGATATACCCGCCCGGCAAGGCAAATGCGTTGATCTGAGGGTCTTTGACCGGAAATACGGTGATCTGCTGGGTGCTGCGGTCCGGGGAAGCCGATGCCAGCTTGCGCCCCATTTCCGTGAGGTACTGGTTGATATCGGGATCGGCCACGTAGGTGGGGTCGCGACGGCCCTGTTCCATGATGGCATCGCCCAGCGTACGCTCCAGGGCGGGAGAGAGCTCGGAGCCTGAAGCCGGCCCCATGCTGGGAATGCCTACGGGCTGGGCAAACGGCTGCGTGGCCACCCCCAGGCAGGCCAGCGACATCAGACAGGCGCCCGCTACGCGGGCCAGGGGCTTTCTACGGAAAACGGTATGGCCAGCCATGAATCAGCGAAATTCCGGTTAAGCGTTGATCAGGATGCAGGCGCCACGGTCGGCGCCGGCCCTCGGCGGCGGTCGGGAAGACGATTCTTTCCCGACAGGCGCATGAGGGTCGCCAGGGCAAAGAGCAGGCCGAAGACCTCGACAAAGCCTGCCAGCACCCACATGGTCAGGCCACCGATGGCCTGGTCCGTGAGCGCCGTCATGCCCGGAATCGCACGCCCGCAAAGATCAAAAATGGGATAGAGATCATGCTCGGTAAACGTGATGATGGCGCCCACGACCATTTGCGGCACCATGGTGACGATGGGGGAAATTACCCTGCCGCCCGGCGACAGCGCCGCGGGCGGGCTGGGGCGGCGGTCGAGGATGAGATTCCAGTACATGAAGCCACTGATGACCACTGACCAGTTCATGAACCGGTACAGCCGCCAGTCGAGCATGGAATAGAACTGGACCGTCGGAATGAGGAAACCCAGCACCAGCACGACAAACAGCAGAGGCACCAGGTATTTGTTGGTCAGCGTGGCCTCGATCGCCCGCCCTGCGCGGGTGAGGCGAAAGTCTCGCAGCCTCACCCGCCAGGGCATGGGCAGGCCCGCCCGCATCACCTGGCCCGGATACGCCCCCATGATGAGCAGCGGGCCGAGGTGATGCAGCACAAGATGCTGCACCCGATGAATGAAAAACATGCGCTCCGCATAGTAATCAAGATGCGTGTGGAGCGACAGGTAAAGGATGACAAACCCGGACCAGAAAAACAGCTGGCGAACCAGCCCTACCCGATGCACCCGGACACCTCTGAGGAACACCCAGCCCGCCGCCACGAACATCAGCAGCAGCGTAGGGGAGAATTCCCAGGGCCTGAGCCAGTCAATCAAATCCATAAGGGTGAACCGGTAGCGCGAGCAATCTCCCTAGTTTAATGCATGCTGGCGGCGGTCGCCCCAATGAACCTGCTGCACGCCCGGCAGGTCGCGCAGTTGACGGGCCTGGGACATGAGCACCGATCGCATTTCGGGAGGGCAGGCAACCGTGACACAGGCGCGCGCCATGTCGTGCTGCTGGGCGTTATCGACCTTCAGCCCGGACACATGCAGGCCGGCGGCTTCGAAATCCAGATAGATCTGCTTGCGCACATCGGCCAGCAGGTGGCGGGGGCAGACTACGGTGAGGCGGGACACGCCGCTGGGAACACGTACAGGCGCCGGACGCACGCCGGCACGACGCAGGAAGAGATCGAAGAAACGCATAATACCCTCCATTGCTCATTGCGCCGCTCACGCGGCGCATGAACCGGCCACCATGCGGATGGCAGGCTCGTTACATGGAAAATGGCGGGAAGTCCGGCGGGATGAAGCTACCGGGAGACTGCCACGCCCTCTGTCTTGACCAGGGGCGCGGCGATGAGGCTATGCGGATGCCTTACGCGATTGCGCGCCTGGAGATTAGCAAGCCGATGCAAGATCGACTGTTACTATCGCCGGGGTCGGGATTCACCACACAGCTCCTATGAAAATAGACACCTCGATATTGTAACCCGCAGGCATCCTGTGGACAACCTTGTCTGATGCAATCTGCGTGCCAGCAAGCGCCGAGCGCGGCATGCATACAACAACATGCCCCGCGCTAGAGCACATAGCCGTCCAGCCAGCCCATGGCGACGTAGACATGCAGAACGATTAGGGCAATGCCGAACATGAGCGCCATCGCGCCGAACAGAGTCGAAAAAATAGCGGCGATCACCACGCCCCAGCCTGAGGTGTTGACTTGCCCCGCCCCAGGGTTGTAGCGGGCATCGAACCATGCATCGGGCTTGAGCGCAAAGACGAGCGATTCAATGAAGCCAGCGGTGATGGGCACGATGAGCACGAGAAACGGCACGCTGTCCCACCAGACTGGATACAAATGCGATATGGCCAGCATGACCGCGCCAAAGAGCGTCACCATCCAAGCGCGGCGCCGGCCCAGATACCACCAATGGATGCCCAGCACGCCAAACAGGGACGCCAGCCAGGCCGCAACAAGCTTGCTGCGCAAGGGCCCCCTGCCAGGTGCGCCACGCGCCGGCGTCTGTGCTGCGCCGGGCGTTGCGGAAATCCCGGCCGATTCACCGGCCGGAGTGGTAAATTGTTCCATCGAAACCTCTGAATATGAAAGGCGCTCCCCGTGGGCGGCCATTCTGTCCGGAGCGGCCTGCGGCGCAAGCCTGCGGCCATTGAATCCATTGTAGTAATTTGCCCCGGCGACAGACTGTGCCGGGGCATGACAACAGACATCATTATGCCTTTGTACGATATTGCCATCAGCGGCGCAGGTCCGGTCGGCAGCGCGCTGGCGCTTTTGCTGGCGGAACGCGCCCCGCACCCTGAACGTATAGCCGTGCTGGCGCGCGGCATCACCGCCAAGGGGGGCGATGCGAAGGAAACCGGCCAGACGAGGCCCGCGGCGCGGCGCACCGCGGACCCACGCACGCTGGCGCTCAATCACGGCAGCCGCATGCTGCTCGAAAAGATAGGCGCGTGGCCTGGCAAGTCTGCGGAAATCACCACTGTCCATGTTTCACAGCGCAGCCGGCTGGGCCGCACACTGATCCGGCACGATGAACTGGGCGTGCCCAGGCTGGGTAATGTGGCGGCCTATGACGATGTCCTGGCCTGCCTTCATGCCGCATTGAGGCAATGCGGGGTTACGCTGCTCGAAGCGCCTGCGGGCGGCTCGTCCGGGGACAATGCCTCGCATGGCAGGGTGGAGCTGCCGGACACGGACAGCAGGCTGTTTGTTCGCTCGGACGGCGCGCGTGCCACGGGTATTGAGCGCCAGTATGGGCAGGATGCCCTGCTGGCCACGGTACGCGCGTCCCGGCCCAGGGCCGGATGGGCTTATGAGCGCTTCACCCGACAAGGCCCCCTGGCCTTTCTGCCACATCCGGACGGCGCGGATCTCTACGGCGTTGTCTGGTGCAATCCGCCCGCACGGGCTGCGCATCTGCAGGCACTGGACGATGCCGCATTCGAGGCAAGCCTTGGCGAGGCATTTGGAGACCGCCTGGGAGATCTGCATGTGCTGGGGCCGCGCCATGTTTTTCCGCTCAGCATGCATGCCGGCCCGTCCCTGCTCGGCCAACGTGCCATCGCAATAGGCAATGCCGCCCAGACGCTGCACCCGGTGGCCGGCCAGGGGCTGAATCTGGGCCTGCGCGATGCCGCCCAGCTTGCCATCGCGCTCGGTCCCTGGCTCGCGCAACCCGACAGCGATCCGACACACCTGCTGGCCGACTTTGCCCGGCGGCGGCGCCCCGACCGGCTGCTGACAGGGGGCGTGACCGATTTTCTTCCTCGCATCTTTGCCACAGGAAACCCTTTGGTGGAACATGCCGGCGGCCTTGCCCTGCTCGCGCTGGATGTGCTTCCGGGGCTGCGCAGGCCACTGGCCCGTCACCTGCTTCAAGGGCTGCGCACCTAAAGGGGGTTAAAATCCCCCCATGCGCATCGGCTCCTGGTCCTTTCCCAACCCCGTCTTCGTGGCTCCCATGGCGGGCGTCACCGATCGCCCCTACCGCAAACTCTGCAAGGCGCTGGGGGCGAGCTATGCCGTGTCCGAAATGGCTGCCAGCAACCCACGCCTCTGGGACAGCGTCAAGACCTCCCGACGCCTGGACCACGACGGGGAAATCGATCCGGTCGCCGTGCAGATCGCCGGCTCCGATCCCGCCATGATGGCGGAGGCAGCGCTGTTCAACATCCGGAAAGGCGCCCGCATCATCGATATCAATATGGGGTGTCCGGTCAAGAAAGTGTGCAACGTGGCCTCGGGTTCGGCATTGCTGCGCGACGAAGGGCGTGTGGCGGATATCCTTCGCAGCGTCGTTGATGCCTGCCGGCCGCTTGGCGTGCCGGTCACGCTCAAGACACGCACAGGCTGGGATCGCGCATCGCGCAATGCGGTACGCATCGGCCTGCTGGCGCAGGACATTGGCATTGCCGCGCTGATTCTGCATGGGCGCACGCGCTGCGACCTGTACCAGGGGCAGGCGGAATACGACACCATTCGCGAGGTCAAGCAGGCGCTGGAGATCCCGGTGGTCGCCAATGGCGATATCGACAGCCCCGAGAAGGCGCGTTTTGTACTAGACTACACTGGCGCCGATGCGGTGATGATCGGGCGCGCAGCCCAGGGCCGCCCCTGGATTTTTCGTGAAGTCAGCCACTACCTGGCCACTGGCGCCCATCTGCCGCCCCCCACTTTCGGCGAGCTGAGAGACTGCCTGCTGGATCATCTCGAAGACCACTACCGGTTTTACGGGGAATACACAGGGGTGCGTTCGGCGCGCAAGCATATCGGCTGGTATCTGTCCGGCTTGCCCGACGCCCGCGAATTCCTGCCGCGCATCAACCAGATCGACAGCACACGGGAGCAGTCCCGAGCCATAGAAGAATGGTTCGGACGCCATCCCGCCAACCAGCCGCTGATGCCTGGCGCGGCAGCGGCCTGACGGCTGCGCATCACCCGCATGTCAATGATTACATTCATCAAACAAGAAACGTTCTTATAACAAGACCACCCGAGAAATGAGCAAACCCAACATCCTTGAACAATCCGTACGCGATCAGCTTGAACGCTATCTTGCGGACCTGGGCGAATCCGAACCGCGCGACATGCTGGCCATGGTCGTGAACTGTGTCGAGCGCCCCGTCCTGCAGATCGCACTCGAACAGGCGGGCGGCAATCAGTCCAAGGCAGCCGAAATGCTCGGAATTACACGCAGCACGCTGCGCAAGAAACTGCTTGCGCACAACCTGCAGCCCTGATTTCCTTTCCAAACCTCTCTGTTCATCCATGAAAATCCAGACTGCCCTGATTTCGGTTTCCGACAAGACCGGTATCGTTGAATTCGCCCAAGCCCTGGCCCAACGCGGCGTACGCTTGCTTTCCACCGGCGGCACCGCCAAATTGCTGGCGCAATCCGGCCTGGACGTCACCGAGGTGGCTGCCCATACCGGCTCCCCCGAGATCCTCGACGGCCGGGTCAAGACGCTGCACCCCAAGATACACGGCGGCCTGCTTGCCCGGCGCGACAGCGCCGAACACATGCGCACCATCGAAGAGCACGGTATCGACCGCATCGATCTGCTCGTGGTGAACCTGTATCCCTTCCGTGAAACCATTGCCAAGCCGGACTGCAGCTTTGCCGATGCCGTCGAAAACATCGACATTGGCGGCCCGGCCATGTTGCGCGCCGCCGCCAAGAATCACGGCACGGCGGAAGGCGGCGTGGCTGTCGTGATCGACCCCGCCGACTACAGCCGCGTACTGGCCGATATGGACGGCCCCGCTGGCCAGCCATCCTATGCGCTGCGCCTGGAACTGGCGGCCAAGACCTACGCCCATACGGCATCCTATGACGGCGCCATCGCCGCCTACCTTACCAGCCTGTCGCAGGCCGAGCCCGCCCAGGAAGAAACCCCTGCGCGCAACGACTGGCCGGGTGTGCTGACCATACAGGCCGTGCAGCAGCAAACGCTGCGCTACGGGGAAAACCCCCATCAGCGCGCAGCCTTTTATGTCGACCAGCCCGTGCGCCCCGGCTTGCTGGGCAGTTACCGCCAACTGCAGGGCAAGGAGCTTTCTTACAACAATATTGCGGACGCGGACGCGGCCTGGGAATGCGTGCGCAGCTTCCAGGAAAGCGCATGCGTGATTGTGAAGCATGCCAACCCCTGCGGCGTTGCGGTGGCGGACAACCCGCTGCATGCATACGAACAGGCATTCAAGACTGACCCGACCTCTGCCTTCGGCGGCATCATTGCCTTTAACCGCCCTGTGGACGAAGCCACGGCCAACGCCGTGAGCAAGCAGTTTGTCGAGGTGCTGCTGGCGCCCGGCTACTCTTCCGGCGCGCTGGCCGTATTTGCAGCCAAGAAGAATGTGCGCGTGCTGGAGGTTCCCCAGGGCGATGCGCAGAACGCATTCGACATCAAGCGCGTGGGCGGAGGCTGGCTGGTGCAGGACCCCGACACCTTCCATGTCGCCGAGCAGGATTTCAAGGTGGTCACCAAGCTGGCGCCGACCGAGCAGCAGATGCAGGATCTTCGCTTTGCCTGGAAAGTGGCCAAGTATGTGAAGTCCAACGCCATCGTGTTCGTGGGCAATGGCATGACGCTGGGCGTGGGCGCAGGTCAGATGAGCCGCATCGATTCGGCCCGCATCGCATCCATCAAGGCCGAGAATGCAGGCCTGACGCTGGCGGGTTCGGCTGTGGCGTCCGACGCCTTCTTCCCCTTCCGTGACGGCCTTGATGTCGTGGTGGATGCGGGCGCAAGCTGCGTCATCCAGCCGGGCGGCAGCATCCGCGACGATGAGGTCATCGCGGCGGCAGACGAACGCGGCATCGCCATGGTGCTGACCGGCACCCGCCACTTCCGCCACTGATGCGTATCCTGGGCATCGATCCCGGCCTGCGCCGCACGGGCTTTGGCGTCATCGATGTCCATGGCGCCCGCCTGAGCTATGTCACAAGCGGCACCATTGTGGTGCCCGCCGACCAGCCCCTGGCGAGCCGCCTGAAGATCATCCTGGACAATGTGCGGGAGGTCGTGCAATCGGCGCGTCCCACTGTCTCCGCCATGGAAAAGGTGTTCGTGAACACCAACCCGACCTCCACGCTGCTTCTGGGCCAGGCGCGCGGCGCGGCGCTGTGCGCGCTGGCCGACAGCCTGCTGGATGTGCATGAATACACTGCGCTGCAGATCAAGAAATCTGTGGTCGGCAATGGCCACGCGGCCAAGGAACAGGTACAGATGATGGTTCAGCATTTGCTCGCGCTCAGCGGCGCGCCCGCGCCGGATTCAGCCGATGCCCTGGCCTGCGCGATATGCCATGCACACTTCAGCCCGCTTTCGGATCGCTTGCAGCGCACGGGGCAGCTTGCCGCCAGCCGGGGCCGCGTGCGCGGCGGCCGCCTGATCGGCTGATGCGCATGCGCGGCTCGGGCGCGGCCCGCATGGGCGGCTGGCCTCCGATGCCTGGCTGATGGACGGCCTGTCCGTTTTCCATAACTCTTTTTCTTCGAGGTTGCTGTCATCATGATTGGACGGATCACCGGAACATTGCTCGAAAAGACGCCCCCTGTAGTCTGCATAGATGTGGGCGGCGTCGGCTATGAGATCGACGTGCCGATGAGCACCCTGTATGACCTGCCCGATACCGGCGGCCGCGTCACGCTCTATACGCACCTGGCGGTAAGGGAAGATGCCCATACGCTGTATGGCTTTCTCTCAAGCAAGGAGCGCACGGCCTTTCGCGCCCTGATCAAAGTAACCGGCATAGGAGCCCGCACCGCCCTGGCGGTATTGTCGGGCATGACTGTGGATGAGCTGGGCAGCGCCATCACCCAGCAAGAGACGGGACGCCTGACCCGTGTGCCCGGCATTGGCAAGAAGACAGCCGAGCGGCTGCTGCTTGAATTGCGCGGCAAGCTGGGGGCCGATCTGCCTGCCACACCGGGCACGATGGCCCGCAGCGGGCGCGATGACATTCTCAACGCCCTGATATCGCTTGGCTATTCAGCCAGCGAATCGCAGGCGGCACTGAAGAAGGTGCCGGAGGACGTGGAGGTCGCCGAAGGCATACGCGCGGCACTCAAACTGCTGTCGCGGGTCGCCTAGGCATACGGTCGCCCGGATGAGCAAGGCTGCGCCAACCCGCCGGACCTTGCGCGTCGGGGCAGCGGCGCCATCAGGTCCGCTCGCCCCAACACGCCCGCTCAGGCCGTCTGAAGCAGCTTGCCGTAAGCGGCAAGGTCTACGTTTCCGCCGCTGAGCAGCACGCCGACACGCATACCCTTGATCGGGATCTGCTGCCCCATGACAGCTGCCGCTCCCAGGCAGCCCGTGGGCTCGACAACGATTTTCATCCGCTCGGCAAAGAAACGCATGGCCTCGACCAGTTCGCGGTCGTTGACGGTCAGGATACCCTTCGCATGCCGCTGGATGATGGGGAAGGTCAAGCTGCCGAGCGCCTGCGTCAGCGCGCCATCGGCGATGGAATCAGGCGGGCCGATCTTGACGATGCTTCCGGTGCGCAACGACGCCTGGCCGTCGGCCCCGGCCTCAGGCTCGACACCGTAGACGGCGCAATCCGGGCTGATCGCGGCTGCCGACAGCAGCGACCCAGCCAGCAAGCCTCCACCTCCCAATGGGGTCAGCAGCACATCCAGGCCCCCCACCTCTTCCAGCAATTCCTTTGCGGCGGTGCCCTGCCCCGCAATGACATGGGGGTGATTGAAAGGCGGAATCAGGGTCAGCCCCTCTTTTTCCATGATGCCTCGGGCCACTTCTTCCCGGTCTTGCGTGGCACGATCATATTCGACCACACGCGCGCCGTATCCCTCGGTGGCTGCCTTCTTGGCGCGCGGCGCGTCAGTGGGCATCACGATCGTGGCTGATATGCCCAGCAGCCTCGCGGCAAGCGCCACAGCCTGCGCATGGTTGCCTGAGGAAAACGCGACCACTCCGGCCTTGCGCTGGCTGGCATCCAGATTTGCCAGCGCGTTATAGCCGCCACGGAACTTGAACGCGCCCATGCGCTGCAGGTTCTCGCACTTGAAGAAAACCTGCGCGCCCAGGCGTTCATCCAGCGTGCGGGATGTGAGCACGGGAGTGCGGTGAGCCACACCCCGCAAGGTTTCGCTGGCTCGCGAGACATCATCATAGGTGGGAAGAGCAACAGTCATGCTTTCACTCGTGTGGAAGGGGTTCAAAGACATAGTGCGGAATGATCCAAGACACTGGGCGCAAGCGGCGCGAACGGAAAGCAGGCCGGACCCGCAGCCAATGCTCATGATTATGAGGCATCCGCGAGCGGCGCGCATGCCACCGGGAACAGCCGCCGCGAAAATACTGCAGCGGCCTGCATGTTAGAGTACCATCTAGCACTGTAAATATACTCAGCACGAATCACCGGCATTCTTATCCATGGCCATACACTCCGATACGCTATCCAGCATTCCCGCGCCGGAACGCATAGTGGCGCCGCAAAGCGCTTCGCCCAATGAGGAATCCATCGAGCGCGCGCTGCGACCGCGCCAGCTCGACGAATATATCGGGCAGCAGCGTGTGCGCGACCAGCTCGAAATCTTCATCACGGCGGCGCGCAACCGGGGCGAAGCACTGGATCACGTCTTGCTGTTCGGCCCGCCAGGCCTGGGCAAGACGACGCTTGCCCATATCGTTGCCCATGAGATGGGCGTACACCTGCGCCAGACCTCGGGCCCGGTGCTCGAACGGCCAGGCGATCTCGCCGCCCTGCTGACCAACCTCGAGCGCAACGATGTGCTGTTCATCGACGAGATACACCGCCTTTCTCCTGTCGTCGAGGAAATCCTGTACCCAGCCCTGGAAGATTTTCAGATTGACATCATGATAGGGGAAGGCCCCGCCGCGCGCAGCGTCAAGATCGACCTGCAGCCCTTCACGCTGGTGGGCGCAACAACGCGGGCGGGCATGCTCACCAATCCGCTGCGTGACCGTTTCGGCATTGTTTCGCGGCTTGAGTTCTACAGCGCCGCCGACCTCACCCATATCGTGACCCGCAGCGCCAGCCTGCTCAACGTCCAGGCTACGCCTGAAGGCGCGAGCGAAATCGCCCGGCGCGCGCGCGGTACGCCGCGCATCGCCAACCGCCTGCTGCGGCGCGTGCGCGACTATGCCGAGGTCAAGGGCGGCGGCCGCATAGACGCGGATATCGCCAACGCGGCGCTGTCCATGCTGGAGGTCGACCCGCAGGGCCTGGACCTGATGGACCGCAAACTGCTGGAAGCCATCGTACACAAGTTCGATGGCGGGCCGGTCGGGGTTGACAGCCTGGCAGCCGCCATCGGCGAGGAACGCGACACGATTGAAGACGTGATCGAGCCCTATCTCATCCAGCACGGCTATCTGCAACGCACCCCGCGTGGCCGCATGGCAACCCAGACCACCTGGCGCCACCTGGGTTTGTCGGCGCCCGCCTCCGCGGGTGGAACACCCGACCTGTTTTCCTGAGGGTTCAGGCCACGCCGTTCACACAGCGCAGCAGGTCTTCCCCGTAGGCTTCCAGCTTGCGGGCGCCTACCCCGCTGATGCCGCCCAGCTCTTCCATATCCTGGGGCGGCTTGAGTGCGATTTCGCGCAAGGTGGCGTCATGGAAAATGACATAGGCCGGCACGCCATGGCTGCGCGCCACCTCTGCGCGCCAGGCGCGCAGGCTCTCGAATCGGGGCTGGGCTTCCGGCGGCAGCACAATGGCCGCCTGTTTGGCGCGAGGCGATGAGGAGCGCCCCCCGCGTGCTTTCTTTTCTGTCTCGCGCCGAAACATGAGGGTATGCTCGCCCTTGAGCACCGCACGGCTGCCATCGGTCAGCGCAAGCGTGCCAAAACCTTCGTGATCCACCGAAAGCAGGCTCTGGGCCAGCAGCTGGCGCAGCACGCCGCGCCAGGCGTTTTCGGAAAGGTCCGCGCCAATGCCGAACACCGAAAGGCTGTCGTGGCCGTATTCTTTGACGCGATCTGTCGGCTTGCCGCGCAGGATGTCGATCAGATGGCCCGCGCCGAAACGCTGACCGCGTTCGCGCCACAACCGGTAGACGGCAGACATGATCTTCTGCGCCGCCACAGTGCCGTCCCAGGCTTCGGGAGGCTCCTGGCAGGTATCACAGTTGCCGCACGGCTTGATTGCCTGGTCGAAATAGGCAAGCAGCCGCTGCCTGCGGCAGGATACGGTTTCACACAGCCCCAGCATGGCATCGAGCTGGGCGCCGAGCCGGCGCCGAAAAACCTCGTCCCCTTCTGACTGGTCTATCATGCGGCGCTGCTGCACGACATCCTGCAGCCCATACGCCAGCCAGGCGGTGGCAGGCAGCCCATCGCGGCCCGCACGCCCCGTCTCCTGGTAATAGCCTTCCACAGACTTGGGCAGATCGATATGGGCGACAAAGCGCACATCCGGCTTGTTCACCCCCATGCCGAAAGCAATCGTCGCAACCATGACCATGCCTTCCTCACGCAGGAAGCGCGCCTGGTTTTCCGCACGCACGGCGGCGCTCAGGCCCGCGTGATAAGGCAGCGCGGCAATGCCGTTGCCGCAGAGAAAGTCGGCCGTTTCCTCAACGCGGGCACGGGACAGGCAATACACAATGCCGCAGTCGCCGCTATGCTCCGCCTTGATGAAGGCCAGCAACTGCTTGCGCACCTCGTTTTTCTCAATGATGCGGTAATTGATATTGGGCCGGTCAAAGCTGGCGACAAAATGGGGGGCGTCCGCCAGCATGAGCCGTTCGGCAATTTCGCGGCGTGTGGCCGAGGTCGCCGTGGCAGTGAGCGCCAGCCGGGGGACCTGGGGCCAGCGCTCATGCAGCAGCGACAAGCCCAGATATTCGGGCCGGAAATCATGGCCCCACTGCGATACGCAATGGGCCTCGTCGATGGCGAACAGCGCAATGCGCCCCTGGGACAGCAGATCGAGACAGCGATCGGTCAACAGGCGCTCAGGGGCCACGTAGAGCAGATCAAGCTCGCCGGCCACGAACGCCCGCTCCACCTCGCGCGCTTCGCGCCAGTCCTGTGAGGAATTCAGATACGCCGCACGCACGCCCAGTTCGCGCAGGGCATCGACCTGGTCTTGCATGAGCGCAATCAGCGGCGAAATGACAATGCCTGTTCCCGGCCGCACCAGCGACGGAATCTGATAGCAAAGGGATTTTCCTCCCCCGGTGGGCATCAGCACCAGCGCGTCGCCGCCATTCACGATGTGATCGATGATCGCCTGCTGGTCGCCGCGAAAGGATTCGTAGCCAAAGACGTGCTGCAGTGTTTCCAGGGAAGAAGAAGTCATGCGGGGAAAATCAGAAAACAGGAACGGAGAAGCGTATGCCTACATCATAGTCCCCACTGACGATTTCGCGCTTGGCATCCAGCCCGATCTGCAGATTGGGGCTGTACCAGAACTGCTGTGTCAGGCCAAAGCTGCGGACCCGATCACCCGAGGCAGGGTTGATTGTTTCAAAGCTGCCGCTGATGTCTCCCCAGCGGCTGGTGGGAATAGTGGCCGACAGCTTGTGCCGGGTGGCGCTGCCGGTGGCCGGCCCGCTTTCATAGGTGCTCAGGTCGCTGTAGCCGGCAGAGCTTGATTCGTTGAGCCAGCCAAGCCGGATATCGTCTGTCAGGGTGACCGAGTAGCCCGCCTGGTAGCGCCAGCCCTTGTAGAGGCCGCCGGTGGCGCGTGAAACGCCAGCGGTCCACGCGCCCCAGTCAGTCTGTATCGTACCGCCCAGGCCGGTGGATACCAGCGAGGGAGCAAGCTCCATCTGCGACTGCAGCGTTATGTCGGGGGTCAGCCCATAGCCCAGCAAGGCGTAGCCCGCGCCGGAACCGTAGGCAAGGTCGCCCTGCGTGGCGGAGGGCGCGCCGTCTATGGCTCCCAGCGCCACCGAATAATTCCAGGTGTGGTCCACGTCCGGGCCCGAAAGCGAGGTATCGGCGATATTGACCCCTCCAAGCTTGGCGCTGCGCGCCCAGTCCGGCATCCCGACGTTCTGGCTGCCGATCGAGATGGCCGGCCCGTCTGCCCCCGTGAACGACCAGCTGCTGACCCCGACGCTCCAGGGCAGGTTGGAGCCCGCCGTGGTTGTGGCGGGGCCAAGGCGGATGCCGCCGAGCACGCCTGGCGAAGATCGTGATACCGGGCGCTCCCGCCAGGAAGACTGGCGGACATAACCCCAGGAATATTGCTCGGGCACGTAAGGCTGGGCTGCCATGCCGCCGTCGCCGCCCTGCCCGGCCGAGACGGCTCCAGGCAGCGGTTCCCCTGGCATCAGCGCGCCATAGGGGGAGCCGTCCCGCGCAATCATGCTTTCGATGGGGTCATCCGATGTCGCGCCCGCTGACACCGGCACGTCAGGCAAGGGCGTGGCACGCACATGGCCCGCGGGCTGCACCGAATAGGCCTGGACACCGCCCAGGCCGCGCCAGCCCTGGTCGGCGGGATAGTCGCCGGCAGCCGGCACGCCCTGCGCCCCCGCCAGCGAGCAGGCACACAACATGGCGCCTGCCCTCAGGCGCCTGCAAGATATTCTCACGATGGCAAGAAAAGACATTGCACCAACCAACACAACACCCGACCGGCCTTCCCGCCCTGGCTATATCAGCGCCCGCGCCGGCGGGACGCAAAATCCATCATGGCTTCGGCACTGGCATCCATGGAGCGCTTGAGCGCGCTGAATTTCTCGAGCACCGCCGACTTGTATACAACCCCCACCAGCCTGGGCTGCTCATCGCCGCTGACGACCGGCAAGCGCTCGCCACGAAACTGAACAAAGTATTCCTGGGCCTGATCCAGCGACATATCGGCCCTCAAGGTTTTGACGAAATCACGCCTGAGCACATCCCCCGCCGCCTTATTGGCCAGCTCGCCCTGGCTCAGCAACAGGCTGGTGAGATCCTGCTGGGCAATGACCCCCTGGTAGACGTTGTCGTCATCGACGACATACAGATAGCGGACAGGATACTCCAGAAAAAGCTGCACAGCCTCGCTCAGCGGCGCGCTTGTCCTGACGACCGTATCGGCGGGCCGCACCAGATCGCTGATGATGGTTCCGCGCAGGCGCTGGCGCAGCACCTGGTCGCGCTCGCGCGCCACCGTGACCTCATACATGGCAACCTCGGCCAGCGCGCGGGATACGAAATAGGCAATCACGCCGGCGAGCATCAGCGGCAGCACGATTTGATAGCTCAGCGTCATTTCAAAGATCATCAGGATGGCCATCAGCGGCGCGCTGGTGGCCGCGCCAAGAAAGCTGCCCATGCCGACCAGGGTGTACATATACACAGGCGCTTCGAGCTGCGGCCAGAGCGCGCTCATGCCCATGCCAAACAGCGTGCCCATCGCGGCGCCCACGAACAGCGCGGGCGTAAACACGCCGCCGACCGCCCCCGAGCCCACTGTCAGCGCCGTGGCCAGAATCTTGCATGCCAGGACCACGACAACGGCCTGCCAGGTCCAGGGCGAGTGCAGCAAGGCGTGTACAACACTGTAGCCATTTCCCGCCACCTGCGGCATGTAAATGAGCAGCCCGCCGACCATCAGGCCGCCAAGCCCCAGGCGCAGCGGCAGCGGCAGGCCGGTGCGGCGAAACTGCCGCTTGACCAGATCAATGAATTTCAGGAACAGCGGCGCCCCCAGACCCGAGAGCAGGCCCAGAAAAATAAACGGCAGCACCTGCTCGCCCGGAATCTGCGGAATGCCTTCCATGGCGTAGGTGGTGTGGTAATGGCCGGTGGCCCGCATCACAATATTGGCCGTGGCGGCGGCCACCATGAGCGGGCCGAACGACTGCATCGTCATGGTGCCCAGCACGATTTCGGCGACGAAAAGCGCACCGGCGATGGGGGTGCCATAGGCCGCCGCCACACCGGCGGCGGCGCCGCAGGCCACGAGCAGCCGCAGCCGGGCTGTATTGAAGTAGGTAAAGCGGCCTATGCTTGAAGCACTGAGCGCCGCCAGGTGCACCATGGCGCCTTCCCGGCCGATGGAGCCGCCCGAGGCAACCGTGAACAGAGAGGAAAGCGAGCGCAGCAGCCCTTGCCTGATCGACAGGCGGCCGTCGCCGATGGCCACGGCCTCCATGTAGTCGGAATTGGATTTGGTGCCGACCTTCGCCGCAACCCACAGCAGCAGCCCTGCGACTATGCCGGCCAGCGAAGGAAACAGCAGCCTGCCGTACCAGGGCAGGCTGGCGGTCACGGCGGCAATGGAACCACTCTGGCCTGTGGCCAGATGCTGCAGCAAATGCATGCCCTTGTGAAACGCAATGGTGCTGAGCGCCCCCAGCACGCCGACAAGCGCCGCCCAGCAGAGCATGGCCGGCAGTTCGGACAACCAGGAGTAGCCGGCAAGCTGACGGCGTACGGACTGCACTCTATGGGGGATCATTGGTGTTCCAGGAAAACACGCGCCGCTGGGCGCACGCTGCGAGGCAATCGCAAACCATAACTTAAGCCGTGCATGTATTTCAATCCATTTCGGCGCGCTTGCGCGCCGCTGTTGTCCCAAGGCACACTTGCACCTATGGAAACACCCCTCGTCAAAGTGCTGGTCGTCGACGACGACCCTGCGTTGCGCCAACTGCTGGCCGACTACCTCAACCGCCACAACTACGACACATTGCTGGCGCCGGATGCCAGCGACCTTGCTGAACGCATCCAGCGCTATAGCCCTGACCTCATCGTATTAGACCGCATGATGCCGGATGGCGACGGCGCCGAAGCCTGCCGCAAGCTGCGCCAGAAAGGCGAAGACATTCCCGTTATTTTACTGACCGCCCGCGACGAAACCGTCGACCGGGTCATCGGCCTGGAGGCCGGCGCGGACGACTACCTGGGCAAGCCCTTTGACCCGCGCGAGCTGCTGGCGCGCATCGAGGCCGTCCTGCGCCGCAAGAAGGGGGCATCCGCGCTCAACAAAGACAAGCCCGTCGCCTTTGGTCCTTTTGTCTTTGACCCGGCCACCCGCCAGCTCAGCAAGGACGGCGAACCCATCAAGCTCACCGGAGGCGAAGTCAATCTGCTGGAGGCGCTGGTCGGCAACCCCGGCAAACCCCTGTCCAGGGACCGCTTGCTGGCCCTGGCGCGCGACGATGACGAAGGCGAGCGCAATGACCGGGCCATAGACATCGCCATCCTGCGCCTGCGCCGCGCGATCGAAGATGATCCGAAGCAGCCGCGCTGGATACAGACGGTATGGGGCGTCGGCTACCGATTCTCCCCCTGACGGCATGAAACTGCGATCCCTGCTGCCGCGTTCGCTGCACGCCCGCATGGTGCTGCTGACACTAGGCACCATACTGCTGGTCCAGGCGGCCACCTTTGCGACGGGCGCCTACTTCCGCAAGAAATTCACCGAGGAAGTCGCCGTGGAGCTGACGGCGACCACCATCCGCACCCTGCGCGCCTCGCTGGCGGAAATCCCCGCCGAAGAGCGCGCCAGCTTCGTGCAGCGGGCTTCGCAGAACCAATGGCATCTCTGGTCACGCAACCTGCCCTCTGACGCCAGCGAGGAAGGCCGCCCCAGGCGTCCGCCTCCAGCACACCGCCCCCCGCCTCCGCCGCCGGGCAATGACATCCGCGACAACCTGCGCGACTTCATCAAGGCGTTGAACGCAAGGCTGAATGACGACACCCGTGTCGCCCTGTCGCGGGGGCGCGCCCCGCGCATGTATATTTCCCTGCTGCCCGATGCCAGCCTGCAGGAAGGCGAGTACAACCGGGAATGGCTGGTAATCCCTCTGGATCGCATTGCACCGCCCGTATCTACGCCAGTCATCGTTGTCTGGCTCACTGGAATGGGCCTGCTGCTGCTGATTTCCGCCGCATTTTCCTGGCACATCACGCGGCCGCTCACCCGTCTGGCCAAAGCGGCGGACCAATTCGCCGCCGGGCAGCCGCAGCGGGTCGAACCGTCGGGACCGCGCGAAACCCGTGTCCTGGGAGAGCGGTTCAATGCCATGCTGGACACGCTGGCGGAAACCAGCGCCGTGCAGCGCACGCTGCTGGCCGGCCTGCCGCACGACCTGAAAGGGCCGTTGTCGCGCATGTGGCTGCGCATTGAAATGGCCAATGACGCCACTTTCCAGGAAGGCATGCGCAAAGACCTACAGGATATGCAGCGCATGGTCGACCAGTTCATCGGCTTCGTGCGCGGCTCAGATCCCGGCTCCTACAAGTTCGCCCCGCTCACGCTCAATACGTGGCTGGAAGAACAGGTGCTGGCCTGGGAAAGCGCGGGCAGCCCGGTGCGCCTTACGCGCAACGCGCGCGAGCCCCTGCGGCTCAATGCCGACCGCGCCGCGCTGGGCCGCCTGCTGGACAACCTGATCACCAATGCGTTGAACCATGGGGCGCCACCAGTCGAAATCTCGCTTGAGGCCAGCGGCGACACAGCGCTGATCAAGGTTTCCGATCATGGCAAAGGCATCAGCGTCGAACGCCGCAACGAGGCGCTCAGGCCCTTCTCCCGCCTGGACGATGCCCGCACCCTGACCGGCTCCGTGGGGCTGGGGCTGGCGCTGGCCGAGGCCATCGTGACGGCTCATCATGGCCAGATGAAGCTGGGCGAAGCACGGTCGGGCGGTCTTGAGGTCAGTATTTTGCTGCCGCTGAGCAGTGATACGGCATCGGCCTGAAGCCAGTCGCCCCGGCGATACCGCGCTTCAACCCTCTTTGCCGGGCGTCTGGACCTGGGAAATGCCGGCGGGCAAGGCGCCCGGCAAGGGCAAAGGCCGGCCCTGGAAGCTGGGCGGCTCCGGCGGGCGGGACAGCCCGAACATACGCCAATACACCCTGAGGTTGAAGATCAGCGCGACAGGCAATGCAATGACTACGCAAGACAGCACCAGTTTCATGGATTGCACCGAAGCCGCGGCATCCCAGATGGTGATGTCGTCCAGCACCAGATACGGGAAGAAGCTGTAACCCAGCCCCCCCAGCAGGATGAGGAACACCACCATGGTCATGACGAATGGCAGCGCTGTATTGCGGTAGCTGCTGTGTATCATCCGCTGTAGGCACATCTCGGTGGACACGAAGCAGACCAGCAAGAGGCACCAGATGACAGGCATCAGAATGGGGTGCGTGCCGTCACTCCATTTCAGGAATACGCCGCCGTTGGCGAACGCCAGCACCACAGTTACGCCCGCGACGCCTGCCGCCGTCCAGCGCACCGCCCGGCGCCCCCAGACCACGGATCTTGCGCGCAGCTCGCCGCCCACCCGCATGATGAGCCAGGCCGCGCCCAGCAGGCAGTACGCCGCAAAAGCGCAGACGCCCAGAAAGGCCGTAAACCACAGGTAGCCGGCCTCGGACTGGTACGACACCACAATCTGCGCCAGCAGCAGGCCGTGAGACACGGCAGTCAGCACCGAGCCCAGCGCAAAGCCCCGCAGCCATCGCGACTGCACCTCCTGGGATGCCCGCAAGCGCATCTCGAAAGACACGGAACGCAGCAGCACACCCAGGGCCAGCAGACAAAGCGGCAGGTAAAGATGCCCCATGACCGCCCCCCAGGCGCCTGGGAAGGCTGTCAGGAACAGGCCCAGCCCGAGGAATAGCCAGAACTCGTTCGCATCGCGCCAGGGGCTGAGCAGGCCGAGCATTCTTGGGCGCAAGTGCGCCGGCGCCAGCAGCGCCAGGCAGCCCACACCGATATCAAAGCCATCAAGCAGGGCTGCGGCAACAATAATGGTAAAAAACAGCGCCATGAATACCAGCGGCATCCAGAAGGAAGGGTCCGCGACACCGAAGCCGAGGATGACGGCAAGCGCATCTATCATGCCCGCCCCCTTCTGCGTGCCACAGGCACGACGCCATAGCGGCTGATATGGCCTATGATGCGCATGAATCCGCCCACGAAGAGAACATACAGACCGAGAAACGCCACCAGGCCGCCAGCAAGCAGGACGGCAGGCGTATCGCCCGCAATCTCGCTGACCGTGATAGTGCCGTTGACGGCATAGGGGTAGGCGCCCAGCAGGATATGGGCCGCGCCCGCCAGCAACATGATCCACGGCATGAACGCCATGGCTGCCAGTGTGCGGCGCGACCATTTCGAGAGGCTGGCCGGATCATAGGCGTGGCGGCGCAGCTTCAGCCAGGACAGCCAGGCCGCCAGCATGGTGAGCAGGCCGGCCAGCACTGCAAGCCTGAATGAAAAAAAAGTCAGCGCTACGGGCGGGGCCATGCCCGAAAACTTGTCCAGGCCCTGCGCGCCCGCCTGGTCGCGGCCCAGCCAGCGCCCTCCCGCATTCCGCCAGCGCAAGACAGCGCGGTTTTCCTGCTTCGCGGTATCTGGCCAGCCAAAGAACACAAGATCGGGCTGCGTGCCGCTTTGCCAGTATCCCGCGGTTGCGGCAGCCTTGGCAGGCTGATGCTGCGCGGTAACCAGGCCCGCTCCGGCGGCGAAGATCACCTGCAGGACCACCACGACGCAGGCAACGCGGGTAGCGGCTCTGAAGGCAAGGCGCTCGCTTTCCTCGACGGGCCGGCGCAAGGTCTGGGTGGCGACCACCCCCACGATGAGACAGGCTGCGGCGAGCATCGACGCGCCAGCGAACAGGCCCGCGTACCAAGGCAGGGAGGGATTGAAAATAATCGACAGCCAGGCCGTTACACGGTAATGCTCATCCAGCATGTAGGCACCCGCAGGCGTATGCATCCAGGAAAGCAGGGTCAGCGGCCAGAACGCCATGGCTGTGGCGCCCACGGCCACCATGGCGACGACGGCGGCATGCGCCCGGTCAGACAGCTGGCGCTCGCCGAAGAGCATCGCGCCCAGAAAGCAAGACTTGAAAATGAACACCGTGGTCAGGCCCGCCGCCAGCAGCGGCCCAGCCACATCGCCGATCTTGCCCATGAGGGACGGCCACAGGCTGCCCAATTGGATAAGCACGGGAAGGCCGGCCGCAAATGCCAGGATGAAGGCAACCGCGAAGACACGCACCCAGAAGCGGTAGGCTGCCATCCAGGGCCCCGTGGGCGCAGAGAGCGAGCGCAGGCGGAAATAGGCGAGCATCCACGCCAACCCCAGTTCCAGCGCCAGGAAAAGCGCCATAAACGCCAGGCTGGAGAAGAACTGAACCTGCGATAGCCACAGTGTAGTGTGCGTCATGGGCGCTAGTTTAGAGCGAGAACGGGTTTTGTAAACTGGCTCGGGGGGCAAATTGCCGCGAACGTGGCAAAATGCTTACTTTGCTTCAAGACCGTTTTTTTACCACGTATGACATCACCGTCCTCTCCCGCCCCGGCATCCAATTTCCTGCGCACGATCATTGAGAACGATCTGGCGCAGAACCGTTATGCGGAAAAACGCTGGGCGGGCCAACCCGGCCCGGCATCCGTGCAGGCACAGGGCGAACCCGACGCCGCGCGCATCCGCACCCGCTTTCCGCCCGAGCCCAACGGCTATCTGCACATCGGCCATGCCAAGAGCATCTGCCTGAACTTCGGCCTCGCGCGCGACTACGGCGGCGCCTGCCACCTGCGGTTCGACGACACCAACCCTGAAAAGGAAGAAGACGAATATGTGCGCGCCATCATCGACATGGTGCAATGGCTGGGCTTCGACTGGCACTGGCAGGGCGAAGACAACTGCTATTTCGCCAGCAATTACTTCGGCTTCATGTATCAGTTCGCCGAGGCGCTGGTGGAGGCCGGGCTGGCCTATGTCGACGAGCAGTCGCCCGAGGAAATGCGGGCCAGCCGGGGCACACTGACCGAAAAAGGCCGCAACTCGCCGTGGCGCGACCGTCCGTCGGAAGAGTCGCTGCGGCTGCTGCGCGAAATGCGCGACGGCCGGCATCCCGACGGCAGCATGGCGCTGCGCGCCAAGATCGACATGGGCTCGCCGAACATCAACCTGCGCGATCCCGTGCTCTACCGCATCCGCCATGTGACCCACCATCGGACGGGGAGCGACTGGTGCATCTACCCTATGTATTCGTGGGCGCACCCGGTCGAGGACGCGCTCGAGGGCATCACGCACAGCATCTGCACGCTGGAATTTGAAGACCAGCGCCCCTTCTACGACTGGATACTCAAGCAGCTGGCCGATCTCGGCCAGCTTGCGCGCCCCCTGCCGCACCAGTATGAATTCGCCCGCCTGAACCTGAGCTATGTCGTGACCAGCAAGCGCAAGCTGCTGCAGCTTGTGCGCGAAGGCCACGTCAAGGGCTGGGACGACCCGCGCATGCCGACGCTGGCCGGCCTGCGCCGGCGCGGCTACACACCCTCTTCCATCCGCCTGTTCTGTGAGCGTCTGGGGGTCTCAAAGGCGGATTCCCGCATTGACTACAGCCTGCTGGAGCAGGCCCTGCGCGACGACCTCGATCCAGTCGCACCGCGCGCGGTTGCGGTGCTCGACCCGGTCAAGCTGGTGCTTACCAACTATCCGGAGGGGCAATCCGAAATGTGTCATGCGCCGGTCAACCCGCATGATGCCGAAGCAGGCCAGCGGGAATTCCCGCTTACCCGCGAGCTGTGGATAGAACGCGACGACTTCCGCGAAGACCCTCCCAAGAAATATTTCCGCCTCTTTCCGGGCAATACCGTACGGCTCAAGTACGGCTATATCATTCGCTGCACCGGTTTCACCCGTGACAGCGAGGGCAGGGTCGCCGAAGTCCAGGCTGAATATCTGCCCGACACCAAAAGCGGGACGCCGGGCGCCGATGCGGTGAAAGTCAAAGGCAATATCACCTGGATCAGCGCCGGGCATGCGATCGAGGCCGAGGTGCGCCTCTACGACCGCCTGTTCATGGACCCGCATCCCGATGCGGGCGACAAAGACTTCCTCCAGGCCTTGAACCCCGACTCCTGCCACACCTTGCGCGCCTATGTGGAACCCGGCCTGCGGGCGGAACCTGGCAAGATATGGCAGTTCGAGCGCCTGGGATATTTCGTGGCGGATCGCGAAATCTCGACGCCTGAAAAACCCGTGCTGAACCGCTCAGTGACCCTGCGCGATACCTGGGCCCAGAAGGCCTAGCCGGGCGGGCAGTGGGGGAAGGCGGAACGCCCTCCCCTGGTTTTGAAATTTACATGAGTGAAAGACAGCAGTGAACGACTCCTCTTCACCTCGCAAAAATACGGCCGCTCTTGATTTCAAGAGCGCCACACTCTACGCCCTCAGGGTGGTCCTGCAGAGCGGCGACAATGCCGCCCTGATCTCGGCCCTGGACACACGCATGAATGATGCGGGCAGTTTTTTTGAAAACGAGCCCGTGGTGATCGACGCCACGCAGCTTGATGCCGTGATCGACTGGAACGCCCTGCTCCAGTCGCTGCGCAGCCATAGCCTGCATCCCGTCGGGGTGGTGGCGGAAGGCGCGAACCTGGAAGCTGCCAAGGCGGCCGGCCTTGCTCCCGTCGACCTGGCCAACCCGGTTCCCCGCCCCAAGCCCGAGCCCGCCTCGGAGGCGGAAATGCCTGTAGTGGCTCCGCCCGCGGCGGCGGGAGGCTCCGGCGCCGGGCAGGATGCGGCGACAGCCGTCGCGCCGGCGGCCAAGGGGAAGAAAGGAGCCGGCAAACGCGGCGAGCCCCGCCCATCGCCTGCCGATCAGGCCGAGGCCTCGCCGCCCCAGGCAGAGCCAGCCATACCGGAGATCGCTCCGGCAGCCATGGTCATCAACCGTCCGCTGCGCTCAGGGCAGCGTATCTATGCACGCAACACCGACCTGATCGTGATCGGCGTCGTCAGCCAGGGCGCCGAAGTCATCGCGGACGGGAACATCCACATCTACGGCCCGCTGCGCGGCAAAGCGATGGCTGGTGCGCGCGGCGACACTTCGGCGCGCATCTTCACCACGCAGCTCGATCCCGAGTTGCTGGCTATTGCGGGCGTATACAGGGTGATCGAAACTCGGCTGGACGAATCGTTGCAGAATAAGCCCGCCATCGTTCAGCTCGACGAAGAAAGGCTGCAGATCCACCCGCTGGACAAATGATGGCTCGGTGACGAAGAATGAAGGCGGATTTCGTAACTGATTCTGTATTCTTGCCAGAATTCTTTAAATTAGTGCAAGGGCGGACGAATAAGCCGCTGTTATGCATTACGATTATGTGATTTTTGTGAAAAACCAATAAGGATATCTATAGTCATGGCGCGAATTGTTGTGGTGACTTCCGGCAAAGGCGGGGTGGGCAAGACCACCACCAGCGCAAGCTTTTCCTCAGGGCTTGCCATGCGCGGCCACAAGACCGTGGTCATCGATTTCGACGTCGGCCTGCGCAACCTGGATCTCATCATGGGGTGCGAACGCCGCGTGGTATACGACTTCGTCAATGTCATCCAGGGCGAAGCGACACTGAACCAGGCGCTGATCCGCGACAAGCAGCTCGAAAACCTGTTCATCCTGCCCGCCTCCCAGACCCGCGACAAGGACGCGCTGACCCGTGAAGGCGTGGGCAAGGTGCTGGAAGATCTGGCGGCAATGGATTTCGAGTACATTGTCTGCGACTCTCCGGCAGGCATCGAGACGGGTGCGCTGATGGCCGCCTACTTTGCCGATGACGCACTGGTGGTCACCAACCCCGAGGTTTCGTCCGTACGCGATTCGGACCGCATTCTCGGCATCCTCTCGGCCAAGTCGCGCCGGGCGGAGAAAGGCGAAGACCCGGTCCAGGAACATCTGCTGCTCACGCGCTACAACCCCAAGCGCGTGGCCGAAGGCGAAATGCTCTCGCTCAAGGATATCGAAGACATTCTGCGCATCAAGCTGATCGGTGTGATCCCCGAGTCGGAATCGGTGCTGCAGGCCTCCAACCAGGGCATCCCCGCCATCCATCTGCGCGACAGCAACGTTGCCGTCGCCTACCAGGATGTGGTTGCTCGCTATCTGGGCGAGGAAAAACCCTTGCGTTTTGTCGACTACGAAAAACCGGGGCTGTTCAAGCGCCTGTTCGGAGGGAAATAATATGTCCTTCCTGTCCTTTTTTCGCAGCCAGAAGAAAACTTCCGCAACCGTTGCCCGCGACCGCCTGCAGCTTATCCTGATCAACGAGCGCGGCGACGGAGTCACGCCCGACTATCTGCCGCGACTGCAGAAAGAGCTGGTCGAGGTCATCTCCCGCTATGTGAAGATCAACCCCGACGACATCAAGGTGAACCTGGACCGCCAGGACTCCCTTGAGATCCTCGAGGTCAAGATCGAAATGCCGCAAGCGGACAGCGTAAAGGCTTGAACCCCGCTTGCGCGGTGCGTGAGCTTGCCTTGCCGGCGGCGGCCGTGCCTGGCAGCCGCCAGCCGGCCTCCTGGCGCAAGGCACAAAAAAACCGGGCATTTTGAACTGCGCCCCAGAAGCTGGATCAGTGTCCAGTTTCCAGGAGCCTGCTCATTTTGCCCGGTTTTTTGTCGTCCAGGCGCGCCAAGGCCCGCCTTTCGAGAGATGAGGCGGCAGCCCGCCTCAGGGGATGCTAGCGGTTCTTGCCGACCTGGTCGCCAATTACGCCCCCAATAGCGGCGCCGCCTACCGTGCCGAGCACGCCGCCACCGGTGATGACGGCGCCAGCCACACCGCCCAGGCCCGCGCCTGTGACAGTGCTCTTCTGGCGGTGGCTCATGGTGTCCCATGACGAGCAGCCCGCCATTGCCATGGCGAGTGCCGCAGTGACAGCAAGTTTGCCGCAAGTGGTCAGTTTCATGTTGCAATCTCCTAGTGACGCATGTGATACGCAGGCCCCCAAGTTACCCGATAGCAGCGGGCGAAATCAAACAAAACCCGCAAGAGCTTGTGAGCGCTGGCAACAGTTGTATCACCCCAGGCCCGAAAATTGCTGATCGGGCCTCCCGAATGCCTCGCAGCCGGGACGGGCGACCGTTCGGGCCAGAGGGCTAGACAGCCTTGACCAGCGCCAGCATGTCGCGAAACTGGGGGTGTGCGGGAGAATCAAGCCACTCAAACATGGCCATTTCGGCGCTGATGCGTTCGAGCCCATTGTCTGCCCAGCGGTCGCAGGCAGCGGCATGGTCGGACGGCGAACGCGAGCCTATGCAGTCGGTGACCAGCACGGGCGACAAACCCAGCCTGGCCAGGCCGAGACCGGTTTGTAACACGCAGACGTGCGCCTCTGTGCCGATCAGCAACACCCTGGGCTTGCCCCTGGGCAATTCCTGCAGGAAATGATGCTCGCGGGTGGCATCGAAATGCGTTTTGTGAATAACGTGATCGACCTGGGGCCGTAGCTCGGCCGCAGTGGCGCCGATCTTGTCTGCGCAATGCTCGGTGGCGATGACGGGCACGCCCACCAGCTGGGCGGCGCGCATCAGGCGCAGGGCGCGCGCCAGCAGCGCTTCGTGCCCGTTTATGGCCGGGAGCAAGGCAGTCTGGAAATCGACCGCCAGCAGCAGACTGTCATGGGTGTTCAAGGCAGGCATGGGTTCTCCTGTTGATGCGGGCGTGCGGGACCCATGCCATCGCCCACTTACTTCAGCGCCTTGTAGCGCAGACGATGCGGCTTGGCCCCTTCTTCGCCCAGGCGCGCGCGTTTGTCGGCCTCGTATTCCTGATAGTTGCCGTCAAAGAAGACGACCTGGGAATCGCCCTCGAACGCCAGTATATGCGTCGCAATGCGATCCAGGAACCACCGGTCATGGCTGATCACCATCACACTGCCTGCGAACTCGAGCAGCGCATCTTCAAGCGCCCGCAAGGTTTCCACATCCAGGTCATTGGAGGGTTCATCCAGCAGCAGCACATTGCCCCCGGCAATCAGTGTCTTGGCCAGGTGCAGGCGCCCCCGCTCGCCGCCGGACAGCTTGCCCACCTGCTTGTTCTGATCCGCCCCCTTGAAGTTGAACCGGCCCAGATATGCGCGCGAGGCCATCTCGAAACGGCCCACTGTGAGCAGATCGGCGCCATCGGAGACAGCGTCGAACACCGTCTTGTCATCAGGCAGGGATTCGCGCGACTGATCCACATAGGCGAGCTTGACGGTCTGGCCTATCTTCACCGTTCCGGAATCGGGCTGCTCCTTGCCTGCGATCATGCGAAACAGCGTCGACTTGCCGGCCCCGTTGGGGCCGATAATGCCGACAATGGCGCCTGCGGGCACCTTGAAGCTGAGCCCGTCGATCAGCAGGCGGTCGCCATAGGCCTTGCTGACATTGTCGAATTCAATGACCTCATTGCCCAGGCGCTCCGCGACAGGGATGAAGATTTCCTGGGTTTCGTTGCGCTTCTGGTACTCGTGCGAAGCCAGCTCCTCGAAACGCGCCAGACGCGCCTTGGCTTTGGCCTGGCGGCCCTTGGGATTCTGGCGCACCCATTCCAGCTCTTTCTTGATGGTGCGCTGGCGGGCGGATTCGGAAGCCTCTTCCTGCTTGAGGCGATCTTCCTTCTGCTCCAGCCAGGAACTGTAGTTGCCCTTCCATGGAATGCCATGGCCGCGGTCCAGCTCCAGTATCCATTCCGCGGCATTGTCCAGAAAATAACGGTCGTGGGTCACCCCGACCACCGTACCCGGGAACTTGCGCAGGAACTGCTCCAGCCACTCGACGCTTTCCGCATCCAGGTGGTTGGTGGGTTCGTCCAGCAGCAGCATGTCCGGCTTGGAAAGGAGCAGACGGCACAGGGCGACCCGGCGTTTCTCGCCGCCGGAAAGGTTACCTATGACCGCATCCCAGGGCGGCAGGCGCAGGGCATCGGCGGCAATTTCCATCTGATGGTCGATATCATCGGCGCCGCTGGACGCGGCGGCGGAGATGATGGCCTCCAGCTCGGCCTGCTCGGTGGCCAGCTTGTCAAAATCGGCATCAGGTTCGGAATAGGCTGCATACACCTCTTCCAGGCGCTTGCGCGCAGTGAACACATCGCCCAGCCCTTCCTCGACAGACTGGCGCACGGTATGCGCCGGGTCCAGCTGAGGCTCCTGCGGCAGATAGCCTATCTTGATGCCAGGCATGGGAATGGCCTCGCCTTCGATCTCCTGATCGACGCCCGCCATGATCTTGAGCAGCGTTGACTTGCCTGAACCGTTCAGCCCGAGCACGCCGATCTTGGCGCCCGGAAAGAAGGACAGCGAAATGTCGCGCAAAATCTGCCGCTTGGGCGGCACGATCTTGCCGACGCGATTCATTGTGTAGACGTATTGAGCCATTGCAAACCGTTAGGATATCGTTGGAAAGCCAGAAAAACAGCGTTGACCGCAAACCCCTGATTGTAGGCGGTTATGGAAATAATTCATCCCGGCCTGAGCGGCGGCCGTGGCAACCTGTTCAAGCCCGAAGCAGGCTTATAAAATAAGAGTTTGCAACCCACCTGAAAGCGCGAACCCCATGCCCGACCATAATGATTCCGACCTCGTCTTTTCCGACGAAGAGCTCGACCTGCTGGGCCGCACCGCCGATGCGCTGAGCGCATACATGGGCAAACCCGTGCTGGCCCAACTCATGCCGCCAGACGAAACCGGCTTCGAGTGGGTGATTTTTGCCGTGCCGCTCGACGTGCAGGACGACCCCGCAGACTATGTCACCGTGCAGATCGGCGGAACCGATGCTCGCCTGCTCGGCAATACCGGCGGCATACAATTCGCCGGCGCCGACGAGTACACCTGTGAATACCTCTGGGCGGTGCAGCTTTCCGACCTGGAAGGCGTGCGCTTCATCAAGGTCGACCAGGCCGGAGACGAGATCGCCTGGACAACGAATCTGCAGGATATCCTGCCCTTCGTGATGAACGACGATGTCATCGCGCCGGACGACAGCGACGATGACGATTATGAAGACGGGGATGATGACGACGACCCCGGTTTTCCCGAAGACACACGCCGCACGCTGCACTGAACGGCCCGCCCCCGCGCCTTGCCTGTGCCTGCCCGGCCATGTGGCATCTCAGCTGCCTGCCCGCGCCCGGTCGCGCACATAAAGCAGCACCCCGAGCGGCCACATGGCCGCCACCAAGGCGCGCGATGCCACCCCTCTGAGCTCCCAGCCACGGGGCCGGGGCTGGCGCCGATGGCGCATGTGCAGGGCAAAACGCGTGTAGCGGGCGGCAGCCATCAGAAAGGCCTGGGGCCGATAGCGGAACCAGGGCAGACATTCGACCACGGTATCCTGGGCCAGCAGCCACAGGCCGAGCGCATGCTGCTGGTTCTCCTTGCTCTGCCGCGACAGCGAATCGGACGAGTCGTGATAGACGCGAAACACCTGGTTGACGAAACGCGTCAGATAGCCCGCGCGCGCGATGGCGCGCCATACCAGGCTTTCGGGCACGAACCCGGCAATATCTTCCGGAAAGGGAAACTGCCTGAGCACATCCGTGCGCAGGCAGCCGAATTTTTCGCCCCGCACATGGTATTTGAAGGTCATGTCCAGCGAAGATGCGTCGAAGACATCGCGCGGGAACATGTCGCCGACGATGCTGCCATCGGGACGCGAGCATAGCCCGGTAATGGCCACATAACGCTCCCGCTCCTGCACCGGAATTTCCCGCCAGGCCATGGCCATGCTGTAAAGCGCATTGGCATCCAGGCTGTCGTCGCTGTCGAGCGCCACGACCAGCTCGCCGCTGGCCTTCTGGACGCCTCGGTTGAATGCCGTCTTTTTATGCTGATTGAGCTGCCACATGTAATGGATGGGAAAGCTGGCTTCCTGCTGCCAGCCCATGACCATGGCGCGTGTGTTGTCTGTCGAACCGTCGTCTACGATGACCCACTCGAAATCCTGGTAGGACTGCTCGCGCAGGGACAGGTAGACGCGTTCCAGCGTAGCCGCCCGGTTGTAGGTGGGCGTGACCACTGAGAAAAGATGACGCCAGCCAGACATAGGACTTTTCTTATAGTGTTAAAGCGCATCGCGCACCGACCAGGCCATATGTAACCTGCACTTTGATCATAGGCCAAAAAAAAACCGCTGTACCAAGTACTGCGGTTTTTTTGCCAACCTTACATAGCGATACACGTCTGGGCCGGGTTTACCCGGAATACTCACCTGGCCAGCATTGCGCCCGGATCTTCCGGGCCATCGCGGATGGGCTGACGTGCTGCGTGCACGCCAAGGCGTGCCGCGGGAAAAGCAGCGTTATCAGACGCGCTTGACCTTTTCCAGCATCTTGAAGACGCCTTTGGGCGAGCGCACGAAAAGGCGCTTGAAAGCCTTGCCCAGGCAGCGGCGTTCGAGGGTGTTGCGGCGGTTGCGTTTGATTTCGGCCATGATGATCTCCGGTCTGTGCATGAGGCCAGCGACAATGCAGGCCCGTAAATATCCAGTAAACCCGCTATTCTACATCGAAATCGGGCTATTGCACAAAGCGAGGCAAGGCAGGGACCACCGCCCGCGGCAGGCCGGAAAAGGCGTGGGAAGAAGATTATGATAGCGGCATGAGCTCACAGATCCGCATCTTCGGCGCCCGCCAGAACAACCTCAAGAACCTTGATGTAGACATCAACACCGGCGAACTGCTGGTGATTACCGGGGTATCCGGCTCCGGCAAAAGTTCGCTTGCCTTTGACACGCTATACGCGGAAGGCCAGCGGCGCTATGTCGAGACCTTTTCCCCTTATGCCCGGCAGTTCCTCGACAGGATGGACAAGCCGCAGGTAGAGCGCATCGAAGGCATTCTGCCCGCCATTGCCATCGACCAGGTCAACCCGGTGCGCAATTCGCGCAGCACCGTGGGCACGATGACGGAACTCAATGACCACTTGAAGCTGCTTTTCGCGCGGCTTGGGCGCCTGTACTGCAAATGCTGCGGCCAGCGGGTGCGGCACGACAACGCCGAAAGCATACGGCAGCAAATCGCGGCGCGCACCCAGCCCGATGACCCGCGTCTGGTGATTACCTTTCCGATCGTCATTCCCGCCAACTACACGGAAGAAGAGGTGCGGGGTTTTCTCGACCAGCAAGGCTATACCCGCATCCATCACGAGGAAACGCGGCTGGTGACGCGGCCCGCATCAGGCAAGGGGAAAGCCAAGGGCAAATCGCGCGGCGGCGCGACCAGCGAAAAACTGCGCGTGCTGCATGTCATCCAGGACAGGTTCCGCTACGGATCGGCGGAGCAGGAACGTGTGATGGAAGCGCTGGACACTGCGCTGCGCCAGGGCGACGGGCATATCGCCATCCATGTGATGCCGGATGCCGCACCCGCCACGCAGGGCGAGAACGCCTCAGACGGCGGGTCCACGGGCACCGCGAGCACGTCCGGGGAAACAGTCTGGCGCTTCAGCAACCGCCTGCATTGCGCCCACTGCGATATCGAATATTCCACGCCGCTGCCCAGCACGTTCTCGTTCAACTCGCCGCTGGGCGCTTGCGAATCGTGCCGGGGCTTTGGCCGGGTGATGGGGATCGACTACGGTCTGGTTGTACCGGACGAGACCAAGACCCTGCGTGCGGGCGCGATCAAGCCCTGGCAAACCACCAGCTACAAAGAATGCCAGGCGGAAATGGAGCAGTATGCCCCCGCCGCGGGCGTGCGCCTGGACACCCCCTGGAACGAACTCAGCGCCCAAGAGAAGCAATGGGTCATTGGCGGAACGCCCGACTGGAAAGGCGGCCCGCATGCCTGGAAAACGCAGTGGTATGGCGCCCAGCGCTTCTTCGACTGGCTGGAATCTCGCGCCTACAAAATGCATGTCCGCGTGCTGCTGTCCAAGTATCGCAGCTATACGCCCTGCCCTGCTTGTGGCGGTTCGCGGCTCAAGCCGGACGCAACGCTGTGGCGCCTGGGCGATGAGACGCGCACGGAAAGCGACGGCAGCTATCCGCGTTTCATGCCGGTACACGCCAGCTGGACACCGGCTCAACTGGACGCGCTGCCTGGATTGGGGCTGCATGACCTGATGCGCCTGCCCATCAGCCAGGTGCGCGAATATTTCCTGCAGATCAGTTTTGGCGCCGCGCTGGATGCCGCGCTCGACCTGCTGCTGACGGAGGTGCGCGCGCGCCTGAAATTCCTGTGCGATGTCGGCCTGGGCTACCTTTCCCTGGATCGCCAGAGCCGCACGCTGTCAGGCGGCGAAGTGCAGCGCATAAACCTCACCACCGCGCTGGGCACCTCGCTGGTCAACACATTGTTTGTCCTGGACGAGCCGTCGATCGGCCTGCATCCGCGCGATATGCATCGTGTGGTCGAAGTCATGCACCGCCTGCGCGCCAATGGCAATACGCTGGTCGTCGTGGAGCATGATCCCCAGGTGATGATCGCTGCCGACCGGATCATGGACATCGGACCAGGACCAGGCGAGCGCGGCGGACAGATCGTTTTCGACGGCACACCGTCCGAGCTGCGCAACGCGCAGACGCTTACCGGCAATTACCTGGGCGGCCGGCTGAAGGTGGAAGCCCCAAGGCCCATGCCGGTTGCGGATAATACGCCGCGCCTGTTGCTGGAGGGTGTGCGGGCCAACAATCTGAAGAATATTTCCGTCTCGATTCCGCTGGGCCGGCTGGTATGCATTACCGGGGTATCAGGTTCGGGCAAGTCCACACTGATACAGGACGTGCTCTACCCCGCCATGCTCAAGCAGAAGGGGAAACCCACCGAAGCGCCGGGCGCCTTCGATCGCCTGCTGGGCGCGGAACAGCTCGCCGAAGTCGTGCTCGTGGACCAGACGCCTATCGGCAAGACAGCACGCTCCAACCCTGCCAGCTATGTGGGCGCGTTCGACCCAATCCGCAAGCTCTTTGCCAGCGCCACTGTATCGAAAGAGCGCGGCTATACCGCCGGCACCTTCAGTTTCAACACCGGCGACGGCCGCTGCCCCACATGTGGGGGCACTGGCTTCGAGCACGTCGAGATGCAGTTTCTGTCCGATGTCTACCTGCGCTGCCCCGATTGCGACGGCAAACGCTTCCGGCCCGAGATCCTGGAGGTTCGCGTGGAACACCTTGGCCGCAGCGCATCCATAGACGAAGTGCTGGAAATGACGATCAGCGAGGCGTTGGAATTTTTCCAGGGCTTGCGCGATGTCCAGTGGGCGCTGGCGCCGCTGGCCGACGTGGGTCTCGAATATGTGCGCCTGGGGCAGCCCGTGCCCACCCTTTCGGGCGGCGAAGCGCAACGGCTCAAGCTGGCCGGACATCTGGCCGATGCCGCCCGCAGCGGCATTTCGTCGGCGCGCGTGGCCAAGAAAGGCAGCCTGTTCCTGTTCGATGAGCCAACGACGGGGCTGCATTTCGATGATGTGGCCAAACTGATGCGTGCCTTCCGCAAACTGCTGGCAGCAGGCCACTCGCTGCTCATCATCGAACACAATCTCGATGTCATCCGGGCGGCAGACTGGATCATAGACCTTGGCCCCGAAGGCGGCGATGAAGGCGGGCTGGTGCTCGGCGCCGGCACACCCGAAACGCTGGCCGGCAACCCCGCTTCGCATACTGGCCGCGCCCTGGCCGACTACACCAGCTCGATTGTCTATGAAGACAAGTCGCGCCAGGCGCGAGCCCTGGCCGAGCCGGTACACGAATACACCGACGACCCCGGCAAGCCGCTGCAGGGCATTTTGCGCCGGCGCCGTGCGGGCATGCACAGCATAGACATCGTCAACGCCCGTGAGCACAACCTCAAGGGCGTCAATGTCAGCATTCCCCGCGATACGTTTACGGTTGTGACGGGTGTTTCGGGATCAGGAAAGTCCACACTGGCATTCGACATCCTGTTCAATGAGGGGCAGCGGCGCTACCTGGAATCGCTCAATGCCTACGCCCGCGCCATTGTCCAGCCTGCCGGCAAGCCCGATGTGGATGCCATCTATGGCATTCCGCCCACGGTCGCCATCGAGCAGCGCACCAGCCGGGGCGGCCGCAAATCGACGGTCGCCACCATGACCGAGATTCATCATTTCCTGCGCCTGCTGTATGTGAAACTGGGCACCCAGATGTGCCCCACCTGCAATGTACCGGTGGAGCCGCAGAAGCCCGAGCAGATCGTCGCCCAAGTGCTCACGGAATACAAAGGCCGCCATATCGGCGTGCTGGCGCCGCTGGTAAGCGCCCGCAAGGGATATTACACAGACCTGGCGAAGTGGGCCGCCGGCAAGGGCTATACCCATCTTCGCGTCGACGGCGAATTCATCCCGGTGTCGCCCTGGCCGCGCCTGGACCGCTACAAGGAGCATACGATTGAGCTGCCTGTGGCTGACCTGCTGGTGGACCCGCGCGACGAAGCCTCGCTGCGGGAGGCCATACGCAGCGCACTGGAGCATGGCCAGGGCACGCTGACCCTGCTGGTCGATCTTACCGATGGGCCAATGGCAAGCCTGGACGAACGACGCAATGCGGGGCTGGGCGGCAGGCCGATGGAAAAGCATTTCTCCGTCAAGCGGGCCTGCCCAAGCTGCGGCACCAGTTTCCCGGAGCCCGATCCGCGCATGTTCTCCTACAACTCCAAGCATGGCTGGTGCACCAGCTGCTTTGGCACGGGCCTGCAGCTGCAAGGTTTCGATGAAGAACAGACCGGCGAGGAAATCACCTGGAATGCCTGGTATGAAGGCAGCACCGACGCATGCCGCAGTTGCCATGGCGAACGCCTGAATCCGGTATCGCGCGCGTTCCGCTGGCGCGATAAGTCGATTGCCCAGTTCGCCGCCATGCCGGTCGCCGAGGCCCAATCTTTCTTCACCGGGCTGGTCAGCCGGGGACGCGAGGCCGAGATTGCGCGCGACATCCTTGCGGAAATCCGCGGCCGGCTGAACTTCATGCAAGAAGTCGGGCTGGGCTATCTGGCGCTGGACCGCGCCGCGCCCACCCTCTCGGGCGGCGAGGCGCAGCGCATCCGCCTGGCTGCGCAGCTTGGCTCCAATCTGCAAGGCGTGTGCTACGTCCTGGATGAACCGACGATAGGCTTGCACGCGCGCGACAACCAGATATTGCTCAATGCGCTCGCCTCGCTGGAGGGCCATGGCAACACGCTGGTGGTGGTCGAGCATGACGAGGACACGATACGCCGGGCCTCGCACATTATCGATATAGGCCCCGGCGCGGGGGTGCGCGGCGGCATGGTGGTGGCCCAGGGCACAGCCCGTGAGATCATGGACAACCCGGCGTCCGTCACCGGGCGCTACCTGCGCCAGCCGTTGCGGCACCCGCTGCAGCCAAGGCGCACGGTCGATGCCCAGACGCCTATGATCACCATACGCGGCGCGCACCTGCACAATCTGCGCAACACGGATGCCAGCCTGCCCGTGGGCAGGCTCAGCGTCGTGACCGGCGTGTCGGGTTCGGGCAAATCAACGCTGGCGCGCGAGGTGCTGCTCGACAATCTGACGCAGGCGGTATCGGCACGCAAGGCGCCTGCCTGGCAGGGCTGCGTGTCCATCGAAGGCTGGGAGCAGATAGATCGGGTGCTTGAAGTGGACCAGACGCCTATCGGCAAGACGCCGCGATCCTGCCCGGCCACCTATGTCGGTTTCTGGGACGATGTGCGCAAGCTCTTTGCGGATACGCGCGAAGCGCGCGTCCGGGGCTGGCCAGCCGCCCGCTTTTCCTTCAATACCGGCGATGGACGCTGCCCTGTTTGCGAAGGCCAGGGCATGCGCACGATCGAAATGAGTTTCCTGCCCGACGTCAAGGTGCTATGCGATGCATGCGGCGGCGAGCGCTTCAACCGGGACACTCTCAATGTGACCTGGCGCGACAAGAGTGCGGGCGAAGTGCTCAAGATGGAGGTCGACGATGCCGTCGAATTCTTCTCTGCCCATTCGCGCATCCTGCGCCCGCTGCAGCTGATGCAGGACGTGGGGCTGGGCTATCTTACGCTTGGCCAGCCCTCGCCCACGCTGTCGGGCGGCGAGGCGCAGCGCATCAAGCTGGTGACGGAGCTGGCGAAAGCCAGGCTGACCGACGGTGTGATCAAGACCGGACGCGCCTCACGCATTCCCCACACGCTGTATGTGCTCGATGAACCCACGGTCGGCTTGTCCAGCGCCGATGTCGAGAAGCTGATCCAGGTATTGCACAGGCTGGCGGACGCCGGCAACACCGTTGTCGTGATCGAGCACAATCTGGACATCATCGCCGAAGCT